>Ga0302046_10005689_pt1 | contig 10950 bp, 11 predicted proteins | sample RVTome_11_FD_200261 | JGI IMG/M metagenome (GOLD analysis project Ga0302046, IMG submission 200261) | Soil microbial communities from uranium-contaminated site in the Upper Colorado River Basin, Wyoming, United States - RVT147D111 (version 2) ... | reverse complement strand
GCGAAGACATCAAGCTAGTGTCGGCTCGGGACCGAGGACTCCTTTGATGAAATTCGCCTCGAACGCCAATGGCTCCCTGCCACTGCGCCTGCTCCGACCAGGAAGGTGCTGACCACTGGGCCTACCGGACTCGATAAGGTATTGACTGCGATCACCGCGGCAGCGACGAACCCGATCCCGGCGCCGATAGCGGTGGGCCAGTACTGTGTGGGGCCAATCCAGCGGCGCCACAGCAAGCCTGGCCAGAATCGGCGCAAACAGCACCTCCCACGAAGCCGCCAACGAAGAGGGCTTTCTGGCCGAAGAACCCTCCCACTATTGACCCGAGGAGACGGCCAATGCCGCCGAGAACAAGAGCCGTAAGGAAGAGCTTCAGTCGCACTGCTCACCGTCCATGCAAGAACGTGCGCGCTGTCTGACTCATTACGATTCTGTCACGCGCCCATCCGGCGCAACCGAGTCGGCGTCCTGTCTGCATTTCTCACTGCGGGTCACTTCAATCGTCCAAGCGCGTCGGCACCAATCGCTCGTTGGGCAGGTGGAATTCAGTCGTCGAAGCTGTTATTCAGGCCGCGCGTTGTGGACCCGGATTACGTCTGCCCGGGGCGTTATCGCAGGTAATGCCATGGCGTGCCAGTATCTGCGCCGGTACGCTCGACTCAGCTCGCAGGATCGCGAGAAGCAGATGTTCGCAAGCGAAGTACTCAGTACCGAGCTCACGTGCTTCGAACGCTGCGTTGCTCACCTTCGTCAGCCGCCACTGAACATTGTATACACCCAAATGCCGAGAATTGTCTGCAGCGCGCCCACAACCAAGACTGTGAGGTCATGTCGGCCTCTCCAAGAAAGTCGGCCAAATCCCACGACCAGGAGCGCGGAGACAACACTGAGCAAGAGGAACCCGAACACGTGATGCCTGTAGTGAATCGCGCGGCCGCTTTCTGCATTCGCTGCGAGAAGATGAAAGACCAGGCCAAGAGCTAGCGACACGGCGCCCAACCACGACCGAGCGTTAGGTCTACGAAACAACGACGGATGCTGTATTGCCATGTAATCTCAGGACGGGGCGCGTGCACCGCGGTTCAGGTCCGTCTAACGTAACGTAAGAGGCAAGCTGCGGCTATTCCATGCAAGACGAATTCCGTGCTGAAGACGAACCTTCCAGCAGCTTCACGTTGCATCATCCGCCGTCAGCTTCACCGGCCGCATTAGAATGCACACCCGAGTAGCTGCAGATTTCAGCGGTAACTCCGAGCGGTCGATGCTTCGGCACCACAAGGCGCCTCGAGTGGTTGGCTCAGGAGCTCGCCTGGGCGATTACAGGTCATGTAGCGCGCTGGTCGCTATGTGTGCGGCAATCCGTCTACCGCCGGACCTCGGACGAGAAACGTTGCAGAGAATCTGAGTATGACGTTCGGTTCCGAGAAAGGTGCTGTCGTAGAATAGGACTTCTCTCCAGAGCGACTCTGCAGAACCGGTCGAGAGCAGGGCGATTCTCGTTACCAAAGCTATCGCCAAGTACAGCGATGTGTTCGAGATGATTGAGGAAGAGTTCAGCGATAGTCACCACGCGATGGAACTCCTCATGGTCCTCGGTAATCTCAGCGCCATCGAAGAAGAACTTCCTGAGATGGGGGAATTGCACCAGGTGTGCGCGGAAGTCCGCACCTTGACTGTACAATGCGGCATGCGCGCCACTGCGTACCGAGCGCTTGACGTCCCGAAGCTGCACGAAGAGAAGCGGCAAACCTACCAGGGCGAGTGCCAGCCCAGCGATGGCGATATAGACTTGCACAATATCCGCTGACATCGGACCCCCGAGATCTTGCGCTTTCGCCGTGGCTACTCGACTACCGGCAGTCCGTGCGCGTGTCGACGTGACCATGGCGTGGTGCATTCTAACGCACTGGGCGTAAGCTGCGCGCCCGTCCAGGCGCTGGGCATCCGGATCAACTTCACATCCCGAGGCGCTGCACGACAGTCCATCCTGCGTTACAGCTTCACGCCCCCGTTAGGCAGACCCAGGCGATTCTCCTCGAATGGACGGGCTCATCGATCCAAGCGATGTCGTAAAGACCTGGACGTTCGTCGTCCGCTATCGGCGGCGTGCTGCGCTAACCATTCTATTCGCTTTTGAGTGCGCGCGCGGGCTCGATCAGCGCGGCGCGTCGGGCCGGGAGATACCCCGCGACCAGAGCGGTGCCGATCAGCAGGACGGCGACGGCGGCGAGCGTCGCGGGGTCGCGTGGCGTGAGGCCGAACAGGAAGCTCGCGACCACCCTGGTCGCCGCCCCCGCCGCCGCCAGTCCGATGGCGACGCCCATGACGGCCAGTACGGTTGTCTCCCGCAGCACCTGCTGCAGCACCAGCGAGCGCCGCGCACCGAGCGCCATGCGGATGCCAATCTCGCGGGTCCGCCGTGCGACGCTGTACGACATGAGCCCGAAGAGGCCAACGAACGCCAGCACGAGCGCGAGCACGCCGAACGCGGTCGAGAGATGTGCCAGCAGACGCTCGCGCTTCAACGCCGCGTCGAGCTGCTGCTCCATCGTGCGGCTGTAGGACAACGGCACGCGCGCATCCAGCTCCTTCACAAGCTGCGGCGCCAGCGACGCGATGGCGAGCGGGTCGGCCTGTGTGCGAACGATCACCGTCATGTGGCCCGGGTATCCGAACGATCCATCGAACGCTTCCGCCGGCTGAGCGAGTGGCGTGTACAACATCGGCGGCGGCGACTCGCGCATATCCTCGTGTCGCACGTCGGCGGCAAGCCCCACGATCGTAACCGGCAGTTCCTCGCCTCCGAGCAGTACAGTCCAGCCGAGCGGGTTGGCCTCGCCGAAGTATGCCCGCGCGGCCGCTTCGCTGATGACCGCGACGTTCGGGGCGCCTGCACGATCGCCAGCCGTGAAGCCGCGCCCGCGCACGATCCTGACCCCGAGCGTCTGGAAGAAGTCCGGCGTCACGACGTTACCGGAGACGCCGTCCTGACCTCTGCTCGGCTCGATGCCGGGGACGCTGAACCTGCGCCGCTCGGTGCTGAAGTCGATTGGACTACGCCTGGCCAGGGCGACAGCTTCCACGCCAGGCATGCTTTGCAGCCGCTCCAGCAGCGCCGAGTAGAACGCGATGCGCTGGTCGTTCGCAAACGATGGATCGTAGGTCTCCACGTTGAACAGCGCGAGGTTTGCGCGGTCGAAGCCGGTCTCGACCGACTTCAGGTTGCGGAGTGTGCCGAGCAGGAGCGCCGCTGTCGTGACCAGCAGGACGCAGAGCGCCACCTGCGCGACGACGAGCGTTCTGCCGGCTCCCAGCCGAGTCCGACGCGACGCCGGCACGTCGCCCCTGGTGAGCGCCGTTCCGACATTCACGCGTGTCGCCTGCAGTGCCGGCGCCAGCCCGAAGACGACGCCCGTCGCGAGCGAGATCGCGGCAGTCGCGGCGAGCACGCGCGCATCGAGCGCGACGTCCAGGAAGACGGCGTTGCGTCCTGTGCTCAGGAGCGAAAGAACGATCCTGATGCTCGTCGTGGCGACGGCGAGTCCGAGTGCGCCGCCGAGCAGTGACAGGAGGAAGCTTTCGGTGAGGTGCTGCCGTACGAGTCGCGCGCGCCCGGCGCCGATGCTCATGCGAAGCGCGACCTCCCGGCGGCGTGCGGCGGCTCGCGCCAGCAGAAGATTCGCAACATTGCTGCATGCGATGAGGAGCACGATCCCGACGATCGCCATCAGCACGAGCAGAGGTGTGCGATACGCACGTCGCAGACCTTCGCTCCCTCTCGCCGCAGGCAGCAGTTCACCGCTGCGCGGCGGCGCGCTGTCCCTTCGCGCCCACGCATTCTCGGGCTCCATCCAGTAGTGTTGGAACGTAGCGTCCGCCATCGCGCGAGCACGTTCCTCGACAACGGCGGTGTTACGGCGCGCCACGATCGTGAGTGACGTCCAGCCATCGCGGGCATCGAGGTACTCGGGCTCGTCGAGGGCTTTCACCGACAGCGGCACGGTGATGTCCAGCCGCGCACCCGACACGAGGCCGTGGAAGCCGGGCGCAGTGACGCCGATGATCGTGGTCGGTCGACCACCCACCATCAGCGTCTGGCCGATCACGTCCGGGCTCCGCGCAAACCGGCGCTCCCATAATGCGTCGCTGATCACGGCGATCGGAGCGTCCCCGGGGAGACGATCCGGCTCGCTGAAGAATCCGCGCCCGGCGGCGAAGGACGTGCCGACGACCGCGTGATAGTTCCCGCTGACGAACTGCCCGTTGACCGGCTCGACGCCGTCATCGATAGCGACCGGAAATGTGAAGAGTGTGTAGGCGGTCACGCCGTGAAAGGCGTCCAGAGCCCGGTAACGCTCCAGCAACGGATAGTTGGAGCTGAGGCTCCCGTTCGGCGTGGTGCCGCGATGGCCCAGGAAGTACAGCTCGTCCGGATTCGTGATGGACAGGGTGCGATACAGCACCGCGTCGACCATACTGAAGATCGCGGTGTTGGCCCCGATGCCGAGCGCGAGTGACACGACCGCGGCCATGGCCAGGGCGGGCGACATGCGCATCTGGCGCGCCGCGTAGCGCAGATCCTGGCGCAACTCGTCAAAGAGCTGCAGACCGCGCGCCTGCCGGCAATCCTGCCGCGCCGATTCCACACCACCGAACTCCACGCGCGCCCGCCGCTCGGCTTCGGCACGCGGCATGCCGGCGCGCACCAGGTCATCCGCATAAGCCTGCACGTGAAAGCGCATCTCCTCGGCCATCTCGCGCTCGAAGCGATCACGGTGCAACAAGGCGTTCGTGATCAGACGCAGGCGCCCGAGCATCTCAGACCTCCTTCGGTGTGGCGTTCATCGCGGCAGCGATCGCGGCGGCGAGGCGGTCCCAGCTCGCCCGCTCTGCCTTGAGGCGGCGCCGCCCTGTGCGTGTGATGGAGTAGAACTTCGCCCGTCGGTTGTTGTCGCTGGCACCCCACTCGGACTCGATGAGCTCCTGCTGCTCGAGGCGGTAGAGCGCGGGATACAGCGAGCCCTGAGGGATGGTCAGGGCGCCGCCCGAGATCTGCCCGATGCGGAGCAGGATGCCGTAGCCGTGCATCGGCCGGAGCGACACGGCCTTGAGAATCAGCATGTCGAGCGTGCCCGGAAGCAGCTCGGCCGGTTTCGCCATCCTGGCCCCCAAGTCTGCCCAGGAGTATGTGGGCTCTCTCCTAGTCTGTCAAGGAGAGCCTGGCCGCGCTGGCGAAGGCCTCCCCGGAAGGATTTACGAATGCTGCCATTGCCGTTGGAGTTGCCGTTGCCGGTATTGGTCCGTCGGAAGGGGCTGCCTGACGCTCCGGTTCAGCCGCGCTGCCGCGAAGCGGCGGCGTCGGCTGCAACCGTTGGTTGGGCATCTCCAGTCGGAATGATTGCCGCCGTCTCAACCATGAGAATGACCGCCCGCTCCGGAGCACGAGTGCGATGAACAACACCCTTTGGAACCACAAATCCCTCCTGGGCCTTCAAGCCGATTGACCGACCTTCGAGGTCGATGATGAAGTGCCCATCGAGGACAAAGAAGAACTCATCGTCGTCGTCATGCTTGTGCCAGTGGTATTCCCCTTGCATGACGCCCAGGCGGACGACCGAGTCATTCACTTTGCAGAGTGTCTGGTTGTACCACTGGCCAGTGCATGCTTTGATGAGTGACGGAGCATCAACCAAGGTGAGGGGCGGAAACCTGATATCCAGGTAAGTAGCATACGGGTACGACTGCGAGTTGCTCATGAGATGTCTCCTTTGCAGGGTCGATGTCGCAGCGGCGCGCGCGTGTCGACAGTTGACGCCCTGCTGTCATGAAACGGATGCGACATACTCCGGCGGAAAGTTGAGTTTGGTTAGTGTTCGCTGCAAACGCGCAGCGTATTCAGGATTTCGTTCATCTGCCCGCGGTGCTTCACGCAAGTTGTAGCAGAGGGCTAGCGTAGCCCTGCCGTCCAGGGTTTGGGCAAGAACTGCTTCGGGGCGATACTGCTCCAGGCCTGGAGCAGCGTAGAGGCGGTCAAGTTCGGCGTGAGAAAGGGCAAAGAGCATCCCGTAGGCGCGGGTTCCAGCGGATGGAAGGAGCGTGGCACGTTGGCCGATGCGCAAGGCGAAGTTCTCGACATAGGCGCGCCGGGGATTGACCGGTGCCGCACCAAGCTCGCGCAGGATTTCAACGTCCATGAACAAACCGTAGAAGAAGGCGTCGATGCGGCGATCACTCATCTACGTTTTCCTCTGGGGTGCCCAACTCTGAGTAGCGGGTCCGCGTAAGACTCTTCTCGACACGTCAGTGTACGTGTAACGTCTGAGGTCACCAGTTGCGGGGCGTCTCAGGTGCCACCGCCGCACAATGTTGCATCGACCCCCAGGCGTAGCAAGCGTCATACGCGGGTCCGTGTAAGGGCTCACAGGCTGAAGCGGTCGATCGGGCTCTGAACCGCCGACGGTCCGCGATTGAGGACGTATGTGTAGATCATTGTGGTCTTCACGTCCTTGTGCCCGAGCAACTCCTGGACGGGTCCGGATGTCGTATCCGTCCTCGAGGAGGTGCGTGGCGAGCGAGTGGCGGAACGTGTGGCGCGCGCTTGCGAAGGCCGGCGGTCTTGACGGCCTGTCGGACGGCTCTTCGGAGGATGGATTCATCGACATGGTGACGGCCTTGCTGGCCGGTTCGCCGATCCAACCACCGATGCTTCTGCGGGAAGACCCAGTGCCACCCGCACTCGGCCGCGGCGTTGGGATATTTCCGTTCGAGTGCATCAGGAAGCAGCGCCCGTCCAAACCCGTCCTCGAGGTCCTTCTGGTGAATGCGGCTCACGTGCTCGTAGGACATCCACCAGCGGCCCGATTTCGCGGTCGAGAACGTGGCGATAGTGGAACAGCAGCGCGCTCAATGCCTGGTTCTGGGTCGAGGCGCTCACGTGGCACTCAACTGCCAGGTGCTTCAGGAAGGCGTTGATCTCGGGCTCGGGCATTTGTGCTGGATGGCGTAGATCGTGAAAGCGTACGAAGCGGCGCGCCCACATCACATTTGGCTTTTCGGTTCGCTGGCTGTAGTGGCGGGATCGCAGCGCGCTCCGAAACTGTTCCACGAGCTTCGGTCCGGGACCGGTGGACCGCGGTTGACTCATACGCAGGGGCCCTTCGGGAAGAGCCTTCAGGCCCGCAGCATAAGTCCCCTCACGGGGCCGGTCCATAGCTGAAAGCGCAAGTCAACAGGGGTCTCAAGCAGCTCTGCCTGTGAACTGGCGGAACACGACGTCCGCGTTCCGCTCGCTGGAGCCTGGTGAGAAGCCAGGAGTCCTCGGTGTCGGCGTTTCGGCTCCGGCCAGGCGATTCGCCACTTGCAAGGCGGCGACATGAGCAGCCAGTGCAATCAACCGCGCGATACCGCTCGTGTTCCGTGTCCGTTGGGCCCAGTTTGTTTCAGCTAACCCGGGGTTTCCGAAGAAGTTCGCCATGTCGAACGGTGTACCGCGCCGTGTTCACGATCGCGCAACATGCGCGACGCACCACGCGCCAGCAGCAGCTCGATCATCGCGCATTGGACGTGCTTCGTCGCGTAGTGCAACGGCGCATGACCTTCGACCGACAGCGCATCGGCGTCTGCACCATGCTCGAAAGCAGTCCGGCCACAACCGTCTCACCCGCTGCGGCTGCCATGTGCAATGGCGTGCTGCCACGTCCAGCCGCAGGGCCGAGGTGTGCGTTGCGTGCATGAACAGCAATGGATCGTGATCGAGCAATTGCCGAACCAGCGCGTCGTCGCCCAGCGCCGTCGCCGTGGGGATGTCGTTGGCCGGCTCCAGACGCGTGAGCAGCGCGCGCACGATGTCGCGCTCATCCTGCGCCGTCGCCGCCAGAAGCGGCGGACGCGCCTTACAGGAACGTCATCCCGCGATGGCCGTTTCGCTGTCGGCTCCGCCGCGATCAGTAGCACCCGCTCCGCACGCCGTCTCCACGACCGCCTCCGGCATATATACCTTGACGGGAATATACCCGGAAACGAATATATACCATGAACCTGAGGCCGGATACCATCGCGACACTCCGAGCGCTCGCCGAACCGAACCGGCTGCGGATCGTGGAGCTGCTGCGGACCGGACCGCTGGCGGTTGGCGAGATCGGGGAGCGGCTGGGCATGCGGCAGCCGCAGGTATCGAAGCACCTGCGCGTGCTGAAGGAAGCGGGTCTGGCGGTTGTCCGGGTGGATGCGCAACGCCGGCTGCACGCATTGCGGCCGGAGCCGCTGCGCGAGCTGGACGCATGGCTGGAGCCGTACAGGCGCGTGTGGACTGCGCGGCTGGACGCGCTGGAACGCCGGTTGGATGCGATGGCGGATGATGCGCCGGCCGCGACGCCGAGAAGAGGCGAGGAGGCGAGATGAAGGGAACGCTGCATCACGAGGGGAGTCGGCACACGCTGCGTTTCGTGCGCCGGCTGGCGCACGCACCGGAGCAGGTGTGGCGAGCGCTGACGGAGAACGGCGAGCTGGCGCACTGGTTTCCGGCGGCGATCGAGGGTGAGCGAACGGCGGGCGCCGCGCTGCGCTTTGTCTTCTTTGCGCCGGGCGAGACGGGGGATACGGGATCGTCATCTGCTACGGGCGGGAGGAGCGCCGACGTGGAAGCGGCGGGGCGCGCCGCGTCCCCGATCGTGGAAGGCGACATGCGGGTGTACGATCCACCGCGGACGCTGGAGTTCACGTGGGGCGGCGAGGTGCTGCGCTGGGAGTTGGAGGCGCATGGCGGGGGCACGGTGCTGGTGTTCACGCACACGTTCGCGGACGAGTCGAAGGCAGCGCGAGACGCGTCGGGCTGGGAAGTCTGCCTGGCGGCGCTGGCCCGGTCGTTGGCGGGCGAGCCAGCGGAGCCGTTCACGATGGCACGGTTCGATGCGTTGTTCGATTCGTATGCGAAGCGGTTCGGCGCGCGTGCGTCGGCACGGCGCGCGGCGGACGTTTGATGCGGGTCGTATGAGGTGACGCGAGCGTGCGGGAGGGAGTGAAGGGGCGGGACCATGTCGCGTGGACGGGCACTGCTGCGCGATCTCGCGGACGCGATCCGCGGGACGGAACTGGACTACACGCAGGGGAGCATCGGTCGCGCGATCCTGCTGCTTGCCGTGCCGATGATGCTCGAGATGGCGATGGAGTCGGTATTCGCCGTCGTCGACGTGTATTTCGTCTCATCGCTCGGCCCGTCCGCGATTGCCACCGTGGGTCTGACGGAATCGGTGCTGACGCTGATGTACGCGGTCGCGATCGGCCTGTCGATGGGGACGACGGCCCTGGTTGCGAGGCGGATCGGCGAGAAGAACCCGACAGCCGCCGCGGATACGGCGGTTCAGGCGGTCATCGTGGCGGCGGCGGCATCGATCCCGTTCAGCCTGGCCGGAATCTTCTTCGCGAAGGACGTGCTGGCGCTGATGGGTGCGGACACGTGGAGCATCGAGCACGGCTATCGCTACACGGCATGGATGCTGGGCGGCAATGCGGTGATCATGCTGCTCTTCGTGATCAACGCGATCTTCCGCGGAGCGGGCGACGCGGCGGTCGCGATGCGCGTGCTCTGGCTGGCGAATGGTGTGAACATCGTACTCGATCCGGCGCTCATCTTCGGCTGGGGCCCGCTGCCGGCAATGGGGATCGAGGGTGCAGCGGTTGCGACGAACATCGGTCGGGGACTGGGCGTTGTCGCCCAGATCGTCGTCCTGCTGCGCGGCGCGAAGCACATCCGGGTGCTGACTTCGCAGATCCGCGTGCACGCCGAAGTCATGGGCCGGTTGCTGCGCACGTCGCTCGGTGGTGTCGGCCAGTTCATCATTGCAACATCGTCATGGATCGGACTGGTTCGCATTGTGTCGGCGTTCGGCAGCGAAGCCGTGGCGGGCTACACGATCGCAGTGCGCATCTTCGTTTTCACGCTGCTGCCCTCGTGGGGCGTGGCGAATGCCGCGGCGACACTGGTCGGACAGAACCTGGGCGCCGGCCGGCCGGAGCGGGCGGCCAGGTCCGTCTGGATCACCGGGTTCGTCAACATGGGGTTCCTGACCTGCGTGTCGGTCGCTTACATCACGTTCGATCAGCAGCTGGTCGGTATCTTCACGACGGAGCCGGCCGTCGTCGCAGCGGGCGCCGAGTGTCTGCGCATCGTGTCGTACGGCTATCTGATCTACGCGTGGGGGCTCGTGATGCCGCAGGCATTCAACGGTGCGGGCGACACGGTGACGCCCACGAAGATCAACTTCGTGTGTTTCTGGCTGGTCGAGATACCGGTGGCGTACGTGCTCGCGCTGTCACTCGGCATGGGACCGCGCGGTGTCTACGCCTCGATCGTGCTCGCGGAATCCCTGGCCGGCGTCATCGGCATCTGGCTGTTCCGGCGTGGGCGGTGGAAGGAGACGCGGGTCTAGAACGACGGACGGAATGGAACGACCCGACGGAAGCAGAGGCGGGTTTCCACGCGTAGTTTCGCCACTTCATCCGCCGGGCCCTCACCCCGGGCACTTCATTCAGCCTCCGGAAAGAGCGTCAATCCTCTGTGTGGTCGCGGATACCGGTACAGCCAGATCGGCCTGCGCTGTGGCCTTGCGCACTGCCGGCGCGACTACGGTGCCGAGCAGCTCGATGGCGTGCAGCACGCGGTCGTGCGGCATGGATCCGACCGTCAACTGGATGAGCAACCGCTGCAGTCCGAACAGCTCGTGCTCGTAGAGGATCTTGTCGATCACCTGCTGCGGATCGCCGACCAGCAATGCGCCACGCGGTCCGATCTGCGCGTCGAAGCCGGCCCGCGTCGTGGGCGACCAGCCGCGCTCACGGCCAATGCGCGTCATGACTTCCGCGAAGGGCGGGAACGCCTCGTCGGCCGCGCGCTTCGCATCGTCGGCGATCCAGCCGTGCGAGTTGATGCTGACAGGCAGCAGCGCCGGATCG
>Ga0302046_10005688_pt1 | contig 10950 bp, 5 predicted proteins | sample RVTome_11_FD_200261 | JGI IMG/M metagenome (GOLD analysis project Ga0302046, IMG submission 200261) | Soil microbial communities from uranium-contaminated site in the Upper Colorado River Basin, Wyoming, United States - RVT147D111 (version 2) ... | reverse complement strand
AGCCCCGTTCAGCACGAACTCCTGCTCGTTGGTCTCCGCGACCGCGGCGCAGTCGTCGTGGACGAGCGTGGCGGTGTAGTCGACGGAGAACGCTTCGGTCTCCGTGTCGCCCTCGTAGGAGAACGACGCGTCGATGTCCACCGTTCCGTCGAGCTCGCACTGGCCGGTGAGCTGGACGTCCTCCGTGAAGCTCACGGGAGCGGCCTGCGGGCCGCCCACCACCGACATGCTCGGGTCGGGCGAGGCGTCGACGTTGTTAAGAGCCGACGCGAAGATCACCTCGCCGAGCGCGGCGGCCTCGGCCTCCGTGAGCAGGTCACCGACGCTCACCGGGTCGTCGCCGCACGCCGCCATCGAGACCGCCGCGACGAGGGTCAGGAGTCCAACGTGCTTCCGCATCATGGTTCGCTCCCCTTCCTTGGAGGCTCGGCGGCTCGGGACCTTCCTGCCGCCATGAGACAATATTTGCCGCAATCGGAGTGGCGGTCGGGCCCGACAAGCCTCGTCGGACGGCGATGGGGGTTCTGGGACCGGCATTGCTTGGGCAAGCCCCGTGCCATGCATCGGCCGTGGTCGGACGTTCGCGACGGCGCCTTGCCTTACGCCGCCTTTACAGCCTCCGGAACCGACTCGAACCACCGGCGCGGGTGCCGGGAAGCGCCGAAGCCCTTAGTCTGAGCAATCTGTCCGACACGACGTCGGCAGGGACCGGCATCCGCAGCACATCGATCAGGAGGGCGAGCATGCACCGCTCCGCTTTAATCGCCGTCGCCGTCGCCGCCGTTCTCGCCACGGCTCCCACCTCGGCGCCCCTCCGGGCGCAGGAGGCCGCCGACGGAGGCGTGATCCACGCCTCCGACCACCCGCTCCTGGGAGCCTTCCGCTGGCGCCCGATCGGTCCGAACGGCCAGGGTGGGCGCGTGGACGACCTGGCCGTCCACCCCGACCGTCCGAGCACGTACTTCGTCGGCCTGGCCACCGGTGGCCTCTGGAGGACGAGGAACAACGGCACTACGTTCGAGCCCGTCTTCGACACCTACGGCACGCACTCCACCGGCGCGCTGGCCCTCGCACCGTCGGATCCGGACGTCTTGTACGTGGGCACGGGCGAGGCGAACAACCGCCAGAGCTCCTCGTTCGGGGACGGCGTCTACAAGTCCACGGACGGCGGCGACACGTTCACCCACGTCGGCCTGAGGGAAACGCAGTCCATCGCCCGCGTGCTGGTGCACCCGAACGACCCGAACACGGTGTGGGTGGCCGCCGCCGGCCACCTGTTCGGGCCCAACCCGGAAAGGGGCGTATTCAAGAGCAACGATGGCGGCCGGACGTGGAACAAGGTCTTGTACGTCGACGAGGACACCGGCGCGACGGACCTCGTGCTGGACCCGGCGAACCCCGACAGGCTCTTCGCGGCGACCTACCAGCGGCGCCGGAGCGCGTGCTGCTTCGTCGGCGGCGGACCGGGCAGCGGCATCTGGCGCTCCGACGACGGCGGCGAGAGCTGGGTCCGACTCACAGACAACGGCCTGCCTCGGGGCACCATGGGGCGAATCGCGCTCGCCATGACTCCGGCGGACCCCGAGGTGGTCTATGCGCAGATCGAGGTCGCCGCCGACCGCGAGGAGCCGCTCGCCGGGGAGGAGCTCGAGGAATGGGAGCGGCTGGACGACGAGGACCGGTTGGAGCCGGATGCCCAGTGGAGCGGCGTGTGGAGCTCCATGGACGGGGGCGAGACTTGGGAGTTCCGCAGCAACGAGAACGGCCGGCCCATGTACTTCAGCCAGATCTGCGTCTCGCCGGAGGACCCGGACCTCGTTTACGTCGTCGATCAGGATGTTCACAGGTCCCGGGACGGAGGCGTGACGTTCGAGGAGCTCGATGGCTTCGGTCACGTCGACCAGCACGCGTTCTGGATCGACCCGGAGAACCACGACCACTTCATGGTCGGCAACGACGGCGGAGCGGACGTGACCTGGGATCAGGGTGAGACCTTCGAGTCGCTCCGCTGGGGAGCGCTCGGCCAGCCCTATCACGTGTCGGTCGACATGCGCCGCCCGTACTACGTCTGCACCGGGCTCCAGGACAACGGCACCTGGTGCGGACCCAGCTCCGTGCGCCAGGGCGAAATACTCGGGGAGGATTGGTTCGGCGCGGGTGGCGGTGACGGCTTCTACACCGGCATCGATCCGACCGACCCGGCGATCCTGTTCACGGAGTCCCAGAACGGAAACATCCGCCGTGGCAACCTGAGGGAGGGAGAGCTCGTTGGCATCGAGCCCGAGCCACCGGACGAGGACGAGCCGACCCAGAGCAATATCGTCCCCACGCCGCCCGTCGGCATGGAGATCCGCTGGAACTGGAACACTCCGTTCATCCTCTCCCCACACAACCCCCGCACGATCCATTTGGGAGGAAACCGGCTGTTCACCTCGCGTGACCGCGGCGACACGTGGACGATGACCGAGGATCTGACCAAGGACATCGACCGGGACGCGGAGGTCGTCATGGGGCTGCGTAACGGCATGCCCGGCTGCGAGCAGAACGAGCGCGGCGCCGAGTGCGTCCTTTCCCACAACGACGGGATCAGCGATTGGAGCACGATCGTCTCCGTCGCCGAATCGCCGGTCGTGCCCGGCATCCTGTGGGTCGGCACCGACGACGGGAACATCCAGGTCAGCCGCGACGGTGGCGCGAGTTGGGCCGAGGTTAGCCGCAACCTGCCGGGCGGAACCACGCGGTACTACGTCTCGAGGGTCGAGGCATCGCACCATGCCCCAGCCACCGCGTACGTCTCGATCGACGGTCACAAGAGCGGCGATATGGCGCCGTACGTGTACCTTACGCGCGACCATGGCGGAAGCTGGACGGAGATCACGTCGAACCTGCCCTCGTTCGGCAACGTGAACACGGTCCGCCAGGACCCCCACAATCCCAACATTCTGTACGCCGGCACGGAGTTCGCCTTCTTCATCTCCCTCGACGAGGGCGGTGCGTGGCATCGCTTCATGCCCAATCTCCCGGTCGTGCGCATAGACGACGTGCTCGTGCATCCCCGCGAGAACGACCTCGTGCTGGCCACGCACGGCAGGAGCATCTGGATCATGGACGACATCACCGCGCTGCAGGCCATGACGCCGCAGGTGATGGAGAGCGAGGCGTACTTGTTCGAGCCCAGGGACGCCGTGCTCTGGAAGGAGGACCTGCGGCAGGATCGCGAGGTTCCGGGCGACAAGAACTGGGAGGGCGAAAACGCGCCCCCCGGCGCGGCGATCCAGTACTACCTGGCATCGCCCGCCTCGGGCGGCGTCGACATACGCATCGTGGACCTGGTGACCGGCGAGGTCGTCCGTGACCTGGTGGGCTCCACCCACGAGGGCCTGAACCGTGTACAGTGGAACCTGGAGTCCAACCCCCGGCCCGATCCGGAAGACCCCGATGACGAGCCGGAGGGCCAGCCCGTCGAGGCCGGACTGTACAGGGTGCACCTCGAGGTGGGCGGCATGCAGCGGACCGCGGTCCTGCGCGTCCTGGAGGACCGTTGGATGACGTTCCCCTGAGGCAGGTGCGCCGCTGGTAGCATCGCGGACGGGCCGTGCGGGCACGCGCCCCGGCCCGCGTGCGTGGCCGCGAAGCGAGGGCCGCGTGGGCGCGTGTTCTGGCTGCCCGGTCCGGGGCGGGTTAAGGTAGCCGCCGCGGGGCGGGGGACGCCCTCCGCTCCCGAGCCGCCCACCTGCCTCGGAGTGGATCCCATGCACGCGTTCGCGCCCGCAGTGGTTGTCGCGCACGTCCCGTCCGCCTCCGCCGGGTCGGCCCGGCGAGGCCCATCCCACCGGATGCGCGCGGTCCTCCTCGGCGCGCTGGTGCTCACTCCGGTCGGCGTCGCCCCCCCCGCCACGGCCCAGGCCCAGGATGCGGGAGCGCCGCGCACGCTCACGATCGCGGATTACGCGCTGTGGCGGACCATCGCGGGCTCGACGCTCTCGGACGACGGTCGTTGGGTCGCGTGGACGTACGAGCGGGTGCGCGGCGACGACACACTTCACGTACGCGCGCTCGACGAGGACAGGGCTCACGTCGTACCGTCCGCGTCCGACGCTCGCTTCTCCGATGACGGCGCCTGGGTGGCGTACTTCATCTCACCACCTTTCGCGGAAGCGGAGGAGCTGCGCCGCGAGGACGAGACCGTGCCTCGTCGGGCGGGTCTCCTGGAGCTGTCCACGGGCGACGCCCGAACCTGGGACGACGTCTCCTCGTTCGACTTCTCGGCAGGCTCGAGCCACTTCCTCGTCAGGAAGCGCCGCGCCGACTCCGACGCGGAGCACGAGGGGAGCGACCTGGTCCTGAGGAACCTGCGCGAGGGCTTCGAGGAGCTCCTCGGCAGCGCGCGGGAGGCCGAGTTCAACGAGCCCGGCACGCATCTGGCGTACACGGTCGACGCCGCCGACCAGGACGGCAACGGCCTCTACCTCGTGAATCTCGACACCGGAGCCCGAAGGGCGCTCGACAACGCTCGCGCGGCCTATGCGCGCATGACCTGGTCGGAGCGGGGCGACGCTCTGGCCGTGCTCCGCGGCCAGAAGCCCGAGCACAGGCGGGAGCGGGTCAACGCGCTGGTCGCGTTCACAGGGATCGGCGCGACGGGGCCGACCCGGTTCGAGCTCCCCCAGGACGGCGCCGGCCTGGAGAACGATCGCGTGCTCAGCGAGCGCGGCGCGCTGACCTGGAACGAGAACGCCTCCGTGATCCTCGTCGGCACCAGACCCCAGGCGGACGAGCCGGAGGACTGGCCGGAGGAGGCGCTACCCCTGGCCGACGTGAACATCTGGCATTGGGCCGACGATCGCATCCAATCGGCGCAGCAGCAGCAGGCGGCGCGCGACCGGGACCGAACCCACACCGCCGCGGTCCACCTGGCCGATGGAACGCTCGTGCAGCTCGCGGATGAGCGGATGCCCGCCGTCGAGGTCACAGCGGACGGCCGCTGGGCGATCGGCCGCGACGACCACGCCTACGTGTCGGACTGGAAGCCCGCCGTGGCGGATTACTATCAGGTGGACACCCGCACCGGGGAGCGAGTGCGCATACTGGACGCGCAGCTGCGCACGCTCGGGCTGTCACCGGACGGCGAGCACTACCTCTATTGGAAGGACGGCCATGTCTGGGACTATCGGCTGGCCGACCGGCGGCACGTCAACCTCACCGAGGCGTCCCCGGTCGACTTCACCGACCGGGAGTACGACCGCTTCGGGGAGAAGCCTCCGCACGGCGTGGCGGGCTGGTCGGCGGACGGCCGGGCCGTTCTTCTCCACGACCGCTACGACCTGTGGCGTCAGCCGTTGGACGGCGGCCCCGCCACGAGCCTGACGGGCGGGAGCGGGGCGGCGGCGGAGATGCGCCTGCGGTACGTCGCCATCGATCCGGAGGAGGAGACGATCGACCTCGAGCGACCCCTCCTGCTGAAGGCCTACGGCGAGTGGACGAAGAAGGAGGGCTTCTTTGAACTGGCCGACGGGGCGCTCACCGAGCTCACCAGGGAGGACCGCCGGTTCGGCACGCCGCAGAAGGCCGAGAACGCGGACCGCTACCTGTTCACCTCGCAGACGTTCGTCGAGTTTCCCGACTTGTGGGTGAGCGGGCGCGACTTCGCTGATAGGCAGCGGATCACGGTGGCAAACCCGCAACAGGAAGGGTTCGGCTGGGGCCGGCGCATTCTCTTCGACTACACGAACGACGATGGCGTGCCACTCCAGGGGACGCTCGCGATTCCCGATGGATACGAGCCCGGTCAGCGCCTGCCGATGATCGTGCGGTTCTACGAGAAGTACTCACAGGACCTGCACCTGTACCCCACGCCCGCCTATCGCCACGCACCCAACTTCGCCGGCTACGTCAGCGCCGGCTACCTGGTCATGCAGCCCGACGTGCACTTCCGCATCGGCAGCTCGCACAGCGACATGCTCGAGTGCGTGGAAGCGGCGGTGCGGAAGGTCATCGAGATGGGGTACGCGGACCCCGAAGCCGTGGGGCTGAGTGGTCACTCCTACAGCGGCGGGGGCAGCGCCTACATCGCGACGCGCTCCAGCATGTTCGCAGCGGTAGCACACGGGGCGGCGCCCATCAACCTCGTCAGCGAGTTCAACCAGCTCTTCGTCGGCAGCGGACAGAACAACCACAGGTACGACATCCACGGGCAGGGACGGTACGCCACGAACCCGTACGACGACTTCGAGCTGTACTGGGACCAGTCGCCCATCTCGGGCGTGCAGACCATGGACACGCCCGTCCTGTACCTGCACGGTGAGGAGGATCCGACGGTGAACTGGGAGCAGGGACTCGAGTGGTACAACGCGCTCCGCTTCCTGGGCAAGCCGATCATCTGGCTGTCCTATCCCGCCGAGGGCCACGGGCTTTCGAAGCTCGAGAACCGCATCGACTTCCAGCACCGCCTGCGCGACTTCTTCGACCATCACCTCAAGGGCGAGCCCGCGCCCCCGTGGATGACCGACGGGGTTCCCCACCTCGAGAAGGGCCGCCACATGCGGGAGTATGCGCCGAAGCCCTTCCGGGGAGGCGGCGAGTCCCTGTAGGCCCAGCCCATCATCGGCGATTCCCGCCCCGGGAGCGAGCTTTCGGTAGGGATTCGGGCCGCGAAGGCCACCCGGCACGGGAGTGCGCGCACGCGGCAAGTGTCGCACCGGTGCACCGTCCGGGGCGGCCGATCGCCTCCGCGCCGGCGCAGGCCGAGGGCCCGAACCTTCGCGATTCTAGCGAGACTTCGCCGGCATGGAGGGCGAATCGGCCTCTGCGGCATCAAAAATGAAGTCTTCCCCACCTGCTGGAGGAGCCCGCACGGCTCTTCCAGGACGGAGAAGCGCACCGCCCGTCCGGGCGTGAGAGGCAACCCGAAGGTCGAGGAGGACGCATTGCGGAACAGGAAGCGTTCCGGCGGCGGCAGCACCTGGATTCGACGGACCGGGCGCGCGCTTCTGCTATTGCTCGTCGCGGCACCCCTCGTGGGCGCGGTGCTGGCCCCCCAGGCCCGTGCCATTCACCCGGTCGGGATCGCGTTCGACCCCACGCTCGCCAACATCGAGATGCGCGTGGGCGCGCTCGAGGCCGAAGGACGTGAGCTGACCTCACTGTACGCCAACGAGCTCCGGCCTCTCGTCCGCGTGCTCTCCAAACGCGACGACGCCAGTGAGGCACACGTCAAGCGCATCGCCATCGCGCTGGTGAGGGAGGGTCGCCGGGCGGCCGTCGATCCGAGGTTGCTGATGGCGGTGCTCCTGGTCGAGAACCCCTGGTTGGAGCTCGGCGCCCGAAGCTCCGTCGGCGCCGTGGGCCTCATGCAGGTCATGCCCTTCCACGCCGGCGCATGGGGCTGCGGGGGCGACGATCTCACCGACCTCGACATCAACATCTGTCACGGTGCGCAGATCCTGGCCGCCGCCCTTCGCTCGGCACAGGGCAACCTCGACGCCGCCCTCCTGCGCTACAACGGGTGTGTGCGCGGCACCAATACGCCGGACTGCCACCTCTATCCCTTCTGGGTCTACAGGCACGCCGGGTTGGCCTGGCTCACGAACCCCGACGCAGACCGCAACTGGGAGCTGGTCAGCTCGCCCGAGCTGTAATCCGCTCGAGCCGCCCGAGCACCTGCTGGGCCGGACGGCGATCAACCTCCCGTCCGAGTGGTGACTTGGCAGAGCTGTGGCCAGGCCGGGCCATAGCGCGCTGCCGGCCTCACCGGCCTCGTGTTTTATTCCTGGCGACGCGGTGGAAAGGATGCATACGTTGTGCAGGTGGATACTCCCCGAGGATCTCTCCGTTGAACGACAGTAGCGCAGGAGTCGTGCGTGCCGTCTGGGCACGCCTGACAGGTCTGGGCCCGCGAGCGGCCGCTCACGCATCGGACGGGCAAGACCAGCATTTCGTGCGCCGCTTGCTCCGGAACCTTCCGGGCATGGCGTACCGCTGTCGCAATGATGCGGACGAAACGATGGAGTTCGTGAGCGAAGGATGCCGAAGGCTCACCGGCTTCACGTCACACGAGCTCGTGGAGAACCGCGTGGTGTCCTTCAGGAGACTGATCCACGCCGACGATCGCGAGCGCGTGACGCGCGCCATTCAGCGCGCCCTGTTGCGCGGCTCGTCGTACCGCGTGACCTACCGCCTGCGGCGGGTGGACGGTTCGGTGCGGTGGGTGTGGGAGCAGGGCGTCGGAGTCGGCGACGGCTCCCGCGGTGCGCTGGCCGTCGAAGGGCTGGTGCTCGACATCACGGACCGTCACGAGCTGGCGGAGCGCGTCGCGGAGCAGGAAAGCCGGTATCGCGCCCTCGTCGAGCAGTCCCTCGCCGGTGTGTACGTCATAAGCAATGAGCGGTTCGTCTACGTGAACCGTCGCTTCGGAGAGATCTTCGGCTACTCGGCGGACGAGGTGAGCGCGTTGGAGTCCGTGGCCTCGCTCGTGCATCCCGACGACCGGCCCATCGTGGAACGCAATCTCAAGATGCGCCTCGAAGGTGCCGTTGAAGCCATTCGCTACGAGGTGCGGGGAGTCCGCAAGGACGGGTCGATCTGCGACATCGAGGTGCAGGGTAAGCGCATCGAATGGGATGGCGAGCCCGCCGTGATGGGCGTGCTCCTGGACATCACCGAGCGCAAGCAGGCGCAGCACCACCGCCACAACGTCCAGAAGATGGAGGCCCTCGGACGGCTCGCCAGCGGCGTCGCCCACGACTTCAACAACGTGCTCGGCGTGATCAAGACGACGGCGCAGTTGGCTCGCGAGGAGCAGAGCGGCGACAGCAGGCTGTCGGCGGACCTCGACGAGATCATCGACGCCGTCGATCGGGGTGCGGCGCTCAGCCGGCAGCTCACGAACCTGGGGCGCAGTGACTCGTCGACGCCACGACCGACCTCGCTGGCCGGCGCGGTCGAGGGCCTGGTGCCCCTTCTCTCGAAGGTGGTGGGCCACAAGGTCCGTCTGGAGACGACCTTGGAGCCGGAGATGCCGCCGCTGGCGGTCGATCGGAGCCATCTCGAGGAAGTGATCATGAACCTCGTGATCAACGCCGTCGACTCGATGCCGGACGGAGGAACGGTGAAGCTGACCGCTCGCATGCAGCCTCACGGCGCTGAGGGCTCACCCTCCGAGCACGCGAACGTCCCGCATGCCGTGCTCCAGGTGGCGGATGCCGGCTGCGGGATCCCGCCTGACCTGCGGGAGCACATCTTCGAGCCGTACTTCTCGACCAAGGGCGACGAGGGAACCGGCCTCGGACTGACGAACGTATGGCGCGTCGCGCGCGATGCCGGCGGGATCGTGGCGGTCGACTCCGAGGTCGGCGTCGGCTCGACGATCTCCGTCTACCTGCCGCTTCGAGACGCGTAACGACGTGGCCCTGCTGCTGGTCGTCGACGATGAACGGAGCATCCGTGAGAGTATCGCCAGGTACCTCAGCACGCTGGGACACGAAGTGACGGTCGCCGGCAGCGGTGTTGCGGCCCTCGCCGCCCTTCGGGATCGGGAAGCCGACCTGGTGATCACGGACATCAACATGCCCGGCGGAGACGGCATCGAGATCATCAACGCGCTGCGGGAGATGGGATCTGAAGTGCCGATCGTGGCGATGACCGGTGGAGGGCGAATCGACAAGCAGCACCTTCTCGACGACGCAGCCCTGCTCGGTGCCATCGCCACGCTGCAGAAGCCCTTCGACCTCCCGGCGCTGCGCGCGGCGGTGGAGCAGGCGCTCGAGCGCTGAGCTGCGGTCGGGCCCCGTCGTCCTTGTGATCATCGCTCTACCCACCTGCTTGGAGCGCTGCACCGCGGGCCCCTGGATGGCCCGAGCGGGGCAGCGCGAGCGCTACCCGCTCTCGAGTCGATCATAAGAGTGTAGTCCAGCGGCGCGTTCGAGCATGGCGAAGGCCGGTGATCCCTTCGAGCCTACGCCATGGCGATCCTGACCTCGCCGGCGAGGCAACGGACCAGGGCTCGTCCGCGTGCGACCACCACGTCCGCTTGGCGTCGTCCAGCACCACCTCGAGACCTTCCTGGCTCGGGCGTCCGCGGCGGACCCCATGGGCTACGGATTGCCGGAGTGCGCCCTACCTCACGCGATGCATGCATCGCGCGGGTACCCCGGGGTCGAACGAGACTTCCGGGGCTACCTCGAGTGCGGCATCCTGGCCCATGGCTTCGCGAGGGCCCGCTGTGAGGACTGCGGCCACGAGCGGCTGATCCCGTTGGCGTGCAAGGGCCGTGGCATCTGCCCTTCCTGCAACGCCCGCCGCATGTGCGAGGTCGCTGCCCACCTCACCGACCACGTGCTGCCGCACGTGCCGACTCGCCAGTGGGTGCTCTCGGTCCCGAAGGGTCTCCGCCCCTACCTCCACCCGCGATATGCGCGTCGCCGGCGCCGTGCTCCAGATCTTGCTGCGCGCGATTCGCACGACGCTCCGGCGCACGAGCCCAGCTCGGAGCCGTCAGCTTCTTCCACCGCTTCGGCTCGTCCCTCAACGTCCACCCGCAGTACCACCTCGTCGTCCTCGACGGCGTGTTCAGCAAGGCCAGCCACAGCGAGATCGAGTTTCACGAGGCCTCCGAGTTGACGCCCGGCCACATCCGCCAGGTGGAGTCTGCCCTCCAGCGACGCGTTCTCCGCTACTTCCGCCGCCACGGACTACTGGACGAGGCCGACGCCGCCGGCATGCTCACCTGGCAAGGCTCGGGCGGGTTCAGCGTCGACGCCTCCGTGCGCATCGAGGGCGAAGACCGTGCCGGCATCGAGCGCCTATCCGCTCGAGAGCGTCACCCCTTTGGATGCCCTCCTATGGGGCTGGCGGTCAAGCGACACTCCTCCGAGACGCCGTCGGCTCTTCGTTTGACCGCCGGCGTCCGCTTTGTTTCGATTGCCGGTTCGACTCAGGGTGAGGGGCTCGCTC
>Ga0302046_10005687_pt1 | contig 10952 bp, 10 predicted proteins | sample RVTome_11_FD_200261 | JGI IMG/M metagenome (GOLD analysis project Ga0302046, IMG submission 200261) | Soil microbial communities from uranium-contaminated site in the Upper Colorado River Basin, Wyoming, United States - RVT147D111 (version 2) ... | reverse complement strand
AAGGACCTGACGCTCGCCGACGCCGCGGCGCTCCGCGAGATCCCCGAGATGCGCGCCGTCTCGCCGCAGCGCTACCTCTGGAACAACACCGACTACCACCTGAAACACCGCGACGCGGAGGCGCAGTCCCCCCGGGTCTTCGGCGTGATGGAGGAGTATCCGACCGCGACGAACCGGGTCGTCGGACAGGGACGGTTCTTCTCGTCCACCGAGCTCGATCATGCCGCCGACGTAATCGTGATCGGCGGCGAAATCCGGGAGAAGCTCTTCCCTCGCGAAGATCCCATCGGCAAGAGGATCCTTCTCGGCCACGACAGCTACAGCGTGGTTGGCGTCTTCGAAAAGAAGGGGAAGATGTTCGGAGAGTCGCAGGACAACTTCGTCGTCATTCCGCTCACGACGTTCGACCGGCGTTTTCCGTGGATCAAGGTTGGAGGCGGCGAGGGTGACGCGTTGCGGATCGCGACGGTCCCTTACACGCCCGAGCAGGTCCCGGTCATCATCGAGAAGGCGCGGTCGATCCTTCGCACGAGACGGCACGTCCGTTTCGACAAGCCCGACGATTTCGGGATCGTGACGCCCGACAAGATGATCGAGAGCTTTCAGGGCATCACGCGCGGTATCACGCTGGCGATGGTCTTCATCGCGTTCGTGTCGCTCCTGATCGGAGGCGTCGGCGTCATGAACATCATGCTCGTGTCGGTCACCGAGCGCACGCGGGAGATCGGCGTCCGAAAGGCAGTCGGCGCCTTTCGCCGGGACATCGTCCTGCAGTTCCTGACCGAGGCGACGACGCTCTCGCTCCTCGGAGGCGCGATCGGAGTGGTCGTCGGGGTCGCCATCCCCGCGGGAGTCAAAAAAGCGTTCGATGCTCTCCCCGCCGAGACGCCACTGTGGGCGATCGTCGTCGGGCTCGTCGTTTCGATGTCGGTGGGGATCTTCTTCGGGCTCTATCCTGCGGTCAAAGCCTCGCGGCTGGATCCGATCGAGGCCCTGCGGTACGAGTAGTCAATCATCGTTGGTTGCCGGCAGGCAGGGTTGACAAAGTAGCTTCCGGAAGCTACTTTAGCCCCGTGAGATCGGTTGGCCTGAAGGTCTTGAAGAACAAGCTCTCGGAGTACGTCCGCCTCGTGGGGAATGGGGAGTCGGTGCTCATCACAGATCGCGATCGGGTGGTTGCAGAGCTCATCCCTCCCCGCGAGACGCGGAGTCCGCTGCTTTCGGACGCCCTGCTCGCCGACGCAGTACGCCAGGGATGGGTCACGCCGGCCGTCCTGCCTCCCGGAGCCATTCCGCTGAACAAGCCGGTCGCCCCACTGGAGGATCTCCTGAGTGAGCTCGAGCGGGATCGCACGGATCGTTGATATATCTCGACACGTCGGTCGCTCTCGCCCAGCTTCTTGCCGAAGACAGGCAACCGCCGCCGGATCTGTGGAAGGAGTCTTTGATCTCCAGTCGCCTCCTCGAGTACGAGGTGTGGACGCGAATCCATTCACGAAAGCTGGCAGCGACGCATTCCGAGTCAGTGAGAGATCTGCTGGCCCGCATCGCTCTGGTCGAGCTGGCTCCGCCGGTTCTCGCGCGAGCGCTGGAGCCCTTCCCTGCTCCGGTGCGGACACTCGACGCCCTGCACCTCGCCTCGATCGAGTTTCTGCGAGGTCACGGCCAGAAAGTCACGCTCGCGAGTTATGACGCGCGGCTTTCCAAAGCTGCCCGTCACCTCGACATCCCGGCGTACCCTCTGCGGGGCTGAACGGGTCGAAGCTGTCTCCCGGCCGCCGCTCGGCCGGCCGGGCGTGTTGCTCCGGGTCTGACACGGCCTCAACGGTAAGATTTCCGCCCTCATGGCACTTGAGCCGGGGACGCTCCTGGGGCCTCACGAGATCCTCGCTCCGCTCGGTCAGGGCGGGATGGGCGAGGTGTACCGCGCGCGCGACAGCCGCCTCGGCCGCGAGGTGGCGATCAAGATCCTCCCGGCGGAGCTCGCCTCGGACCCGCTCCGGCTGAGCCTTCTCAAGCATGAAGCGCGCTCGGCGTCGGCGCTCAATCACCCCAACATCGTCACGATCTACGAGATCGGCCAGGCGGATTCGACCTTCTACATCGCGATGGAGCTCGTCGAGGGCGCGAGCCTAAGAGATCTCGTTGCCGCCGGTCCGCTTCCGTTGCGCCGGCTCCTGTCGATCTCGGCGCAGATCGCCGACGGACTGGCCAAAGCGCACGGCGCGGGGATCGTGCATCGGGATCTCAAGCCCGAGAACCTCATGATCTCCAATGATGGATTCGTGAAAATCCTCGACTTCGGTCTCGCAAAGCTGATTGCCGGACCCTCCGAGTCGGCCTCTGACACATCGACCGTCAGCCACGAGGAGATCGATCCAAGCGGGGTAGCCGGCACGGTCGGTTACATGTCTCCCGAGCAGGCCTCCGGCAGGCCGGTCGACTTCCGCTCGGATCAGTTCTCCCTCGGCTCAGTACTGCACGAGCTCGCGACGGGAGCGCGGGCCTTCCGGCGGAAGACGCCCGTGCAGACTCTGGCCGCGATCCTCGAGGACGATCCCGAGCCGATCGCCTCGCTGAACGCGCGCCTGCCCGCGCCGTTTTGCTGGATCGTCGAGCGGTGCCTCTCCAAGGACCCGGAGGAGCGTTACGCCTCAACGCGGGATCTCGCTCGTGACCTGGCCGCTCTGCGGGAGCACCTTCTCGAAACTCCGGCGGACACACGCGGTGCCCGGCCCGCCAACCTTCCGGTCCCGAGGACCCGTTTCGTCGGCCGGCAGAAGGAGCGGACCGCGCTCACGGCGCTGCTCGAGAGACCGGACGTCCGGGTCGTCAGCCTGACCGGCTTCGGCGGAATCGGAAAGACGCGACTCGCGCTCCAGGTCGCCGAAGAAATGGCGACCCGGTTTCCGGGCGGAGTGTCGTTCGTCCCGCTCGACTCGGCTCGCGACGCGGACCAGATGACCGCTGCGATCTGCCGGACGCTCGGCGTCCGAGAGACCGCTGGCCAGACGCTCCTCGACTCGCTCAAAGAGCACCTGACCACCGGCGCGCGCGCGCCGATGCTCCTCATCCTCGACAATTTCGAGCAGCTTCAGTCGGCGGCCGCGACCGTCGCGGACCTCGTCGCCGCGGGCGCGGGGCTGAAAGTCGTCGTCACCAGCCGATCGCCCCTGCACGTCTACGGGGAGTACGAGTTTCCGGTGCCGCCGCTCGCGCTGCCCGATCTCGACGCGCTTCCCTCTCCCGAGCGACTGACTCAGTGCGAGTCGGTCGCCCTCTTCCTGCAGCGGGCCCAGGCGGTGAAGCCCGACTTTGCGCTCACGAAGGAGAACGCACCCGCGATCGCCGAAATCGTCGCGCGGCTGGACGGCCTGCCCCTCGCCCTCGAGCTCGCCGCGGCGCGGGTCAAGCTCCTCTCTCCCTCCGCGATGCAGTCGAAGCTCGAGAAGCGCCTGCAGCTTCTGACCGGCGGCGCGCTGGATCTGCCGGCCCGGCAGCGGACGCTGCGCGGAGCGATCGAATGGAGCTACGACCTCCTGACCGAGGACGAGCAGAGGCTCTTTCGCCGCCTTTCGGTATTCGTGGACGGTTGCACGCTCGAAGCGGTCGAAGCGGTCTGTAACGCGAAGGAGGACCTCGGGCTGGACCTCCTCGACGGGATGTCGTCGATGGTCGACAAGAGCCTCGTGAGACAGATCGAAACGGACGGCGAGGAGCCGCGTTTCGTCATGCTGGAGACGCTCCGCGAGTACGCCGCCGAGCGCCTGGCGTCGTCCGGCGACGAGGCCATCACCAGGCGCACCCACGCGGCGTACTGCCTCGTTCTCGCGGAGGAAGTCGGATCGGCCCGCGTCGCCGCAGTCGTCGACTCCGCGGAGTGGCTCGACCGGTGCGAGCGGGAGCACGAGAATTTCCGGGCCGCGCTGGACTGGCTCTGCGAAAACGACGAAGCGCAGTGGGGACTGCGCTTGGGCGGCGCGCTTTTCCAGTTCTGGGAGCGCCGCGAGTACATCTCCGAGGGACGGGAGTGGCTGGCGAAGCTCCTCGCCCTTCCCGGGGCCGCGGCGCGCGACAAGGTCCGCGCGCGAGCCGTCTTCGCCGCCGGGGTGCTCGCGGGCGCGCAGAGGGATTATGAGCTCGCCGAAACTCTCTTCTCCGAAAGCCTGGAGATCAACCGCGAGACCGACGACAAGTGGGCCGCGGCGGTCTCGCTGAACGCGCTCGCGGTGACCGCTCTCGACCGCCGGGACGTGGCAGCGGCCCGCAAGCTGTCCGAGCAGAACCTCGAGGTCTGGCGGGAGCTCGGAGATCGAGCGGCGGTCGGCCGCTCGCTCTCGAACCTCGCGAGCGTCGTGAAGGAGCAGGGCGACTATGGTCTCGCCCGCGAGCTCTACGACGAGGCGCTCGCCACCTTCCGCGATATCGGCGACGCGACCGCGGCGGCGCGGGTCCTGAACAAGCAGGGGGACGTGGCGCGCGACCAGGGAGACGCGAAAGAGGCGCAGGAGCTCTACGAGCAGAGCCTGGAGGCCTTCCGGGAGTTCGGCGACCGCTGGGGCACCGCGCTCGCTCTGGCCGATCTGGGCAACCTCGCGCGGGAACAAGGAGACTACTCTTCCGCGCGATCCCTTTACCGCGACAGCCTCCGAATATTCCACGAGCTCGATTACAAGCGCGGGGTCGCGCAGGTCCTCGAGAATCTCGCGTGCGCGGCTGCCGACCGGGGTGAGGCGAGGAGCGCGCTCACGCTCGCCGGATCGGCGTCGGCGCTCCGCCACAATCTGGGAACACCGCTGGGACCCACCGAGAAGTCGAAGCTCGAGGCGAGTCTCGAGTCGGCGCGCAAGAGGCTGGCCGGATCGGAGGGAGCAGCGGCGTGGATGGAAGGCTGGACGACCTCCCTCGAAAAGACGGTCGAAGCGGCGCTCGGTGCGGATGCCTGACCGTCTGGTTCAGACGGCGGTCATCGGGTCGACCAGGCGCCGGACGGCCGAGATGCGGTTCGCCGGGAACTGACCGCGGCGCGCGTGCTCCCGGATGAGATTCTCGTCGGGGGCGATGTAGACGCAGTACATCTTGTCCCCCGTGACGTAGCTGTGCAGCCACTGGATCTCCGGGCCCAACGACGTCAGGACCTCGTTGGACTTCCGGGCGATCGCCTTCACCTCTTCGTCCGACAGGTTCCCGAGTCCCGGGATTTCTCTTTCGATCACGTACTTCGGCATTTCCCCCCTCCAGCGATGGATGCTAACAAACGCCCGGGCGCGGTGCGCTGATAGCATTCCGCCAACACGCACACCCACTTTGCGAAAAGGAGGATCCCATGAGGTTTCGAATCGTATCGGCGGTGCTCGTTCTTTTTCTACTCGTCGGAAGTGTCGCTGTTGCCCAGGAGCATTGGACGGAAGGCCCGGTCTGGGAGATCTCGTTCTATCGAACCACTCCCGGCCACTTCGACGACTATCTGAAATACCTCCGGCAGAACGTCCTGCCTCAGAACGAAGAGTCGAAGAAGCAGGGCCTCGTCCTCGACCAGAAAGTCTATGTAAAAGCCCCATCGGGACCGGAGGACTGGGACATTGCTTTCGCGACCCTGCACAAGAACATGGCGGCGCTCGACCACAGCGCGGAGCTGGACAAGAAGGGGAAGGCGATCTCCGAGAAGCACTACAAGACGGCGGACGAGGACAAGCAGCGCGAGATGGCGAAGCCCCGCCTCGATTGGCGGACCTATATCGGAACCCAGATCGTTCGGGAGGTCACTCTGAAGCCGATGCGCTGAGGAGCGGCGCCGAGATCCGGAAGCCCGAGGGCGGGCCGAGCGAGGCAAGGTGTCCAGCGTGACAAGCCATGGTTGCATTATGATTCCATAATGGAATCACTGGAGGTCGCGCCATGGCTACGGTAACCGTCAAGGACGTGCCCGAGAAGCTGCATCGGCAGCTGAAGGCCAGAGCTCTGCAGCACCGCCGCAGTCTGAACAGCGAAATCCTGGCGGTCCTGGAGGCCGCGACGGGCGCCCAGCAGCTCGATCCCGACCTCCTCCTCGCTCGCGCTGCTGCACTTCGCGGCCGAGTCGGCGGACGCCTCACGGACTCCGACCTCGCCACTCTTCGGCAAGCCGGACGCCGATGATCGTTGTCGACACGAACGTGCTCGCCTATCTATGGTTGCCCGGAGTCCGCACGAAGGCGGCCGAGCGTCTGCTGAGGAACGATCCCGACTGGAACGCTCCACTCCTGTGGCGCTCCGAATTCCGCAGCGTGCTCGCCGGCTGCCTGCGCCGCGGGGACGTGACCCTCGAGACGGCGTTGCAGATCGCCGAGGGGGCTGAAGGACAGATGCAGGGTCGGGAGTACTCGGTGCCATCGGCACAGGTGCTCGCGCGAGTGGAAGAGTCGGACTGCTCAACGTACGACTGCGAATTCGTCGTTCTCGCGGATGAGCTCGGAGTTTCTCTCGTCACATCGGACGAGAAGCTCCTGAAGTCCTTCCCCGCGGTCGCGCGAGCACTGGGATAGTCGGCATCAACCGATGACGCTTGCCGCCGGAGTCCGCCTCGGCCCTACGAGATCGTCTCGTCGCTCGGCGCGGGCGGGATGGGCGAGGTCTATCGCGCGCGACACGCGGCTCGAGCGGACCGTGGCGATCAAGGTCCTGTCCTAGTCGGACCTCGGGAAAACACATATGCTAACATAAGCTTCTATGAAGCGGACCACTATCTACCTGGATCCAGAAATCGAAGTGCTTCTGAAGCTGGAAGCCTTGCGACGGAAGCAGCCAATGGCAGAGGTAATTCGCGAGGCGCTGCGCACCCACTTCGCCGGTCGGCCTCCGCAGTCCCCGCCCGGGATGGGTGAGTTCGAAAGCGGGCACGCCGATACGGCCGATCGCGCCGAACAAGTCCTCGGCGAGCTCGGCTTCGGAGAGGATTGATGGCCGTCCTTCTCGACACGGGGATCTTGTACGCGTCCTACGACCGGAGCGACCGCTGGCACGAGCGGTCCGTTGAGATCCTTCGGCGCGAGCAGGGGCAGCTCGTGGTCCCTTCACCGGTGATCCCGGAGGTGGACCATCTCCTGGGCAGCCGGGTGGGAGCGCCGGCATGCCTGCGCTTTTACGAGGGTCTGTCTGGAGGCCACTACTTCGTCGCCGACCTTCCCCAGGAAGGCTACGCGCGCGTCTCCGAGCTCAATCGGCAGTTCCCGGAACTGTCTCTGGGATTCGTCGATGCCGCGGTCGTGGCAATCTCGGAGGCGTTGGGTCTTCCTCGCATCGCGACCACGGACAGGCGCGATTTCGAGCCGCTCGCATCGGCTCTCTCGCTGACGCTGTTGCCGTGAGAGCGGGCGGATTGCGCGCGCCGCTCAGTACCGAAGGCTGGAGTTGATGCTCTCGAGCGGCTCCCGTCTCGGACCCTACGAGATCGTTTCGCCTCTGGGCGCGGGCGGGATGGGGGAGGTGTACCGGGCGCGGGACACGCGTCTGGAGCGGACGGTGGCGATCAAGGTGCTCTCGTCGCATCTCTCCGCGTCCCCCGAAGTCCGGCAGCGGTTCGAGCGGGAGGCGAAAACGATCTCGCAGCTCTCGCACCCGCACATCTGCGCGCTGCACGACGTAGGTCGGGAAGGCGACGTCGAGTACCTCGTCATGGAGTACCTGGAGGGCGAGACGCTGGCGGACCGGCTGCTCAAGGGTTCGCTCCCGCTCGAGCAGACGCTTCGTTACGGGGTCCAGATCGCCGACGCGTTGGACAAAGCGCACCGGCAGGGGATCGTGCACCGTGATCTGAAGCCCGGCAACGTAATGATCACGAAGTCGGGCGTGAAGCTCCTCGACTTCGGCCTGGCCAAGACATTTGAGCGGTCGCTCGACGCGACCGGGAGAGAGCAAGCGGCAGCCGCGCAACATCCCATGGCAGGAATCAACGTCACGGCTCTTCCAACCCAGATGGGAGCCCCGAACCTCACACAGGAGGGGACCATCCTCGGGACGTTCCAGTACATGGCGCCCGAGCAGCTGGAGGGCAGGGATGCCGACGCCCGTACGGACATCTTCGCCTTCGGCTGCGTTCTCTACGAGATGGCGACGGGGAAGAAGGCGTTCTCGGGCGCGACGCAGGCGTCGCTGATCTCCTCGATCCTGCGCGACGACCCTCCGCCGATCTCTCAGGTCCAGCCGATGTCGCCGCCGGCGCTCGACCACGTCGTGAAGAAGGCCCTGGCGAAGGATCCCGAGGATCGCTGGCAGAACGCGGCCGATCTCGGGGGCGAGCTGAAATGGATCGCGGAGGGCGGCTCGCAGACGGGGATCACGGCGCCGGTTTCCGTCTCCCGCGGCCGGCGTCGCGAACGTCTCGGATGGATCGTTGCGGCCACGCTTTTATTGACAACCGTCGGACTCGCCGCGATGTTCTTCTCACGCCGCTCCGCGTCTTCCGCCACCGTTCTCCGCGCCTCAATTCTTCCGCCCGACGGCGCCGAATTCGTGTCCACGTGGATCGACGCCGGTCCGGTCGAGATCTCGCCCGACGTCACGCGCCTCGCATTCACGGCTCGGAAGGGTGAGGCGCCAAATCTCCTCTGGGTGCGGGCGCTTCACGAGTCAACCGCTCGTCCGCTCGCGGGGACGGAGGGGGCGCAGAGACCGTTCTGGTCCCCCGACGGACGCTCCATCGGATTCTTCGCCGACCGCTCCTTCAAGAAAGTCGACGTCAATGGGGGTCCCGTGTTCACCCTGGCAACGGGGACGGAAAGCCGGGGCGGGACGTGGAACCGCGATGGCGTGATCCTTTTCACGCCGAATGCGCGCGGGCCGGTGCTGCGGGTCTCCGCCAACGGTGGGAAGGTGACCGAGGCGACGGTTTACGGTCGTGAGGACGCGACACACCGCTATCCGCACTTCTTGCCCGACGGAAAACACTTTCTCTATCTCGTGCGCCGCGGCAGCGGCGCCGGACGCGGTCGCGACCCGGAGATCCGCGTTGGATCGCTCGATTCGAAGGAATCGAAGCTCGTCCTGAACGTCGCCTCGAACGTCGTTTACGCATCCGGGCACCTCCTCTACGTCCGCGAAGGAGCGCTCGTCGCGCAAGCGTTCGACCTCGACGGGCTCACGGTAAAGGGCGAGCCTGTCACGCTAGTTCCTGACGTTCTCATGGACGAACGGTTCAGCCGCGGCGTCTTCTCGGCATCGCCGAACGGCGTGCTCGTCTATCAGACCGGGAAGGGGCAGACGCTCTCGGCGCTCCGGTGGCTCGATCGCAACGGCGCGATTCTGGAAACCGTGGGAGAGCCGGCGCTGTTTTTCAACGGCGGCGATCCTGAACTCTCGCCCGACGGCAGGCGTGCGACCGCTTCGATCGTCGATCTCCGCACCGGACAGACGGATATCTGGATCGTCGACATGGCGACCGGTACACGCAGGCGGTTCACCACCGGGGCGGGCAGCAAAGAGTGGTGCACGTGGTCGCCCGACGGCAGCCGAGTCGCGCACAGCATCTCGAACCCACGGGGGACTGGCTACGACATCGTGTCGAAGCCGACGGGCGGTCCCGAGCCCGAGGTAACGCTCGCCTCCGATCCGGTGGAATTCCAGGCCCCGCTCGGTTTCTCACCGGACGGGAACTTCTTTCTCTACTCGAAGCGAAAGAACGAGCGGGACGATCTCTGGATACTGCCGCTGACCGGAGACGGGAAGCCTCGGCCGTTTCTTGCGACGCCCGCGCTCGAGCCGATAGCGAGATTTTCGTCGAACGGACGCTACGTCGCGTACCAGTCGGACGAGACGGGGCGATTCGAGATCTACGTTGCGGCGTTTCCCGGCCCCGGCAGCCGGTGGCAGGTCTCACAGAGCGGCGGCGTCGAGCCGCGCTGGAGTCGCGACGGCAAGGAGCTTTTCTACTTCGCGCCGGACAACCGGCTGATGGCGGCGCGCGTGGTGACCGACGGCACGACCTTCGACGTGGGGGTTATCCAACCTCTTTTTCAAGCGAGGAGCATGGGTTTCACCTATCGATACGACGTGGCGAATGACGGGAAGCGGTTTCTCGTTGTCGCGGGACTGCCGCAGGATCTCTCGCCGATCACGATCCTGACCAACTGGACCGCGGAGCTTCCGAAGAAATGACGCTCTCCGCCGGCTCCCGCCTCGGCCCCTACGAGATCGTCTCGCCGCTGGGCGCGGGCGGGATGGGGGAGGTCTACCGGGCGCGGGACACGCGGCTCGATCGCACGGTGGCGATCAAGGTACTGCCGCCGAGGCTCGCGACGGATGCGGACGCGCTCGCTCGGTTCGAGCGGGAAGCCCGTGCGGTGGCCGCCCTGTCCCATCCCAACATCCTTGCGATCCACGACTTCGGCACAGATCGAGGGGTTGCGTACGCGGTCACCGAGTTGCTCGAGGGAAAGACTCTGCGCGAGCGGCTCGAAGCAGGACGGATGCCCCCGCGCAAGGCGATCGAGTACGCGGCCCAGGCGGCGCAAGGGCTCGCGGCCGCCCACGACAAGGGGATCGTGCATCGGGACTTGAAGCCCGAGAACGTTTTCGTGACCGACGACGGCCGGGTGAAGATCCTCGACTTCGGGCTGGCCAGGCTGGGCCCGCCGGAGCAGTCCGGCACTCCCGTCACCGAAGCGCGCACGGCGACTGTCGCGACTGAGCCCGGCGTGGTGATGGGGACCGTCGGCTACATGTCGCCCGAGCAGGTCCGGGGGCACGTGACCGATCATCGGTCGGACGTCTTCTCCTTCGGAGCCGTCCTCTACGAGATGCTGACGGGTCAGCGCGCCTTCCACGGGGATTCGGCGGCGGACACGATGAGCGCGGTGCTCAACCGGGAGCCGGAGCTCGCCCGCACCCTCCCGGGAATGGCACCGGGGCTGGAGCACATCGTCCGGCGCTGTCTCGAGAAGGCTCCGGGAGAGCGGTTTCAGTCGGCGCACGATCTC
>Ga0302046_10005686_pt1 | contig 10952 bp, 9 predicted proteins | sample RVTome_11_FD_200261 | JGI IMG/M metagenome (GOLD analysis project Ga0302046, IMG submission 200261) | Soil microbial communities from uranium-contaminated site in the Upper Colorado River Basin, Wyoming, United States - RVT147D111 (version 2) ... | reverse complement strand
CACGACGTGATGCTCAGAGGACTTTCGATCGTCCGACAACGATGCCCGGAAGTGCTCTATGCCGTCGTCGGCGACGGGGAGCAGCGCGAGCCTCTCGTCCGCCTCGTCCGCGACCTCGGGCTCGAGGACCATGTGCAGTTGCTCGGCGAGATCTCCGACGACGAGTTGGTGCGCTGCTATCAGCAGTGCGATCTGTTCGTCTTGCCCAACCGCGAGATCGAAGGCGACATCGAGGGCTTCGGAATGGTCCTCCTGGAAGCCCAGGCCTGCGGCAAGCCGGTCGTGGCCGGTACCTCCGGAGGAACCTCCGAAACGATGACGGCGGCCAGTGGAGTCACCGTACCGTGTGAGGAGCCCGAGCAGCTGGCAGCGCTCGTGGGCGATCTCCTCGTGACGCCGGAACGTCGCCGGGCCATGGGTGAGGCCGCACGCCGCTGGGTCGTGGAACGGTTCGACTGGGATGCTCTGGCACGCCAGGCGAGCGAGCTCTTCGCTCGGAGGTCCGGTTGAGGCCACCGTTCTTCATCGTGGGCACCCAGCGCTCCGGCACGACGCTCCTCTACCAGATGCTCAATTCGCATCCGGAGCTGTATCTGGTCAACGAGTTCTGGGACCTCTATCCGCACCTCACCGGGGAGGTGCGCGATCCCGCCGCGCTCGAGCGGCTCCTGGTAGCCCATCTCGGCCTCACGACGAGCCATCTGGGCGGGACCGGAGCGCCGGACGAGCCGTTCACGCTCGTCGACCGCGCCTTCGAGAAGAGGCTGGAGGAGCTGGGCAAGAGCCGCTGGGGCATCAAGCATCCGCGGCTGACCTACTACCTGGACCTGTTCGCGGCGCACTACCCGGAGGCCCGATTCGTCGTCATCGTCCGTGACGCGCGCGGAGTCAACCGCTCGTACCTGACCCGTAAGATGAACGTGGCCAACGTCTACCACGGAGCCCGGCTCTGGCGGGAGCAGGTCGGCATCCAGTCGGAGTTCATGCGGCGGCACCCCGATGTCTGCCACCGTCTGCGCTTCGAGAACCTCCTCGCGGCTCCCGAGTCCCGACTGCGCGACATCTGCGACTTCCTCGGCGAGCAGTACAGCGATCACATGCTGCGCTACTACCGTTACTCCCCGGATACCTCGGTCCATGCAGGCAATGTCAACATCACGAGGCCGATCCAGCCGGGCGTCGCGGACAAGTGGCGGACCGAGCTCTCCTCCCGCCAGATCGGCATCATCGAGGCGATCGCCGGTGACACCATGGTCGAGCACGGTTACGAGCTGACTGGCGCGGTTGCCCGACTGGGACCGCTGCAGCGCCGGATCTACGACCTCCATCAGTGGTTGCTGACGACCTACTGGTGGCAGCGTCGCTCGGGTTGGAGCGGCCTGCGCAAGCGCTGGGCACGATGGCCTCGAGGTCGATGAGCGAGCGGGCGCCGATGCGAGTCGGCTTCGTGGTTCACGTCATGCAGGTTGCGGGAGCCGAGATGCTGGTGCGCGAGACCATCCGGCGCCTCGGTTCGCGGATCGACCCGGTCGTTCTTTGTCTGGACGGCGTCGGCGAGCTCGGCCACGCGCTGCGGAAAGAGGGCGTTCCGGTCGTCACGCTCGATCGCCGGCCCGGCCTCGACGTCAAGCTTCCCTGGCGCCTGGCGCGCGAGGCACGTCGGAGGCGCCTCGAGCTGCTCCACGCACACCAGTACACGCCGTTCTTCTACTCGGCTCTGGCGAAGACGCTCCTGGCAGGTCGGATTCGCCTCGTCCTCACCGAGCACGGCCGCCACTTCCCCGACGTCGTATCCGGCAAGAGGCGTCTCGCGAACCGGTTGTTCCTCGCTCGGAGGGCAGACGCCGTGAACGCCTGCTGCTCGTTCAGTGCCAGGGCGCTGGTGGAGAAGGACGGCTTCCGCGCCTCCGTCGTCGATGTGGTGCCCAACGGAGTCGACATCGCGCGCTACCAGGCCGTCGCCGATCCTGCCTCGTCGCGGCCGGCACTGGGTCTGGACCCCGGCCGGCGCTACGTCGCGACGATCGCCCGATTCCATCCGGTCAAGGACCATCGCACGCTGCTCGAAGCGTTCGCGCGGCTGGCCGACCGCCGGCCGGACGTCGATCTGCTGCTGGTGGGAGACGGTCCTTTGCGCCCGGCGCTGGAGCAGAGGACAGCGGAGCTCCGGCTCGCCGACCGGGTCCGCTTTCTCGGCGTTCACTCCGACGTGTCGAGCGTCCTCGAGGCGGCGGACCTGTTCGTGCTCTCCTCGCTGAGTGAGGCGGCTTCGTTGACCCTGCTCGAGGCCATGGCCAGCGCCAGGCCGGTCGTCGTCACCGCGGTCGGCGGAAACCCGGAGCTCGTGCGTCACGGAGTCGAGGGTCTGCTCGTTCCGCGCCGCGATCCGGAGGCCCTGGCGACCGCGATGGCGAGCCTGCTCGACGATCCCGCGGCGGCGGCCTCCATGGGGCGCAGCGGTCGGCGGCGAGTGGAACAGCATTTCCGGATCGACCGGACCATCGAGGCCTACGGCAGTCTCTACGCCCGCCTGCTCCGCAGGCGGTAGGCTGCGTCGATCCGGGAAGCCGAACCGTGCGAAGAGCCGCCAAGCGCATCGCATACCTCGCTGCCACTGTCGTGGTGCTCCCCGCTCTCGCCTCCCACTGGCTGAGAGCGCGGCTGCTGGGCGCAGACCGGGCGCTCCACGGCTCCAGCCAGTGGCTGGCCCTCGTCCCCGGGCTCTGCGGTCAGTACCTGCGCCGGGCCTTCTACACCCGCACGCTCGCATCGTTTCACTGGACTGCGACCGTCGAGTTCGGAACGCTCCTGTCGAAGGCGGCCGCGCGCATCGGGGAGGATGTCTACATCGGACCCATGTGCCACCTCGGCCTCGTGGACATCGGAAGGGACAGCTTGCTGGCCTCCGGCGTCCAGATCCCGAGCGGGTCCCGGACGCACGGTTTCTCGGACCCCGGCAGACCGATCCGCGCACAGGAGGGCCAGCTCGTGTGCGTCTCCATCGGCCGCGACGTCTGGATCGGCGCCGGCGCGGTGGTGATGGCGGACGTCGGCGACGGAACCATCGTCGGCAGTGGGGCAGTGGTCCTGGAGCGGCTGCCGCCGCGGGTGATCGCCGGAGGCGTGCCGGCTCGGGTCCTGAAAGCTCGCGACGACCGGGAGCTCGCGCCATGACCGGGCCGACCCTCCGGGTCGGGACTTCACGAGGGGTGGCCGGAGCGAGGACCCGGCGTGGCGAGCCCGTCACCGTCGGAGCTCCGTGGCCCCGGGGATGGCTCCGGGATGCAGGCGAGATCCGGCTTCTCGACAGCAAGGGAGTCCTGCGGCCTCTCCAGGCCCGGGTGCTGGACCGCTGGAGCGACGGTTCGGTGCGCTGGTGCCTGCTCGACTGGCTGGCGGACGTGGACGGAGAGACCACCTACCAGATCGAGACGGGGGAACCTCGGGTGCCGCCGGTCGCAGCGCCGGCTCTCCGCATCGCAAGGGCCGGCGATCGGCTGCTGATCTCGACCGGCAGGCTCGACTTGGAGATCGACCGCGAGAATCCCGCCTCGCCGTTCACCGGCATCAGCACGGCCGGCTCACCGCTCCTCGATCCGGCGGGCACCGACCTGGTAGCTCGTCTGGCGAACGGCGTCCCGGCTCGTCCGAGGTGGTTCGAGCTCGCCCTCGAGGAGGAGGGCCCGATCCGAGCGGGCCTGCGACTGTCCGGCGACCTGGAGGACGACTCCGGCAAGGCCCTCGCCGCGATCGTCCTCCGTCTCCACCTCTGGGTCTCCTCGGCCACCGTCCGCTGCGAGCTCACCGTTCGCAATCCTCGCGCGGCGGGGCACCCCGGAGGTCGGTGGTCGCTGGGAAGCACGGGCTCGATTTACCTCGAGGAGCTGCGACTCCGCATGCAGCTGTCGGATCCCGCCGGCTCGAGCACGGCCGCTTGCTCTCCCGAGACAGACGTGCCGGCGGTCCCTCTCGAGCTGCCCGCTCTCCTCCACCAGGACTCGAGCGGCGGTCCGAACTGGCGCGGCCGAAACCACTGGAACCGCCAGCGGGTCGTCCCCCTCGCCTTCTGCGGCTATCGTCTGCGACACGGCGGGACGGTCGAGGAAGGCCGCCGGGCCACCCCGATCGTCACCCTCGAGTCCGGCGAGGCCTTCCTCGGCCTCGCCGTGCGCCACTTCTGGCAGAACTTCCCCAAGGCGATCGAAGTGGAGGAGGGGGCGATCACCTACGGTCTCTTCCCACGCCACCACGCCGACGTCCACGAGCTGCAGGGCGGCGAGCAGAAGACCCATGTCTTCCATCTGGCACTCGCCCGGGACACCGTCTCCCCGACGCCCCTGGAGTGGTGCCGCTCACCGCTGATGGCGGGTTGCGATCCGGAGTGGTACGCCCTCGCCGAGGCGCTGCCCTACCTGACCCCCCGGGATCGGGACCCCAACTCGACCTACCGCCGGCTGGTCGATCTCGCGATCGACGGCGACGACAGTTTCGAGAACAAGCGCGAAGCGGTCGACGAGTACGGCTGGCGTCACTTCGGCGATCTGTGGGCGGACCACGAGGAGGTCTTCTACGAAGGGCCGACCCCCATTCTCTCCCACTACAACAACCAGTACGACGCCGTGCAGGGCTTCGCGATCCAGTTCTTCCGCAGCGGCGACGAGCGCTGGTTTCGCTTGCTGGACGACCTTGCCCGCCACGTCGTCGACATCGACATCTACCACACCGACCGCGACAAGGCGGCCTACAACCACGGGCTGTTCTGGCACACGCTGCACTATGTCGACGCCGACCTGTCCACCCATCGCTCGTTCCCCCCCCTGCGAGGTGTCGCCGGGGGCGGCCCATCCGGTGGTCACCTCTACACCACCGGCCTGATGCTCCACCACTTCCTGACCGGCTGTCCCCGGTCCCGCGAGGCGGTTCTCGAGCTGGGCCGATACGTGATCGACGCCGACGACGGCTCCAGGACGAGGTTCCGTTTCCTCGATCGCGGGCCGACGGGGCACGTCAGCTCATCGGGCTTCGACGATTTCCACGGCCCCGGCCGGACACCGGCGAACGCGGTCGGTGCCCTGCTGGACGCCCACCGGTTGTGCGGCGCTCGAGCCTTCCTGGACAAGGCGGAGGAGCTCATCCGCCGGTGTATCCACCCGGATGACGATCTCGAGGCGCTCAACCTGCGAGACGCCGAGCGGCGCTGGTACTACACGATGTTCCTCCAGGCTCTCGGCCGCTACCTCGAGCACAAGGAGCAACTGGGAGAGCGCGACACCTGCTACGCCTACGCCCGAGCCGCGCTACTCTCCTACGCCGACTGGATCGAGGAGCACGAGAGTCCCTTCCTCGACCGCGCCGAGGAGCTCGAGTTTCCCACCGAGACCTGGGCGGCACAGGATCTCCGCAAGAGCGAGGTCTTGCAGCTCTCCGCCCTCCATGCCGGGGGCGATCGGCGATCCCGCTACCTCAGGCGAGGGCGCGAGTTTTTCGACTACGCCGTCGAGACCCTGGATGCGGCTCCCACGCGAGGCCTCTGCCGACCCCTGGTGCTGCTCCTCTCCCACGGCCATACTCAGGCTTGGTTCGACGGCTCCGACCTGCCACACCCCGAGCTCGTCCCGAGGCACGATGGCGTCTTCGCTCCGAGGCGGCCCTTTCTCTCGCAGAAGCGGCGGGTCAAGAGACGGTTGGTCCTGCTCGCAGCAGCGGCGGCCGTGCTGGGACTCGCCGTCCTCTCGATCCTGATCGCCGGCGGACGGGGATCGTGACACCGCTCGCGCGCTCGCCATCCAGCCTCCGCGGAGTCGTCGCCTTCGGAGGACTGCTCGCCTGCCTGAGCCTGCGCTTCCACTCCTACCTCTTGCCGCCCGAGCTGGTGGACGATTTCCTGCTCGGTCTCACTCTCCTGCTCGGAGCCCTCTTCGCGGCGTGCTTGCGCTGGACCTGGCGCGGCACAGGGGAACCCACGGTCGATGGCCCGGCCTGGCTCAAGGCGGGCCTCTGCGCGCTCTGGATCGCGTGGCTCGCCTTCCTCACGGCCGGAGGTCCCGACATGTCGCCGTGGATCGTCGCCGTCCTCGGCGCGGCCCTCCTGGCTTCTCTGGCCACGCCCTTCGCCCCGCCGTCACTCCTTCGGCTCGCGGCCGTTGCCGCCGCGGCGACGACGCTGCTCGGTGCCCTGCTGATCCTGGGCCGGCCGTTCGCGGAGAATCCCGGCGACATGATGGCGCTGGTCGACAGGGGCGTCGACCGCTTCCTGGCCGGCGAGTTCCCGTATCGCGACCTACGGATCCAGGGGATGGCGGAGCTCGAGTACTCGGCGCGACCGATGCCCTATCCACCCGCCCTGTGGCTCTCGTACGTTCCCCTCGCAGCCGTCGGCCTGGACCTGCGTTGGCTCTCGGTGCTGGCGGTGGCCGGGATCGGCTACCTCCTACATGCCAGCGCCGTCCGGGCGGGTCGCGACGACCTGGCGGACTGGATCCTGCCGCCGCTGCTGCTCGCTCCCATCTTCGTACTGCGCTATCCGTGGATCCAAACCCCCATCCACTGGCTCCTGCTCGCCGGTGCCGGTTTCTGCCTGATTCGCGGAGCCGGCGCGCGGTGGGTGGGTCTGGTCTGCGGGCTCGCTCTCGGAATGCGCGAGACGACGCTCATCCTGCTCCCCCTCGTCGCCGTCCACTTCTGGAAGCTCGGGCGCAGACCGTTCGTCGAGTTCGCCGCATCCGCCGGTACCGTCGTTCTCGCCGTGTACGTTCCTTTCCTGGTGATCGACTCCGCAGCCTTCAGCTCCTCACTCCTCTACAACGCCCTCTACGTCACGCAGCTGGAGCGTCCGCTGAACCACATCGGGGCTGGGCCGTGGCTGGCCAACCTCTTCGGGCCGGGAATCGTCCTCCTGCTCCAGACCGCGGTCTGCCTCGCCTTCTACACACTCACCTGGAGGCACCCGGCAAACGCCACCCGCCTCGTCGGGTCGATGGGTCTCGTCTACTTCTCGTTCATGTACCTCAACCCCCTCGTCCACGAGTACTACTATCTGCCGGCGCTCCTCCTCATGGCACTGGCCCGCCTGTCGACGGACGGACGGAGGGACGCCGCCCCGCAACGATGATTCCACTCCGCTCCCGCCCGCTCGCTGCATGAACCCGCGCCGGGTGGTCCGTGGTCTCGTGGCCCGCTCGCTGCCGGGGCCGATCAGGCCACGACAGCGAATCGCCGTGTCCGGGCTGCCCCGCAGCGGCACCTCGTGGCTGGGCCGAGCTCTCTCGCTCGCGCGCAGCGTGTCCTACTACTTCGAGCCGGATCGACCGCTTCCCGAGGGTTACCGCTACCGCTATCTGCCCGCCGCAGAGGAGGACACCTACCTGGAGCGTCAGGTCGACCGGATGCTGCGCGGCCGGGTGTGCGACGACTGGCAGGTGGCGGAGAAGAGCCTCGGCGACCTTCTCTTGACACCGGTCAGGAGAACGCTTCTGGTCAAGTGGGTTTGGCTCAGCCTCGCCTTGGACTGGGTCGCGAGCCGGGTGACCGACCTGGTCGTCGTCCAGATCATCCGTCACCCGGTGCCCCAGTTCCTGAGCTGGCAGCAGCGTGGATGGACGCCCGCCCGCCCGCTCGCCTATCTCCTCGAGCAGCCAGCCCTCCTGGAGGGTCCGCTGCGGCCCTACGCCGCCGTGCTTCGGCGGGCTCGGTCGCCCTGGGAGCAGGCTGGGGCGTTCTGGGGAGCCGTCACCCGTTTGCAGTTGGACGCCCACCGTCCGGGCTGGATCCTCAGGGAGCACGAGTGGTTCTGCACCGATCCCGAGGCCCGCTTTAGGCAGGTCGCCGAAAGCCTCGATCTCGGATGGACCGACGCCCTCGGCGAGTTCCTCCTGCCGACCCGCAGCAGGGTCGAAGGGCCGGGATACGGGGCTCGGCGCAACCCCAGGGACGAGATCCACAAGTGGCGAGGCAGGGTCGGCGCGGCGGACCTCCGTGAGCTCCAAGGCATCGTCCAGGAGTTCCACTTGCCCTTCTATCCAGAGCTGGCACCCGACCGGTTCTGGGACCCGACCTGACGCCTTCGCGCAGCCGTTCCCAGCTGGCCGCCGCCGTCACCTACTCGTACCGGTAGCCGAACTCGTCGATGTCCCGCTCGAAGCACCTCGCCACGATCTCCCGGGTGTCGTCGTCGTAGAGCAACCGATAGTCCTGCCGCGCCGTCGACTTCAAGTGGGGCAGCCGCACCTCGGTCCGGCCGATCTTTCGACAGATCTCTGCGAAGTCCTCCGCGAGCCGTTCGAACCGGCCGACGAAAGTGACGGCGAGACGACCGCGGTCGTCGACGAGCCACTCCATCTGGGGCATGAACATCTTCGGATTGTCGCGGTAGACCGGCTCGCGCTCGCGGTACGCGAGCCGCACCCAGTCTGGGAAGTCGACGCCGCGTTCCTTGAGACGCGTTTGATTGGTCTCCCAGCGATACCGGTAGTGCGACGCGACCCGGTCCCAGGGATTGCGGACGAAGGCGAACGTGAAGCGGCCATCCCAGCGCTCCCTCCCGAGCTGCTCGATCTTCTCTCGAGCCGTCAGGTGACCGAACGGAAGGCCCAGGGCCACCACCACGCTCGTCCCGCCCGTCTTGTTGATGTGCACGAACGAGTAGTCGAGCAGGTAGCGCTCGCGAAGCCTGAGCAGCCAGCGCTCGAGGGCCCTGCTCCTCCTGGGGCGCATCAACAGATCACTCCCGCCGGATCGCCGGATCGCCGCCCTCGCTCGTTCATGCCGAGGATTCTGCGGCCGGGTCTCGCGGCCGCATGCTCGATTTCGACTGCAGGCGGGCGGGCAGAAGGCTCCTGATCCAGTAGCGCGTCCATTCGAGGCGCCCGAGCTCGCCCGGCGCGAGCTGGCGCAGGAGCCGCCTCGCCTCGGGATGCCGTCGCTCGCTGAGCAACTGGTAGACGGCCTTCCTGCGGCGGACGAGCAGCTCCCGGCGAACGCTCTGTCGCTCCTCCTCCTCCAGCCGCGTGTCGTCCAACAACTCCTCGAGGACCCGGGCCGCACCCAGGAGGACGTCTCCGTACTGCGAGCTGAGGTTGTCCGACCCGTAATTCATGCGCACCAGGGGACAGTCGATAGCGACGAATGTGGCGCTGAGTGACAGGCGCAGCCATAGCCCCCAATCCTCGGCGTGACGAAGGTCCGATGGAAAGCGCAGCCCCTCGAGACCACGGCGCGCCAGGACGGCAGACGGGAAGATCCGTGAGGAGGTGAGCAGGTGCCGGAACAGGGAGCGGTCGAAGCGAAGGAACGGCCCCTCTCTGTGGGCCACCGCCTCGTAGACCCCTCCGAGCGCGAAGCGCCTTGCGGTCGCCGGCCGATTCGAACGCCAGATCTCGGTATCGCAGAACACTACGTCAGCTTCCGGATAGCGGGAGAAGGCCTCCAGTTGGTAGGCCAGCTTGCTGGGCAGCCACCTGTCGTCGCTGTCGATGAAGGCGACCCACCGTCCGCGCGCCTCCTGCAACCCCAGATTGCGCGCCGCGGAAGGTCCCCGATTGGGGGTTCTGAGCACCCTGACCGGTGGACCGAAGGACGCCGCCACGGCAGCGGAACGATCCGTGCTGCCGTCGTCCACCACCAGGACCTCGCAAGGCCGCGGAGACTGGTCGAGGACGCTGCGGAGCGCTTCTCCGACGCGGTCCTCGCGGTTGAAGCAGGGAAGCACGACGGAGACGTCGGCGAAACCGTGCACGATCAGAGCCCTCGATCGGAAGAAGCGGGCTTGCCGCCGTGGAGGATGCGCCATTCGGGGAACCTTCGACCGGTGAGGCCTTCGAGCGCCTCGGTCTGGCGCAGCTGTATCGGCCGCAGGAAGTCCACGACCTCCGGCAGCCCCGGCGCCTGCACCGGGTGCACGTCCGCGAGAGCCAGCCTCCGCCCCAGGCTGCGCAAGATCCTCGGCACGTGACGACCGAGGGACTCCCAGACTCGGGAGTACCTGAAGCGATCGAAACGCCCGCTGCCGCGGGGGCGCTGGAACCTGCCAGGGGTCACGTTCCGTCGCTGACGGAGGTCCTCGGGAACGAGGTCCGGGCTCACGCCCAGCCATTCGAGCAGCTCGCTCACCTTCTCCTCCGGATGGTCCCTCATCGTCTCCAGCGTCAGCAGGTGGACCCGCTCCCTCCCGAAGAGCTCGATGTACCTCCTGATCTGGAAGGCATAGTGGCTGACATCGAGGTAGTGCGGATCCTCTCGCAGGGCGGTCAGGGGGGGCCGCCTCTCCTTGCGCCCGCGCACGGCGTGCCAGTAGTGGCTCACGGTGCGTTCCACGGGATCGCGCATCAGGTAGACGATTCGCGCCCCGGGACTGAAGCGGGCGATTCTCTCCGGCACACCGGAGATCTTCGGGGCCTTGGTGTACAGCGTACTCGATTCGCCGACGACGACGGCATCGCCCGCCTCCCTGAAGAGGGCGAGGTAGCGCTCCTCGTGGCCCCAGAGCCCGAGCCGCTCGACGGCGGGCCAGTCGAGTTGCGACGGCTCGACGAAATAGCAGGGCTCCTTCGGCTGGCACATGAAGACGGACGGATGCTCGGTGAGGTAGGAATGCAGGGAGCTGGTCCCCGACTTCATGGCCCCGACGACAAAGAGGTTCGGACGCACGCGGGTCTCTTTCACTTCTCCTTCCCATCCTGGTAGAGGGGCAGCTCTCGGCTGGTCGCCAGGGCGCGCAGCGTGACGCCGAGCACCTTCGCACAGAAACCGTTCCCTCTCCGGGCTCGCCGATCCACCCAGTGGATGCCCCGTCGGGAGACGCGCAGGCGCAGCAGCTCCATCACCGTCGCGAACGTGGCCCGGAGGCGCTGGACCCGACCGTAGCCGAGCCAGTCGTTCTCGTCGGGGTCCCCGACGTAGATCCCGCACGTCGGCGTCTCTCCCGGCTCGCGCGGCCAGATCCGGGAGCCCGCCGC
>Ga0302046_10005684_pt1 | contig 10955 bp, 11 predicted proteins | sample RVTome_11_FD_200261 | JGI IMG/M metagenome (GOLD analysis project Ga0302046, IMG submission 200261) | Soil microbial communities from uranium-contaminated site in the Upper Colorado River Basin, Wyoming, United States - RVT147D111 (version 2) ... | reverse complement strand
GGAGCGAGGTGCTGTCGCTGCGCGAGCGCGAGTACGTGCTGGCGGCGCGCGCCATGGGCGCCGGCGACGCCCGCATCCTCGTGCGGCACGTGCTGCCGAACACCGTGCCGACGATGCTGGTGATCGCGGCGCTCAGCACCTCGGGCACCCTGCTGCTCGACGCCGGCCTGAGCTTCCTCGGGATCGGCGTGCCGCCGCCGACGCCGACCTGGGGGCGCATGATCCAGGAGGCGACCAGCTACTACCGGGTGGCGCCCTGGCTGATGCTCTTCCCCGGCGCGGCCGTGCTCTACGCCGTCCTCACCTTCAACTTCATCGCGTATGGCCTGGCGCGGCAGGGGAGGGCGCCGACGGCGTGAGGCCGCTCGCCGTTCTCGCGCTCGCGGTGCTCGCGGGGTGCATGTGGGAGGAGCCCCTCGAGTGGCCGGCGCGCGCGCCGGGCGCGCGCCGGGGCGGCGTGCTGCATCTCGCGGCCCCCGAGGACGTGCCGACGCTCGACCCCGCCGTCGGCTACGACTCGCGCTCGTGGTTCTTCGAGGAGCATCTCTTCGAGACCCTGGTCGCCTACGACGACGCCGGGCACCTGGCGCCGGCCCTGGCCGCCGCGTGGACGGTGTCGTCCGACGGGCGGCGCTACCGCTTCCGGCTCGTTCCCGGCGTGACGTTCTCCGACGGCACGCCGCTCACCGGGGCCGACGTCGTCGGCAGCCTCGAGCGCGTGCTCGATCCGGCCACCCGCTCGCAGGGGGCGCAGTACTACCGCGGCATCCGCGGGGCGCCGGCGTTCGTGGCCGGCACCGCCGCCCGGGTCGCGGGTCTCGCCGTGCCCGCGCCCGATCACGTGCAGATCGAGCTCGTGGAGCCCGACCCGCTCTTCCTCCACAAGCTCGCGCTCCTCTTCGCCTCGGTGGTGCCGGCGGCACGGGCGCGGGCGCTCGGCGAGGACTTCACCAACGCGCCGCTCGGGAGCGGGCCCTTCGTGCTCCGCGAGTGGCGGCGCGGCGAGCGCATCGTGCTCGCCCGCAACCCGCGCTATCGCGTCCCCGACCGTCCCTACCTCGACGGCGTCGTCGAGCACGTCGGCGTCAACGCCGAGCTCGCCTGGCTGATGTTCGAGAGCGGCGAGCTCGACGTCGCGGCGATCCCGCCGGCCGACTTTCCCGGCGTGCGGCGCGACCCGGCGCGCGCCGACCAGCTCGTCCACGCCACCACGCTGCGTACCGCCTATGTCGGCCTGAACTGCGGGATGCCGCCGCTCGACGACCGGCGCGTCCGCCAGGCGCTGAACTACGCCGTCGACAAGGACGACGTGCTGGCGCTCCTGAACGGCCGCGGCATCCCCGCCCGCGGCATCGTGCCGCCGAGCATGCCCGGCTACGCGGTCGAGCTCGCCGGCTACCCCCACGATCCCGCCCGCGCCCGGGCGCTGCTCGCCGCCGCCGGGCGGGGGGAGGGGTTCGCGACCGAGCTCTGGACGCAGTCGGGCGACCTCGACCTCAAGATCGCCCAGAAGATGCAGCAGGACCTGGCCGCGGTCGGCGTGCGGATGGCGATCAAGCAGGTGGCGTGGAGCCCCTTCCTCGAGGCCATCCGCCAGCCGCGCACGGTGCCGATGTTCGACCTCGGCTGGGACGCCGACTTCCCGGAGCCGAGCAACTTCCTGCGCGTGCTCTTCCACTCCTCGCAGCAGGACGCCAACAACCACACCTTCTACGCCAACCCCGCGTTCGACCGCCTGCTCGACCGGGCGGTGGCGCTCCCGGACGCCGCGGCGCGCGCGCGCCTCTACGCGCGGGCCGAGCGCCTGCTGGTCGAGGATGCGCCGGTGATCTTCCTGTACCACCCGATCACCTACCTGGCGCACGCCCGGCGCGTGCACGGCTACCGCATCCACCCGCTGCTGCCGCCGCGCCTGACCGACGTCTGGCTCGCGCCGGAGGAGTAGGGCGGCCGCCCGCCGCTCACGGCACCGGCGCGGGCCGGTATGCCGCCGTGCAGGGCGGGCCGTCGGCGAACCAGTGCTCCCAGGCGCCGGCGGCGGTGCGCAGGAGGAGCGACGACGAGCGCGTACCGTAGGCGCCGGCGTGCACGCAGAGGGCGCCGAGCGGGTCGGGACGGCGCGGGTCGAGCGCGGTGGTGTGGTCGGCGAGGACGGCGCCGAGCGCGGCGCGCAGACGCGCGCGGTCGGGCGCGGCGGCGAACTCGGCGCCGGCGTGGGCGAAGGCGCGGTGCGAGCGCGCGATCCGCGGGCAGCGCGGGTCGTTGACGTCGAGGTTGGTGAGCACGTGCAGGCCGGGCTCGAGATGCGTGAGGTCGAGGCGGCCGGGGCGGTTCTGCGCCACCCAGGCCTCGGCCGCGTCGGCGACGAGGAGGTTGAAGGAGTTGTACGCGTCGGGCTCGAGGACCGCGAGCCGGGCCCGCGCGGCCGCGGCCGAGGGCGCCGCGAGCACCGCGAGCGGCAGGGCGCCGCGCGAGCGCTTGCGCGGGTCGGGCGCGGTGGCGCGGCGGTTCAGCAAGCCGGCCACCACCCCGTGCTCGGAGATCGCCAGCCAGGTACCCCCGGCTCGGAGGTCGCGGCCGCCGACGACACGCGGCGTCGCGGCGAGGAGCGCGGGCGCCGCCGCCGGGCGCGCGAGGAACTCGTCGCGGTTGGCCGCCACCACCAGCGGCAGCCCGGCGAGGTGGCGGAAGTAGATCGCCAGCGTGCACATCGTCGCCGCCTATAGCGAATTGTGTCGGCATTTTCGCCATGCTAGCGTTTTCGGCTCATGTTCACGTCCATCGACGACGTCATCGAGCGCTTCGCCGCGGAGCGCTACATCTGCAACCGGACGATCGCGACCGTCGTCTACCTCGCCAGCAAGCTGCAGAAGCCGATCCTGGTCGAGGGGCCGGCGGGCGTCGGGAAGACCGAGCTCGCCAAGGTGCTGGCGGCGGCCCTCGGCCACGAGCTCATCCGGCTGCAGTGCTACGAGGGGCTCGACGAGGCCAAGGCGCTCTACGAGTGGGAGTACGCCAAGCAGCTCCTCTATACGCAGATCCTCAAGGAGAAGATCGCCGACGTCGTCGAGGGCGCCCGCGACCTGAACGAGGCCGTCGAGCGCATCGCCCGGCAGGACGACGCGTTCTTCTCGGAGCGCTTCATCGTGCCGCGCCCGCTCCTGCGCGCGATCTCGTCGGACCACCCGTGCGTCCTGCTGATCGACGAGATCGACAAGTCCGACACCGAGTTCGAGGCCTTCCTCCTCGAGGTGCTCTCCGACTTCCAGGTGAGCGTGCCGGAGCTCGGCACCCTGAAGGCACGGCACATCCCGGCGGTCGTCCTGACGAGCAACAACGCGCGCGAGATGTCCGACGCGCTCAAGCGCCGCTGCCTGCACCTCTACATCGACTTCCCCGACCGGGAGCAGGAGCGGGCGATCATCCTGCTCAAGGTGCCGGGGGTGGCGGAGCGGCTCGCCGACGAGGTGGTGACGGCGATCCAGGTGATCCGCGCGCTCGACCTCAAGAAGGCGCCGAGCATCAGCGAGACCCTCGACTGGACGAAGGCTCTCACCGTGCTCAACGTGGACTCGCTCGACGCCGAGCTGGTGCGCGACACGCTCAGCACGATCCTCAAGTACGAGGGCGACATCCGCAAGGTGCAGCAGGAGCTGAAAGACCACCTGGCGCGCGAGCGCGCCAAGCGCGCGGCGCCGGCGCCGGCGGCGGCGGCGGCGGCCGGCGGCGAGAAGGACGTCCTGCACTGAGGCTCCGGCGTGGATCGGCGGATCATCGAGTTCACCGATCTCCTGCGCCAGAACGGCGTGCGGGTCTCGTTTGCCGAGAGCATCGACACCTTCCGCGCCGTCGAGCTCGTCGGCCTGCGTGACCGGCGGACCGTCCGCGACGCGCTGCGGGCGACCCTGGTGAAGCGCGCGAGCGACGTCCCCACCTACGAGCGGCTCTTCGACCTCTACTTCGCCGGTCTCGGCGAGGTCGCGCGGCAGGCCGAGGAGGCCGCCATGAGCGCCATGGACCTCTCGCCCGAGGAGTACCAGCGCCTCCTCGACGACCTGGCCGCGTGGCTGCGTGAGCACGGGATCGAGCCCTCCGACGTCGCGCGCGCGCTGCTCGAGCAGGATACCGGCCGGCTCCAGCAGCTCATGCGCGAGGCGGCGGCGGCGGCGGGGGTGCAGCGCATCGAGCGCGGCTTCCAGGAGGGCCAGTACGCCCACGGCATGTCCGAGGCCATGGGCCTCGGCGACGTCGGCCGCGAGCTGCAGGCGATCAGCGAGCAGCTCGCCGGCGAGGGCGAGCCGGACCCCCGCCGGCTCCAGATGGCGCGCCTGGTCGACCGGCGGCTGCAGGAGCTCCAGGACCTGATCCGCCGTTTCGTGCGCGCCGAGCTCGAGAGGAAGGACGTCAGCCAGCAGGACGCCGCCCGCATGCAGGCGCTCGCGGAGAAGAGCTTCTACTACCTCTCCGAGGACGAGATGCGGCGCATGAAGGACGCCGTCACCAAGCTCGCGCAGCGGCTGCGGAACGCCCTCGCCGTCAAGCGGCGCACGGCGCGCCGCGGCAAGCTGCACGTGAAGGATACCATCCGGAGGAGCCTGCAGTACGGCGGCGTCCCCTTCGAGGTGCGCTACCACCGGCGCAAGCGCGTCAAGCCGCAGGTGGTGGTGCTCTGCGACGTCTCGGACTCGGTCCGCAACGTCTCGCGCTTCATGCTGCAGTTCGTGTACTCGCTGCAGGACCTGTACTCGAAGGTGCGGTCGTTCATCTTCGTCGCCGACATCGGCGAGATCACCAAGCTCTTCGAGGAGAGCGAGATCCACCAGGCGATCGACCAGGCCATCCGCGGCAACGTCATCAACGTCTACGCGCACTCCGACTTCGGGCGCGCGTTCCGCCTCTTTCACCGCGACCACCTGAGCGCGATCACGCGGCACACCACCGTGATCGTGCTCGGGGACGCCCGCAACAACTACAACGTGCCGCACGAGTGGGTGCTGCGCGAGATTCGCCAGCGCGCGAAACAGGTCATCTGGCTGAACCCGGAGAACCGCATGACGTGGGGATTCGGCGACAGCGAGATGGACCGCTACCAACCGTACTGCGACGTGGTCGAGGAGTGCCGGAACCTCAACCAGCTCTATCGCGTGGCCGACCGCTTGGTGTTGACGTAGGCTACGGCGCCGGCTTCGGGGATTGACCTCTCAGACGCTTTTCGCGAGAATGCCCGAAGCTTGGACCCGGGAATGAGTCGCGACAACTTCATCGAGATGACCGTCGGCGGTCTGACCCTCGATCCCGTCACCAAGACGCCCATCGTCATTCTCAAGGATCCCGACAACAAGCTGAACCTGCCGATCTGGATCGGCCTCCTCGAGGCGACCGCCATGGCGACCGAGCTCGAGGGCATCAAGATGGCCCGCCCGATGACGCACGACCTGCTGCGGCGGATCATCACCGACCTCGAGGCGACGGTCGAGCGCATCGAGGTCACCGATCTCAAGGACAACACCTACTTCGCGCTGATCTACCTGCAGATCGGCGACCGCCAGGTGACCGTCGACTCGCGCCCGAGCGACGCCATCTCGCTGGCGCTGCGCACCAAGAGCCCCATCTGGGTCGCCAAGAAGGTCCTCGAGGCCTCGAGCGTCCTGCAGCAGATGGACGAGGGGAAGGAGACCAACCTCTCGAACGTCTCGCGGGACAAGTGGGCCGAGATCCTCGAGAAGATGGCGCCCGAGGACTTCAAGTACAAGATGTGAGCTGGCGGCGCGGCCGGCGGATCGAGCCGTGGCGCGCACGCCGCGTCCACGCCGGTACCCGGCGCCCCCGTGAGGAGACGTGCCCCGATCGCAGCGGATTACGAGAAAGGACCTGCGCCAACCGGACGAGTTCCTGACCCTCAGCCGGCGCGCGGGAGCCTGGGTCGGCGAGAACCGCACCGCCGTCCTGACGGCGGCGGGCGCGGTCGTCGTCGTCCTGGTGGCGGTGATCGCCTACCGCGCCATCGGCGCCAGCCGCGAGGCCGGCGCGGCGCGTGCGTACTACGCGGCACAGGCGCTCGCGACCGGGCAGAAGTACGAGGAGGCGGCGAAGGCGTTCCGCGAGGTCGTCGACGGCTACGGTGGCACCGAGCACGCGGCGCTGGCGCGCCTGCAGGAGGCGAACGCGCTCCTGCAAGCCGGGCGCCCCGCCGAGGCGGCGGTTGCCTACGAGCGCTTTCTCGACGCCGGGGCCCCCGCCGACTACCTGCGCCAGCTCGCGCAGACGCGCCTGGCGTACACCGCCGAGGCGCGCGGCGAGAGCGCCGCGGCGCTCGCCGCCTATGCGGCCGCGACCGACACCGCCGAGCTCTTCGCGGGGGACGCGTTGCTCGGGGAGGCGCGCGCCGCCGAGGCGCTCGGCGACACCGCGAAGGCGCGCACGCTCTACGAGCGCTACCTCGAGAAGTACCCCGCCTCCGACCGGAGCGCGGTCGCCAGCGCGCGCCTGGTCGCCCTCGGCGGCACCCCGCCGGCGCCCGCGGAGAAGGCGCCGGCCGCCGCGGAGCAGGCGGACTCCTGAGCGGCCGGACGGGACGCATCCACGGCCCGACCCGATTCCTGCGCCAGCCGCCCGACCGCCGCGTGTAACCCGCAGGCGGGCCCCGGGGTTCCAAAGGGACGTGGAGCCGGCATGGCCGAGGAGCCGATGGTAACCGCCGTCCAGAGCCTTCCCCTGGCGCGTCCCGCGACTCCGGTCTCGACAGCCGTCTTCGACGAGTTCGTGGCCGCCCACCGCGACGAGGCGGTGCGGCTCGCCTACCGCCTGGCCGGGGGCGACCAGGCCGCGGCCGAGGATATCGCGCAGAACGCCTTCCTGCGGGCCTACCGGGCCCTCCGCGGCTTCCGCGGCGAGGCGCGCCTCGATACGTGGTTCTACCGGATCCTGGTCCGCGAGGGGCACCGGCACCGCCGCTGGCAGGCCGTGCGGCGCTTGTGGGCGGGCGATCCCCATCCCGCGCCCGAGCCTGCCGACCCGCGCGCCAGCGCCGAGCCGGGACTGCGCCGCCGCATCGTCGCGGCCCTCGCCGGGCTCACCCACGCGCAGCGCGAGGCCTTCGTCCTGGTGCACCTCGAGGGCTTCTCGGTGACGGAGACCGCGGAGATCCTCGGCAAGGCGCCCGGCACCGTGAAGAGCCATCTACATCGCGCGCTGGCCTCGTTGCGGCGCGCGCTCGCCGACCTGCAGCAGGTCGCGGGCGGAGGAGACCCATGACCCGAGACCGATACGACGAGAGCGCGCTGTCGCCGCCCGAGCGCCGGCTGGTGGCGCAGATCGCCGAGCACTATCGCCCGCGGCCGATGACGGCGGCGCGGCAGGTGGCATTCGGCCGGGCGCTCGACCGGCGCTTGGCGCAGGCGGCCGGCGCGGGGCGGGGCGCGACCTACGCCGCCGCCCTGGTCGCAACCGCGGCCCTGGTGCTGTGGCTCGCCGGGCCGGTGCGCCCGCCGGGCGGCGCCACACCGAGCGCCGCGCCCCCCCGCCCCGCGCTGCACGCCCTCGTCGATCCCGACGCCTACGAGGCCGAGGCCGAGGAGCTGCTGCCCGAGGAGTACCGCCTGCTCGCGCGCGTCCTCGACGTGCCGGTGGAGGACCTATGAACCGCGCCGGCGGCGCGGGATGAGCCGCCGCTCCATGCTCGTCGCCGGCGGCGTCCTGGCCGTGCTCGCGGGCGCCAGCATCGGCGCGGCGCATCCGCCGGGGCCTCCCGACGAGCGCCTCGAGCGCGACCTGCAGGCCCTCGGCCTCGCCCCCGACCAGACCCGCCGCGTCGAGGGCATCCTCGACGCCGCGCGCGCCGAGCGGCAGAGCATCCACGCCCGCATCGAGCGCGCCTACGAGGCGATGCACGCCCTCCTCGAGCAGGACGAGCCCGACGAGGCGGCGGTGATGCGTCAGGCGGAGGCAATCGGCGCCGTCAAGATCGAGCGCCGGAAGGCGATGCTCCGGACGCTCCTGCGCGTGCGGGCCGAGCTGACCGCGGAGCAGCGCCATCGGCTCCACCGGATGATGCGCGAGAAGCGCCGCCACCGGCAGGCGGACGGCGCGGCGCGCGACGGCTGAGGGGCACCGCCCACCGATGACGCAGCCGCCGGCCGACGCGCGCGGCGCCGCCTGGGGCGCGGCGCGGCAGAGTGCCCTGATCGCCGCCCTCGCGGCGACGGTCGCCTCCGCCTGCGCCCCGCGGATGCTCGTGCCGCCCCCCGTCGCGATCCCCCCCGCGTTCTCCGCGACCGGCGCCCGGGCGCTCGCGGTCCCGTGGTGGCGAGAGCTCGACGACCCGACGCTCGATGCGCTCGTCGCGCAGGGGCTCGCCGAGAACCTCGACCTCCGCACCGTCTGGGACCGCCTGGCGCAGGCCGAGGCCACCGCCCGGCGCGAGGGCGCGGCGCTGGTGCCGAGCATCGATGCGACCGCCGGGGGCAGCCGCACCGAGATCACCACCTCCGCCGCGCAGGCGTCGGGCGCCGGCGGGCGCAACGCCTTTACGCTCGGCATCGGCGCGAGCTACGAGCTCGATCTCTGGGGACGCGTGCGCTCGCTGCACGACGCCGCCCGACTCGACGTCGTCGCCACCACCTACGACATCCAGACCGCCGCCATCACGCTCGCGGCCGAGATCGCGACCACCTGGTACGAGCTCGTCGAGCAGTCCCTGCAGCTCGCCATCCTCGACCGCCAGATCGACGTCAACGACCGCGTCCTCGAGCTCGTGACGCTGCGCTTCCGCAAGGGACAGGTCGGCGCCGCCGACGTCCTGCGCCAGCGCCAGCTCCTCGAGTCGACGCGCGGCGGCCGCCCCGAGGTCGCGGCGCGTCTCGCGGTCCTGCGCCACCAGCTCGCCGTCCTGATCGGCCGCAGCCCCGGCACGCTCGAGCTTGCGCCGCCGCTCGCCGCCGAGCAGGCGTACGCGGTGCTGCCGCCGCTGCCGGCGACCGGCCTCCCGAGCACGCTGATCGAGCGCCGTCCGGACGTGCGCGCGGCGTTCTTTCGCGTGCTGGCCGCCGACCGGCAGGTGAACGCCGCCGTCGCCGATCGCTTGCCGCGCCTCGCCATCAGCGGCTCGACGTCGCTGTCCTCGCAGGAGCTCCGCGACCTCCTCGACAACTGGATCGCGACCATGTCGGCGAGCCTGGTGGCGCCCCTGATCGACGGCGGCCGCCGGCGGGCGGAGGTGGAGCGGACGCGCGCGATCGTCTCGGAGCGCCTGCACGCGTACGGGCAGGCCATCCTCGTCGCCTTCCGCGAGGTCGAGGACGCCCTCGCGCAGGAGGAGCAGCAGCGCCGCCTGATCGCCAGCCTCGCGCGCCAGCTCGAGATCTCCAACGGCGTGCTCGAGCGCATCCGCGACCAGTACATCCACGGGACGATCGTGTACCTGGACGTCCTGCAGGCGCTGGTCACGCATCAGACGCTCGAGCGCGAACGGGTGAGCGCCGAGCGCCGGCTGCTCGAGCTGCGGATCGGGCTCTACCGGGCCCTGGCGGGCGGCTGGACGCTCGAGCGCCCGGCGCTCGCGTCCATCGGGGGAGGGGAGGCATGAGCGGCGAGCGTTCGACCCCGATCGCCTGGTACGCCCGCCGCCTGGCCCCGCTCGCGGTGCTCGCGGCGGGCGGGCTGCTCTCGCTCCTCCTGCTCGAGTCGCGCCCCAAGGCGGCGCGCCAGCGGCCCGTGCCCGAGGCGCGGCTGGTCGAGGTCGCGACCGTGCACGTCGAGTCGCGGCCGACCGTCGTCCAGGCCATGGGTGGCGTGCAGCCGGCCCGGGAGGTCGCGCTCCGGCCGCAGGTCGCCGGCATCGTCGTCGAGCGCGCCGAGGACTTCGTGCCGGGCGGGCGCATGCCGGCCGGGGCGATGCTGGTCCGGATCGACCCGCGGGACTACGAGCTCGCCGTGGAGCAGCGCGAGAGCGAGCTCAGCGAGGCCGAGGCGGCCCTCGCCATCGAGCGCGGCAGCCAGGCGGTGGCGCGCCGGGAGTACGAGCTGCTCGGCGAGACCATCGAGCACGGCGAGCGCGGCCTGGTGCTGCGCGAGCCGCAGCTCCGCACGGCGCGCGCGCGCGTCGAGCGCGCCAAGGCGGTGCTCGCCGAGGCCGAGCTCGCCCTCGAGCGCACGACCGTCCGGGCGCCGTTCGACGCCACCGTCCGCGAGCGCACGGTCGACGTCGGGGCGCACGTCGACGCGGCGAGCACGCTCGGGACGCTGGTCGGAACCGACGAGTACTGGATCGAGGCCGCGGTCCCGGTCGGCAAGCTGCGCTGGCTGCAGGTTCCGCGTGACGGCGCCGCGGCGGGCTCGCCGGTGCGCATCTACGACGAGGCGGCCTGGGGCCCGGCGGTGACCCGGACCGGCCGGGTCATCGAGCTCCTGAGCAGCGTCGAGGACGAGGGCCGGATGGCGCGCCTGCTGATCGCCGTCGACGACCCGCTCGGCATCGCCGCCGGCGGGGACCCGCCGCCGCTCCTCCTGCTCGGGGCCTTCGTCCGCGTCGAGATCGAGGGCCGGCAGGTGGAGGCGGTCGCCGTGCTGGCGCGCGGCGCGCTCCACCCGGACGACCGGGTCTGGATCATGGACGCCGACGATCGCCTCGAGATCCGGCCGGTGACGGTCGCGTTCCGGGGGCGGGACGAGGTGCTGATCACCGCGGGGTTGGCCGCGGGCGATCGCGTCGTCACCTCGGATCTGACGACGCCGGTCGCGGGTATGCCGCTCCGGGTCGCGCCGGAGCGCGAGGGCAGGGCGCCCGCGCCAGGTGGACCGGAGGCGGCCGAATGACGACGGCGCCGCACGCTACGACACCCGAGCCTGGACCGGTCGCCTGGATGGTCCACAACCGCGTCACGCCGAACCTGCTGATGCTGGTCCTGATCGTCGGCGGGCTCTTCGTGTCGACGCGCATCCGCCAGGAGGTCTTCCCG
>Ga0302046_10005683_pt1 | contig 10955 bp, 8 predicted proteins | sample RVTome_11_FD_200261 | JGI IMG/M metagenome (GOLD analysis project Ga0302046, IMG submission 200261) | Soil microbial communities from uranium-contaminated site in the Upper Colorado River Basin, Wyoming, United States - RVT147D111 (version 2) ... | reverse complement strand
TCGGCCAGCCTCAGGAAGTTTTCGCTGTTGGACCTGAGCGACTGGTTTGCGAGATCGGAAAACGCCGTGGCGAGCCTGCTGGTAGCGGCTTCAAACGCGGAGTTACGCTCCCGCTGCAGCGCCTCCTGGTCCTTAACCTGCATCTCCAGCAGCCGCAGCGATTGCTGCAGGCGAATACGCCGGCCGCGGGCAACCAGCCACGCGATCAGCGTGCCGAGCACCACTCCGCACAGGAGAGCAGGGGCGCCATACGCGACGAACGGCGACTCGAATGGCAGTACCAACGGTAAGGCGGACATCAGGAAGCAAGCCTAACCGCTTTAAGGATCAATTTGGCAAGTTCATGCGTGTCTGCAGCAACGTAATCAGCCTCCCACAGCGTCGGGTTATCCTCCACGACAATGTAGCCGTAAGCCGCGGCGATCGTTGTCATTCCGGCGGCGCGTCCGGCCACTATGTCTCTTGCATCGTCGCCGACATAGATACTTCGGCCGGGCTCGACGCCGCTGCGCTCACAGGCAAGCAGCAAGGGGGCAGGATGCGGCTTGCGTTGCGGCAGAGTGTCGCCGCTCACCACGCAGGACATTCTTTCGCGGAGCCCGAGCTTCCTGAGCAACGGTTCCGTCATACGTTCCGGCTTGTTGGTTACGACTCCCCATGGCTGGCCGCGGCTCTCCAGCAGAGCCAGTAACTCCGGCATTCCTGGAAAAAGCGTGGAGTCGATGCAAACCGCCTGTTCGTAGCGGGCCAGAAATTCCCGGAGCAGCCGGCCTCGCTCAGGTTCGTCCGCAGCAGGAAACCCCAGCCTGATCAAACCCAGCGCGCCGTGCGAGACGCTGGCGCGGGCCAGCTCATACGGTACTGGCGTGCCGCCGTTATCCTTCTGCAGACCTGTCAAGACCGCCACCATGTCCGGTGCCGTGTCGACAAGGGTACCGTCCAGATCAAAGAAAATTCCGCCGTCGCAGGCAGCGCTCCCGTCGGCCCTGGTCATTCGGGTCGCTGAAAATGCATCAGGTAATTCACATCGACGTTCGGGCCAAGGGAGTACTGGCGCAGAACAGGGTTGTAATGCATGCCGACGCTGGCCCTGAGTTCCATGTTCGCATGCCTTGCCCAGGCCGCCAGCTCCGACGGCCGGATGAACTTGCGGTATTCGTGCGTCCCGGCCGGCAACAGGCGTAACAGGTACTCCGCACCGACTATCGCAAACATGAACGCTTTCGGATTGCGGTTTATGGTGGAAAAAAAGACATCGCCGCCGGGACGGACCAGAGCCGCACAGGCGGAGACTACAGTGGATGGCCGCGGCACGTGCTCGAGCATCTCCAGGCATGTTACGACGTCGTACTCATCCGGCCGGTCCGCCGCGTGTGCCTCCGCGGTTACTTGCAGGTATTCAATATTGCTGCCTGTCTCGGCCTGATGCAGACGGGCGACGGCGAGCGGCCCGTCGGCCATGTCGATTCCGGTCACCCGTGCACCGGCGGATGCCATGGATTCGGTGAGGATGCCGCCGCCGCAGCCGATGTCCAGGACCCGCTTGCCTTCGATTTCGGTGCGCTGCCGGATGTAGTCGAGCCGCAGCGGATTGATTTCGTGCAACGGACGGAAGTCGCCGGTCGGATCCCACCACCTGGCAGCAAGTGAGTCGAATTTCGCGATCTCGGCAGCGTCGACATTTTCAGTCGTGCTTTCGGGACGTCCGGATTTTCGGTGCGTCGGCTGTTTCATCGGGGCGCTGTTCACTTACCGGTTTTCGCGGAGATGCGTTGCTGCCACTCCGCACTTCTTTTCAATACGTCCGACTCGTTGATTCCGTTGAGTCGGCCGCTGTCGACGTGGTGTCGGCCGGCGACCCATACGTCGCTGACCTGATTCGGGTGGCTAGTGTATACGAGTTGCGAGAGTGGATCGTAAACCGGCTGGCTGTTGATCGCCTGCAGGCTGACACAGGCAAGGTCCGCCCACTTCCCGGCCTCGATCGAACCGATGCAATCGGCGAGGCCTATCGCCCGGGCGGAATCGATCGTGGCCATGCGCAACACGTCTCGTGCACTCAAAGCCGCAGCATTCCTGGACACGACCTTTGCGAGCAGCGCCGCGGTCCGCATTTCGCCCAGCATGTCGAGGACGTTGTTGCTGGCCGCGCCATCCGTACCCAGCCCGACATTCACTCCTGCCGCGCGCATTGCGGGAACGTCGGCGATGCCGCTCGCCAGCTTGAGATTGGATCTGGGGCAATGTGCTACCGAAACGCCGGCGTCAGCAAGCAGGGCTATTTCGTCGGCAGTCATATGAACGGCATGTACCGCCATGAGCGACGAGTTCACGAGGCCGAGGTCGTGAAGCCGCTGCAATGGGCGTCTCCCGGTCGTGCGTACGGAATCCTCCACTTCCTGAGCCGTTTCGTGCAGGTGGATCTGAACACGGGTGTCGAGCTGATCGGCAACGACGCGAAGTTCGTGAAACGCCTCGTCCGACACGACGTAAGTTGAATGCGGCGCGAAACAGCTTGAGATCAGTGGATCATCCGCGTAGGGGTCATGGACGAGTTCGGTGCCCTTGCTGATGCACTCCAGCGCGTTTTCCGCCCAGGCGGACGCAAAGTCGATCACAGGCGTCCCGACTACCGCCCGCATGTGCAGTTCCGAAGCAGTAGCTGCGACGATTTCAGGGAAAAAGTACTGATCGCTGAAGCACGTCACGCCGGATTGCAGCATCTCGGCGATGGCATGACGAGTGCCGTCACGCACCATCTCTGCACTGGCCCAGCGTTTCTCGCTCGGCCAGATGCCGTCGGTCAGCCATCGCTCAAGCGGCATATCGTCGGCAATACCGCGAAACAGCGTCATCGCGGCGTGTGTATGCGCGTTTATCAGGCCCGGAATCAGTACATGATTCGGCCGATCGACGATCTCGCGGGGGTGATACTTCCTGCGTGCCTCGCCGGCCGGAAGTACCTCCAGTATCCGCCCTTCGCTGACGGCGACGGCAGATTCGGTCAGTGTGGTATCGACAGGTGAAACGGGAACACACCATCGAGGCAGGATCAGGGTATCGCATGACTGCATGACAGGAATACTACGGTGAGTGCAAGTACCCGGCAATGAGTGCGGGCGAGAAGGCTGCATGAAAAAACCGGCCCGGCCGCTTGCTGGGGCGCTGTTTTTGCTCCAGTCATGGGCCTCGCTGTGGTATCATTCTGCGGCGGACTTGGCGATGCAAATTGGTCGGGCGACGCCCGGCGACACAAGAAAATTTCCTGAAATTGGACCCGGTTTTTTCGTTTATCAGAATCCCGTTCGTTAACGGGATCGCTCCGACTTTGTGAGTTTTTATGGCTGAAATTGCGCAGGAGATACTGTCGGTAAGTCTCGAAGACGAGATGCAGCAGTCCTATCTCGACTACGCGATGAGTGTGATAGTCGGCCGCGCACTGCCCGACGTCCGGGACGGGCTGAAACCTGTCCATCGCCGTGTGCTGCACGCCATGCGCGAGCTCGGCAACGACTACAACAAGCCCTATAAGAAATCTGCACGTGTCGTCGGCGACGTCATCGGCAAATACCACCCCCACGGCGACACGGCGGTTTACGACACGATCGTGCGCATGGCCCAGCCGTTCTCCATGCGTTATATGCTGGTGGACGGTCAGGGTAACTTCGGCTCCGTGGATGGCGATATGCCGGCGGCCATGCGTTACACGGAAGTCCGCATGGCGCGTATCGCCCACGAGATTCTGGCCGACCTGGACAAGGAAACGGTCGATTTCACCGAAAACTATGACGGGACGGAATCGGAGCCTGCCGTCATGCCGACCCGCATTCCGAACCTGCTGGTCAACGGTTCTTCGGGCATTGCCGTCGGCATGGCGACCAACATTCCTCCGCACAACCTTGGCGAAATCGTCAGCGCCACGCTCGCGCTCATCGACGATCCTGCCATCGAGACTGCGGCCCTGATGGAACACGTGCCGGGACCGGACTTTCCGACGGCGGGAATCATAAACGGTGCCCAGGGCATTTATGCGGCCTATCGCACGGGTCGCGGTCGCGTGCATATTCGTGCACGCACCGCTGTCGAAACGATCGACAAACGTGGCCGGGAAGCGATCATCGTCACGGAGCTGCCCTATCAGGTCAACAAAGCCCGGCTTATCGAAAAGATTGCCGACCTGGTGCGGGAAAAGCGCATCGAAGGCATCAGCGAACTGCGCGATGAATCCGACAAGGACGGCATGCGCATCGTCATCGAACTCCGCCGTGGCGAAAACAGCGATGTCGTACTGAACAACCTGTACAAGCAAACGCCCATGCAATCGGTGTTCGGCATCAACATGGTCGCGCTGCATGAAGGCCAGCCGAAACTGCTCAATCTGAAGCAGGTCCTTGAAGCATTCCTGTCTCATCGGCGGGAAGTCGTCACGCGGCGGACGATATTCGACTTGCGCAAGGCGCGTGACCGCGCCCATATCCTCGAAGGCCAGTCAGTAGCACTTGCCAACATCGACGAGGTCATTGCCCTGATCAAGGCGTCACCGACCCCGGCGGACGCAAAGCAGAGTCTGATGGAGCGTAACTGGGGGCCTGGAGCGGTCACAGGCATGCTGGAGCGGGCCGGGGCTACTGACACCCGACCCGACGGCCTGGAGGAGGGCTACGGACTCGTTGATGGCCTCTATCGCCTGTCCGAAATCCAGGCACAGGCAATTCTGGATCTGCGACTGCATCGTCTGACCGGACTTGAACAGGAAAAGATATTCAAGGAATACCAAGAGATACTGGACAAAATTAAAGAACTATCGAATATCCTCGCGGATCCGGATGAACTGCTGCGGGTGATTCGTGGAGAACTCTACGAAGTGCGGGAGAACTATGGCGACGCACGCCGCACCGAAATCGTAAAAGACCACTCCGACCTGAGCGCGGAGGATCTCATACTGCCGGAAGAGGTTGTCGTGACGCTGTCGCACGGCGGTTATGCGAAGGCCCAGCCCACGGATGTGTACCACGCGCAGCGCCGTGGCGGTCGAGGCCGCTCGGCAGCCCGGGTCAAGGACGAAGACTTTATCGACAAGCTGTTCGTCGCGAACACCCACGATACGCTGCTGTGCTTTTCGAGCCGCGGCAAGATGTACTGGCTGAAGGTCTACCAGGTCCCCCAGGCGAGCCGCGGGTCCCGGGGTAAACCCATCGTGAACCTGTTGCCGCTCGAGTCCGAGGAGCGGATCAACGCGGTATTGGCGATTCGTCAGTTCAACGACGACAGTTTCGTATTTATGGCGACGAGCACCGGCAGGGTGAAGAAAACGCCGCTGAGCCTGTTTTCGAGGCCGCGGGCAAGCGGCATTATCGCAATCGATCTGCGCAACGACGATCGCCTGGTCGACGTCGCGATCACTGACGGCAAGCAGGAAATCATGCTGTTTGCGAGCAACGGCAAGGCAATCCGTTTCAGGGAAGACGACGTGCGCCCGATGGGCCGCGGCGCTGCGGGTGTGCGGGGCCTCAAGCTGGAAGCCGGTCATGACCTGATTGCACTTTCGATCGTGGGCGAAGGCATGGTGCTGTCTGCGACGGAGAACGGCTTTGGCAAGCGCACCGCCATAGACGAATTTCCGATACAGGGCCGCGGCGGCCGCGGCGTCATCGCGATCCAGACGACGGAACGCAACGGTAGAACGGTCGGCGCCCTTCAGGTCAACGAAGACGACGAAATCATGCTGATCAGTTCCAGCGGCACGCTGGTGCGAACGCCGGTAAGCGACATCTCGATCATCGGGCGCAACACGCAGGGGGTACGCCTGATCCGGGTGGAAGCGGGGCAGCGCCTGGTCGGACTGGCGCGCATCGAAGCCATGGTGGAAGAAGAGTAGATCTCAGCATGCCTCGAGTATTCAATTTCAGCGCCGGACCGGCGGTCCTGCCTGCACCGGTTCTGGAACAGATACGCGCCGACATTCCCGATTGGCACGGCGGCATGTCTGTCATGGAGGTGAGCCACCGCAGCAAGGAATTCATCGCGGTTGCGGAAACCGCCGAACAGGACCTGCGGAATCTGCTCTCCATTTCCGACGACTATTCGGTGCTGTTCCTGCAAGGCGGCGCAACGTTGCAGTTTGCCATGGTGCCGCTCAACCTCGCAGCCCAGGGCGAGACGGTCGACTATGTTCAAACCGGCACATGGTCGAAAAAAGCGATCGCCGAAGCACGGCGGTTCTGTAACGTCAACGTTGCGGCGGACAGCAGTGACAGCAACTTCACCCACATCCCGCCGCAGGACAGCTGGCAACTGAGTGACAATGCAGCGTATCTGCATTACACGCCCAACGAAACCATCGGCGGCGTTGAATTCCATTTTGTTCCCGAGGCGGACGCGCCGCTGGTCGCGGATATGTCCAGTACCATACTGTCCCGGCCCATCGATGTTTCGCGCTTCGGTGTGATCTATGCGGGTGCACAAAAGAACATTGCTCCCGCGGGCATCACCGTCGTCATCGTGAGAAAAGATCTGCTTCCACTCGTGCGCGAGAACGTGCCAACCCAGCTGACATACAACGTTTATGCGGAGTCCGGCTCGATGATCAATACGCCGCCGACTTTCGCCTGGTACGTCGCCGGCCTCGTGTTCAAGCACCTGAAAGCCGAAGGCGGGCTTGCCGCCACGGCCGAACGGAACGCCCGCAAGGCGGCAAAGCTTTACGCCGCCATCGATTCGTCGGATTTTTACAGCAATCCTGTCAGCACGGACTGCCGCTCCTGGATGAACCTGCCATTCGTGCTCAGCGAGCCCTCGCTCGATGCGAAATTCCTCAAGGAGGCCGACGCGGCGGGATTAAAGAACCTGAAGGGTCATCGCTCCCTGGGCGGGATGCGCGCGTCGCTTTACAATGCGATGCCGGAACAGGGCGTCGACAGATTGATCGAATTCATGCAGGACTTCGAGCGTGCCAATGCCTGAAGCCGGTTCAAACGTTTGGCGCACCAGCAGTGCGCGCAGAATGAAGACCCAGGAACAATGTACAAAATTCGCACACTGAACAGCATAGCCGTCGCTGGACTGCGGCGCCTGCCGCGGGAACGGTACGAAGTCTCGTCCGACATTTCGCGGCCGGACGCAATCATCGTGCGCTCCGCCGACATGCACAGCATGGACATTCCCGACTCGGTATCCGCGGTGGGCCGCGCCGGGGCCGGGGTGAACAACATCCCGATCCAGGCCCTGAGCGACCGCGGCGTTCCCGTGTTCAACGCGCCCGGCGCCAACGCCAACGCCGTGAAGGAACTCGTCGCGGCGTCGTTGCTGCTGGCGGCGAGGAACATTTGCAGTGCCTGGGATTACGTCCGCGGGCTCGACCGCGCGGGCAGTTCCCTGAGCACTGCAATCGAAGCGGGCAAAAAGCAGTTCGTCGGTTTTGAACTGCCGGGGCGCACGCTTGGCGTAATCGGCCTCGGCGCGATCGGCGTGGAGGTCGCGAATGTTGCGCTGGCCCTCGGCATGAAAGTCGTGGGCTTCGATCCCAAGATTACCGTGCGCCGCGCCTGGCAGCTGTCATCCGCAGTGCAGCAGGTCGACACACTCGATCGCCTGTTCAAGAAATCCAATGCCGTCAGCGTTCATGTGCCGTTGGTCGAGACGACACATCACCTCGTGAACAGGGACAGGCTCGCGCTGATGCCGAACAACAGCCTCCTCATCAACTTCGCTCGCGGAGGCGTGGTCGACAATGACGCAACGATTGCCGCGCTCGACAGTGGGCAGCTGCATGCCTACGTCTGCGATTTTCCTACTCCCGACCTGATTGCCCACCCGAAGGTCGTGGCATTGCCGCACCTCGGAGCGTCCACGACGGAGGCTGAAGAGAACTGCGCGATCATGGTTGCGGAAAACATCAAGGACTATCTCGAAAACGGCAACGTAAAGAACTCCGTGAATTTCCCCGAAGCGGTGATGCCCAGGGCGGATGCCTGGCGAATCACCATTGCCAATGCGAACGTACCGAACATGGTTGGCCAGATTTCCACGACCCTCGGACGGGCCGGGCTGAACATCGAAGACCTGCTGAACAAGTCTCTTGGCGACCTGGCCTATACGATTGTCGACCTCGACGGACCGGTACCTGATGAAACCATCGAGGCCCTGCGACGGATAGAAGGTGTCCTGGCTTTGCGGAGTCTCGGCAAGCCGATATCCTGAGCGGCGCTGAACAGATCGCAACACTACAGGAAGAGCATGGTCAAGGCCCCCCCGAAGAAGGACGACGAGACAGAGCTCGCGTCGATGCGCAAGCGCATCGACGAAGTCGATGCCCAGATCCAGGCCCTGCTGAACGAACGTGCAACCTATGCCCAACAAGTCGGTGTGACCAAAGGCGAGTTCGCAGCGGCAATCGATTACTACCGGCCCGAACGTGAAGCCGCGGTGCTTCGGGCGGTTCGGGAGCGCAACAAGGGCCCGCTGCGGGACGAGGAAATGCTGCGGCTATTCCGCGAAATCATGTCGGCCTGCCTTGCGCAGCAGGAGCCGCTCAAGGTCGGCTTCCTCGGCCCGGAAGGCACGTTCACGCAGTCTGCGGTATACAAGCACTTCGGCCATTCGGTGCGCGCACTGCCGTTCGCAACGATCGACGAGGTGTTTCGCGAAGTCGAAAGCGGCTCTGCGGACTTCGGTGTGGTGCCGATCGAGAACTCGACCGAAGGAACGGTCAATAACACGCTCGATATGTTTCTGACTTCGCCGCTCAAGATTGGCGGGGAAATCGAACTCGGCATAGAACAGCACCTGCTCGGACGCATGCACTCGCTGGAAAAAATCGAAAGGGTGTGCGCACACGAACAGGCGCTTGCGCAATGCCGATGCTGGCTGCGGGAGTACCTGCCGCACGTCGATCTCATCGGGGTCAGCAGCAATGCCGTCGGCGCGCGTCGTGCCCGCGACGAGCAGGGCACGGCGGCCATCGGCGGCGACACCGCCGCAGAAGTCTACGGGCTCGAGCATCTCGTGCGGAATATCGAGGACCGGCCGGACAATGCCACGCGTTTCCTGGTCATAGGCAGAGAGCTTCTGGCGGCAAGCGGCGACGACAAGACCACCGTTCTCGTTTCTACGGCAGGCACCGCGGGCGGCGCCGGTGTCTTGCATGCGCTGCTGCAGCCGTTTGCCACGCATGGCGTCAATATGACACGAATCGAGTCGCGGCCGTCGCGGCGGAAGAACTGGGACTACGTTTTCTTCGTCGATCTCGACGGGCACGCGGAACAGCCTCCGTTGTCGGATGCATTGCGCGAGCTGAAGGAAATGAGTTCGCTGTTCCGCGTGCTTGGCGCCTATCCGAAAGCAGTCGGCTGACGTCGGCCGGAAACGTGCACTACCTCGTCAAGCCATCACCCCTCGCAGGTGGATCCGTTGCAGTACCGGGCGACAAATCGATCTCGCATCGTGCGCTGATGCTCGGCGCAATTGCGGATGGCGAAAGTGTCGTCACCGGATTCCTGCAAGGGGAGGATTGCAAGGCGACGCTGGTGGCGCTGCGGGCGATGGGGGCGGTGGTCGACGTGCTCGATCAGACTACGCTGCGGATCCACGGCGCCGGCATGCACGGGCTGACAGAGCCCCCGACGATTCTGGATATGGGCAACTCGGGCACCGCGATGCGGCTGTTTTCCGGCCTGTTGTGCGGGCAGCCGTTCACGACCGTGCTCGCCGGCGACGAGTCACTGATGCGGCGGCCGATGGGCCGGGTCATCGAACCCCTGGAGCAAATGGGTGCCGATATCGACAGCCGCAACGGATTACCGCCGCTGACCATCCGCGGCGGGCGGAGGCTCGCGGGTATTCACTATGCATTGCCTGTCGCGAGCGCGCAGGTAAAGTCCGCAGTATTGCTCGCCGGTCTTTACGCCGATGGCGATACCAGCGTCATCGAACCCGCGCCGACTCGAGACCATACCGAACGCATGCTGCAGTTTCTGGGCGTTACCTTGCGGGCTGAAAACGGCAGGATCAGGATGCCGGGAGGCCAGGTCGTCCGCTCGGCCGATATCGACGTTCCGGGAGATCTTTCGTCGGCAGCGTTCGTCATGCTTGCGGCCCTCATTGCGGAGGATTGCGAGGTCCGCCTTGAGCGGGTAGGCATGAACCCGACCCGCCGCGGCGTGGTCGAGATTCTGCGGCAGATGGGCGGAGCAATCGAGATCGAGGATTGCACATCGCAAGGCTTCGAACCGGTTGCCGATATCCACGTCAGGTCCTCCAGCCTGCACGGGATCGACGTGGACCCGGCGCTGGTGTCCCTCGCGATCGATGAGTTTCCCGTTCTGTTCGTCGCTGCCGCCGCGGCAGAGGGCGAGACGCGGTTCACCGGAATCGGGGAACTGCGCGTCAAGGAAAGCGACCGGATCAGCGCCATGGCCGGGGGCTTGCGGACGCTCGGCATTGCCGTTCAGGAATCCGGCGATGGTGCACTGGTGCAGGGCGGCGCGTTCACCGGCGGCGTCGTGGACAGCCACGGCGATCACCGTGTCGCCATGTCGCTCGCCGTGGCGGGCACCATTGCCGGGTCTCCGGTAACCGTTCTGAACACGGATGCGGTCGACACCTCATTCCCGGGCTTTGTCGCGTGCATGCGCGCGGCCGGCGCGGACATTTCCGCAGTTCAGCCGTGAGCGAGCCACGCGGAACCGGCAGCGTACCGGTTGTGGCAATCGACGGTCCAAGCGGATCCGGCAAAGGCACCGTAGCCAGGAGGGCCGCAGCCGCCCTCGGCTGGAACCTGCTGGACAGCGGCGCACTGTATCGCCTGACAGCCCTGGCCGCCTGGCGCGGTGACGAAAGCGGCGCATCGGAACAGGTTCTGGCGCAAATCGCGGCAAACCTCGACGTCCGTTTCGCTATTGACGAGAGGGGCGAAGAACAGGTGTGGCTCGCCGGTGACGACGTAACCCGCGACATCC
>Ga0302046_10005682_pt1 | contig 10956 bp, 9 predicted proteins | sample RVTome_11_FD_200261 | JGI IMG/M metagenome (GOLD analysis project Ga0302046, IMG submission 200261) | Soil microbial communities from uranium-contaminated site in the Upper Colorado River Basin, Wyoming, United States - RVT147D111 (version 2) ... | reverse complement strand
GCGTCAGCGCGATCTCGACGAGCCACTGCGACCGCTCTACTTGAAGTCGGCCAATGCGCTGGTACGGCTGAACGAACAGGGCGGCGCGTACGGCATGGCTCCCGCACACCTGACGCCCCACGCGGGATCCGGTCACCACGGAGCCGCGCACGGCGAAGCGGCCTCCTCACGCGTCATCGAGGATTCGTACGGTCGGGACTTCGCGGGGCATTGGGTCGTTCCACCCGGCCGCCAAGCGAATACGACAGACGTGACTGGATGGATGAATCTCCTTCAGGATGAGACCGCCCACTTCATCGCCGTACACGTGCATCCCTTTGCGCACTCCCTCATTCTGCGGGATGCCACGACCGGACATGCGATGTTCACCAGCGAGATGACGGGCTACCCCGATCGCATCGGTCTCAGCAACGTGACGGCGTACGCGGACACGGCCGGGCTCTCCCTCAACAGCGATCACCGCTACGAACTGACCAGCGTGTATGAGAACACGTCCGGCCAGCCGCAGGAAGCCATGGCCGTCATGTACCTCTACCTCTTCGATCGCGAAGTCTGGGAACGACTGAAGCGCAACTAGAAGACGCCCCTGCAGGCCGTCCGTCTCTTGCGGCTTCTCTGCGTTCGCCCCATTCTCGCACCGTTCCCCTCGACCACCGTGCGAGAGCATGCCGTCATCTTCGTCATCTCGATCCGTCGCGAGTCACCGATTCGCCATACCACGCCTCGTGGCGTTGGCGCTGCTGGCCGTTGCTCACCCGATGCGCGCACAGACCGGCGGGGCACGCCCGCTCGATCCGGAGGTTGCGCCGCGACCGCAGATGATACTCCTGCGGGCGGACTCGCGAATCGTCATTGACGGGCGGCTGAACGAAGCGGCGTGGTACGCCGCCACGCCGATCACCGAATTTGTACAGGCCCAACCGGATGAAGGACGGCCGGCCACGGAAGCCACGGCGGTGCGGCTTCTCTTTGACGATACTAATCTCTACATCAGCGCCGTGTGCTATGATTCCGATCCCAATGCGCTGATCGTGCAGAGTCTCGAGCGTGATTATCCCGGCGTTCTCTCCGAGGATATGGACGCGCTCGGGATATCGCTGGACACGTTCTTCGACCGGCGCAATTCGTTTCTGTTCTTCGTCAACCCGGCGGGCGGACTCAAGGACGGTCAGGGGTTCGACAACGGGCGCACGCGGGACTACGGATGGGATGGTGTCGTCTCCGTACGCACGGCCGTGCATGACTCCGGGTGGACGGTGGAGATGGCCATCCCTTGGAAAACGCTGCGGTTCGATCCGCGCAGCGAGCGACGAGCGTGGGGACTCAATCTGTCGCGACGCGTGCGGCGCAAGAACGAAGTGGCGTATTGGGCGCCGCTGCCGCGCCGAGACCGCATCTTTTTGATGTCGGCGGCGGGGACGATGGACGGCCTGCCGCAGCTGTCGGCCGGTCGCAACCTCACGGTCAAACCGTTCGTCCTGGCCGCGCGCTCCACCGGAGAACTCATCCCTGAGGGCGAAGACGGGAACACGTTCGATGCGGGCCTGGATCTGAAGTACGGATTGACCCCGCGTCTCACCCTGGATCTCACCTATCGAACCGACTTCTCTCAGGTCGAGGTGGATCAGGAGCAGGTCAATCTCACGCGGTTTCCGCTGTTCTTTCCGGAACAGCGCGAATTCTTTCTCGAGAACTCGGGGACGTTCACGTTTGGCGACGTCAACGGGGGGCCGGGATCCGCGCGCTCGGGGACGTCGTTGCGCGACTTCACGTTGTTCCACTCACGCGAGATCGGGCTGGATGACGGTCGTCCGGTGCCGCTGGTGGGCGGCGCGCGTGTGACGGGGCGGGTTGGGGAGATGGAACTTGGAGTGCTGGACGTGCATTCCGAAGCGTTCGGTGGCAATCCTGCCGAGAACTTCGGGGTGATGCGCATGCGCGGGAGTGTGTTTGACAACGCCGATGTCGGCGTCCTGTTGACCAACCGTCAGGCGACGGGATCCCTGGCCAATGGAGAGTACAATCGGAGCTTGGGCGTCGATGCCAATGTGCGGGTGCACGGCAACCTGATCATCAACGCGTATGGGGCCGCGACGCGGGCCCACGATGCCGGCGGCGAAGCGGTACGTGTGGCTGCCGGGTGGCGCGACCGTCTGTGGGACCTCTCCGGCGCCTTTCGCCACATCGGCGCCGAGTTCGATCCCGGCATCGGGTTCGTGCGACGCAGAGGGATACGCGACTACTACCTGACCGTAGGCGCGCGTCCGCGGCCCAATATCGCGGGCATTCTCGAAGTGAACCCGTACGTCGAGAGTCAGTTCATTGCGGGGTTGGACGGCGTCCTTCAGACCCGAGTGGGTCGGGCGGGATTTGGCGTGACGTTCCAGGACGGGGGAAGCATCGCAACGCAGTTCGCCGATCGCTTTGAGCGATTGGACGTTCCGTTCACGGTGCGGCAGGGGGCGGTACTTCCGCCCGGCGACTACGGCTTCCGCGAAGCGTCTGCCAGCTATTCATCGAGTCGCGGGCGCAAACTGTCGGGGAGCGCGGGCGTATCGGGCGGCGGCTTCTACAATGGCCACCGCTTCACGATCGAGGGGAGTGCGCGCTGGCAGCCCGACTACCACGTCACCATCGATCTGGAGGCTACCCACAACGCCTTGACCGTGCAGGACACATCGTTCACCGCGGATCTCTACGGGGCACGGGTCAAGTATGCGTTTTCAACGCGCGTGTATGTGGGTGCGTTTATTCAGTACAACGCGGATGTGGAGCAAGTCGTGACAAACCTGAGGCTCAACGTGATCCACGCGCCGCTCAGTGACGTGTTTCTTGTCTTCAACGAGCGGCGCGACGTAGCGTCCGGTGGGGTCGGGGTGCTCGAACGGTTTGCGACGTTGAAAGTGACGCGGCTCTTAGCTTTTTGATCAGCGGCCAGCCACCAGCTCATTCCCTGTACGATCCCGACATCCAGGGCCTTGTGGCGAGTTCCGAGGAAAGCCGACGGGGATCGGGCTCGTCGCTGGCCGCTGGTTAGCTGGCCGCTGTCAGGAGCAGTCCGGATCTCCCAATCCACACGTCGGTTGAATGGGGAGCAGGAACTCGGTCGTCGACTCGATGGTCTTTCCCGTCGGCTCGTTGTTTTCATCCCGCATGGCGTAGCTTATTTCGTATATGCCACGCATCAGGCCGAAGAGCGTGCCGGTGGGAGCGCGGTACTCGGTCAAGGTGACCTGACTACCGGTGGAGTATCCGTGCCCTGTGACGTCATCATCGTGGAGCACGGTTTGGTTGACTGGGAATGTTCGCAGGTACGACCACGTCCCAGGGGCTCCCGCCATCCAGTCGAACGTGTCTCCGTCCAACGCTTGAACGGGGATCGTCCCTGCTCCGGTGGCTTCGATCCGCGTGTACATTGAGAGCAGTTCCGTCGGCAGCTCTCCGGTCTGGGGCTCGGTGGGGGCTGCCAACGTGAACTCGGCTCCGCCCTCCCTCATCCACGCCGACGCTGATGAGAAGCGCCTGACCGTCGAGCCGTTTTGCGTGAGTTCCACGCGCGCCGAGCCCGTCAGCATTTCGTAGAGGTCCGTTTCGAACTCGACGTATACGTGCAAAGTCGTGTCGGACGCAGGCCCTTCGATACTCACCGTGTGTGCCGCGGTGTCGAGGCGCATGACGATGCCAGCGGCCTCGAACGCGACGGCACCCCGCATCAGGCCCCCACCCAACCCGGGTTCATCCGGGAACACGACTTCATCGATTTCGAGATCGACGTCCCCGACGGGGGTGTAGATCTCGGTGCGGAGCGGGTCGTCGCTATCGACGATGCGCACCAAGGCACCCTCCGCGCCCCTCAGGATGAACGTTCCGTTCAGCGTGTCCGGTTCGAACGCATCGAATTGGCGTGCTCCCACCTCGGGTGGGTCGTGGAAGATGACCATGACGAGGGTGTCGGATTCGGCAAAGACCGCGTCTGCAGCGCCCGTGTTGGAGACGGCTCCGTCACTCAGGCGCGTCTGAATACTGGTGTGGAATGGTCCGCTCGGGAAGTCGTCCAAGGTGAGACGACGATACGTCACCGTATAGCCGTCGCTGGCGTTGCGCACACCGCCGCTTCCTTGCAGGCGCACCCCGATGTCGCCCCGTGCCAGGGCCGCGAAACGCACCCGAATGCGCACGGAGTCGCGCGCACCGCGAACGTCGGCTACGATCGTCGTGACCCCGGGGGCAACGGCAATCAAGGCCCCGTCCTCGACCCGAACCGTACTGGGATCTCGGCTGATCCACGTGACCTCGGAGCCGGAAATCGATCCGCCGTCGATGTCGCTGGCGGATACGCCGATGCTCGTGTGCTCCCCTTCGGTCAACGTCGTTCTGTCGATGGCGATCTCGATCGACCGAACCGATTCGGGTCCCAGCGAGTTTTCACAGGCGGCGAGACCGAATGCAACGGCCAATACCAGCGGCACGGCATGACGTGATCCCATCGTTTCCTCCGAAGCGTGTTTCGGGTGTCTGGTTTCGGGAACCCCGATGGCAGCGTGATGGTCACATTACCGCTGAGGCACGGAGGCACAGGCACGGATGTACATGACGAACCGAAGGGCACGTCGTTGCCGTGCCCCGCGTACCATCGCCCTAACCGGCGGCATTGCCACGTGCCATGCCACCCGGTGACAAACGAACGCGCCGTAACAATCCACGAATCCCATGACCCCACGTCCCACGCGGCAATGGTCAGTCGAGACCACGGACCCTGCTTGTGACCCGCGATTGGCGTCGCGGGTTCCTGAGGACGTGGAGACCCACGATGGCGCCATCGTTGGGCGGGTGGTGGCAGGGGATGTCGATGCCTACGAGGTGCTGGTCCGTCGCTACTATGACCGGTGTCTCCGGTACGCGGTCCGTATGCTGGGGGATGACACGGATGCTCGGGACGTGGTGCAGGATGCGTTCCTGCGAGCGTATCGCGGCCTTTCGTCCTACCGCGACGATGGGCGATTCGACGCCTGGCTGTTCCGCATCCTGCTCAACCGCTGCCGGACCGCGGCGGTCCGACGGGCACGTCGTCAACGGACGTTCGTCCCGCTGGAGCCGCATGGGTTGAACGCGGGCGAGGCGGCCCGTGACGGGATCATCCTGTGGCGGGAGGAGATTGCCCGAGCCCTGGGGACGCTCAGTACTGCGTCCCGAGAAGCGTTTCTCCTCAAATACGTGGAGGACCTGACGTACGAAGAGATTGCCGAACTGACTGGTGATCGGGTGAGCGCGCTCAAGATGCGCGTCAAGCGCGCTCGCGATGACCTGCGTAAACAGCTGGAGGAGGTGCGGGATGTCTGAATCGACATCGCGCAATCGCCACACGTTCGAACGGGCGGTGGAGGAACTGCGCCGCCCGGCGCACGGTGACGACCGTGACGTCACGCGCATCATGCGCGCGGTGTATCGCGATCGAAGCGGGCGTTGGTGGTGGCGCGCGGCAGCGGCGGCGGCCATCGCCGCGACCATCATAGTGACCGCGGGGCTCTGGCGCCTCGTGACCACGGAAGGGCCGCGGCCGGTCGCCGGACACGACAGCAGTTCGTTCGTGCAGTTCGTGTACGTGGGCCCCGAGGCGCACGCGGTTTCGCTGGTCGGCAGTTTCAACGATTGGGATCCGCGGGCCAATCCGCTCCAGCGCGATGGTCGAGCGGGGGTGTGGTCCGCGGAGATTTCCCTCCCATCGGGCCATCACGAATACGCGTTCAATGTCGATGGACGCTGGGTGCCGGATGACGATGCGCCGACCGGTGCATCGGATGAGTTCGGAGTCACCAATTCCGTCATTCTGGTGCAGTGAGATGATCATGCTTCGCCGAAATATCTCGAACGCCGCGTTGCTCACGATGCTCACAGGAGCGACACTCGCGGCTCAGCAATCCGATGCACGCCTCGTGGGCCGACTGTCTCGATCGGCGGTGGACTCGGTCACTGCCCTCACCGGTCACGCCACCGCACGCGGACTCCCCATTGAACCCCTCATCCAGAAGGCGCTCGAGGGGCAGAGCAAAGGGGCCGAGGATCGGTTGATCCTTCGCGCGGTAGAGGATTTGCTCGACCGGCTGAATCGCGCATCAGCGGCATTGGGAGATGATGCCGACGATTCCGAGCTGGTGGCCGCGGCGGGCGCGATGCACCTGGGCGTGTCGACGGGAACGCTGCAGAACGTCGTGGCAGCGTACCGGGACCAATCCCTGGCCGTTCCGCTGGTCGTACTGACCGACATGATTCGCAAGGGCGTGGCGGTGCCAACGGCATCGTCGGTCATTGTGCAACTCGTGGAGGCACGCGTGGATATCGAAAGCCTGCAGCGCTTCCGGCGCCTGGTGGAACGGGATATCAGTTCGGGCGCGGCGCCCGGCGAGGCGGCGATCATCCGCGCGCGCGGCGCCCTGCTCGAGCGCCAGCGCGGATTCTCGCCGCCCGCTCCGGAATGGCGGCCGTTGTTCTGATGCGCGGCCGCCGTGCGTTCGTTCTCCTGTCGCTCCTGGGCGCGACGGCCGTGGCTGCCCGTGCTCAGGAGGTCGACCTGACGCGCGTCGAATCGACCAATCGCATCATGCCCGCCTGGCTCGGCGGCTCGCTCACGTTTCATGTAGCGCCCGAGATTCGCTTCCGCGCGGGCGGCTTGGTGGGCGACGCGGCGGCGCTGCTGGGAGCCGGTCGCCAAGAACCCCGCCGCGCGTCCGGGCAAGTGATCGCCGCATTTGGGGTTCCATCCATTAGCTCTGTACGATTCGAGACCGAATTCGGCGCGTTCCGGAGCCAGCGCGGACCGGATATCCGAATGCACGGTTTCGATGGCGCGTTCCGACTCATGCATCAGGATCGGGGCGGGATGGTCTGGATCGGCGCGTCGTTGGCGTCCTCATGGGACGACGCGTCATCTTCCGGTGACGAGACGAGCCGGCAAGCGCGGTCGCTGATGGGCGGTGTGTGGAAGGTCTTTGGGCCGGCCGGTATCGGACTTTCGGTGCGGGCCGTCGAGTACGACGAGGAGATCGTCTTTGGGCGTGACACGACGTACGAAGTCCTTGGGATACCGTTTACCAGCCGGCGGACCGAACAGATCGTCTACGATCACTACTACGTCGATGCCGAGCTGATCGCATCGCGTCGGGTCGGTCCGGTGGCCGTGCACCTCGAGGGTGGCGGTCGATTGACTCGCCGGTCCGTTCGGGAGCCGCGCGTTTGGGTCCGTGGCGGCATCGAGATTCCTGTCTTGCCGGATGTTGCCCTTCAGCTGGCCGCGGGACAACGACCCAACCTCCCGGAATATCGGGTCGAAGCGGGAAGCTTCGCGTCGGTCGGCGTCCAACTGGAACTGGGCAGGAACGCATGGACGCCCGGCCCCCCGCTCGTCCCCGACCATCCGCCGCATCCGGATGCCCCGTCCGCGGAGCTGCGGCCCCTTCCCGAGGGCGGCACGTGGGAGCTGCTGATTCGCAACGTGCCCGGCGCCAACGTGGAGATCATGGGAGACCCAACCGACTGGCGCGCGGTCGGCATGGAACGGTTGGCCTTCGGAACTTGGCGCACGGTGTTGCGACTCGCGCCCGGCACCTATCGCATCAACCTACGCATCGACGGAGGAGCGTGGGAGGAACTCCCTGGCTATCCCACCGCACGCGATGAGTTCGGGGGCGTGGTCGGCGTGATCGTCGTGGAGACGGACGGAGGCTGAACGTCGCGGATCCGCACCCTCGATTCAAGCTCGCGGCGAGTACTGATGAACGATCTCCTCTGCTGCGCGCCGCACGCGGAGCGGCAGCGACACGTTCATCGCCTGTGCCTCCGCCGTCACGATCATGACCTGTTCAGCATTCTTCGCCGTCGGGTTACGCTTGTACCAGCGTACTGCCTGGTCACACCGCTCGTCGATCAATGCGCGCGCGAATGCCTTGAGGTCGGCATCCGCACCGGGCATGTTGATCTTGATGGCAGTCCCCGCCTGGTTCAGTGCCTTGCCGATGAGCGGCGGAAGCGCCCCGGGGCGGCCGGCATAGTACGCGCGGTACGCGGCCGCGTACGCGGCGAAGGCGTGGATGTGGACCGTCATCCCCATGTGCACGGCGCGATGCTGCGGTCCCAACGTCATGATTGCACGGCGCAGTCGCTCGGTGCTATACGCGAGTGGGCGCTTGGCATTGACATACTGGGCGGCGATCTGGATGTAGGTGGGGGGCGGCATGCTCGTTCTCCCGTTCCCGGCGTTGTCCATGTAACGCCGGAAACCGGAGAACGGCTCGTTCGGGTCGCCCTAGGGGGTTGGTAACAACCGCGGTACCGGACTTCGCGTAAGCGCGACCCAACCGCACCATCTTCAATTCTGAGCGCGCTGTTAGCGCACTCGGGCGATGACCTCCGACGTCAGGTCGAGATCCGGATCGACGGAAACCAGACCGCTGCCTTCAGCCGTTACGTCCAGGACGGCGGACAACCCCCGTTGCACACGGATGGCGTCGATCGCTTCCTGGACCTCCTGTTGGAGCGGACCCAGGAGGGCACTCTCTCGTTCGTACGCGGTCTCCTGGAGTTCCTGCGCCCGTGTCTGCAGCTGCTGCTGGAGTTCCCGAATCTGGGTCACCCGCTGCTGCCTGCTCGCTGCATTCATCGTGCTCTGCTGCGATTCGAACTGCTGAATCATGGTGTTCAGACGATCCTCCATGCCCTGCAGCTCTTGTTGGTTGCGCTCCAACTCCTCCTCGAACGCTTGCTGCGCGCGATCGAACCCGGGCACTTGCTCCAAAGCCTGCGGGACGTTGACGAAGGCGATGGCGGCGGGCGCCTGTTGACGGGCGGCGGTGGTCGCCACGAGGAGCACAACGGCAAATATCGATAGCCAACCCAGTTTTCCGGTTTTCATGACCTCATCTCCTTCGATCAATCTCGAAACGCATTTGTATGCGCGAAGGGCGCACATCGATAAACATGGGCAATAATCGCGCGCGATTGAATCCCAATCCTGTAAATCAAGAAACAACAACAATTTACGCGAAGCACCCGCTGGCGCGGCGGCCGGCGTTCTGTCCGGTTTGAAGGACAGGAATACATACGCACTGACCCTTTTCGGTCTCAATTCGAAACGAACCGGGGCGATGTCCGCGCCGGCTCCGTCGACCTGGGCGAGCCGGCTCGCCGCGCATTCCCAAAGACCCCGCCACCCCTGGTTGCCGATTGGCTGGTTTCTGTCGTTTGCCTGCGTACCTTATGAGTGCGCAGCGGCGCTTCCACCTTACAACCTCGATGATGGTGACATGCCATGAAACCCCTTTCTAAAATCCGCATGGCGGCTCGTGTGGCCGAGTGCCTTCTGACCCTCGCCGTGGCCGCCTGTGCCTCTGCCGGTAGTGGCGCATCGCCGGGAGAATCCGGGGACTCCGTGTCTGGCGACGAGCTGCGTGCGACCGGGGCCCAGACGCTCGAGGCAGCGCTATACGAGGTTCGGCCGCGATGGGTCTCGCTGGGACGCCAGAGCGTCGACGTAACCCGCAACCAGACGATCGAAGTGTGTCGAAGCAACCTCTTCGTGTACGTCAACGGACGGCGAACCAACGAATCCGCCGCCCGTTTCAGCTTGGCGAATATCGAGACGGTGCGCTTCCTGCGCTCGGCCGCCATGCGTCCCGACGGGTTTCGTGGGTGTTCGCAGACGCCGGCGGTCGACGTGCTCATGCGCGATGCCGGGCGGTGATGCACGTGTGGTGATTGTGCTCGCTGATCTCTCCCAAGCCTCCGCCCGGAGCCTATCGCTGGACCGGGACAGCATGTAGACGAATCGCACGCCCCAGCTGACGGACATCGGACCATGCGTTCCTGGCCCGCCGGGCGCGGGCGTGACGGGAGATGCCGGGGTCTCCCTGCGTCCTGTGTGACGTCCATCACATTCTGCGTCCTCATGCCTAAACGTTCGCGTTCCGTCCGCCGATCATTACGGTTGTCGGCCGTCTCAGTCGTACCGGGTGGCCGTTGCGAGCCCGTTTCTTTGTCCTTCGTGCTTTTTACAGGCTGTCGATATGACGAGCGTATTCGGTTGGTCCACCCTGTCGTTTCTGAGCGTCCTCACTCTGGGCCTCAACGCGAGGGCGGGTGCACAGACGATCGATTCGGGCGCGATTCCATCGCTGGATTCGTTGCTCAACATCCGTGTGACTGCCGCCTCCAAATACGAGCAAACGACCCGTGAGGCGCCAGCATCGGTCGTGGTGATCACCGCGGCCGATATCGCCGAGGTAGGGTACCGCACACTCGCCGAGGCCCTGACCTCCCTCACGGGGTTCTATTCCAGCTACGACCGCAACTATGCCTATGTTGGTGTTCGCGGGTTCAGCCGGCCCACGGATTACAACAATCGCCTGCTCGTGTTGTTGGACGGTCACGAGTTGAATGACAACTTCTACAATGCGGCGCTGTTGGGTACGGGATTCGGCCTCTCACTCGCCATGGTCGAGCGCATCGAGGTCGTTCGTGGGCCCGGGTCGTCTCTCTACGGTAGTAGCGCGATGTTCGCCGTCGTCAACGTCGTGACGAAATCGGCACAGCAGATAAGCGGCTTGGATGTTCTCGGGGAGGTCGGGACCCCGGGATACCGGTCTGCCGGTGTCGTGTTCGGCCATCGGTTGCGATCGGGCCTCGATGTGAGCGCGTCGGCGTCGTGGGGAGACGTGGCGGGAGCGGATCAGTACTACCAGGAATTCGACGATCCTTCGACGAGCGACGGCATCGCGAGCGGACTCGATTGGGACCGGTGGATCGGCGGTCGTGTGCGAATACGCTCCGGCGATGTTGCGCTGTCGGCCTTCGCTTCGTCACGAGACAAGGCGGTGCCGACGGGAGCCTGGTGGGTACAGTTCAACGACCCGGCGTCACACACCATCGATCGCAGATGGTACCTGGATGCGGAGTGGAGGCGCGGGC
>Ga0302046_10005680_pt1 | contig 10956 bp, 12 predicted proteins | sample RVTome_11_FD_200261 | JGI IMG/M metagenome (GOLD analysis project Ga0302046, IMG submission 200261) | Soil microbial communities from uranium-contaminated site in the Upper Colorado River Basin, Wyoming, United States - RVT147D111 (version 2) ... | reverse complement strand
CAGCGGGTTGAGCAGCAGTGCACCGCGCTGCACCACGGTTTGGACCTGGTGGTGACCGTCGGTGAGCGCCGCCGCGGCCAGCCGGGCAAGCTCGGCGGCGTGACGGAATGCGGCGGCCTCCCGCCGTGCCTCGGCTAGCTCGGCGAGGAGCGGTGGTAGGAGCACCTTGCGCACCCCCGTGATGAACAGGCTACCGAGCCAGAATGCGCTCGCCAGGAGGAGGACCGCCAGGACCCCTACGGAAGGGAGCGGGGTGCCCAACTGTCGGCAGACGACGGGTAAGGTCACCAGGAGCACCGCGGTGAGGCAGCAGCCCAGGGCCGCACCGCGAGTGAGCAGTCGCGCCACTGGACGGGGGAGTTGGTCGTCGGGTAAGCGGCCGTCCATTGTCGATTTGCCAGTTGCCTGGGTTGACCCGTGTTCGAGAAAGCGCGGTAACAACGCTGCGAGGTCGGGATCGTCGGTCTGGAAATGAGCTGCCCGATGTCCTGCCAACAAGAGCCGAAGAAGGACTAGCCCGACGTCACCCGCGTACCCGCCGATGGAGGGTGGTTGCTAGTCCGATTGGGTCTTACGCAACTCCTCGTTTTCGCGCTTGGTTGCCTCGAGATCGAACAGCAGGTACTTGATGCCGAGTTGCAGGTTACCGAGCTGCCCGAGGGCCTGTGCGGTCGCCTTGCGCATCTGTTTGTGCAGGCGTTCGGTGGCATCCGCCAGCTGCTCCAGCTCCGCGCGCTTCTCTTCTGGGAGACACTGGATCTCCTTGCGCAACAGGGCCAACTTGTCCTCGAAATCGCTTGGCCTGTTGTCGTTGTCCGGATTATGGGGCTCCATGGCGCGCTCCTGGGGCAGGGTCGGTAGGTGGCATCGTCGGAATGGAATCGCTTGCGGCGCCCGTGAGCTGCGCTGACGCAGGCGTTGTCTCTAGGGAACTTCCTCTCAATTCGCGTGCCACCTGGCCCTGATTGCCTTGATGGATGTAACTAATTGAAAATGCGTACTATGCGTTTTGCTGCTGCATTTTCGTCTGACCCAGTTTGAGACGCCGAATGGCAGTCAGGGTTCTCAATTTGAAACGATTACGATATCGATGGTTATAGCCAGAAGGTCATGTTGACTCTAATTGGAATCACGGCATGCTTTTTATCCCCGCAATCGATCTCAAAGAGGGCCGCTGCGTGCGCCTGCTGCAGGGCCGGATGGATCAGGCCACGGTCTTTTCCGACGACCCGGCTGGTCAGGCCGTCACCTGGATGGAGGCGGGTGCACCCTATCTCCACTTGGTCGATCTCGACGGTGCCGTCGAGGGGGTGCCGCGTAACCTGGATGCGGTGCGCCAGATTCTTGCCACCGTCTCCATCCCGGTGGAGCTGGGTGGAGGGATCCGCGACCTCGACCGGATCGAGGCCCTCCTCGCCGAGGGTCTTGATCGGGTGATTCTCGGGACCGTCGCGGCGCGGGAGCCGCACTTGGTGCGTGCCGCGTGCCGCGCCTTCCCAGGCCGTATCGCCGTGAGTATCGATGCCCGGGACGGTCGGGTCGCGGTGCGCGGCTGGGTGGAGGTGACCGATCTGGACGCCGTGGAGCTGGCCAAGCGACTCGCGGACGCCGGAGTGAGCGCGTTCATCTACACGGACATCAACCGTGACGGCATGATGCAGGGGCACAACGTCGCGGCCACGGAGGCGTTTGCCGCCGCCATCGGCGTCGGGGTGATCGCGTCGGGAGGGATCGCCTCGCTGGACGATGTGCGTGCGATCCTGCCCCTGGCGAAGGTTGGGGTGGTAGGGATGATCTCCGGTCGCGCGCTGTATGATGGCGCCCTCGACGTGCGCATGGCGGTGGACGTGTGCCGGGTGGTCTCGGGGGTGCAGAAATCGGCTGGAGGGGTGTAGAAGGAGGCCTGCGGGTGAGCGACGGGCTGGGGTCGCCGATCATCGGGGTCTTTGCGTACGGCTGGAGCAGGACATGCTGAACAAACGGATTATCCCGTGTCTCGACGTGACCAACGGCCGCGTGGTCAAGGGGGTGAACTTCGTCGATTTACGGGATGCGGGGGACCCGGTCGCGGTGGCGGAGCGCTACGACGCGGAGGGGGCGGACGAACTGACCTTTCTCGACATCACGGCGACTCACGAGGGACGGGACACCATCTTGGAGATCATCGAGGCGACCGCGGAGCGGGTCTTCATGCCTCTCACCGTGGGTGGCGGCGTGCGCAACTTGGACGACATCCGCGCCTTGCTCCAGGCGGGGGCGGACAAGGTGTCGATCAACTCTGCGGCGGTGCGCAATCCCGACTTCATCCGAGCGGCGGCGGAACGGTTCGGCTCCCAGTGCATCGTCGTGGCCATCGACGCCAAGCGGGTGAGCGATACTCCGCCGCGCTGGGAGATCTTTACCCACGGGGGGCGGCGGCCTACCGGGATCGATGCCCTGGAGTGGGCGGAACGCATGGAGGCCTACGGTGCCGGGGAGTTCCTGGTCACGAGCATGGACCGGGATGGGACCAAGATCGGCTACGACAACGAGCTCAACCACGCGATCTCCAGCCGCGCGCGGGTGCCCCTGATCGCATCGGGGGGGGCGGGCAACCTGGAGCATCTCTATGACGGCTTCGTTGAGGGGGGCGCCGATGCGGTGCTCGCCGCCTCGATCTTCCATTACCAGCAATACACCATCGGCGAGGCCAAGGCCTACCTGGCGGAGCGCGGAGTCCCGGTTCGTATTTTGGAGCAACGATGAGTTGGCTTGATGCGGTGAAATTCAACGCCCAGGGGCTGGTGCCAGCGATCGTTCAAGACGCGGACAATGGTGAGGTCCTGATGCTTGCCTACTGCAACCGCGAGGCGGCGGAGCTCACCGCCGAGAGCGGCTTCACTCACTTCTACTCCCGCTCCCGGCAGAAGCTGTGGAAGAAGGGGGAGTCCTCGGGTCACCTCCAGGCGGTACGCGAGATCCGCTACGACTGTGACGCGGATACCCTGCTCTTCCGGGTCGAGCAGGCGGTCGCCGCCTGCCATACCGGCCGCCGGAGCTGTTTCTTCAACCGGGTCACGGACGGACAGGCCGAGGCGGTCGGAGAGTCGCTATTCGATCCGGTGCAGGTGTACGGCGGGGCGCCGGCGCCTGGGGAGGTGCTGGATGCCTTGGCGCGGGTGATCGCCGATCGCCGCGCCGCGGACCCGGCATCATCCTACGTCGCCAGCCTGTTTTCCGGGGGTGCCAATACCATCGGTGCCAAGCTCCGTGAAGAGGCGGCAGAGCTGGCGGAGGCGGTCGCACAAGGCGATGAGGTCGCCATGGTGCACGAAGCCGCGGACCTCCTGTTTCACGCCTTGGTCGCGCTCGGCAGCCGGGGACTCGATCTGCAGTCGGTGCTGGCGGAGCTCAGTGGACGGTTTGGGACGTCGGGCCAGGCGGAGAAGGCCGCACGTGCTCCCGGCGAATAGCCGGTCGGCGCGTCACCGTGATGGGTGGCATGGGAAGGATGGAGATTCGCCGGTGCTCGCCGAAAAGGGGAGAGGGGCCGTGTGCCTGGCGGGGCACGGGCGGGATCCGGTGGCAACGGATCAGGAAGGCTCAATGGGCGGCACCGTGACGGGGAAGCGCATTCTTGTGGTGGACGACAACCGGGGGAATGCCGCGCTGCTCGCGACCTACCTGCGCAAGTCGGGGCACCGCGTATCCCTGGCCTACGATGGCTCCGCGGCCCTCGATGCCCTGCGCGAGAGTCCTCCCGACTTGATGATCCTCGACGTGCGGATGCCCGGAATGAGTGGCTATGAGGTGCTCGAGGCGATCAACGCCGAGCCCGCCATCGGCTCCCGGCCGGTCCTGATGTTGACCGCGCTCAATCAGCCCCACAATCGGCAGCGTGCCGTGGAGCTCGGGGTCGATGACTTCCTCAGCAAACCGGTGAGCAAGCTCGACTTTCTCCACCGGGTGGAAGCGCTGCTCGAGGTCGCGGAGCTACCCAGTGGTCTTCAACGCACCCTCGCGTATTGCGAGGCGTTGGACCGACTCCGCGCATAGTCAGGCTTCCTCCAAAGTGGGTCTGGCGAGCGCGACAGCGATCCACACCGTCGAACGAGCCCCTCGCCATGCCGCCGCGTGCCTATCCGGACCGTCTTGCCGCTGAGCCGGCAACTCCGCAGCACCGGCTCTCGCGACCGCCACCGGTGAGCGACGAGGTGAGCTACAGCGTCACGTCACCGAACAGGCTTGCCAGCATCGGCGCCGCGTCGTCCATCGCCTCCTCGACGGCGGCGAAGCTCGCCTCGTCCGACATGAGGTGGCGGTACGTGCGGAGGTCTCCCTCTTGGGCGGTGGCCGTGGACAGCATGAGGCGGCGCTCCGAGCAGCGGTCCGCGATCTGTACCACCAATGGCAGAATGTCCGTAGCCGGCGGCTGGGGCACAACCTCATGAGGATCCCCACCCATCCATGTGGCCATCGGGCTGCGTCGCGGCTCTTGATGGTGGCCGGAGATCACGGCTTTCTGTTCGTCGGATAGCCGCCACTGTGTGGCGAGGGAACGCCCGAGGATGGTGTGGTCGACCCCGAAGCGTTCTCGTTCAAGCTGACAGAGGGGACGACTCGCCGGGAGAAGGGGCGTCTGCCCATCCAGGTTCTCCGCGGCGCCCTCCATCAGCAACATGCCGATGTCATGCAGCAGACCGGCGGTGAAGGCGTCACCCTCGCGTGCCGGCTCATGCTGCTTCATCAGGTATGCGGCGCCGAACGCAGTCTCCAGGCCATGGAGACAGAAGGTAATGCCTTTGACGCCGTACACCACCATTTCCTCTTTGGCGGCCTTGGTAAAGAAGGCCTGGGCGAGGGCCAGGGCACGAATCCGGCTGAGGCCGAGCAACGGCACAGCGCGACTGATGTCCGATACCGGCGACGGTAAGGCAAAGATTGCCGAGTTGACCCACTGGAGCACCTGGGCGGCGAGCGCCGGCTCGCTACCCAGAATGCTGGCGATCTGCTTCGAGGGGACCTCCAATTGCGGATCGGAGGTAAGGTCGAGGAGGCGGCGCGCCGCAGCGGACGGGGCCATCAGATGGGCCTGGCGTTCCACGAGGCGATCGATCTGGGCAGGGGAGAGGAGGGTGGCAGGCATGGCTCTCTTCCAGAAGAAAATGATTTGCTTGTCTGTTCGGTCTCTTGCCGGCGTAGCTAAATCCATGCGGGCAAGAATGGGTCGACCGGGCAACCCTTGGTGACCGAGGTCACCGGCTGTGCCGTTCGCTCTCTCGTATCGGTAACGGCTGCGAACCGGCCAACGGGCCGTCCCCTTTGCGTGAGATCCTCGTGCCAGGCAGGGAGTCGACGGCGCAGGAATTCGATGGCGTCGGCATCGGCGCCCGTGAAGCGCACGTCGATCCGGCCGTCGCTGGCCGTCAGAGTGCTTTCCAATGTACCGAGGGCCGCCAGCACAAGGTGCAGCCTCACGCTTGTCCTCTCCCGCCCGGCACGCCCGTCGCCCTTGCGGCGATCGACGGCGATTTGCACCTGCACGAAGGGGTCCCGGGCAGGGAGGGGCACGACCTGGGGTGGAGGGGTCGTGGACGAGGCGTCGTGGGCCGGCACGACGGTGGGTGGCGCGGGAGGGCGTTCCGCCGTCTCTCTTCCCATGGTCGCAGCCTCTGGACCGCGATCCAATGATGGGCCGGGCGGCGGAGTCGCCGGTGATGGTGTGGCCGGGCGGCTGGTGCGCGTCGGTCCAGCACCCGGTGCAGGGGCGCCACGGTGCTCCGCCGACATCCGTAGTGGTGGCATGTTCGGGGATCTTCTGGCCTGGCTGGATCGCGAGTCGTGCGCCACACCCCGGCGCACCGGCGCCTCCGGCCGCACCAGGCGTAGCTGAAGTCGTGGCCACCGGCGCGTCACCTCTACCTCGATCTCCGCCGTTCGTGGGGCCGGTCCATCCCACCGGGCGCGCACCACTACCTCCCCGATCTCCAGCAGGAGCTCCTGCCGCGGGAGGACCTGTACCACCCGGGCGAGCCAGCGGGTGCCGACCGCGAGGTCGGCAAGCGTCGTCTCTCCGGCGGGCACGGCCTGCGTGGCCGGGACGGCTGCCCAGTGCAAACACTTCACGGCGGGGGGGATACCGGCCATCCCTCTCTTATCGCCGTTCCGACGGATTTCTCATCCGTGGGCCACCCGAAAAAAAGAGGGAAATTTGACGCGCCGCCGGGAGGGGCGACAGGAAATCGACTCCCCCGCCCTTCCCCGCGGGGCGCTTCTTGCCGTGGAGGGCCGGCAAGAGTTGCCGGCGGCTTGGCCACAGCGGGTGGGTAACTCCCTGTCGTATCGGAGAGAAACCCATTGGAGGTCCGATGGATCTCGGGCCCGTGTGGCGGTTTTTTTGGTATGGCATAACGCTTGCTCCAAGGCGACGACAGGCGCTGCCTCGTCGTGCATCCGTCGCCTCGGATCTCTCTATGAACGCCATCTTCCTCGGACTCACCGGTGCCGCTGTCAGGGAGCGGCAGGTCGAGGTCGTGGCCAACAACCTGGCGAACGTCTCCACCAGCGGCTTTAAGGGCGATCGTCTCCGGTTCGAGTCGGTCCTGCTTGCTGAGGAGGGTGCCGCCGGGGTGAAGGTCGCGGCGACCGTCCCCGACCTCAGCGACGGATCGTTGATCGCCACCGGCCGAGCCCTGGACGTCGCCCTCCAGGGCGGCGGACTGATGGCGGTCCGCGGGCCGGCAGGGGAGCGGTTCGTGCGCGGCGGCTCGTTGATGATCGACACCGACGGTAAGCTCGCCCTCACCACGGGGGAGGTGGTGATCGCGGAGACCGGCCGGTCCCTGGAGGTGGGACGGGGCAATGAGGAGCGGGTGGCGTACACCGGCGACGGTGAAGTGCTGGTCGACGGGGTCTCCGTGGGGCGCCTGCGCCTGCGTATCTTCGCCGAGCCGGAGGCCCTGGTGCGGGAGGGCGCCGGGCGGTTCCGCGCACCACCCGAGGCGGGTGCGCAGAAAGGTACGGTGCACGTGCACGGCGCCACCCTCGAGCGCGCCAACACCGACGTGACCCGGGGCCTGGTGGAGATGATCCGCCTGCAACGCGCCTACGAGGTGCAGGTCGAGGCCATGCATCAGCGAGACGGGATCACCCGCACCACGATCGAGGAAGTAGGCCAGATCGGCCGTTAGCCGCAAGGTAAGGAGCCACGATGATCCGCGCGCTATTCACCGCCGCCACCGGCATGGAGGCACAGCAGCTCAATATCGACACCATCGCCCACAACCTGGCGAACGCCAACACCACCGGGTTCAAGCGCGGGCGTGCCGACTTTCAAGACCTCCTCTACCAGACGGTCACCGCACCGGGCACCGCTTCCTCCGCGTCGACGGAGGTGCCGGCCGGTCTGCAGGTCGGCCTCGGGGTGAAGCCGGCGGCGGTGGGTAAGATCTTCGCCCAGGGAGACTTTCGCAACACCGGCGGCGACCTCGACCTGGCCATCGAGGGGGATGGCTTCTTTCAGGTGGTGCAGCCGAACGGGGAGATCGCCTACAGCCGCGCCGGCGCCCTGAAGCGCGATAGCACCGGCCAGCTCGTCACCAGCAACGGCTACCTGTTGGAGCCCGCGATCACCCTGCCGGATGACGCCACCTCCGTGACCATCGCCTCCGACGGGACGGTCTCGGTCCTCCAGGGCGGGTCGACGACCACCACCATAGTCGGCACGATCGAGCTGGCGGTGTTCCCCAACCCCCAGGGGCTGAATGCGATCGGTCGCAACCTGTTCGTCGCGAGCGACAGCTCCGGCGATGCCATCACCGGCGTGCCCGGCGAGTCGGGTATCGGCACCCTGAGCCAGGGCTTTCTTGAGATCTCCAACGTGTCGATCGCCGAGGAGCTGGTGAACATGATCATGAGTCAGCGCGCCTTCGAGGTGAACTCCAAGTCGATCCAGGCGGCGAACGAAATGCTGCAGACCACCAACAATCTGATCCGGTAGCCGATCATGGCCAGTGCGATCCCTCCTACGATCAGACCCAAGTGGGCCATGGTGGTGACGCTGGTGGCCACGCTCGTCACGACCGTGGGTGGGCCATGGCCCGCACTCGGTGCCGATGGCGTGCGGGGCCTCGCGGCGGCGGAGGTCCGCAAGCTGGTAGAGCGTTACGTCGACGAGCGGCTTGCCGGCTCGGACGACCGCTGGCGGGTGGGCGCGATCCGGGTGAGCGGTGATCCGCAGGTGCCGACGGGTCCGCTGACGATGTCCGTCTCCCACGGCCGTGGCGTGGAGCTCGTCGGCCCCACGGTCCTGCACCTGGTGGTAAAGGGCCCAGGGGGCTACCAGCGCCGCTTGCGGGTCACGACGGTGATCGATCGCGACACCCGGGTGCTGGTGGCACGGCGTGATCTGGAGCGCGGCGCCGTGCTCGATAAAGAGGACGTGGGCACCGACTATCGGCCACTGCGTTCCCTGCCCAACGACGCCACCGCAACGCCGGATGCGGTGATCGCCAAGCAGCTCATCCGCCCGGTGTCGGCGGGCGCCGTGCTGCGGGCCAGTCTGCTCACCACCGTACCGGTCGTCAGCCGTGGCGCCCAGGTCTCCCTGGTCGCGAGGCGTGGTGCCCTGCGCATCACGACCCCCGGGATCGTCCGGAAAGACGGCGGTGCCGGAGAGATGGTGTCGGTGGTCAACCCGGCATCGGGCCAGGTGGTCAACGGACGGGTTGTGGACGGTAAGACCGTGGAGGTGATGTTTTGATCGGGTTGTCGAAGGCGTGGCCAATGGCTACCAACAGGGGGGCGACGCGTGGCAAAGGGCGACACCTCCTGCTGCCGCTCTTCGCAAGCGCCGTGTTCGGCGTCGTCGGGATCGGTTGTGCCGGCCACCACCGCGGGCTTCCCAAGCCGCTGCCACCGGACATCACCCCGCAGGCGGAGGTGGTGCCCCCCGCCGAGCCACCACCGCTCATCGGCTCCCTATGGACCCAGGGGCGTAGCAGCCTGTTCACCGATTACCGTGCCCGTGTGGCGGGCGACATCGTAACGATCAAGATCACGGAGAACGCCAAGGCATCGAAGTCGGCGAAGACCGACCTCACCAAGAAGGACGACGTAAAGTTCGGTATCCCTTCGCTGTTCGGCCTGGAGACCGCCGCCGATGCCCGCAGGGACCGGGTGGAGGCCGCCAACGCCGCGGGCGCTGCGGCCATCGGCCTCGACCTGAGCTCGATCCTCGCGGCCTCCAGCGAGAAGAACTTTGCCGGCGACGGCTCCACCGAGCGTAGCGGCAAGCTGGAGGCGACGCTCACTGCCGTGGTGACCCGCGTGCTCCCCAGCGGCAATCTGTTTATCGAGGGCCGGCGGCGTATCAATCTGAACGAAGAGAACCAGTACCTGCTCCTCACGGGAATTGTGCGCCCTGAGGATATCGCGCCAGACAACACGGTGCCGTCGTCGATGATCGCCGACGCCTCCATCAGTTACTACGGTGAGGGGCGGGTCGCGGATCAACAGCGGCAGGGGTGGTTCATCACCCTGATGGACAAGGCATGGCCCTTCTAACAATCGATTCTCCCCGTAGGGGAGTCCTCAGGGGCTCTCTCCCTCTGGGACCGGGACGGGGTGAGGGTGTGTGGCACCATCGCCGGTCTCCACTTCGTCTCGCCCGGACCGCCGTGGTAGGTTTCCTCCTCCTCTCCCTGGCCGCGGCGGCCCGGAGTGAGGCGACGCGGTTGAAGGACTTGGCCGACCTCACCGGCGTGCGCAACAACCAGTTGATCGGTTACGGCCTGGTCGTCGGCCTGGACGGCACCGGCGACGGCGTGAAGAGCACCTTCACGCGCCAGAGCCTGACCTCGATGCTGCGGCGGGTGGGGGTGACCGTGGATGCCGAGGCGTTGAAGGTGGAGAACATTGCCGCGGTGGTGGTGACCGCGACCCTGCCGCCATTCGCGCGCCAGGGCAGCCGCGTGGACGTGACGGTCGCCAGCATCGGCGACAGCGAGAGCCTGCTCGGTGGAGTCCTGCTGATGACGCCGCTCGCGGGGATCGATGGCGAGGTGTACGCGGTTGCCCAGGGGCCGGTCTCGATCGGTGGCTTCTCGTTTGGCGGACGCGGCGGGGGAGGGGTACAGAAGAATCACCCGACCTCCGGCCGGATCGCCAACGGTGGATTGGTGGAGCGCGAGGTGCCGGTCGAGTTCGCGGCACTGGAGCAGTTTCGCTATGCCCTGCACGAGCCGGACTTCACCACCGCGCAACGCACCGCCATCGCGATCAACGAGCACTTCGGCATCGAGGTGGCACATCCGACCGATGCCGGCACCATCGAGGTCGAGGTCCCCGCCGACTACCGCGCGCAGCCGGTACTCTTTGCCGCGGCCCTGGAGTCCATCGACGTCCACCAGGATCGCGCCGCTCGGGTGGTGCTCAACGAGCGTACCGGCACCGTGATCATGGGCCAGGACGTGCGCCTCTCCACCGTCGCCATCTCCCACGGTGGCCTATCGATCACCATTACCGAGACCCCTGTCGTGTCGCAGCCCAATCCCCTGTCGCGGGGCGGGCAGACGGTGGTGGAGACCCAGTCGCAGGTCGAGGTGACGCAGGAGGAGCGGCGCCTGATCATGGTGGAAGAGGGCGTCAGCCTGGCCGAGGTGGTCCGGGCATTGAACGCCCTCGGTGTCGGCCCGGGCGACTTGATCGCTATCCTGCAGGCGGCGAAGGCGGCCGGCGCACTGCACGCCGAGCTGGAGCTCATCTGATGCATCCGATCCTCGTGCCGTCGCTGCTGACCCAGCCGCTCGATCCCTCGCCGGCCGCGGCCCAGCGGCGCGACTCCCCACAGGCCCTGCACAAGGCGGCGCAGGACTTCGAGTCCCTCTTCATTCACATGATGTTGAAGGCCGGTCGGGAGAGCGTCGGGGATGGCGGGATCGTGCCGCGCGGGAGCGGCGAGCGGTTCTTCACCGATGT
>Ga0302046_10005679_pt1 | contig 10956 bp, 9 predicted proteins | sample RVTome_11_FD_200261 | JGI IMG/M metagenome (GOLD analysis project Ga0302046, IMG submission 200261) | Soil microbial communities from uranium-contaminated site in the Upper Colorado River Basin, Wyoming, United States - RVT147D111 (version 2) ... | reverse complement strand
CACGATCCAATAGCAGGTGGATTTCCAAGCCCTCCAGGACGCGTTGTTCCTCAATTCCGGGCAGTCGAACAGGTTTGGCCATGCCCGAGTAAAAAAAAAATCGGCCTTGGTTTGTCCAGTTTTTTCGCCCCTCGGCCCCACTACTCCACTTCATTCCGCGTTTCTTGAATCCACCCTATGTTTCACCCCCTGGACGGCAGGAGGCTTGACAAAGTCGGCACGGGCGCCTGTGGAGCAGGTTCTTACTCTTACCCTTGCTCTTGCCCTTTACCCGCCTCTGCAGAGTAGGAGTAGGAGCAAGAGTAAGAGTAAGAGCAAGAGTAAGATGAAACCGGCAGGTCTGATGGCGACAAGGCCTCGACTCGCCCACTTTGTCAGTAGCCCTGCCCTGGACGGCCCATGCGGAACGCCTCCGCATGGCGCTCCCCTCCGATTCACGGTGCGGTCAGCGGCCGGCCGTTGTCCCGCTCCGAGATCTTGAGGATGAACGGAACCGCCTTGAGCGCCCATTCCTCGGCCTTGGGAAATCCCTGGGCCGAGCTGCCGAAGCAGCTTCGCAGCATCTCGGTGTTGATCACGCCCGGGTTGAGCGCCACCGCGGCCATGCCGACCGGCAGCTCCTGCGCCAAGGCTTGGGTCAGCCCCTCGATGGCCCACTTCGTCGCGCAATAGGGCGCCACCTCGGCGTCTGCCGACCGTCCCCAGCCACTGCTGAAGTTCACGATCACCCCCTGCCGCCGGCGAATCATCGGCGGCACAAAATGTCGGATCACGTTGGCCACCCCCTTGATGTTGACATCCACCACGCGCGAGAACTCCCTGGCTCCCACCTTCCAGAGCGGCGCGTTGCGGTTGATGATCGCGGCGTTGTTGACCAGGAGGTCGGGAACCCCCTGCCGGGCGGTCACCAGCCTGGCCCACGCCGCCACCGCCGCGTCATCCGACACATCCACCAAGGACGCGTCCAACGCCTCCCCAAGCTCGTCCCGGACCGACGCCAGCCCCTTCTCCGTTGTGCCGCATCCGATCACCCTGTGTCCCTGCGCCACCAGGCCTCTGGCCAGGGCGCGGCCCAATCCTCGGGTCACTCCCGTGACCACCACGTTGCGAGGCTCTTTCATACCGCCTTTATATGTCACCAGGACTCTCATGCCATGCGAAAATCACCGTTCGACTTTCCCGCGACGGCGCGGGAACATCCGGCTCCATGCCCGTCATCACCCTTACCACGGACTTCGGACAGGCCGACTGGTTCGTCGGGACCATGAAAGGCGTCATTCTGAGCCTGGCGCCCCGCGCGCGCCTGGTGGACCTGACGCATGACATTCCGCCTGGTGATGTGCGGACGGCCTCCTTCGCGCTGGCGGCCGGAGCATCATTCTTCCCCAAAGGCACCATCCATCTCGTGGTGGTGGATCCGGGGGTGGGCGGCTCCCGCCCCGCACTGGCGGTGCGCACCGCCCGGGCCTGGTTCGTCGCTCCGGACAACGGCGTGCTGTCCGCGGCACTGGCCCATGACCCGGCCCTGGAAGTCCGTGCCCTCGACCCGGCCCGCATGAAGCTTCCTCCCCTCAGCGCCACCTTCCATGGGCGCGACCTCTTCGCGCCCGCCGCGGCGCGGCTCGCCCGAGGAGATTCCCCGGCGGGACTCGGGAAGAAGGTCTCCTCCTGGCAAACCCTGCCCACAAGGGAACCGCGACGCCGGGGCCGGTCCATCGTCGGGGAGATCCTCTATTGCGACCGGTTCGGCAACGCGATCACCAATCTTCCCCACTCGCTCCTCCCGGCGGCGCCGTCAGCCGCTCGACTCAAGGTGCCCGGGCGCGCCTCCCTCATCCCCGGGGGCACCCATTACGAGGCCGTCCCACCCGGTGCGCCCGTCGTGGTGCCGGGTTCCACCGGCTACCTGGAAGTCGCCGTGAATCAAGGCAACGCGGCCACGAAGCTGAAGTTGAAGGTCGGGACACAAGTGCGACTGCTGTGGGAAGCCTGAGGCAGACGCGCGCTGCGCCGCCGGAACCTTGAACCATGCAGGTCCCGCGAAGTTTGCTTTTTCCTCCCGCAAAGACGCGAAGGCGCAAAGGTTAGGAGGTGTCTTCTTGATCCCTCCTTGGCGGCTTGGCGACTTGGCGGGAGGCTCTCCGGCTCTTGGAGAGGAGGAACGCCAAGAGGCACGCACCCGTCCGGTTCCCGCCTCAGCGCGTGTCCGCCTGAAACCGAAAGGCGGGACGTCCGGTCAGGTCGGTGCTGAGCATGGTGGGGCACCAGTGGCGCTCCACATGGGCGAGGACCAAGTCGGTCCCCTCAAAATGGCTGACCTTCGGAGGCTGGCGCGGATCATACATGGTGTCGGTCATGTCCCGCACCAGCACGACGTTCTTCTTCAGGTTCACCATCTGCCGGATCCCGAACGGCCGCCCCAGCACGCACATGTTGAGGTGGACGCCCATGAGCATGACGTGGTCGATGCCGCGTTCCGCGAGGAGGTTCCAGGTCTCCTGGCCGTTGTCGGTGATGGCATCCTCCGGCGCGATCTCGATCGTGGCGATCTGGCGGGTCCACGCCTCGCGGATGGTGCACTTGGTTTCGCAATCGCAGCCCATGTCCGAATCGTCGATGGGCAGGTCGGGTTCGCGCTTGGGATCGGGCCAGCACCAGGCGGTGCCCCATCGTTTCGCGTTGGAAAGGGGCACGGGAGTGGCGACGAAGGGCGCGGCTTGGGCGCGACGCCGCTGCGGGGTGTCCTTGTAGAAGCCCACCACGCTGCTCGGGGCATGGATGATGAAGGCGCCGTCGGCGCGGGCTTTGCGGATCAACCCGTTCATGGGCTCCGCCAACTCCCCCACCCGCCGGGCCGCGGACCGGCACCAATGATCGTCCCACATGTCACATATGATGATGGCGGTCCGGCTTGGATCCCATTGGACCTCCCGAAGCTGAGTGTTCGTGGAGGCGGCAGGATCCGCCGCCCGTGTCGGGTGTGAACGCAGGTGCAGGGTCCAGGAATCGGTGGATCGCGCGGGATGCATGGCGCAGGCCAGAACCAGGGAGACCAGACAGGTCAGTCGATGAAAACCGGCCGGGTTGGAGGTCATGATGGCTGCATGCTGATCGAACGGCGCCCGGCTGGGAAGCAAAACCGCGCCCGGCCGGCGAGCGCTTGAATCATGCTGGCTGCCGGATGTAGCCGCCGACGTCAGGAGGCGGATTCTGTGGTTGGATGACCACGAGAAACCGCCTCGTGACCTCGGCGGCGACTTTGTGTTTGCGGACAGTTCAGCGTGGGGGACCTGAAGGAATCATGCTTGATGCGCCGGGAGCGAAGGCCGCATGATGGGGCCCGACCCATTCCCCATGCAACTGGGACTGACCATTGCCTCATACGGATTCCGCTGGCGGAAACCTGCTCCATTGGGCTTCGCCACGGAGGAGGAGCTCATCGACCACGCCCGCAGCATGGGCCTGGCGGGATTGCAGATTGGGATCGGCGACTGGACTCCGGAACGCGCCACGGACCTGCGCCACCGATTGGAGCAGGCGAACCTCTACCTGGAAGGCCAGGTGGCCCTGCCGCGTCGGGAGGAGGATTGCGACCGCTTTGAGAAGGTCATCCAAACGGCGCGCACGGCGGGAGCGGACATCGTGCGGACCGTCTGCCTTGGCACGCGACGCTACGAGACCTTCAAGAGCCAGGCGGAGTTCGAAGCCTTTCAAAACCGCTCCCGCCAATCCCTCGAATGGGCCGAGCCGATCGTGCGGCGAAACGGGGTCCGCCTGGCCGTGGAGAATCACAAGGACTGGCGCATTCCCGGCCTGCTCGAACTGCTGCGCCACCTGGACAGCGAATGGGTCGGCGTCTGCGTGGACACGGGCAACAGCATCTCCCTGCTCGAGGACCCCATGGCGGTCATCGAGGCCTACGCCCCTCATGCCTTCACCACGCACGTGAAGGACATGGGCGTGCAGGCCAGCGACGACGGCTTCCTGCTGTCGGAGGTCCCCTTCGGAGAAGGATTGGTGGACCTGCCCCGGACGATCCGGATCCTGCGACAGGCGCGGCCCAAGATCCGTTTCAACCTGGAGATGATCACCAGGGATCCCCTGCGTGTGCCCTGCCTGACCGATCCCTACTGGGCCACGTTTGGCGACCTGCCGGCCCGGCCCCTGGCCGAGACGCTGGACCTGGTGCGGCGACATCGACCATCACGGCCGCTGCCGACCGTGGCGGGACGCGACCCGGAGGATCGGGCCCGCTTTGAAGAGGCCAACGTGCTCGCCTGCCTGGCCTATGCCCGGGAACGGCTGGCGTCCTGAAGGCCGGGGGCACGTGATTGGTAGCGGGTGCTTCCTAATTGCAATGCCGCTGCAGGATTCTGAAAAGAGCATGAGCATGAGAAAGAGCAAGAAGTGGCCATCTTGCTCTCACCATTTACCCGAAATGAACGACCCACATGGTGTCGTTCTTTGCGGGTAAAGGTTCATCACGCCCACTCATCGCCGCTCCGACAGTCCACCGCGATACACCTGTGGGTGAATCACTCCTGCGGCTGCATGGCGTTCCTGTTTCCCCCATTTCACATCACGGCCCCCTCCGACACACCGGGGCTCGGTGCGCCGGGCGGGGGCCGCCGATTTTCGTTGACCGGGTGATGCGGGTTTTGAAGATGGCCGTTTGCTTGTGAGACCGCGACGTGATCCAACGCCCATCGGCTCCTGCGCGGCGCCCGACCGGTTCCTGGCACGGGCCGTGGCGGCTTCCATGATCCTGGCAACCGCCCTGGGGGGCGCATCGCCGGATGAGGCCAGGGTGCAGACCCGTGACGGGCGAAGCTGGACCGCCCCGGCCCGGATTGAGGCTGGCCGGATCCTCCTGGAACCTGAAGGCCAGGAAGCAATCCCGCTTTCGCTGACCAACCTGGACTACCTCATCTGGACACGACGCCCGACAACGGTGGGCCAGCCCAGCCAAGGCAACGGCAAGGGATTGATCGGTGCCTTTCACGCCCACACCAACCTGCTCGGTCCGTCCATCCTCCAGTTGGACCCGGCCGTCAACATTTCCGAGGACCGCGCCGCATCGTTTCCAGCCGGATTTCAGGGCGAAGCCTTCGGCGTCATTTGGACAGGCCACCTCCAGTCCCCTCGCTCGGGCCTCTACACCGTCTATTTCAGCGCGTCCGGCCAAGTGCGTCTTTGGGTCAACGAACAAGGCCCCGCCACCCTGGGGCCGCATGAGGGGGACCGGGAAACGCAATTAACGCTCAACCTGATCGCCGGTGAGCGTTACCCGCTTCGGGCCGAGTACACCGACACATCCGGGACGCCCAAGGCCCAGCTCCTCTGGTCGAACGACCAGGTGCCCAAATCAGTCATCCCCACCGAATGGCTTCACCCTGGCGGCCCCACCGTGTCGAACATGGTTCAGATCACCGGGGATCGGGGCTTGCTGGCCACTTATTACGCCGATCCCTCCTTCGAGGGACAGAGCTTCACACGCGTGGAGCCGGGCGTGGAGGCTTCCTGGCAGGCCACCCTGCCGCCAACCATGCCCGCGTTGCGCGACACATGGCTTACCCATTGGGACGCATGGCGGAACGAAGTCCGCGAGCTGCAGGAGTTCCGGGTTGTAAACCGCCTGGCCATGGCGCCCACCGGCGGCCCGGTGGATGACCATGATCTTCGCACGGCCTTCCTCGCGCGACTGAACCGTGCGGAGGAGGAGCTGCAAAAGGCCGTGCGCCGGCGGCAGGAGTTGCGGGGCCAGTTCTTCAAGGCCCAACTGCACGTGAAGGAACAGGCATCCAAGAACGCCCTAACGCCCGAAGACACGGCGGCTCTGGAGACCGCGCGTCTGGCGGACCAGGGGGCGGAGGGGGAAATGCAGGCCGCCCAATCCGCCTTCAACAAGCTTCGTTTCATCCAGGCCGAGGAGAAGCGCCGAGAGAACCACATTGAGGACCTCAAGCGCCGCACACGCGTGGCGCTCGAACAGTACCGCCTCGCTTCCATGGCGCTGCGCAACCCGGTCGTGCCCGGGGTGCCACGCAACCTCTTTTCCGTCCGCTGGACCGGCCTGGTCACCGCGCCGCGATCCGATGACTACACCTTTCACGTCCGCACCGACGAAGGCCTCCGCTTTTGGATGGAGGACCAACTGTGGTTGGATGACTGGCAGCAGACCAACCTCACCGAGCACACCGTCTCGCGCCGGCTCGAGGCCAATCAACCCGTGCGGATCCGGATGGAATCCCGCAACACCGACGACAGGGGTGAAGCCGCCATGGACTGGAGCAGCGCCACGATCGCGCGGGGACCGGTGCCTTCCGAAGCGCTGGCCCCCTGCCTGCCTCCCGCCGTCGGGCCGGCGCCGCGCCCCTTCATCTCCCCCGACTTTCCGGCCGGACTGGTGCTGCGCAACGGCACGGTGCTGTCGGGCGCCATCCAGGATGCGGACCGGGACCGCGCGCGGCTGATGGGCCGATTGGAACGCTGGCCGGTTCCGATCAGCAACCTGGCCCGTCTGCATTTCCGGCCGCTCACGCGCACCCAGGTGGACCAGTTGACCCGCGCCGAACCCGGCGCCTTGCTGGTCGATGGAGACTATGTGGAAGGCGAGCTGGTGGGCTTCAAGAATGGACGTCTCACGCTCAGCTCCGTGCTGTTTGGCATCCGACGCTTTGATGCCGAGGACCAGGTGCAGGCCGTGGTGTTGCGCCAGGGTGCGGCCCGGTTGCCGCAGTGGATGATTCGCGCCGTGGACGGGTCGGCCATTTACGCCGACCAGGTCACCTTGGAGCCGGGCGGCCTCAGCATTCCCTCCCTGGCCGGGCTCCACCTTTCCGGACAGGACCTGTGGCACATCCAGTGGCTTCATCCCGGCGACAAGCGGGAAGCGGGCGCCGATTGATGTCTCGACAGGCGTCCCGGGAAAGGCCACTCTGGGCCCTCAATTAAATGGGACCCGTTCACATGAACATGCCGAAGCCAAGATTCTCGAAAGTCATCCTGACCCTGCTGCCCTTGCTGTTATGGGGTCCAATCCTTCAAGCCGAGGAAACTCCCTTCTGGCCCTACGACCGCCTGTCCAGCGAGTCGGACTTGGTGGTGGTGGCCGTGCCGGTCTCCAGTGAAGACACGGGCGAACTGCTTTTCAGCCCCCTCTGGCAGATGGACTTCGTCGGCGTCAACACCAAGGTGGAAGTGCGCGGCGTGGTGGATGGTCGCTTTCGCGCCAAGGAACTGACCATCTTCCACCTCCGCATGCCCGATGGCAAAACCCTGGTCAACGGCCCGCTTATGCTCGAGCTGCACCGCACGGCGCTGACGATGCGCACGGCCGGACATGAAAAGGGTCAGGGCGCGCCGGAATACCTGCTCTACCTCAAAAAGCGCAAGGACGGACGGTATGAGCCCGCCTCCGGGCCGCTCAGCGGCGGTCATGCGGCGCGGGAATTGTATCCGCTGCCGACGACGCCCTGAACGACTTTAGCATTGCCCGGGCGCACGACCCGGTTCATGGTTCCAGGCGGTCGGCGCCCGGAGGCCTCTCCCCTTCCCTTCCGGCAGCGGTCCGGCCGTGAATCGGTGTCTCTGCCCCACGGGTGGCGGCACGAAAAGGAGGTCCGAGATGAAGCGATCCGGCGCTGAGCCCAGTCATCCACCGCACGCCGAGGAGGCGCGCACCAACAAACCCGTCCACGAAATCCGCATCGGCCTGATCAAGGCGTCGATCTGGGAACGCCAGCTCGACAACGGCGTGATGCACAACACCACCTTCAGCCGTTCCTACCGCACCGGCGACACCTGGCGAAACACCGACAGCTACGGCCGCGAAGACCTGCTCACCCTCTCCAAACTCGCCGACATGGCGCACACCTGGATCTGGAAGCAACAGGCCACGCGACAGCAACGGTGAGGGGGTTAGGGGCGTGGGTGGGTGAGTCAGTGGGTCAGTGGGCGAATGGGCGCCAATCCTTCATTGTTCGCCGACTCCCCCGCTGCGCCCCCACCCACCCACTCACCCACTCACCCACCTACGGACCCATCCACGCATTCCGCCATTGGCAACCCGCCCCAATCTGCTACCATCCCCCCGTGACGCCATGCTGCACCTAACCGAACCAGGACGTGGATGGTCGCGCCGGGAATTCCTGAGCATCGGGAGCCTCGCGCTCGGCGGGCTGGCCCTGCCGGACCTTTTGCAGGCCCAAGCCGCGCTGCGCGCCGAAGGCAGCCCGGTGAAGGATTGCTCGGTGGTGTTCCTCTTCATGCACGGCGGTCCGCCGCAGACCGAGCTGTTCGATCCCAAGATGGACGCGCCCGACGGCGTCCGCAGCGCCACCGGCGAAATCAAAACCACGCTGCCCGGCGTCACCTTCGGCGGCACCTTCCCCAAGCTGGCCCGTCTGGCCCACAAGTTTTCCGTGGTGCGCTCCTTCGTCACCGGGGACGGCAATCACGACATCAAACCGATCGTGGGCAGGGAGACGGCGGGGGCGAATCTTGGATCCATCTATGCCCGCGTCGCGGGCACCACGCATCCCCAATCCGGGCTGCCCCGCAATGTCGCGCTCTACCCGCAGGCCGTTCTTCCCGACACCCAGCCGGCCACCATGCAGTTCGGCAAGTTCGGCAGCACCGGCGAACTGGGCAGTGCCTACGCCCCGTTTGAACCAAGCGGCGGCGGAAGCATGAAGCAGGACATGGAAATGGCCCTGCCCCGGGAACGCCTCATGGACCGGCGCAGCCTCCTGAACAACCTCGACCAGATCCGGTTTGCCATGGAGGCGCCGGATGCCTTGGTTGGGGTGGATCGCTACCGGACCCAGGCCTTCGACACCATCCTGGGCGGGGCGGCCGAGGCGTTCGACCTCTCCCGGGAAGATCCGCGCACGCTGGCGCGCTACGACACGGAACCGGTCATCCGCATCGACCGGATCAGCCAGAAGTGGAACAACCATAAAAATTACGCCGACCACGCGCGCAGCCTGGGCAAGCTCATGCTTCTGGCGCGACGCCTCTGCGAGCGCGGCTGCGGATTCGTCACCGTCACCACCAATTTCGTCTGGGACATGCATGCCGACGTCAACAACGCCACCGTCGCCGAGGGCATGGGCTACGTCGGCACCCCATTCGATCACGCCGTTTCCGCCTTCATCCAGGACGTCGAGCAACGGGGTCTGAGCGAACGGATCCTCCTGGTTTGCTGCGGCGAGATGGGGCGCACCCCGCGCATCAATCCCCGGGGGGGCCGCGACCATTGGGGCGGCCTGGCGCCGCTCATGCTCCATGGGGGCGGCCTCAAGATGGGCCAGGTCGTCGGCCAATCCAATCGCGACGCCGGCGAGCCAAGTTCCAACCCGGTCACCATCGGCAACCTCATTGCCACCGTCATGCACGTGCTGCTCGACGCCGGCCAGGTGCGCGCCACCGCCGGCGTGCCGCGCAGCGTCGCCTCCGCCATCACCGGGCACGCCCCCATCGCCGAACTGATCTGAGCCGGCGGGCGGCATCCCCGTTCCCCTCAACCACCCAGCCCCTGCCCCCTTCCTCCACAAACCGGAGCGACACGTGTCGCTCCGGTTTGTGGAGGAAGGAGATGGCGAGGGTATGGGGCTTGCCACAAGACAGCAGGCCTCCCGCCTAGGCTCCAGCGTTCCCATGGGAAATGGAATCGTATCGCTCCGCCCTTTGCGCCTCGGCGGCTTGGCGGGAGGAAACGGCCCTTCGCGGGATGCACCGGGTTCCAGGTCCCAATGCGCCTGACAAGTCGGTATGGCAGACGAGGGCTCGCCGCCTTTCCGCGTTTCGGTTGCCGTCCCTGCCCCTGGTCGCTAGACTGCGTCCCTCCGTCATGACAAACGATCTCACGCTCGTGCTCGACGCCCAGGCCAGCCTGGGAGAAGGGCCCATCTGGGACGCGCGCCAGAACCTGCTGTGGTGGGTGGACATCACCCTCAAGCGCCTGCACGCCTTCACGCCGGAGTCCGGCGCCAACCAGACCTTTGAGCTGGACCAGATGATCGGCACCGTGGTGCCCCGACAACGCGGCGGATTCGTCCTGGCGGCCGAACAGGGGTTTCTCGCCTTCAACCCCGCCACCGGCCAGGCGAATTCCATCATGGATCCAGAGGCCGATCGGCCGGAGACACGTTTCAACGACGGTAAGTGCGACCCCGCCGGGCGCCTCTGGGCCGGCACCATGGCCCGGGACGAAGCGGCCGGGGCCGGATCGCTCTACTGCCTGGACACCGACGGTTCCTGCACGAAAAAGCTGGGCGCCCTCACCGTGGCCAACGGGATCGTCTGGACCGCCGACCGCTCCACGATGTACTACATCGACAGTCCCACGCGCCGCATCGATGCCTTTGACTACGACCTCGCGACCGGTGCCATCGGCCATCGCCGCACCGCCGTGAGCATCCCCGAGGGCATGGGCTACCCCGACGGCATGTCCATCGATGCGGAGGACCATCTCTGGGTGGGGTTGTGGGGGGGATGGGCGGTGGCCCATTTTGATCCGCGCACTGGCAAGCTCCTTTCCCGCATCGAGGTGCCCTCCGCCAATGTCACCGCGTGTGCCTTCGGAGGACCGACGCTGCAGGATCTTTACATCACAACGGCCCGCGAACGTTGCGGCGACCTCGCCGACCAGCCCCATGCCGGCGGATTGTTTCGTGCCCGGCCGGGTGTCCGGGGAGTGCCCTCAGTTGCCTTCGGCGGTTGAAGGCGGAACCCCCGAAGGGGCTGGAACCGATTGAAACCTACGAAGGTGCGGCGCCTGTTTGTCCCGCTCTTAAGAAACTCCTGATGCGACTTGTTGAAGTGAAGCGCTGGCCATCTTGCATGAAGGATGCGAAGGCCCCTCACCCCAACCCTCTCCCGGCGGGAGAGGGAGCCGCACGCCCCGTGGAGGGTAAGGGTTCAGATCGGAGGACTTTCTCCGTGCGGAAGTCA
>Ga0302046_10005677_pt1 | contig 10957 bp, 9 predicted proteins | sample RVTome_11_FD_200261 | JGI IMG/M metagenome (GOLD analysis project Ga0302046, IMG submission 200261) | Soil microbial communities from uranium-contaminated site in the Upper Colorado River Basin, Wyoming, United States - RVT147D111 (version 2) ... | reverse complement strand
TTTCTCGGACGCGCCGAGGTCCTCGTACAGGTCCCGCACGCGTTCGGGCGGCACCTGGCGATCGTGGACGCCGGCCACCAGCAGCATCGGCGTACGGGTCGCCGCCACGACCGCGCGCGTCCAACCCCAGGTGGTGACCTGGGGCGCACGCCGGACGCCTGGCCCCCACGTCGCGCCGACCGGATCGGAGGCGAGCATCTCGGCCCAGACGCTGGCGCTCGCGGCCGGGTCGTACTGGTTCGCGCAGCCCACCTGCCGTTCCCAGTTGGCCGCGAACTCGGCGTGCGACTGCGTGTTGAACGTCGGACCGAAGGCCGGCAGCTCGGCCGGGGGATCCGCCGCCGCGTTTCGGTTGTAGGCCGGCGCCAGCAGCACGAGGCGATGCACCTTCTCGGGGTGCTGCGCGGCATAGCCCGCCGCGCGCGGTCCTCCGAGCGACCAGGCCACGAGGCTCACGCGGTCCACGCCGCGCAGGGCGCGCAGATGGTCCACGACGGCGCCGATGTCGTGCCAGTCGGACGCGATGGTCGTCATGTGCCGCGGGTAGCCCGGTTCACAGGGCGCCGGCGCGAAACCAGCCTGCCGATCGGGCGCGAGGTTGCAGGGGTCGTTCATGGCCGCCGGTCGGGTCGATCGCCCGTATCCGGTCATGTCCATCGAGAAGACGTCGAAGCCGGCCTGCGCCAGGTACGCCATCCAGCTGTAGTCTTCGTAGGGCACGTCGAAGGCCACCTCGGCGGGCGTGCCTGCGCCGTGCACGAACAGCACGACCCGGTCGGCGAGCGGCGCGCCGCGCAGGACCGTGCCGGCACGCACGCGCTCGCGGACGTAGATCTGCGTCGGCTGGTCCGCAATCGCGGGCACGGCCGATCGGACGCGGACGAAATGGTCGAGGGTCAGGAGCGCGGCGCTGTCGTCGCCGCGGGCTGTCACGGGCGAGAGTGTGCATGCGGCGAGCAGGGCGCCGCCAACGAGATTGGACCGCATCAGGTTGCCTCCAGGGCGACCATCCTAGCTCAGCGCCCGCGCCCCTCGCCAGCTGGAACCGGAGGGGACCTCGAGCTCGGGCATCGGCGGGGCCATGAAGAACCGCCGACAGGAGCGGGCGAGCCAGCGGGCCCACCACGCCGCGCGCGTCAGACGGGCGCTGTCGGTGGCGATGCCCGTGTTGGCGTACATCTGGCGATAGAGCTTGGAGATCAGCAGGAACGCCAGCCGCCCACGAACGGACTTCACGACGCGCCCGCGCTCCCAGATCGCCGGCGCCCGGTAGAACTGGTCCCACGTCCACTGCGTCCGCCGACGAATCTCGTCGGCCGGCATGGACGGGTGCGGCAGGTAGATTTTCGGACGCTGACCGGGCGGGATGAGCCAGTACCGCGTGATGGGCACGCCGCCGATGCTGGGCGGGTCGTCGCCGAGCTCCCGTTCCCACCGCGCGAAGTCCACGGTGCCCGGCAGCGGCGTCAGCATCACGAACTGCGCGAAGGCGATATCGGCCTGCCGGGCGAGCGCGGCCGTCGCCTCGAACGTCTCGGGCGTGTCGGTCGACAGGCCGAAGATGAACGACCCCAGCACGTGCACGCCGTGCTCGCGGAACGTGCGCAGCCGCTCGACGAGCTGCGCGCCGGCCATGTTGAAGTCCTTGAAGATCGCCTTGAGCCCCTCGGCCGTGACCGACTCGATGCCGACCAGCGCACCCCGGATGCGGGCCTTGCGCATGGCGTCCAGAAACTCGGGATCTTCGGCCGCCTCCATCGTGATCTGCGTGTAGAAGACGAGATCGTCGGGCAGCTCGGCCAGTCTCGCCATCAGCTCGAAGCGCTCGTCGCGGATCTCGCGCAGCCACTGGGCGCGCGCGGGGTTCGACTGGCGGTCCGCCTGCGCCAGATCGGCAACCGTCACCGGATAGAAGTTGTCGTCGGACAGCACGATGAACCGGAAGCCCAGGCGCCGCAGCTCCACGATTTCCTGCAGCACGCCGTCCGACGTCCGCTGCCGCGGAACCTGCCCGTCGGTCTTCCACACCGAACAGAACGAGCAGCGTTTGGGACATCCGCGCAGCGTCTGCACCGATCCCAGCATGTACCGGTCGCGCGGCAGCAGATCCCATCGAGCCGCATGGAAGTCGGAGCCGTCCACGCGTCCGCCGGCATACAGCGGCTGCAGCGCCCCGCTTCGGTAGTCGGACAGCACCGTGGCCCAGACCAGATCGCCGTCGCCGCTCACGATCGTGTGCGCCCCGCCCCGCTCGCGCGCCTCGTCGGGATAGAGCGTCGCGTGGATACCGCCGAAGACGACCGTCGCGCCGCGGGCGCGGGCGTCACGGCCGATCGCATACCCTCGCAGGGCGTTGCTCGTATGGATGCCGATGCCCACCACGTCACCCGGGCGGATGGACTCCAGGTCGATCCGATCGAGCGTCTCGTCCACCAGCACCGGATCGCCAAACTCGGCCGGCGTCGCCCCCGCCAGCACGTAGAGCCAGCGCGGCGAAATCACGGCGGTTCCGAACGACACGTCACCGGGGTTCACGAGATAGACAGTCATGCAGCTCCTCTCTCACGTCGAGGGTCAGCTCCACTTGCAGCCACCATCGCGGCTGGTACGTGATCACGATCGGCACGCCGGCGAACTCCCCATCGGCGCCGTAGATCAGCTCGAACTCGGTCTGCTGCGGGCTCTGCGGCCGTCCCGTCCGAAACGTGCCCTTGACGGCGCGACCGTAGCAGCGCCCCTTCCGTTCGAAGCGCTCGAGCGGCTCGGTCTCGACCTGCCGCTTCGTCTCACTCCCACAGGCGCCCGAACGACTTCGCCACGCCCGCAAAAGCCTCCGCCGTCGCCACGCCCGCTTTCTGGGCGCCGGACCCGACGGCCACGCCAAACCGGCCGATGTCGGCCCAGCCGCCTTCCCCATCGTCCGGTTCATCAGCCGGCGGGCCCTGCAGCGAGGGCCCCCGGGCGAACAACGCCGTCGCCGCGTCCACGGTCGGCCGTGACGTCAGGGCCGTCGGCACCATCGGCGGCGTGTCTTCTCCCGCGGCCTCGTGTCTCACGACCTCGAGATCGCGGCCGATCCGAAGCGGCCGGGCGGCAAACACGCCGGGCGGCTGCGCCCGTGCCGCCACAGGCCCAGGCGCGTTCATCGGGAGCGACCCCAGCGGCGGCGCGACGGCGGCCAGGGGCGCCAACGCGGGCCGGGGATTCATCGTGGATGCGTGCACGTCCGGCCTCGGCAGTCCGACGATCTCCATGACGGCCGGCCTCTCGGCCACCAACGGGGGGAGCGACGCCAGTCCGAGCGCAAGCCCGAACAGCCCGACCACCGCGGCGACGCTCGCCCACCGCGGGCGGCGTGCGTGGGTGTCGCGGGCGGCATCGAGCAGGCGATCCACCCGGCGGACGAGATCGTCGGCACGGGCGCCGGCCAACGCCGGCACGAGCGGCAGGCGCGAGCGCCGAAGCTGCGCCTCGGCGACGCGCGACAGGCAGCGGGCGTAGGCCCGAGGCGCTCCGCTGCGCGCGACGACCCAGTCGTCGCACGCCACTTCCCGCTCGAGGTTCAACGCGCGGCCGGCCCACCAGACGGCCGGGTGAAAGCCGATGGCGATCTCGACGAGCGTCTGCGCGAGTCGCGTCCAATCGTCCCACCGCTGCACGTGCGCGAATTCATGCAGCACCACTCGATCCAGATCGTCATCGTCGAGTCCGGCCACCAGGCTCCCGGGAATGGCAATGCAGGGCCGGATCAGCCCCAGGACGGATACTCCGGACGTCGCGTCTGACACGACCAGGCGCGCCCGGCGTCCCGTTCCCCGCACCTGGCGCCACAGCGTGAGCCGCTCCTCGCGGTCACCGGGCAGAGGCTCGGCGTCTGCCTTGAGCCGGACGAGACGATAGCAGGCCGCGCCCAGCCTGGCCAGTCCCAGCGCAGAAGCCAGCAGCCAGATGCCGACGAGCGCGAGGATGATGGCGACGGGAATGTCGGGGATCAGGAACGGAGCGGTCACGCCGGACGACACCGGCACGTGCGAGGCTGACGAGGCCACGACGCTGGTCGCGGGTCTGACGCCGACGCTCGACGCCGACGCCCACCCCAGCCAGAGGAGCGCCCCGAGTCCTGCCCACCAGATCGCATAGCGCGCCCTCGCGTCGATCCGACGTCCCAGGCCGACGCCCAGTGAGATCAGGGCCACGAGCGCGAGCCCCTGCCACAGCCAGGTCAGCAACCAGGCGATCATCCCTCTCCGAGCCGCTGCTTGATCTGCACCAGCGTGTCCTCCGACAATTGTTCGTCCTCGAGCAGGTTGATCAGCAGAAGCTGCGACGACCCCTCGAAGAAGCGGTTGACCAGTGTCTTCAGCGCACGGCGACGGGCGGCGATCCGGTCGAGCAGCGGCGAGAAGATGAACGCGCGCCCGGCCTTCCTGTGGCGCACGTACCCCTTCGTCTCCAGAATCCGCAGCATCGTCTGAACGGTGTTGTAGGCCGGTATCGACGGCCCCTGCAGGCTTCCCATGACGTCGCTCACGGTCCCCTCTCCGCGGTCCCAGAGCACGCGCATCAGCCGAAGTTCGCCGTCGGTCAGTGTGGGTGATTTCGGTCGAGACATCTAGAATTCCTAATTCGTTAGGACATCGGCGAGCATAGGTGTCCGACCCGCGTCTGTCAACGAATAAATTAGGAATTCGACCAGAAGCGGGCGGGCCGGCCTCGGTCGCCCCGCCCGTACGTGCATTTCGACGGGGCGCTACCGGAACACGACCGGTCTCAGCGCCACCGTCCATCTCAGCGACACCGACACCGGGTTGTAGCAGATCGCCGCGTCACACGCCTGATACTCGAGCGTTCCGGTGATGGTGAGCGACTCCTGCCCGCGCAGCGCCTGTTGCGCCTGGATGCTGCCGTTCAACGTCATCTCCTGCACCAGGGTGAACGGTTCCTGGAACACCGGTACGCGCTCGTCGAGCGGCTCGAAGTGGTAGATCTCCGAGCCCGGGTAGATCATCTCGAGCGTCCGGAACGTCTCCCCCGCGTCGATGTCCAGGCGGATGACCCGATAGCCCATGGCTTCGGCCCCCGGCGCGTACACGTGCATGTCCGGTCCGGGCACGACGTCCACGACCAGCCCGAAACGATTGCCGGGCGCGATGGCGCCGTCACCAGGGTAGGTTGTCAGCTCGAGGTGATCGGTCGTCACTCTCGTGCCGACGACCTCCGTCGCGGCGGCCGTTCCCTCGTTGAGCGTCAACAACACGTTCGAGACGGTGTTCCGCTCGATGTACGAGTCTTCGAAGAAGCGTGAGGTCACGCGCCCCTCACGATCGAGGATGAGCGTTCCGGGAAACGCCATGCCGACCATCATCTCGCGGGCCCCGACCTCCGACACGTACGTCCGGACGGCCGCCGCGACGGCGGGATCGTCCCGGTCGGGCCCGAAGGCCATCTCGGCGACCGTGTTGACGAGGCCGAACCGCCGAATGGTGACCGACCCTTCGTCGGAGAGCAGCGTATAGGTGATGCCGCGCGACGCGGCGAACTCCGCCAGCGTCGCCTGCGGGTCGTAGCTGATCACGGCCAGACCCAGACCGGCATCGTCCAACTCTTCGACACGGCTCTGCAGCTCGACGAGCTGCGTTTTGCAGTACGGTCACCAGTCGGCCGACCGGACGAACACCAGCATGGCGCCGTTGGACCCCATGATGGACTCGCGCGTCCACACGCGGCCGTTCTGATCCGGCAGCTCGAAGTCCGGCACCTGCTCCCCGACCTGGGGACCGAGCTGCGACACGTCGATGCGGAGACGATCGGATGCCGCGGGATCAGCCTGCTGGGCCCGACTCGGCGCCCAGAGCGCCACGGTCACGGCAGCGGCCAGTGCGACGGCGTGAATCTGCCTCATGGGAGGGACCTCATCGTAACCCTGTTGCCCTGGAATCGGGCTCAGACGAGAATAAAGGCTTCAGGCTCAAGACTTAGGGCTCAGGGTCAGGGCTCCAGGACTGATCGGCGGCACCCCACGCGGGGCTGGCCGCGTCCTATACTCTAGCTTGGGACGCTTGGTTCAGCAGGAGGGATTCAGGACTTTGATGTCAGCTCGACGCGCATGGATCTGGGTCGGCATCCTGGTCGCCCTGCTCGGGGTCTGGCCGACCGAGAACCGCGCGCAGCTCATGCGGATCCGGGCCGACCTCACGCCGCTCGTGGAGCGCGACGGCGTCGTGGCCGGCACCGAGGTCCGGGCCGCGCTGGAAGTCAAGCTTCCCGACGGGTTCCACGTCCAGTCGGACGCGCCCCGCGATCCGGCCCTGATCCCGACCGTGTTCACGCTCGAGCCGCCGGCTGGCGTCTCGTTCGCCGAAATCGTCTATCCGACGCCAACCGACTTCACGCTGATCGGAACCGACGAGCCGCTCGTGGTCTTCGATCAGGAGTTCGCCATCGGCGTGCGACTGGCGCTCTCCTCCGACGTCCCTGAAGGACCGCTCGAGCTTCCAGCCAGGCTTCGCTACCAGGCGTGCGACGACACCACCTGCTTTGCGCCGACGACGGCCGAGACCAGCTTCACGTTGAACGTGGTCGGCCCGGGAGCGGCCATGGCCGTGCGGCACGGCGATGTGATCGACGCGCTGGCGTTCGGCACGGGACGCCCGCCCGTCGCAGGCGTCGAGGTCGTCGAAGCCGGCGCGCCCGCAGCCGCGGGCGATCCTCCATCGGTGACGCCGCTTGGGGATCGGGATGGCGTGGCGCTGCTGGACGAATTCACCGTGCTCGGGTCCACCGGCGGCTACGTGGGCTCGGAGGACTTCCTGACGTTCATCTCCAATGCCGAGAACGGCGTGCAGGAACCTGGCCTGTTCGAGGGGCGTGGCCCGCTCGCGATTCTGCTGATCGTGTTCCTCGGCGGCCTCGCGCTGAACCTGACGCCGTGCGTGCTGCCGATGATTCCGATCAACCTCGCCATCATCGGCGCCGGCGCCAGGGCGGGATCGCGACGCCGCGGCTTTCTGCTCGGCTCCGCGTACGGCGCGGCCATGGCGCTCGTGTACGGCGCGCTCGGGCTGGTGGTCATCCTCACGGCCGGCACCTTCGGCACCATCAACGCGTCGCCCTGGTTCAACCTCGGCATCGCCGCCCTCTTCGTCGTGCTCGGCCTGGCGATGTTCGACGTCGTGACGATCGACTTCTCGCGGTGGTCGAGCCGGTTTCAGCCCGGCGCCGAGGGCCGCGGCACGTTCATGCTGGCCTTCTCGATGGGTGCGGTCGCGGCGCTGCTGGCGGGCGCGTGCGTGGCGCCGGTCGTCATTCAAGTGGTGTTGTTCTCGAGCGATCTCTACGCCACCGGCGTCGCCACGGCGCTCCTGCTGCCCTTCTTCCTCGGCGTCGGCATGGCGCTGCCGTGGCCGCTCGCGGGCGCCGGCCTCGCGAAGCTGCCCAAGCCGGGCCCCTGGATGGTGCGCGTCAAGCAGGCGCTCGGCGTCTTCATTCTCGCGACGGCCGCCTACTACGGGTACGTCGCCTACGGCATCTTCGAGAACCGCTGGGTCGATCCCGCCAGCGTCGCCTCGAGCGTGCAGGAGAAGCTCGAGGAGGGCTGGTACGCCGACCTCGCCACGGGCCTCCTCGCCGCGCAGACCGAGCAGAAGCCGGTGCTCATCGACATGTGGGCCACCTGGTGCAAGAACTGCCTGACGATGGACCGGACGACGCTGGCCGATACCGACGTGAGGGCCGCGCTGGACGGGTATGTGAAGATCAAGTTCCAGGCCGAGGATCCCGACGTGGAGCCGGTCAGAACCGTCATGCAGCGCCTGGACGCCGTGGGACTGCCGACCTACGTCATCCTGCGGCCGAACTGAGCGGCTGCGCACCTGCCGTGGGCGCAGGGGGTCGCTGGTTCAGCTGAAGCCGGACCCCACGTCCGTCACGGGGCGTCACGTCGCGCCTATTCCCAGCGAAACACTTTCGCCGACAGCGCCGTGCAGACCGCGAAGACCAGCGCGAGCACGGCCACGTCGCCCGCGTGCGCGAGCCACGACTCCCCCGTCCAGATGCCTTCGAGCAGCGACACCGCGTAGGTGAGGGGCAGCACCCTGGCCACGATCGCCAGCCCGGGCGGCAGCGCCTCCACCGGATAGAACAGCCCCGAAAGCCCGACCATCGGGTAGAGAATCAGGCCGCCCAGCGGCTGCGCGAACCGCGCCGTGGGCACGATGCTGGAGATGAGAAAGCCGATCGACAGAATGCTCAACGTGGTCACCAGCAGCGCGAGCAGAAAGCTGCCGAGGGGCGCGTCGATCCCCACCGGGTAGTAGCGGCGACCCGCGAGCATCATCAGCGCCAGCGTGAGCGCGGTGAACAGCAGCTTGACGATGACGTGCCCGCCGAGGATGGTGACGGGGCTGAGCGGTGTGGAACGGAGCCGCTTGAGAATGCCGCCTTCCCGATAGATCGAGACGATCGTCACGAGCGACAGCACGGCGTTCAGCGCGATGAGGAGCGCGATGAACACCGGAAACGACACGCTGACGAAGCTCGCGGCGCCGGCGGAACCGGCGGCGGCGAGCCGGCCGCCGAACAGCCGCCCGAACGCTACGAACACCAGGACCGGCACCACCACCGTCCCGACCACACCCATCGGCTCGCGCACGAAGATCTTGATCTCGAGCCAGACGAGCTTGAAGAGGCTGCGCATGGGATGCTCTCGGCGGTCAGCTCTCGGCAGATCGGCGGACCTCACCAGCCACGACGTGTCGTCAGTCCCGGATCGCGTGGCCCGTCAGCTTCAGGAACACGTCCTCGAGGGTGGGCAGCTCGGTGCGGAACTCGCGAACGCGCATGCCGCTCTCCGAGAGGCACTGAATGACATCGGTCACCAGGTCGTCCCCCGATCCTCGGATCGTGAACCGCCCGTCCTGCTGGGTCACCGCGCCGACGCCCGGAATGGCGCGGAACCGGTCGCCCGCGCCCGCCACGTCGGTCGCCAGCGTGACGCTCCGCTCGGGGCAGTGACGCCCGACGAGCTCGTCAGGGCTGCCCATGTCGATGATGCGGCCGCGCTCGATGATGGCCACGCGGTCGCAGAGGCGCTCGGCTTCCTCCATCAGGTGGGTCGTCAGCAGCACGGTCTTGCCCCGCTCGCGGATGCCGCGCACGAGCTCCCAGATCGCGCGCCGCGCCTGCGGGTCGAGTCCCGTGGTCAGCTCGTCGAGAAAGACCACTTCCGGATCGTTCATCAGCGCAAGCGCGATGAACAGGCGCTGCTTCTGACCGCCCGACAGCGTCATGAACCAGGCCCGACGCTTGTCGCCGAGACCGAGCTGCTCGAGGAGCCGCGCGCCGTCAACCGGCGTCGCGTAGAGCGAGGCCCAGAAGTCCACGGCCTCCCAGACCGTGATGCGCTTCTGCAGCTGCGCCTCCTGGAGCTGCACGCCGATTCGGTTCTGCAGCCCGCGCGCGTCACGCACGGGATCGAGTGACAGCACCGTAATGCGGCCGCGATCGGGCCGGCGCAGCCCCTCGACGCATTCCATCGTCGTGGTCTTGCCGGCGCCGTTCGGTCCGATCAGCCCGAAGATCTCACCCTCGCGCACCTCGAACGACACCTCGTCCACGGCGACGGTGGATCCGTATCGCTTGTGAAGGGCGGAGACCTGTACGACGGGGTGATTCTCCATCCGTCATTCGTCATTCTTCATTCTTCATCCCGTCGTGGTCCATTCCCCTCGCCGCATGAGCGGCTCGGCGGCGCCCCCCTCGAGCACACCGTCCACGTCGAGGTCGGCCGATCCGATCATGAAGTCCACGTGCACGGTGCTGCGGTTGCCGCCGGCCCGCTCGAACGCCTCGGCCTCCATCGTCTCGCCGTCCCGCAGGGTGAACCGGTACGCGGAGCCCAGCGCCACGTGGCTCGCGGCGTTCTCGTCGAACAGGGTGTTGTAGAACAGCAGGCCCGACTGCGAGATGGGCGAGCTGTGCGGCACGAGCGCCACCTCGCCGAGCCGGCCGGCGCCGGGGTCGGTCTCGACGAGCTGCCGCAGGACCGCCTCGCCCCGCTCGGCCGCCAGCTCGACGACGCGTCCGGCCGAGAAGCGGAGGGTGAAGCCTTCGATGAGCGTACCGGCGTGGCTGAGCGGCTTGGACGCGCGAACGGTCCCCTCGACGCGGTCCTTGTCGGCGATCGTGAAGACCTCCTCGGTCGGCAGGTTCGCCGTGAACGAGATGCCCGACCGGCTCTTCGTGTGTCCGCTCACCCAGAGGTGCCCGGGCGGGAGCCCGATCGTCAGATCGGTGCCCGGCCCCCGGTACCGCAGTGCCCGGTACCGCTTACGGTTCAGAAGGTCGCTGCGAAGGGCCAGCGCGTCGAGATGTGCCTGCCATGCGGCAATCGGATCGGGACGATCCAGGCGGCAGAGTCGGCCGATGGCCTCCCACAGCCGTGACATTTGCTGGTCGGCCGGCAACGCGGGAAACACCTTTGCCGCCCAGCCCGGTGCGGCGGCCGCCACGACGGCCCAGTTCGTCCGGTTGCGCGAGATGAGCTCGCGGAACGGGCGCACGCTGCGGGAGGTCGCCCGGTCGAGGGCGCCGACGAGCTGGGCCGGTTGTCCCTGGAGCAGGTCTGGATCGTTGGCGTAGACCGACAGGACGGCGTGCCCCGCCTCGACGTGCGGCACCAGCGCGCCGGGCAGCCAGGCGGAGTACTCGCCGAAGGAGTCGCGCGGCGCGTGTGCGAAGCGGGTCAGCTGCAGCGCCTCGTCGCCCCAGATGGTCTCGACGAGCGGCGCCCCGGCCTGATAGGCGCTGGCCGCGATGCGCCGGACGAGCGGCGCGGCGTCGAGCGGCGTCCCTCCATTGGCGAGCGCGCCAATCACGAGCAGCCGCTGGCCGGGCTGAAGGTTGAGGCCCACCTTGACGGTCAGCTCCCCGTAGAGCCCGAGCGTCCGGTCCAGATCTG
>Ga0302046_10005676_pt1 | contig 10961 bp, 9 predicted proteins | sample RVTome_11_FD_200261 | JGI IMG/M metagenome (GOLD analysis project Ga0302046, IMG submission 200261) | Soil microbial communities from uranium-contaminated site in the Upper Colorado River Basin, Wyoming, United States - RVT147D111 (version 2) ... | reverse complement strand
CCAATCGAAGGACTGGATCGCGACCCGGTGCGCCATGCCGGCCTCGCGCACGGTCTCGACCAGTAGCTCGGCGAAGCGCTCGGGGTCGACGCTCTCGTCCGGCGCCAGCGGCGAGAGCTTGGTCTCGATGTTGAAGCGGACGCTGTCGTTGCCGGTACGGGCGACGAAGGCGAAGACCTCGATCAGCCAGGGCAGGCGCTGGCCGTCGACGGGAACCTGCTCGGGCAGGCGTTGGGCGTAACGGCTCGCGGGATCGACGCGGCCGATGTTGTAGGCGGCGAGGCGGTCCGCCGTCAGAGACCTGATCGACGGCCCCTCCTCGGCCAGCCACTTGCCGTCCGGGCCGCGCGTCAGGGCGGCGTTCAGGTGCCGGTCGTGGCTGACCACGACGATGTCGTCGGCGGTGACGACGACGTCCAGCTCCAGCGTGCTGACGCCGAGCCGCAGCGCTGTCGCGAAGCCGGCGAGCGTGTTCTCCGGCGCCAGCCCGCGGGCGCCGCGATGGCCCTGCAGGTCGAAGGCCGCGGCCGCCGCCGGCAGCCATAGGGCAAGCGCGAGAACGAGAGCGGTGCGCATGGCGGCTACGGTCGGCCGGCGGTCGAATCGGGTCAAGCGGCGCCGATCGGCATGGGATGCGCCTCAGCCAAGCGCGGCGAAGGCCCGGCGTGCCAGCACCCGGGCCAGATGCAGCTTGTAGGCGGCGCTGCCCTCCAGGCTGGCGATCGGCTCGAGGTCGGCGGCGATCGCTTGGTCGGCGCGGGCCGCGGTCTCGTCGTCCCAGGCGCGGCCGTCGACGGCCTCGGCCAGCCGGAGCGCCACATGCGGGTGCGATTCACAGCCGAAGAAAACCACCCGGCAGTCCCGCAAGCGGCCCTCGACGCGGCGCGCCCGGCCGGCGAGACCGACGACGGCGAAGTCGCCGTGCCGCCGGCTGAACTCCGCGAACAGGCTGGCCTCGCTTGCCGCCTGCACCGGGAAATGTGCCGCCAGCAACATCTCGTCGGGCCGCCGCGCGGTGTCGTAGAGGCCCCGGTAGAAGTCCTGGGCCGGCACGCGTCGACGGCCGTCGATGCCGGCAAGCTCGATCTCGGCGCCGAGCGCCACCGCCACCGCCGGCAGCTCGGCCGCCGGGTCGGCGAGCGCCAGGCTGCCGCCAAGCGTGCCACGGTTGCGGATGGCCGGATGCGCGATCTCAGACAGCGCCTCGGCCAGAAGCGGCAGGTGCCGGGCCACCAGTTCGGAGCGCGCCAGGGCCGCCTGGCGCGCCAGCGCGCCGATGCTGACGACGTCGCCCTGGCGCTCGATGCGGTCCAGGTCCGGCAGCCGGTTGATGTCGATCACCACCTCGGGCCGGGCCAGGCGCATGTTCATCATCGCCATCAGGCTCTGCCCGCCGGCGAGCAGGCTGGCGTTTTCGCCGGCGCCGGCCAGCAGCGCCAGCGCCTGCTCCAGGCTTTCGGGCCGTTCGTAGCGGAAGCGGGCGGGCTTCATGGCGCCATCATAGCCGTTAGAGCGCCTTCCGCTCGTATGGAATCGTCGCCATGCCGAACCGCAGGAACGTCATCCCGGGCGAGCGCAGCGAGACCCGGGATCACCGGTAGACAACGCGAAAGTCGCAAGCCGATGATCCCGGCTCTCCGCGCTTCGCGCTCCGGCCGGGATGACGAGGAAAATGAGATGGACGATCGCGTAAGTTCGGCAAGCACACTAGAAGGGCGACGCCATACCGACGTAGCGCTGGAGGCCGATGTCGTGCCGCCAGGAGCGAAGCCAGGCGCGCTCGACAAAGGGGCGCAGCTCGGCGAATCGTGCCGCGACTTGGGCATGGTCGCGGCGCAGCGCCTCGGCCGCCAGGCCGAGTTCGTCGCGGTCGACGGAGACCGCCGTCGCCGCGGCAGCGCCCCGCCGCCGATTGGGCCATGGCCGAGTGGGCTTGCGAAAAGGTCCGGGCGAGACCATGTCGAGGGCATGTGGTCGGGTCGCAAAAGGGAGCACCCATGACCATGCATATTGCCAGACGGTTCCTGCGAGCGGGCCTCGCCGTCCTGCTTGTGGCCGGCGCCGCGGCCTGTACGGGCGCGTACGATTCGACGCCCGCCTACGGCGCTTACGGACACGACGACTACTTCTACTATCCCGGTACCGACGTTTACTACCACCCGCACTCGGGCCGCTATTACTACCGCGAAGATAGCCGCTGGAAATACGGCTCAGACCTGCCGCGGAGATATTATCTGGACGACCGCGACCGCCGGCATGTCACCTCCAAGGACGATCGACCGTACAAGTATCACCGAGAGCACCGCCGACAGTATCAGAAGCACGGCAAATACCGGCATGACGGACGGCGCGACGAGGACGAGCGGCGGCACAACCGCGACTACCGCGACAAGGACCGCGCGACGCGCCCGTATCCCACCTGCCAGCAGGCGCCCCAGGACTGCCGCGAGTAGCGGCGCGCCCGTTGCCGGGCCTCTGCGGCCAGGCATGCCGCCCGGCCCGCCGGGCGATTGCGCCCGGCCACGGTTCGTCGTTCACTTGGGCCTCGCGGCAAGACCTATTGTGTGGCCGGGCTGTCGCCGGCGGAGGAGGGAGCATGACAAAGGTTGGATTCATCGGCCTCGGCACCATGGGCGGCAGCTTCGCCCTCAACGTGCGGAAGGCCGGCTTCGAGCTGGTGGTGCACGACATGCACCGCCAGGTTGCCGAGCGCCACCTCGCCGCCGGCGCCAGCTGGGCCGCCAGCCCGCGCGAGCTGGCCGAGCGGAGCGAGGTGGTGCTGACCTCGCTGCCCGGACCGCCCGAGGTCCGCGCCGTGGCGACCGACCCGGAGACAGGCCTGATCGCCGGCATGTCGGAAGGCAAGGTGCTGTTCGACCTCTCCACCAACTCGCCGACGGTGGTGCGCGAACTGGCGGCCGAGTTCGCCGCCAAGGGCTTCCACCTGCTGGACGCGCCGGTCAGCGGCGGGCCCAAGGGCGCCGCCTCGGGCAAGTGCGCGATCTGGGTCGGCGGCGACAAGTCGGTGTTCGAGAAGCACCGCCACGTGCTCGATGCGATGGGCGACCAGGTGCGCTATATCGGCGAGGTCGGCGCCGGCTCGGTGGCCAAGCTGGTGCACAACAGCGCCGGCTACGCCATCCAGGCGGCGCTGGCCGAGGTCTTCAGCGTCGGCGTCAAGGCCGGCGTTGAGCCGCTGTCGCTCTGGGAGGCGGTGCGCCAGGGCGCGCGCGGCCGCCAGCGCACCTTCGACAGCCTGGCCGACCACTTCCTGATCAACAGCTACGACCCGCCGGACTTCGCGCTCAAGCTGGCGCACAAGGACGTGTCGCTGGCCTGCGAACTCGGCCGCGACGTCGGCGTGCCGATGCGCATCGTCGACCTGACGCGCGCCGAGATGACCGAGGCGCTGAACCGCGGCTGGGAGGCGCGCGATTCCCGCGTCGCCATGCTGCTGCAGCTGGAACGCGCCGGCGTCGCCATCGAGGTCCAGCCGGCCAGGATCAAGGCGGTGCTCGACGCCGAGAAGACGTAGCCTCGGAAGACCGCGCCGCCGGTTACGGCCGGCGGTTGCTGCCGGGCTCGCGCTCCCAAAGCAAGTAGTCGGGGCCGAGCCGGTCCAGGGTCGCGACGCCGATCTGGCCCATCACCAGGTCGATCTCGCGGCGGAAGATGGCGAGCGCCTTCTTCGCCCCGTCGAGGCCGCCGGCGGCGGCGCCGTAGAGCGTCGGCCGGCCGCAGAAGACGAACTTGGCGCCGAGGCAGAGCGCGGTGACGACGTCGGCGCCGCGGCGCACACCGCTGTCCAGCATCAGCGTCAGCCGCTCGCCGACGACGGCGTCGATCGCCGGCAGCACCTCCAGCGGCGAGGGGGCGCGGTCGAGCTGCCGGGCGCCGTGGTTGGAGACGATGATGCCATTGACGCCCAATTCGGCGGCGCGCTCGGCGTCCTCGGGGTGCATGATGCCCTTCATCACGAAGTCGCGCGGCCAGAGCTGGCGGAAGCGTTCCACGTCCTTCCAGGTCAGCGGCGCCGTGGTCTCGGAGGCGACCAGGTCGGCCACCCTGTCCGCATCGGCGCCGGCGCCGGCATAGGGCAGCCAGTTCGGGAACATGGGCGTGCCGTTCTTCAGATAGGCGGCGAGCCAGGCGGGATAGCGGAGCGCGTCCAGGCGGGTGCCGAGGGAGAGCTTCAACGGCCGGCTGAAGCCGTTCCTGACGTTGCGCTCGCGGTTGGAATGCACCGGCACGTCCACCGTCAGCACCAGCGTGGAGAGGCCGGCGTCGGCGGCGCGGCGGATCATGTCCTCCGAGATCGACTTGTTCTTGGCGGCGTAGAGCTGGTACCAGCCGTGCTCCGGCGCCACCCGGGCCAGGTCCTCGATCGAGGCGGTCGACGAGCCGGACATGATGAAGGGCACGTTGGCCGCGCGCGCCGCCTCGGCCAGCATCAGGTCGGCGCCGGGCCGGAACAGCGCCAGGATGCCGGTCGGCGAGATGCCGAGCGGGCTGTCGTAGCGGCGGCCGAACAGCTCGGTCGACTGGTCGCGCACCGAGACGTCGACCAGGTAGCGCGGCACCAGGCGGTGTGCGCGGAACATGCGCTCGTTGCGGTCGAGGCCGTCCTCGTCCTCGACCCCGCCTTCGACGAAGTCGTAGGCGATCTTCGGCATGTGTCGCTTCGCCAGCTTGCGCAAATCGTCGATATTGACGGCGTCGTCGATGTTCATCTCTTTCCTCTGACCTCGGCAGGGCGCGGCCCGCCTCGACGCGAGGTCCGCTACAGGGGCGTCATTTTCCACCGCCGGCAGGGAGAGCGGAAGTGGCCGGCGCCATCTCGGTTTCAGGCGGGTCGCTCGGCCCGATGCAGGGAGCGCAGGCGATAGGTCTCGACCGGCGAGGCCACGCCCTTCAACTCGACCGCGCCGAGCGGCTCGGCGTCGACCTCTGCCGCCACGTCCTGGAAGGCGCGTTGAGCGAGAAGGATGTCGCCGTCCCTGGCGCGATCGCAGAGCCGGGCGGCAACGTTCACGACCCGGCCGACGGCGGTGTAGTCGGCGCGGCCCTGGAAGCCGATAAGTCCCAAAGTCGCGTATCCGCCGGCGATACCGATGCCGAGGCCGACAGGCCCGCCGAGGCCCGGCCAGGCGGCGCGCAGCGCTTCGAAGGCGTCGCGGATGTCGAGCCCGAGTCGCACGGCCTCCAACACCGGCTCCTGGCACGGGATCGGATCGTTGAAGAATGCCATCAACCCGTCGCCGGCGCGGAAGCCGATCGTGCCCTGATGCTCGAGCACGAGCTGGCCCACCCGATCGTGAAATCCCTGCAGCACCTCGATCACGTCCTCGGGCTCGGCGCTGTCGGCCGCGGCGGTGAAGTTGCGCAAGTCGCAAAAGAGGCAGGCGATGTAGCGCCGGTGGGTGTCGAGCAGGTGCGCGTCTTTGTCGGCCACGACCAGCTCGGCGACCTGCGGCGCCAGGAACGGCTTCAGCCGGCCGAGGCGGTGGATCTCGTGGTCCTGGCTTTCGACGGTTTCGGCCAAATGGCGGTTGAGGCCTTCGATCTCCCGCGCTTGCCGCCGTACCGTCCGGTTCAACGTGCCCAGGAACACGTTCTGGTTCACCAGCGCCGCGATGACGATCAAGACATAGGCCACCGCTTCGACGCGTGCATCGTAGTTCAGATACAACGTGGCGATCAGGACCGCGGCGCCGACGACGCCGAGCGAGGTGGGAAGGCTATTGGCATGCACGCGCCGATCGCGCCACAGGGCATAGACGGCGAGCAATGCCGAACCCCACATCATGACGGCCTGCAGGTGGGGATTGATCGGCAGGGCGACGCCGACGACGGCACTCGCGAGGTTGCTGCCGTAGCAAACGGAGAGCGAGACAAGGCTTGCGACCATGGCCAGAAAGCCGAAGGGCAGGACGACCCTGAATTCGGTGGCGTGATCGTATGCCGCCACCGCGTCGGTCCGAGCGCGGAGAAGCTCCTCTCGGTTCATGTTATCTGGACCTCGCGCCATATGCTTCGTCCGTCAGCCTTGTGGAAGCGCCGTTGGCCACCGACAGGCGCATTCAAGCACGGAGGCGCGTGCAAGGCATCGGCATCCTGCTCCAGATCGATCCGGTCGCGGACTCCCGTTTCGAGACGACGTGCTGCCATCGCCGGTGCCTTGCCGCCGTCATGTCGGATCGGCGCGGGCCAGGAACTGCCGGACCAGCCGGTTGACGGGCTCGGGGAACTCCCAGCCGGGAAAGCCGCCACCGCGGGGGATCGTCGCCCGTGTCGCGTTCGGTAGCCGGTCGGCGAGGAACGCCGCGGCGTCGAGGAAGTCCGGCAGCTCGTGCTCTCCGTTGCAGAGCAGCACCGGGCAGGCGATGAGGCGCAGGCGGTCGTCGACGGGCGGCACCGGCAGGGCCACGCCGTCGTAGAGCCAGGGCGCGCCGGAGAAGTCGTCGATCATCGCCCAATGCGCCTCGGCCCGGCATTCCTCCGGGTGCCGTCGCATGACGTCGAACCAGTCGCCGTCCGTGCGCCAGCGCCGGCGCGCGGCGGCCATGCCGTCGCGGCGCGCGACCTCGCGGATGCGCCCGAGCGCCGCGTCGACGCTGGGCATGGCCCGGCCCGGGACCACCGCGCCTTCGAGGATCATGGAGCGGAAGCGGTCGGGCCGCTCGGCGGCGAGCAGCAGCCCGACCGAGGTGCCGGTGTGCGTCGCCCAGTAGTGGCAGTGGCCGACCTCGGCCTCCTCGAGGGCTTGGCCTACTTGGGCGGCCAGCTCGACATGGCCGTAGGGTCCGGGCAGCTCGGCCGAGAGGCCGTGCCCCGGCAGATCGGCCAGCAGGATGCGGTAGCGGTCCCGGAACGCCGGCACCTGCGCCGAGAAGATCCGCCGGTTCTGCGTCATGCCGTGCACCATGACCAGCCAGGGCGCCTCGCCGCCGGCTTCGACGACCGCTTCGTACCCCGCCGCCATGCCTACCTCCTCCAGCCGAAGACCTCGCCCGCCGTCGCCGCGTCGACGCGGCCCTCGCGGAGATCGCGCGCCGTCAGCGCCGGGTCCCGCGCACCGGGCGGCCCGAAGCCGGCGCCGCCGGGCGTTTCGACCCGCAGCAGGCTGCCCGCGGGCATCGGCAGCTCGCGCGTGCCCGAGCCGACCTCGCGCTCGCCCGGCGTGCCCGGATCGAGGACGAAGCGGCCGGTGCGTCCGTCGCCGCCGCCCCGCATGCCGCGCGCCGGCTCGTGCTGGCGTTCCGCCGAGAGCGAAACGGTGACGTCGCGGCCGAGCACGCGGTAGTCGCGCACCAGGCCGCGGCCGCCCCTATAAGTGCCGACGCCGTCCGAGCCGTCGCGAAGCGCATAGCGCTCGACGCGCAGCGGATAGGCGTGCTCGAGCGCCTCGATCGGCAGGTTCGCCGCCCCGGAGGCGAAGGTGCGCACGGCGTCGTGGCCGTCGCGGAAGGCATGCGCGCCCATGGCGCCGGCGACGGTCTCGTAATGGACGAAGTAGCCGCCGTCGCGGTGGTCGATGCCCGACCAGGTGAGCAGGTGGTGCGGGCCGCTGGCCGCCACCGCCCGCTCCGGCATGGCCTGCGACAGCACGTTCGCCACCACGTCGCCGACGACGCCGCAGGAGGCCGAGCGCACGCCGACGGCGGCGGGCGGAACGGGCCCGACGATGCTGCCGGCCGGCGCCTCGACGACGAGGGTGCGGAAGTAGCCGGCGTTGGCGGGAACGTCGGGGTCCAGCATCGCCTTGGCGACGGTGTAGACGGTGGCGAGCAGGGCCTGGTGCGGCACGTTGCGCGCCGACCTGAGCTGCGGCGCGCTGCCGGCGAAGTCGAAACGCAGGCTGGCGTCGGCGACGGTCAGCCTGAGCTGGACGCGCGCGGGGCTGTCCGGCGCGTCGCCGGAGAGATGGTCGACGGCCGCGTAATTCCCGGCCGGCAGTGCCCGGATCGCCGCTGCGAAGCGTCGCTCGGTGAAGTCCAGGTAGTCGGCCAAGGCCTCGGCCGTCGTGCCCGTGCCGTAGCGTTCGAACAGCGCCGCCATGCCTTCCAGGCCGGCGACGTTGGCGGCCAGCTGCGCCCTGAGGTCGCCGAGCCTCTCATCGGGCGTGCGCGAATTCAGCAGGATCACGTCGACGATGTCGCGGCAGACCTCGCCTTCGCGCACGATGCGCACCGCCGGCAGCCGCAGGCCTTCCTGGAAGATGCTCTCGCAGGCCGCCGACTCGCTGCCGGGCACCATGCCGCCGACGTCGGCGTGATGGGCGATGCAGGCAACGAAGGCCACGGCCCGGCCGTCGCGGAACAGCGGCGCGACGATGTTGATGTCCGGCAGGTGCGTGCCGCCGCCGTTATAGGGGTCGTTGGCGACGAACATGTCGCCCGGGCGGATGTGCCCGGCGCCGAAGCGGCGCTTGATGTAGTCGATGGCGCCGATCATCGAACCGAGATGGATCGGCACGTGGTGCGCCTGGGCGACGACCCTGCCGTCGGCATCGAAGATCGCGGCCGAGCAGTCGTGGCGCTCCTTGATGTTCGGCGAGTAGGCGGCGCGGATCAGCACCGCGCCCATCTCCTCGGCGACGGCGAGGGCGTGCCGGGCCACGACCTCGGTCGTTACAGGGTCAACGCTGCGGCCCATTCGGACGCCTCCAGTCGTTTGACCGCCGACGGCACCCGTATCAGCAGGTTGTCGAAACCGTCGAGCCGCGCCTCGGCCGCGGCGGGAATCACGGTGGTCGAATCCATCTGCTCGACGATGGCGGGGCCGGCGAAGGCGGCTCCGGCCGGCAGCAGGCCGCGATCGTAGACCGGCGTTTCGACGAAGCCCGAGCCGGCGTACCAGACCGGCCGGCGCTCGATGACGGCGTTTTCGAGCCGTGCCTTCGGACGATCCCGCCGTTCCGGCGGCAGCGCCGGCCGCTCCGCCAGCACCGCCAGGCGCAGGTTGACGATCTCCACCGCCTGCTCGGGCACGGCATAGCCGTTGACCTGGCGGTGGCGGTCGTGAAAGCGGCCGACGGCCGCGTCCAGGCTGGCCGCATCCAGTTGCCCGGCGGCGAGCGGCAGGATCAGCTCGTAGGCCTGGCCGCGGTAGCGCATGTCCGCCTGCCACGCCATGGTGACGGCGGCCGGGTCGACTCCCTCGAGGCGCATCCACGCCCGCCCCCTGGCCGCCAGATCCTCCAGCGCCCGGTTCCTTGCCGGCAAGGCCGCGGCCTCGGCCGGCAGCAGGCGGGTGAGGCTGAAGTCGCCGCGGCTATCGGCGTGCAGCAGGCCGAGGGCCGACAGCAGGCCCGGGTGCGGCGGGACCAGGACCTGGCCGATGCCCATCTCCGCCGCCACTTCGCAGGCGTGCAGCGGGCCGGCGCCGCCGAAGGCCACCAGGCTGTGGCCGCGGGGATCGACGCCCTGCTCCACCGAGACCACGCGCAGCGCCCCCATCATGTTGGCGTTGACGATGGCCAGGATGCCGGCGGCGGCCTCGGTGAGGTCGAGGCCCAGCGGTGCGGCGATGCCGGCGATCGCCGCCCGGGCGCGCGCGACGTCGACCGGCATGCGGCCGCCGAGCAGCGCCCTTTGGTTGAGCCGTCCCAGCACCAGGTTGGCATCCGTCACCGTCGGCCGCTCGCCGCCGAGGCCATAACCGGCGGGCCCCGGCTCGGCGCCGGCGCTCTCGGGCCCGACCTTCAGCAGCCCGCCGGGGTCGATCCAGGCGATCGAGCCGCCGCCGGCGCCGATGGTGTGTATGTCGAGCGTCCTGGCGCGCACGGGAAGTCCGGCGATCTCGCGCTGGTTCCTCTTGGCGGCCTGGCCGTCGCGGATCAGAGAGACGTCGGTCGAGGTGCCGCCCATGTCGAAGCCGATCAGTTCGGCGAGGCCGGCCTCCCGGCCCAGCCCCGCCGCCGCGATGACGCCGGCCGCCGGGCCCGAGAAGAGCGTGTGCACCGGCAAATGCCGCGCCGAGTCGGCGGAGACGGTGCCGCCGTTCGACTGCATGACATGCGGCGCGGGAGCGATGCCGAGGCCGTGGCAGCCGGCCTCGAAGCCGGCGAGGTAGCGGTCCATCAACGGCAGCAGGCTGGCGTTCAGCGCCGTGGTGGCGAAGCGCTCGTACTCGCGGAACTCGGCCAGCACCTCGTGCGAAGCGGAGACGTAGGCCTCCGGCCACAAGTCCCGGACGATCTCCCGGCATCGTTGCTCGTGCGTCGGATCGGCATAGCTGTGCAGGAAGCAGATGGCGATGGCTTGCACCTGCTTCGCCCGCTGTGCCGCCACCGCCGACCGCACGCCGGCCTCGTCGAGCGCCACGACCTCGCTGCCGTCCTCGGCGATGCGCTCCGCGATCTCGAGGCGGGCGTCGCGCGGCGCCGGCGGGGTCGGCTTCGGCACCTCGAGGTTGAAGAAATGCGGGCGCCGCTGGCGCGCGATCTCGATCACGTCCCGGAAGCCCGCGGTGGTGAGCATGCCGGTCGGCGCCAGCCTGCCCTGCAGCACCGCGTTGGTCGCCACCGTGGTGCCGTGACCGACGAAGCCGACACGCGCGGGGGCAATACCCGCGTCGTCGAGGACGGCCGCGATGCCCCGCAGAATCGCGCGGGCCGGATCGTCGGCGGTGCTGGGGAGCTTGTGCTGCACGTAGCGGCCGCCGGCGACGTCGACCAGCACCAGGTCGGTGAAGGTGCCGCCGGTGTCGATGCCGATCCAGACCGAAGGCCTGTCCGCGCCGGCGCTCATCCGCCGCCGCCGCGGCGACGCCCGTCGAGGGCGGCAACGGGCCTATGCGCGCGCCAACCGTACATGCTTCCGATCCCAGCGGCCGATCTCCGGCTCGGCCGGCAGGATAGCACGGCCAACGGGCGCGGACAGACGCGGCCGCCGCCGTCCCGACGGTTGCCCGCCGGCGCTGCCGCGCGGCATAGTCGGCGAAGCGGCAGGGAGGCGCGA
>Ga0302046_10005675_pt1 | contig 10961 bp, 10 predicted proteins | sample RVTome_11_FD_200261 | JGI IMG/M metagenome (GOLD analysis project Ga0302046, IMG submission 200261) | Soil microbial communities from uranium-contaminated site in the Upper Colorado River Basin, Wyoming, United States - RVT147D111 (version 2) ... | reverse complement strand
CGGCTTGCGGCCTTGCGTCCGGGCTCGGCGGTGCGGCCTCGGAGCGTCAAGGACGGGGTGTGGCTCGTTGACGAAGCGGGAGGCGTCGTCGCGGCGTTGTCGCGGGAGGCGGCGCGCGGGTGGGCGCAGCGGCTGGCTGGCGTCGAGTCGATACGGGTGTTGGCGCTCGTCGAGCGTCGCGCGGAGGACTCGGAGGAGGCGTTTCGGTCGCGGTATCGCTGTGAGCGGTGGGAGGTGCCGGTGGTGGAGGCCGTCGACCGGATCCCCACGGTCCGCGCCTAAGAACATTGTCTGTGGTAGAGTCAGCTCAAGCAAGGCGACGAAATCCGGACCCAATTCTCATGAGCCAGAACCGAATACCCGCCAAGTCCTCGGAGTCGGCGGCCTCGACCGTCCGAGAGAGCCGGATTCTCCAAGGAGCTACGGTCTCATCGGAAATGGCGCCCGACGATGTTCTCGACGAGATCCGCACGCTCTTGCGGGTGGGCGACGTCAGGCCGAACCCGACCTCGCGCTCACGGCGGCCGCCAGACATCAGGAGCAGGCCAAGATCCACACCGCCAAACGGGTGCTCGTCCACTGTAAGGTTCTCTTGTCCATACGCTCTTAGCTCCTTCCTCGTAACGTTAGCTGGCAAACTTGGCAAGAAATGTTAACTGATATCGCTTTCACGAACTTTCGCAGCCTCCGTTCGGTGCAGCTTCAACTGAAGCCGATCACTCTCGTCATCGGCCCGAACGCAAGCGGTAAATCAAATCTCTTCAAAGCCTTGCGCTTTCTCCATGATGCAGTGGCCGGCGACCTCCGTGACTGGCAGAGCTACGATAGCCTGATCGACGATCTTGTCTGGTTCGGAACGGACGACCGCGGCGAACGGCCCGAAGAGATTGAAACCACGTTAGGTTTCCAGCACCTGCCCGCTGTACAGCCGCTGACCTACAAGGGCTGTCTTTCGGGCCGAACGCTACCTGGAAATCCTCGATGAGAGGCTGATCCCGGGAAACATCGCTACCGGAATCGGATCCGATCTTTGGTTGGAGCGAAAGGGCCAGCAGATCCTTCGGCATATCGGCGTTAGGGGAAACCGCCTCACGAACCCGCGCAAGGAGAAGGCCCGCTCGGGACGAAACTTGACCCTTCGCGACGAAGGGCCAAGCCCGGCCTACGAGGTACTAGCCTTGCGCGCTCTCGGTCTTCCAACCACGCCCCGAGATCGATCCGGCGACCTGATACGCAGAAGCGTGGTAGTCTCGTCGCCGGGCCCATAGGACCCGCCCGATTCGATGAGGAGCACACATGCAGACTGCCAAGGCGCAGGCCCAGACCCTCCTTCACCAGCTTCCCGACGACTGCACCTTTGACGATATCGTCTATCACCTGTATGTCGTCGAGAAGGTACGACGTGGACTTGAAGTGGCAGACACGGAAGGTACGTTGTCTCAGGAGGATACCGCATCCGCTGGAACCAGATCACGATCGCGGCAGTCGTCCACGGCAAGCAACTGCTGAGCTCCTTCAATAAGAGATTCGAGTGAGGTCTGGTGGGAGGGTACATCGATTACGGCGGAGATCGTCGCCAAATGGCGCGCCGCGCTCGCGCCGCCGGCCTCGCCTCCTGATCGTCCGCGGTCTTGCGTCCGTCAACCCTCGACGTGTATCGCAAAGCGTCGCCATGACGTTCCGGTCGTAGGGGCAGGCCCCCGTGCCTGCCCGAGGGCCGCGCCAGCGGCGTGCGGCATCAGCATCAGCTCGGCCTTGCCGAAGGAGAGCGCGGCGAAGTCCGGAGCCCCCGCGTCGTTCTCGTGGCACGCTCCGAGCTGTCGGCCGCCCGAGTCACGGCGGGGAGCATACCTGCGGGCGGCGCGCCTCTGATCCCACGCGCTACCCCGGGCGCGGCGACCTGAGCAGATGACGCAGGGAGCGCTGGACGAGCGCGTCGTGGTCCTCGGAGCAGTCGGTGAAGGCGAGGCCGACGAGGTCGCCGCGCACCCAGGCCACCCGGCCCTCGCAGGGCAGGACCTCGGGGTTCAGGTGGAGGTCGAAAGCGACGACGTCGCCCTCGGTCCAGGTCTCCGGGGCGCCGCGCAGGCTCAGGCCGCCCGACGACAGGTTGTCGATCACCACCGGATGCGAGGAGCCGTCGTCGAGCGTCAGGCGCACGCGCCGGGAGACGCGGATGCGCACCTCGTTGCGCTGGCCGAGCTCGAGGGCCGCGGCGGCGTTGATCGTGTGGCGCTTGGCCGCCGCCATCTCCAGCTTCAGGGCGACCACCGGCTGCGCCTCGAGGAAGTCGAGCAGCACCGACTTGTCGATCTTCAAGAGGCGGCTCGGCTCGGTGGTGCGCGCCGAGATCGTGCTCTCGCACTGGGTGAAGAGGGCGAACTCGCCGAAGAACTCGCAGGCGCCCACCCGGGCCAGGAGCTGCACGGGCTTGCCCACCGTGTCGCGGTAGACCACCACGCGCCCCTCCTTGACGACGTAGAACGAGTCGACCGGCGCGCCTTCCCGGAAGACCGGGTAGTCCGCCGGCAGGTGGATCTCGACGAAGTCCTGGGCCAGACGCGCCAGCGCGTGGTCGTCGAGGTCGCGGAAGGGCTCGACTTGGCGTAGGTCGTCGCTGCGCATGTCGGCTCCCGAGCGGGCCTGGCCGCGACCATGATAACCCAGAAAGATCGGCGCCGAGCGGAGAAATCGCGATGGCGAGAGGGGACGCACCGCCTCGAGCCCTCTATCGCTTCGCCGCCATGCGGCGGACGATCTCGCCGCGCAGCTCGTCGAGGACCTCGAGCTCCTCGTCCGAGAGGGACGATTCGTCAAGCTGGTACGTGCGCGGGGCGCCCACGCCCTCGGGCTGGACGGTGACCTCGTACTGCTGCGCGTCGGTCATCCGCGGGTCCTTCGGCGCCGCGCCGGCGGCGCGCATGCGCCGGCGGGCGCCGAGCACCCGTTCGACCTTCTCGGCGAGGTCGCCCGGGAGCTCGGCGGTGTCGACCTGCCCCCGGATGCGCAGGTTGGCGATGCCGCCGTGGCAGGCGAGGTGGAGCTTCATCAGACGTCGATTCCCACCAGCTTCCAGGCCCGCCGGGTGTAGAGGGCCTCGAAGCTGCCGGTGCCGAAACGCTCGCGCGCCTTCTCCACCGTCTTGTCGGCCCAATCGGCGAAGGTGGCGTGCGGGTTGCTGATGGACTGCAGGGTGTCGTACCAGACGTGGCCCGCCTTCTCCCAGGCGTGGCCGCCGAGGAATTGCGCCAGCAGGTAGAAGGCGTGGTTAGGGATGCCGGAGTTGACGTGGACGCCGCCGTTGTCGGACGAGGTGTTGACGAAGAAGTCCATGTGGTAGGGCTGCGGGTCCTTGCCCAGCAGGCGGTCGTCGTAGGCGTCGCCCGGCGCCTTCATCGAGCGCAGGGCCTTGCCCTGGACCTCCGGGCCGAGGATCTCGGCGCCGATCAGCCAGTTCGCCTCGGCGGCCGTCTCCTGTTTCTTGTACTGCTCGGTCAGGGCGCCGAAGACGTCGGCGTAGCTCTCGTTCAAGGCTCCCGACTGGTCCTGGTAGATGAGGCCGCCGGAGAACTGCACCACGCCGTGCGAGAGCTCGTGGCCGATGACCGCGAGCGAGGCGGTCAGCGGCGTGAAGATCACGCCGTCGCCGTCGCCGTAGGCCATCTGCTCGCCGTCCCAGAAGGCGTTGTTGAAGTTGCGGCGCACGTGGACGCTGGAGACCAGGGTCAGGCCGCCGCCGTCGAGCGAGTTGCGCCCGTAGACGTCGAAGTAGAGCTTGAAGACGTCGCCGGCGCCGTCGTAGGCCAGGTTGACTGCGTCGTCCTCCGACGAGGAGTCTCCCTCCTTGCGCACCCGGCCGCCCGGCAACGTCGCCTTCGACTTGGCGTCGTAGACCTCGCGGTCGGGCTTGGCGGCGGCGGTGCGGGCGGCCACCACGAACTGCGCCGGCGCCGCGCTCTGGCGGTCGCTCCGCGCCTGCTCGGACTGCGTCACCAGGGCCTCCACCATCTTCTTCTGCTGGGCGGTGCCCCGCAGCTTGATGGCGTCGCACATGTGTGGGGGAAGGATGCACTGCAACGAATGGCACGTGTCGGAATGCATGGGTCGCCTCCTCAGGAAAGGGATGGTTCCGGATCTGGACGCATTGTAGCACAAAAGTCCAGCTCCACGTAGAACTCCCGCCGGGTATACTCCGAATCTCCATGAGGTCTCTCGGCGTCCTGTTCCTGGCCCTGCTGAGCGCGGCCCCCGCTGAGGAGGCGCGTCCGCGTCTGCGCGACCTCGGCGTCCGGCCCGGCATCTTCGAGCCCGGGCCCCTGAACGCCGTCACCGACGTCGAGGGCGTCCGCGTCGGCCACCGGACGATCGTGCGCGGCGAGGCCGTGCGCACCGGCGTGACGGCGATCCTGGCGCACGGCGGCGACCTCTTCCGCGACAAGGTGCCGGGCGCCGTCTACGTGGGCAACGGCTTCGGCAAGGCCGCCGGCTTCCTCCAGGTCGCGGAGCTGGGGACGATCGAGACGCCGATCGTGCTGACCAACACCCTGAGCGTCGGCCGCGCGGTCGAGGCCGTCGTCGCCTGGACGCTGGCGCGGCCCGGCAACGAGGAGGTGGGCTCGGTCAACGCCGTCGTCGGCGAGACCAACGACGGCTGGCTGAGCGACATCCGCGGCTTCCACGTCACCCGCGAGGACGTGTGGGCGGCCATCGACGGCGCCGGCGGCGGGCCGGTGGAGGAGGGGAGCGTCGGCGCCGGCACCGGCACCCGCGCTTTCGGCTGGAAGGGCGGCATCGGCACGGCGTCGCGCCGCCTGCCGGCGACGCTCGGCGGTTACACCGTGGGCGCGCTGGTGCAGTCGAACTTCGGCGGCGTGCTGACGATCGACGGCGTCCGCGTGGGCGAGGCTCTCGGGCGCTTCAGCTTCAGCGACGACCTCGACGGCTCCTGCATGGTCGTCCTCGCCACCGACGCCCCGGTCCTGTCGCGCAACCTCGACCGCATGGCGCGCCGCGCCGTCCTCGGCCTGGCGCGCACCGGCAGCTTCATGGCCAACGGCTCGGGCGACTTCGTGATCGCGTTCTCGACCCGCAACCGGGCGGGCGAGGGGCCCCTCGTCCAGGTCGAGGTGCTCGACAACGAGGCCATGAGCCCGCTCTTCCTGGCCACGGTCGAGGCGGTCGAGGAGGCGGTCTACAACTCGCTGACGCGGGCGTCCACGGTCAGCGGGCGCGACGGTCACGTCGCCGAGGCGATCCCCATCGAGCGGTTGCGCGAGCTGCTGCGGGCGTCGGGGCGGATCGCCGGCGAGTGAGGTCCCCACGCGTCCGCCCACGATGTTCGTCGGCCAGGAGCTCTCACGTCTGCTGAGCCGGCTGGCGGGGCGATGCTAACATGGGTCCATGCGGCCCGTATTCGCCGATCCCAAGACCGACTTCGTCTTCAAGCGCATCTTCGGCACCGAGGTGCACAAGCGCCTCCTGATCGAGCTCTTGAACGCTCTCCTCGAGCTCGACGACGAGCACCTCATCGTCGATCTCAAGTACCTGACTCCCGAGCAGCGCGTGCCGGTTGACGAGCTCAAGCTGTCGCTCGTCGACGTCAAGTGCTTCGACCAGAGCGGCCGTCACTACGTCGTAAAGATGCAGGTGTTGAACGTCGAGGGTTTCGAAAAGCGCGGCGTCTACAACGCATCCAAGGCTTACGTCACCCAACTGCGCACCGGGGAGGACTATCCGCAGCTCGATGACGTCGTGGGGGTGACGATCTGCGACTTCCTCCTGTGGTCCGAACCATCTCAGGGTGATCCGGCGGTGCCGATGCTCAGCCGCTGGCGTATGCAGGAACAGCACGGGGGCGCCCGTGCCCTGGGCCACGTGCAATACGTCTTCCTCGAGCTCCCCAAATACCAGGCCGGCGACGATCCCGGGGGGCTGATCGACCGCTGGGCCTACTTCTTCCGCGAGGCGGAGAACCTCGAGGTCGTGCCCCCGGCGCTCGCTGGCCCGCCGTTTCGCGACGCGCTGGAAGTCGCCCGTATGGCCAATTTCACGGCCGCGGAGTTGGAGTACTACGATCAGTCCAAGATCGCTGAGCAGGATGCCCGCGGCGCCTTGAGCTTGGCTCAGCGTCACGGCCGCGACTTGGGGCGCGAAGAAGGGCGCGAAGAGGGGCTGTCCGAAGGGTTGCGCCGGTCGGTCCGCACCCTGTGCAGCGTGTTCAGCATCGACCTGGACGCGGACCGCGAGGGCGCTCTCGAGACCATGAGCGTGCCGGAGCTGGAAGCGCTCCTCAAGCGTCTTCTGCGAGAGCGCGGGTGGGGCTGACGACCCGGATTGCAGGCGGTCCGATCCGACCCATCGGTATAATTCGAGGACGGGGCCTGACACGACCATGTCCACCTCGAACCACCTTCCACCGACCTCGGAGACCCTGCGCGCCGACGCGACGCGTCCGTACTTCCTGTGGTGGACCGACGCCACCGTCGGCGACCTGAAGGGGCACCTCGCCTCGGCGGATCCGGAAGAGCGCGCCTACTGGATGCAGGACCGCCGCCTCATGCTTCGATCCTCCCCAGACGCCGCAGACGTACCAGGTGCGCCTCGATCTGGCGCTCCGCCACCGGATGGACCTCGGCTGGGACGTCCTCGTAGACCCGTGCGACCATGGCCCGCGGCGTCCTGAGGCCGTCCCGCCACGCCTCGACGATCCGCTCCTCGCGCCACAGCCGGTGGTCGCGGTACTCGGTGAGCTTGGCGACGCTCTCGAGCACCACCGGGCCGTGGGCCGGGAAGAGCGTCTTCGGGGCCAGCTCGATCATCCGCTCGAGGGAGCGAAGGTACTCGTCCATGTCGCCCTCGGGCGGGTCGATCACGATCGTGCCGAGGCCGGCGATCAGGTCGCCGGCCAGCAGCGAGCCGCGCCGCTCGTCGTAGAAGCACAGGTGCCCCCGGGCGTGGCCCGGCGTGTGGAAGACGCGCACCGGGAAGCCCGCGAGCTCCACGCGCTCGCCGTCATGCAAGGCGCCGTCGACGGCGATGCCGCGCGGCGCCAGGCGCTCGGCGGTGGCCGGGTGGGCCAGCACCGGCACCCCCAGCTCCTCGCGCATCGCGTTGACCGCGCCCACGTGGTCGGGGTGGTGGTGGGTGAGCCAGATGGCGCGCACCCGGCGGCCCTGGGCCTGGGCCGCCGCCACCGCTTGCTTCAGGGCCGCGACCTCGCCGGGCAGGGTGCTCGCCGGGTCCACCAGCACCACCTCCCCGAGACCCAGCAGGTACGCGTTGGTGTGGGTCGCCGGCGGCAGCGTGAGGGTGCGCAGCGGCAGCAGCACCACGCCGGGGCGGAACTCGATGCGCCGCATCGGCCCGAGATCGGCTTCGCGCGGGTCGTGCAGCCGCGCCAGACCCTTCTCGGGACCGTCCTCGGCCAGGACCCTCAGGGCATGGACGATCGGCGGCGCGGCGATCGCCTCGCCCGCCTCCCAGCGCTCCACCGCCGCCGCCGGCGCGGTCCATTCGCCGTGGTCGTGCTCGCCGCCGAGGAGCTCGGGCTGGGGCCGGCGGTCGGCCGGCCACTCCAGCAGGAAGAAGCGGTTGTCGAAGCGCACCGGCGCCACCGGCGGCGTCAGCCAGCGCCCGGCGAAGACGAGCGGCGCCGCCGTCAGACGCCATCCCTGCTCCGCCGCCAGGGCCGCGAAGTCGGCCTCCTTGGCGAGCAGACGGCGGCGAGCCGGAGCCAGCGCTTCCGGCGCCGGCGCGCCCGCGGGGGACGTCAACAGCAGGCCCGTCTCCTCGAAGAGCTCGCGCAACGCCGCCGGCACGACGCCCGGCGCCAGGTCGGGGCCGAGACGCGCTCGGGCGTCCTCGTCGAGGCCCGGCAGCGGGTCGGTCACCCGTCCGGCGGCGGTCTCGGCGGGCTCGCCGTCCACCGGCACCGCGGCGTCGCGGCGCGCCACGCCGCCGCCCGGGAAGGCGTACCATCCGCCCATGAATTGCATGGTCGGGGCCCGGCGTACCCAGAAGACCTCGAGGCCGCGCTCGGGCGTGCGGCGCCAGGGAATGACCGCGACCGACGCGCGCGGCGCGGGCTCGTCGGCCGGCGCCCGGGCGGCGGCGAGGAGCTTCTCGTAGAGTGGGGTCGAGGTGGGATCGGGCATGGCGTGTCTCCGGTTTCGGCCGAGAGTTGCAAAGTCCGCATGAACAAAGAAGAATCTCAAAGCGAGGTGAGCACCTGAGCCAGGAGCAACCCCCCCGTACGGCCACCCGCGCCCCGGTGCGGATGGCCGTCAAGCTGCAGTTCGACGACTCCGTCGACGTCGTCGACGGGACGTGCCAGAACGTCTCGATCGGCGGCATGCACGTGGTCGCCGACAGCCCGCGTCCCCAGGGCAGCCTGGTGCGCTTCGAGCTCGCCATCGACGACGACGTCGGCATCCGCGGCCTCGGCGAGGTCGTGTGGATGCGCAGCGAGAGCTCCGGCCCCGGCCGCGAAGCGGGCATGGGCGTGAAGTTCCGATTCCTCGAGCAACGCGATCGCCAGACCATCTTCAGGCTCGTGAGCGAGCACATCAAGAAGCGGCTGGAGCAGAAGCACCCGGGCGCGGAGACGCCCCCCGAGGACGAGGCGGCGTCCGTCTTCATGCCCCCGGCTCCGGCCGCCGTGACGCCTCCGGCGCCCGAGCCCGAGGCTCCTCCCGCGCCCGCGCCGGCGTCCTTCTTCGCCGAGCCTACCCCGCCGGGCGCTCCCGCGCGAGCGCCCGCGACGGCCTCGGAGGACGAAGAGCTCCTGCCGTCGTTCGACGAGACGCCCCGGGAGCAGGACTGGGAGGTGCCGGACTTCGACCTGCCCACCTACCGCGACGCCCCCGAGCCTGCCGCCGCCGAGCCCAAGCAATACGATCCGGGCGCGTTGTACCGCGCGCGGCCCGCGCCGCGCCGAGACTTCCCGGTGCTGCCGCTCGTCGCCCTGCTCCTGGTGGCGGGCGCAGCGGGCGTCTATCTGGGCTGGGAGCGGATCTTCGGACCGTCGACGCCCCCGCCGCCGGTCGAGGCGCCGGCGCCGGCTGCCGACGGCCCGGAGGCGTCCGACCCCGGAGCCGCGGTGGACGAGCGGCCGGTGGACGAGGTGCCGCCACTCTCGATCGAGACCGGAACCGAGGCCGCGCCGGCGCCGCCGGCACCCCCGCCGCCGGCACCCCCACCCCCACCCCCGCCGCCGTCCGCGGCGGCCTTTACGCGCGTCGTCGACGTCTCCTGGACGCGGCTGCCCGGCGGGATCAAGGTCAGCGTCGAGACCGACGGCGCGATCCCGCCCGAGCGTTACGACACCTTCCGGCTCGACGGCGAGAATCCGCGCGAGGTGGTCCGCCTGCGCGGCGTGGTCGGGCGCTACGCGACCGGCGAGATCCAGGTCACGGGCGCGCCGGTACGGCGCATCCGGATCGGCTATCACGCCAACCGCGAGCTCCACATCGTGCTCGACATGCTCGACCGCTCCACCCGCATCCAGCGCCTGCGCGTCGAGGGCACGACGCTCGAGGTCGTCGTGGAATGACGGCGGCTCAGGCGGTGGCAGCCGCTTCGACCGTTTCGAATCGCGACTCCTCACCGGTCAGCACCGCCTCGATGCGGTCGAGCGCCCAGTCGAGGTCCTGGCGGCCGATCACCAGCGGCGGCGCGATGCGGATCACGTGCTCGTGGGTCTCCTTGCAGAGCACGCCGAGCTTCTCGAGCCGCTCGCAGACGCGGCGGGCGCCGCCGGCCTCGCGGTGGAGCTCGATGCCGATCCACAGGCCGCGCCCGCGGACCTCCTTGACGAGGGGGGAGTCGAGCCGGCGCAGGCGCTCGAGCGCGTAGTCGCCGAGGCGGGCCGAGTTCTCGACCAGCCCCTCTTCCACCAGCACGCGCAGCGCCGCCACCGCCACCCGCGCCGCCACCGGGTTGCCGCCGTAGGTCGAGCCGTGCTCGCCGGGGTGGAAGACGTCCATCACCTCGTCGTCGGCGAGGATGGCGGAGACCGGGTAGAGGCCGCCGGAGAGCGCCTTGCCCACGATCACCACGTCGGGCCGGATGCCCTCGTGCTCGTAGGCGAAGAGCTTGCCGGTGCGCCCCAGGCCGGACTGGATCTCGTCCACCATCAGCAGGGCGCGATGGCGCTCGGTGAGCTCGCGCAGGCGCCGCAGATAGCCGTCGGGCGGGATGATGATGCCGCCCTCGCCCTGGATCGGCTCGATCAGGACGGCGGCGACCCGCTCGTTCATCACGTCGGCGACGGCGTCGAAGTCGCCGTAGGGCAAGATCCTGAAGCCCGGCGTGAAGGGGCCGAAGCCGGAGCGGTAGAGCTCCTCGGTCGAGAAGCCCACGATCGTCGTGGTGCGGCCGTGGAAGTTGTGCTCGAAGACCAGGATCTCGGCCTCGCCGTCGGGCACGCCCTTCACGGTGTAGGCCCACTTGCGGGCCGCCTTGATCGCCGTCTCCACCGCTTCGGCGCCGGTGTTCATGGGCAGCGCCTTGGCGAAGCCGGTGAGCTCGGCGAGGGTCTGGTAGAAGGCGCCGAGCTGGTCGTTGCGGAAGGCGCGCGAGGTCAGCGCCAGCTTCCGCGATTGCATCACCAGGGCCTCGACGATCCGGGGGTGGCAATGCCCCTGGTTGACCGCCGAGTAGGCGGCCAGCATGTCGAGGTATTTCCGGCCTTCGACGTCCCACACCCAGATGCCCTCGCCGCGCTCGAGCACGACGTCCAGGGGGTGGTAGTTGTGGGCGCCGAAGCGATCTTCGATCTCGATGAATTCAGCGGTCTTCATGGTTGGGGTCTCCTCGCGGCCGATGCTATCTTATGCGCCCGAGGACATCTATGGTCTCCACGCTCTTCAAGCCCGACAACTGGCGCCGCGTCGACGGCTTCGACTTCACGGACGTCACCTACCACCGCGCCGTCGGTCAGGGCACCGTGCGGGTGGCCTTCG
>Ga0302046_10005674_pt1 | contig 10961 bp, 14 predicted proteins | sample RVTome_11_FD_200261 | JGI IMG/M metagenome (GOLD analysis project Ga0302046, IMG submission 200261) | Soil microbial communities from uranium-contaminated site in the Upper Colorado River Basin, Wyoming, United States - RVT147D111 (version 2) ... | reverse complement strand
CGGTTAATCTCCCCTTCGGGCCCCTGGTGTACGCGGCCCAGTCTGGGAGCTTCGGCCCCGGCGTCACTATGCTCGACACTGACGGATACACATGCGTGCCGGTCTTCCCCTTCCACTTCGATCCGGCTTCAATCCAACAGAACGGGCTCGACTTGTCGGCACTAGTGCAACTGGTCATCTAACGAAAGGCACACATCATGGACCAAACCATTCACCTCTGTGGACACTCCGCCGGTGGCGGCACGTGCGGCAAGCCCGCCGTCGCAAACTTCATGTGGGCATGGGGAGAGCGGGGCGCATGCTGCGCCGAACATCAGACGGCGCTGAACCAGCTCGCCAGCAATCTAAAACGCAACATTACGTTCATGGCGCTGGATGGGCCAACCCCCCCGACCATCGGACGCGACGAACGCACCAGGTTGCAGGCTGAAATATTGGTGCTCCGAGAAGAAGCCCAAGAAGCGAAAGACCGTGGGCTCTCGCTCTACAAAGCCAACGCGGAACTCGCGGAGCAAGCGAGGCTTGCAGCCATCCGGGAGCGCGAACTCCGGGCCCAAGTCAAAGACGCCCTGGCGGAAAAGGCGAGTGCCGAGGAAAAGGCGGCCGAGGCCGCCCGCGAGGCTGCAAGATGCTCGTTCGAGATGCAAAAGCTCCATCGCCTCAGCACAGCGGCAAACGCCGGAGCTGACGACTCCCGATCACGCCTCGCTGAAGCCGAAAGCAAGCTGGAACTTGCTCGCGTAGCACTGGAAAAAACCGACAAGGAAAAGCAGGCCCTCGAGGCCGAGCTTGCCAAACTGCGCCCGCATAAGTAGTCTGCCCCCTGCCCCCCGAAGCGTGCGACCTGACCCCCCCCTCCAGGTGCACGGCCCGGGCGGCCCCCTTCGGGAGGCCGCACGCTTCGGGGGGCCCCATTGAAGCTGAATCTGGAGCGCCGACGGCCCTCACCCCCCCCCCGATTCCGCCCAGGGGAACCCGACAAATGAGTCAGGGTCCCCTGGGCGGCCCCGTTATCGTTCTGCCTCCGTCACCAGCAAGCCAGGTGAAAGCTCGATCACCATCGAGTCGTCGGGCAGGTTCCCATGGTCGAAGGCCACGCGGAGCGTGATCTTGATGCCGGGCGAGATGGTCGCGCCCGCTCGGAGTGGTGAGACCGAGTCCCAATCGATCACAGTGAGGCCCTCGTTCCGTTCGGTCACGATGTGCTCGCCCTCGAACGGACCGACCAACAGCGACAGTACGTTGAGGCCTCGAGGCACAATGATCGCATGCGGCCTAACCCGGCGGTCAACCATGAAATCACATAGGAGGTAGCTCCAGGGCGTTCGCCGCGACTCCGGCTTAAGCAGCATAGCGCTCATCGCGACGCCTCCCTTCCCGCTCGCCAGATTTCTTGCAGGGCAACGAAAAGCCCCTCTCGCAAATCGTCAGGCAGCGGCCGGAACGTCAGTAAGTTCTTGTACCACTTGAACACCTCCAACTCTTCGGTGTGCGCCGGGCCGTACGCGCATCCGTCGCCCAGCAAGACCGTAGGCTTGCCGTCCTGCGAGATGAGGACGCCTATGTAGACCGGCGGCGCGTCTTTTTGCTCGATGAACGCCGCCTCGCCAAACGCGCGGTTTCGGCTGAGGAAGAACTTGCGCTTGCGCTCTTCTTCTTCTCTCGGGTCTTCGGGGGCGTACTCAATTGCTCCGCCGTGTAGTGCAGACAGCATCGGATCACGTAGCTTGTCGTCAGCCAGCCTTGGGTCGCTTTGAGCTGGGCGATGGTCTCCAGGTCCGCTTCCGAGAGCCGGATTTGCAGCCTGCGATTCAGGGAGCGTGTCTGCCAGCTGTGCTTCATCAGTTTCATTGTTCTTGTTCTCCATGATGTCGTCCTCCAGGTGCCGCCGGAGCGGTGCGCGCCGGCGTGTGTCAGTACATCCGTACACCCCACCAGCCTCGATGCGCAAGGGTGTACATCTGTACACCCCACCGAGTCTCGATGCGGTGTACAGATGCACCAGGTGCTCAATGCTTGCGCTGGCTGAGCAGGTAGAGCAGGGCGATAACCGCCAGCCCTGACAGCCCACCGACCGCGACGTTCTGCACCGTCTCACCCATCGCGCTGGACCAGCTCTCATCACTCGGCCGCTCGTCAACGTGCGATTGCACCGCGCGGTCCAGCACCCACTGAGCGCCGTTCAGCTCGTAGTAGGGGCCGAGCAAGCCCTGGGCGAGGCCGGGGAAGCGGATTTCCTGCGCTGGCTCTCGCCACCAGAATTTGACGATGACAAACCACGGCTCGCGGCCGCGCACCGATGGAATCGTGTCCGGCACGCTCGTCTGGCGGTCCGCCAGGATGGTCCCTTCAATTGACTCGCGCTGGCGGCTGACGGAAAGCACGCGGAGCGGCCGAGCGCTGCCAATCCTCCATTCATTGTCCCCCGTTGACACAAGCTCATGCGCCCAGCCGGTATCCAGGCTCAGCCGGACGAAGTTGGCGGCTCGCCTGGGGATGTCGTCGGCTGCGATGCCGTCCAGGTCCGAGCGGATCAGCCTCCAGAGGTTCGGGCCGGGCATGACGAGCATGGCCCCATGATCCTATTTGGTCGCCCGAATAGGGACCTAGCGCATATGTCCAGCGCTGACAGCTTGCTCAGCTGTGCATAAGTGCGGTAGTAAGTCCATCCAGCCCCCCGACCCGCCCGAAAGGTTCGGGCCCCCTGCTGGCACCAGCGAAGTGCCAGCAAAGGGGCAGCGAGGGAGGCAAGGAACGGCTGACATACCGCCACGCAACGCGGACCGAACTAACCCCGACGCTACCCCACCGAGGGCTAGCTTGCCAGCGTAGGTTTCCCCGATGCGGGGCCGCCCGGGCTTGCGCCGGAATCGGCGCATTTGAGGGGGAAATATGATCTGCCGGCCGCAGGCCGACGGCGAAAGCTGCGACGCCTGCTCAGGCGCCCTCTGGCGGCATATTTGCCGCTGCATCCAATGTGGCAGGGAGCGCGGCCGGGTCGGTGATCTGGTGCTGCTAGCGGTGGTCAGTGGCTCCACTCCGCCGTGCCCATGTGGGGCGGTGTGTGTGGAGGTGTACTGCCGGCCAGAGGACCTGCCGTCGTGAGTGTGGCCCCTTGTCAATACAAGGATAAGTCGCCGCAAGCGAAGTCTGCGGCGACTTTCAGGTCAAAACCACGCCAATCGTCCATGGAGGGCGGCTCCGAGTGGCAGCCACCGAAAGTGCTCCCGCGCCATGTGCGCGCCTGTCAGCACTCCCCCGACCGCCGGGAGCGGTGGTACGTCTGGACGTGGAAGCGCGGAGCGCCGGCAGTCCAGACCCGTGTCCCGTATAGCTGTAATTCCTGGCGCTGTCCGGAATGCGCGCGGCACGAAGCAGCGGTGACGTTCGCTCGGATCAAGGAAGCGGTGGGCACGGTGGGCGACCCGAGCGGTTGGGTCTTCGCGGTCCTCACCATCGACCGAAACGGCTACTACACCGGCAAGCCGTGGGCTGACGTCACCAGCGCCTACCGCGAGCTAGGGCGCATGAGTGAGCGATTTCTAAAGCGGCTACGCCGCGCCTACGGACTCGGCTCGGAGTGGGTGGCGGTGGTCGAGATGCATCGGAGCGGATGGCCTCACATCAACCTAATGCTCCATTGTCCAGAGCTTGCGGCCGCGCTCCGCGCGGCAAAGGCCGAGCGCGCCGCAAGCGGCGCGACTGAGCGCGAGAGCATCTTGCTCTCCGGTGAGCTGTTGGACCATGCAATGGACGTAGGCTGGGGTAGGCAGTCGACGGCCGAAGCGGCGAAGGACACAGACGCACTAGCGGGATACATCGTGAAGCTCGCGGGCAATCACGACGCGACGGTGGGCGAGCTGGCGAAGATGACGCAGGCGCCGACGACGGCGCCTGCTAGATTCCGCCGCCTGCGAAGCGGCAAGGGCTTCTTGCCGCCCCGGCGCTCCAATCCCGAGGTGACCGGTGTGTTGGTGCGGCGCCGTCGGGCCGCTGAGGGCGACTGGGAAACGCTCGGCATCAATCAGCCAAAGGATGCGGCGCAAGTCGAGCCGTGCGAGCGAGCCCTCGCGGCCGAAATGGATCTGATTCGCGAGGAAGAAGATTTGCTCAGCCGCGGCCGCGGCAAGCTGCCTGCGATGCCGCCGGTGCGCCTCGCGCACGGCGGCCAGCTCGAAGGGCTCCGCGACGCCTCCGAACGCCGCTGGGCGGAGTCGGTTGAAGCCCTGGCTAGGGAATACCCCGATAAAACCGCCTGAACATCTGCCCCGGCTGTGTCCGGGGCAGGGATGGAGCGACGCTGGCGACCATGGCCAGACGTAGAGCGCCCAGGGTCCAGACGGGCCGCGGCAACGACATAGTAGTAGTCAACACTCCCGCACCGGTGCGCCGCTCAAGCGGCGGCTCCAGGCGCAGACGTTCGCGTGGTCGCAGTCGGCGCCGTTCGTCGAACTCTGTAGGCGGCGGGCCTATCTCGCAAAACAAGCTGATTGGGCAGGCCATCGGCGGCTTTGCCTACGGCTTCCTGGAGAAGACGTTTCCGCAGATGCCCAGGCTACCGGGCATCGGGCGGAGCGGCACCGTGGCGCTCGCTGTTTACTTCCTCAAGCCGCGAAACCAAATCCTCCGCGACATCGGCGCGGCCGCGGCCGTGATAGCGGGCTACTCATTCGGCGCCACCGGCACGGTGAGCGGGTACGACGACGACGAACACGGCCTGGCCGCCGAAACCTGATCCAGCCTCCGGCTGGCTGACAACAACAAGGAGACAACGCAATGCCCCCGTTCGAGGTGATTGGTGAGTACGAGGACGACGACGACGACGAAGTTGAAGGCGACGTCATGGGTGACGTCATGGGCTACGGCGGGCCGATGGGCGGCTTCGAGGGCAGCGCAATAGTCGGATATGACGACTACGGGGCCCCCATCATCGTGGGTGCGCGCAAGAAGAAAAAGCGTCGCCCGCGCCGTCGCGCGATCAGCGTGGCGAAGCCGCGATGGCGCTCAAGCACCCTGGCCCCGGGCGTCATCGCTCCCGACCAAGGCATGCTACCGCTGCCTCTCACAGCGCCGAACAACAACACGTTCAACCTCGCAAACCCAACGTTGACGTTTGAAGGGCAGATCCAAAAGCCCTTCCGGGGCGAGCGTCTCCTGGTCTCGACCGTGCGCACCGGCGCAACGGCCGTTGGGAGACTTATCTCGCAGCTATTTGTCGGCACCGACCTTCAGCAGTTGGACGTACCTGGCTTCGATGCTGAGCAGGTGGGCGACCCGAACGCGTTCGGCGTGAGGCTCACCATGAAGCCAGCACAGCCCGGTGTGTTCATTCGGCTGGTGACGGTGCTCAGCACTCCGGTAACGGGCACTGACACCATCTTTGCCTCAATCACGCTTCTCGGCCGCAACGTCCACTAAGCTATGCGAATCAACGTCGCAGTGCCCGAGCCCTACGTTGAGGCGCCCGTCCTGGACGCCGCTCTGGAGGGCGTTACCCGGCTCAATGAAAGGCTCATTGAGTCGGGCGACGTCCCCACGTTTGCGGAGGCCGTCAACCGCGTCCGGTGGAAGCCGGAGCCTCCGGGCGCTGAGCACTTCGACCATGCAGCTGTCGTGCTTGGCCGGGGTTGGGGCGATTGCGACGACCTCGCGCCATGGCATGCCGCTTCCCTCCGGGTCACCGGCGAAGACCCGGAGGCTGAAGCCGTCGTCAAGCGCTCCGGCCCGAACCGCTGGCATGCCATTGTGCGCCGGAGCGATGGAAGCATTGACGACCCTTCCCTGGCCGCCGGCATGCCGGGGCCTGGGCAGCGTGCCGGCGTCGCCGGCGCTGTGGTACCGCTCATGTTCCCGGCTGTGTCGGGAGTGGATGGCGCGTACATCGCTCGGCCCCAACTCGCGATGCGGCCGAGCGGCGAAGCATGGAACGCCCGTATCGATTTGCCTTGGCACCATGACGAGACGGAATCTCCCTCCGACATTGCGATGGTCTCGCTCCATCGCTCCCCGGTGAGCGACCAGGCGCTTGTCGGTGCGCTCCGTGGCGCCGTCGCATTGGGAGAGGTGGGCGAGGCCGACGAAGAGCACCTGGACCGGCTGTGCTGCATCGCGGACGCCCTCGAGGGCGTGCCGTGGGAAGACCTGGCCGATGAGTACGGCCCAGAGCACGCGAACGCGGCCGGTGAAGTCGTCGGGAGCTTCTTTGGTGGCTTGCTCAAGAAAGCCAAGGGCGCGATTCGCAGCGTCGCCAAAAACCCACTCAGAGCCGCGGTGCGCGCGGCAATCCCCATCCCCGGCATGGGCAAATACAGTGAGAAGCTCTTCCGCGGAGCGTTGCCCATCGCGAGCCAATTCGCACAGTTCATTCCAGGGGTCGGGCCCGTGGCGCAGAAGGCGCTGCAAGCGGCCTCTCCGATGCTGCTACAATCGCTCAGTCGCGGCACGCATCAGCCACCCGGGCCGATGCGACACTTCGCACAGCAGGCGGCACACATGGCAATGCAGCAAGCCCCCAACATGATGCCCGGCGGCTTTGGCGGCATGATGCCCGGCGGCTTTGGCGGCGGCTTTGGCGGCGGAGGCATGGGACCATTTTCTTTCGGCTGAGGGCACGGTGCGACGGAGAGACCTGCTCGCCCTCGCGCTCGCTGCCCCGCCCGCGGTTACCTGTGGAGATGACGTAATGCCCTTCCCTCTCGCTCCCTGGCACATGTGGGGGAGCTCACAGCGCATGCGCGCCGTGGGCGGACCGCCCAACCGTGGGGTCGGCTCCGGGCAGCTCGCCAAAATCAACTACAAGCGGCCGGAGACCTGGAGCTTTTGGCTAGGGGCGAAGTTGGTGGGTGGCGATGTCAACACGACTGGCGCCGACAGCATTATACGCGTGCTCATCGACATCCAAATCGGTGTTGGGCGTAGCGTGTGGATGACCCAACAACAGCAAATAGCGACCAGCATCGCCACGGCTGGCTTTTGCCGTTTTGAATGGACGGTGCCCAATGGAGGAATCCCGGGAAACAGCCTCACCAACGTCAAATACACATCAGCAGTGAGAAGCCCCCCGACGCTGGACAGCGACCCGACAACCACTGACCTGATACGGACGTTTTGCGCCCAAGACATTCAGTGCGTGGCGAGCCTAATCATGGTGACCGGCTCGCCCGTGGCCGCCGTGGAAGCTGAGGTGCACGCCTACTTCGCCCCGCACACTCACATTAGGCCGGATTGGTTCCAGGAGGCCGACGCAGCGGCGTTCCTCGGCAAGGAGACGGGCGGCACATGACCCCCCGACAAATCAGGAATTGGATGCTGCAGCATCCGAAGCCCGCGAGCCTGCGGCTGGTGATGCCTGACGGCTCGGTCGATGACGTTGAAGTCCGTGGCTCATTCGTCAAGCTCGCTGACACCATCGCGGCGAAGGGGCCGGAGCTGCTTGAGGCGCGAGGGCTCGCGCCAAAGCGAGAGCTGCTCAGAGCTATCAAGCTCTCCGAGCCGGAGACCACGCGAAGCGATGCGGCGACCGTGCCGGAGGAAATCCGCGCCGACCCGACGGCGCTCATGCTCACTCACTTGGCAAACCTGGTGCACCGCGCCTATGAGCACTCGACCGAGATCGCATTTGGCAAGCTGATTGAGCTGGTCGAGCGGATGGACGCCAGGTCTGACGCAATTGAACAGCGGCTCGAGCGCACCGAAGCAATGTACCGGCGCACGCTGCAGGCACAGCTCGATGACGCCTGGGAGCGCGCTGAGGCGGTAGCCGAAGAAGCCGCGGCGAAAATCGAGGAAGCCGGGGGCGACCCGAGCCAGCAACTCATGCAGGCGTTCATGCAGGGCGCGGCTCAAGGCGGAGTGAAACCCGCCCGCCCCAACGGCAAGGGGAAGCCCAGTGCCTGATTTCCTGTCGCTGGCCCTGCTGTGGCTGTTCTCAAAGTTCAGCGGGGCACCTGTGCCGGCTGGCGGCTTTCCGTTGCCACCGGCAACGAGGCCCCGGCCCCGACCCAGGCCCCGCCCGTTGCCACCGGCAACGCCAACCAGGCCCAGGCCACGGCCCCGTCCCAAGCCCCCGGCCGCTCCGGCGGCACCGACGCCCCGGCCCCCGGCTGCCCCTGCCGTCGCTACGCCAGCGCCATGGCCTCAGGTCGTGCCGGCAGGGCTGCCCCCGTTCCCCGGCCCTGGGTGGGTGCCTGACTCCCCTCCCGGCGCTGGCGTGGTCGCCAGGGCCCACCAGCTACTCTCGCAGCTCTGGCGCCATGGAGCGGGCACATTCAAGACGGAGAAGACCGGGGGGCGATGGATCACCTACGTCGCTCGGCAGATGGGAGCCAAGCGCGGAGTGGTGGCCTACCGAGAGGCAGCGCGCCCCCCGGTGATTGCCCCGCCGCCGGTGCGCACCGTGCCCGTGGTCACTCCCGTCAACCGACCCCCGGCCGCTCCGGCGAGCCGCCCCGCCCCTTCCCCTGTGTCCCTCCCGACACTGCGCCGGGGTAGCCGGGGGCCTGACGTTGTCACGCTCCAGACCCGCCTTGGTGGGCTGGTGGCGGACGGCATCTTTGGGCCCGCCACTGAGCGGGCCGTGCGGAGCTACCAATCGTCTCATGGGCTGGTGGCTGACGGCATCGTGGGACCCAAGACCTGGGCGAGTCTCTTCGGAGCCCGGTCGTGAGATGGACGTCTTCCCCCTGCGGACCGAACAGCGTTACGACTACGCGAGCCGCTTCAACAAGTCCCACCGCGGCATCGACATCTTTGCGCCCAGGGGCACGCTCTTGGTCGCAGTCGAGGCCGGCAAGGCACGCGCCGCCGAAGACCCCAAGGGCGGCCATGTCGTCTACTTGGACGGCCAGAGCGGCACCCAATATTACTATGCTCACCTGGACGCGACGGCGCCGGCCTTCACGTGGGCGGAAGTGCTGGACGTCAAAGCGGGTGATGTCATCGGCTACCTCGGCAACACGGGCAACGCTCGGACGACTCCCCCCCACCTGCACTTTCAGATCAAGCTGCGAGGTGGCGGCCCGGTCATCGACCCTTATGACGAGCTGGTCAGGACCGATCCCAAGAAGCGGGCGAGGGTCGGGCCGGCCAAGCCGGTTGATGATGTCGGTGCCGCGCTCGCCTTACTGCTGATTGTCTGGCTGTCCAAATGACCCGAGTCCCTCTCACCGTCGACGAAGCCAACGCGGGCCAGTCCATGCGTCTCATTGCGCACGGCAAGCCCCTCGAGGTTGAAGGAGACGCCGTCGAGCAGCTGACCTTCGATGCGTCGCCCCTGGTGAGCCTGACCAGCGAAATCGATTGGGTCTACAACGGCCCCGCGGTCCCCCTGGCCTTCAGCGACTCTGGCGTCCATTCCCCCCACCTAGTGCAGAGTTGGTTGATTCCCGCCGGCTCAGCTGCGCCGCCAGCGTTCTCCGCAACGCTCAACGTGCGCCTGCTCGATATCTACGACCCGTTGAGCGCGTACCTCATCACCATGTGTGCGTTCAATGGGGTGATCGTTGGCCGCGCAGAAATCGTGGTGACCTGATGCGCAGTGCCGCGGCTTTCGTCGCCCAGCAAGGCGGAGCAGCACCGTTTGACCCCACGACTTGGGGAGGCAACATTCAAGCGTGGTGGGAGGGCTCGAGCGTGGCGACGACCGGCGCTCTGATTGATGCCGCCATCGATCTGACGACGTTTGCGAGGGACATCACAGCCACGGGAGCGCAGCGGCCGACACTGGTGTCACCGGACCCACTCACCGGGAACCGCCCTAGCATCACCTGGCCGGCTACTGGAAACGTGTACCTGACTTATCCCGGCCCCGTCGCGGACTTCGCGTTTGTCAACGAGGAAGAAACGAGCATCGTGGAAGTGGTGCAGTTTGAGAGTCAGACGACAGACGGCAACCTAGTCGGCACTGCGCAGAGCGCCGCCGACGTCGGACTGCGGAGCGACTTCGATACCTCAGAACAACAAGTCCGAGCCTGGATTTCCAATGGCGGCGCCGATGTCATGACCTTTGTGTCTGGCGCCACGTCGGCCCCTCAGGGGTTCTTGCTCGTGCTGGTGTGGCTCCTGCGAGCCGCAAGCGCGGACCTGTGGGTGAACGGTCGCCTAGCGGCTTCTGGCGTGCCTCGAGCCTTGGTCCCTGGCGCCCCGACGCGTGCGCTACGGGTGGGCGCGAGGGCGGGCACCGCCCTCAATAACTGGCGCGGACCCATCGCCGCCACGCTACTTTTCACCGGCATCGTCGATCCAGTGCTGACAACTCAGCAGTGCCGGGCGAGGTGGGCTACAAGAGACACCAGGGTGCACCCCCTGATACTTGCGTTCACGAACAGCAATCAGACTGCCGGCACGCCAGTCTCCGGCCTCCCCGGCCCCCTCCAGCTGCGCCAGGCTGACACGTTTTTTCAGTACAGGAACGATGTGGCGGTTGACTCAGTCGATTGGACGCGCGTTGCCCCCGTCGGAGCTTTCTACGGGTCAGAAATCACGTGCGTCGGTGACCTGGTCGCAAATGGCCATTCCCCGGCGTTCCTAAAGGGCGAGCGCAACGGTTCGTCAGTAGGCATCGACTCCATCCCTGCAAACAGTTGGGTGCCTGGGTTTGCGCTCTGGGATGACCGCATCGCGTGGATAAATGGAGCGCTCGCACGCTTCGCGCAGCTCGGATGGATCCACTCCATCGCTGGCGCATTTGTAGACTTGGGTCATAGGGACGCCCAAGACGCTGGGCTCGCTGGCAATTTCGGCACGAACTTCAGCAGTTTAATTGCCAACATTCGGTCCGAGTTTGGAAACATCCCCATTTGGTTCAACCGATTGAGTGCGAGCGCCAACGGCCCCGCGGTTAATCTCCCCTTCGGGCCCCTGGTGTACGCGGCCCAGTCTGGGAGCTTCGGCCCCGGCGTCACTATGCTCGACACTGACGGATACACATGCGTGCCGGTCTTCCCCTTCCACTTCGATCCGGC
>Ga0302046_10005673_pt1 | contig 10962 bp, 8 predicted proteins | sample RVTome_11_FD_200261 | JGI IMG/M metagenome (GOLD analysis project Ga0302046, IMG submission 200261) | Soil microbial communities from uranium-contaminated site in the Upper Colorado River Basin, Wyoming, United States - RVT147D111 (version 2) ... | reverse complement strand
GCGGGGCTCTTCCGCGGCCGCCACGACTTCGCCTCGTTCTCCGAGAACGCGGAGGGACAGGAGTCGACGATCGTCGTCGTCGAATCGAGCGACGTCACCGATCGGGGCAACGAGATTCACTACCGCGTCGAGGCCTCTCACTTCCTCTGGAAGATGGTCCGCCGGCTCGTGGGCACCTTGGTCGAGGTCGGACGGGGAAACCTGTCGGTTCCCGACGTCGAACGGCTGCTCTCGGAGAGGTCCGGCGCTCCCGCCGCCTGGACCGCGCCGCCCTCGGGTCTGTTTCTCGAGAAGGTGAAATATGGGGTCGGAGCTGAATCACTGCATCCGACCGGTCAGACGAAGCAATTCAGCGTTGATCCTAGAGGACCTCGGCCGACTCTTCCATCGAGCGCGCGAACGCGGTCGTCCACAGCTCTTGAAGGTCCGCGACCGGCTCGTCGATGAGCGGACGGCCCTCCATCGCGATCACGAGGCGCCCGCCTCCGACGCGGCCGAAGAGGTCGAACGGGACTCCGGCGGCCTTTGCGGCGGAACGGACGGAGCTCTCCTCGCCCGGCGCGAAGGTCACGAGCGCGCGGCCCGTCGTCTCTCCGAAGAGGAGCGCCGAAGGCCGCAGGCCCGGCGCCAGGCGCAGGTCGACTCCGAGACCGCTCGTCATCGCGCACTCGGCCAGCGCGACCGCGAGACCTCCATCGGAGACGTCGTGCGCCGACGCGAGGCGGCGCTCGTCGGCGAGGCGCAGGAGGAGCTCCACGAGCCGGCGCTCCGCCTCGAGGTCGACTTCGGGACAGGGTCCGTCGTCCCGTCCGTGGATCGTCCGCAGGAACTCGGAGGCGCCGAGCTCGTCGTGCGTCTGGCCGAGAATCGCCACGAGATCCCCCTCGCGGCGAAACGGCATCCGGACATGCCGGCTCACGTCTTCGAGGAGACCGACCATCCCGACAGTCGGAGTCGGCGGGATCGGCCGGCCGTCGGTCTCGTTGTAGAAGGAGACGTTGCCGGAGACGACCGGCGTCGAGAGTGTCCGGCACGCGTCGGAGAGTCCTCGGACCGCCGCCTCGAACTGGCCCATGATCTCCGGCCGCTCGGGGCTCCCGAAGTTCAAGCAGTCGGTCACGGCGAGCGGGCGCGCTCCCGTCGCGGCGATCGACCTCGCGGCCTCCGCCACGGCGATCGCCGCGCCGCGATACGGATCGCACGCGCAGAAGAAGGGGTTGACGTCGCTCTTGATCGCGATCGCCTTCGACGTACCCTTGAGCCTCAGAACGGCCGCGTCCCCGCCGGGGCGCTCGACCGTGTTGGTTCCCACCATGTGGTCGTACTGGGTCCAGATCCATGACTTCTGGGCGACGTTCTCGGTCGCGAGAATTCTTCGGAGGCAGGCGCCATAGCTGCCTGGCTCGGCAAGCTCCTCCCAGCCGCGTGAGAGGATCGGCGTGGGCGGCACGCGCGGCCGGTCGTAGACCGGCGCCTGCTCCGAGAGCGGCGCGGCCGGAAGGTCCGCCACGATGCGCCCTTCGAAGAAGGCGACGATCCGGCCGCTGTCGGTGACGCGGCCGATCTCGACCGCCTCGAGCTCCCACTTCCCGAAGACCTCCAGGACGGTGTCCAGGCGGTCCTTCCGCGTGACCAGCAGCATCCGCTCCTGGGACTCGGAGAGCAGGATCTCGTACGGCGTCATCCCGGTCTCGCGGACGGGAACCTTCGAGAGGTCGATTTCCAGGCCGCTGCCGGCGCGTCCGGCCATTTCGAAGGAGGACGAGGTCAGCCCCGCCGCTCCCATGTCCTGGATGCCGACGACCGCGTCCATTCCGAACAGCTCGAGACACGCCTCCATGAGGAGCTTCTCGGTAAACGGGTCTCCGACCTGAACGGTCGGCCGCTTCTGGCGGGTCTCGTCGCCCGCGAATTCCTCGGAGGCCATCGTCGCGCCGTGGATCCCGTCGCGGCCGGTCTTCGAGCCGACGTAGATGACGGGGTTCCCTGCTCCCTCCGCGCGCCCGCGGAAAATCCGGTGCGATGGGAGGACGCCGACGTTCATCACGTTGACGAGGATGTTGCGGTCGTAGGCCGGATGGAACGTCGTCTCGCCGCCGACGGTGGGGATCCCGATGCAGTTGCCGTATCCCGCGATTCCCCGGACGACGCCGTCGACCAGATGCCGCATGCGCGGGGTGTCGAGGTTTCCGAAGCGCAGCGAGTCGAGCGACGCGATCGGACGGGCGCCCATCGTGAAGATGTCGCGCAGGATTCCACCGACGCCGGTCGCCGCGCCCTGGTAGGGCTCGATGAAGGAGGGGTGGTTGTGCGACTCCATCTTGAACGCGACGGCCAGTCCGTCGCCGATGTCCACGATCCCGGCGTTTTCCCCGGGACCCTGGATGACGCGTGGGCCCGTCGTCGGAAGTTTCTTCAGGTGGATCCGCGAGGACTTGTAGGAGCAGTGCTCGCTCCACATCGCGGAGAAGACGCCGAGCTCGACTAAGTTCGGTTCCCGGCCGAGGATCTCGAGGATGCGATCGTATTCTTCCGACGAGAGGTTGTGCTCCGCGATGAGATCCGGCGTGATGGCGCCCGACGTCATGCCGGCGCGAGTGCCGCGACCGCCGATTCGAACATCTTCCGGCCCACGTCGTTGCCGAGGAGTCCCTCCGCGCAGCGGTCCGGGTGCGGCATCAGACCGACGACGTTCCCCTCGCGGTTGGCGATGCCGGCGATTCCGGCGGTCGATCCGTTCGGGTTCGCCTCGTCCGTGACGCGCCCCGTCTCGTCGCAGTATCGGAAGACCACCCCGGCCTCGTACTCGAGCTCGGTCAACGTCTCGGGGGGCGCGGTGTAGTTACCTTCGCCGTGTCCGACCGGCATCTGGACGACCTGACCGGGCTCGTAGAGACGCGTGAAGGCGGTCGAGGCGTTCTCGACCCTCATGTAAACGTCCTTGCAGACGTAGCGCAGCCCGCGGTTGACCCGGACCGCGCCGGGAAGAAGGCCGGCCTCGAGCAGCACCTGGAAGCCGTTGCAGATCCCCAGAACCGGCCCTCCGTCCATCGCGAAACGGGTCACCGATTCCATGACCGGCGAGAAGCGGGCGAGCGCGCCCGCCCGCAGATAGTCGCCGTAGGCGAAGCCGCCCGGCAGGATGACGACGTCGGCGCCCTTAAGGTCCGTGTCGCGGTGCCAGACGTATTCCGCGTCGCAGCCCAGGAGCTCGGTCGCGACGTGGTGGCAGTCCCGGTCGCAGTTGGAGCCGGGGAAGACGACGATCGCGAACCTGGGCTTCGCGGCGCTCACGGCTCGGCGGCGATGCGCACGTCGTAGCCCTCGATCACGGTGTTGGCGAGAAGCTCCTCCGCCATCTTCCGCGCCTCGGCCTCGACGGCGACCGGGTCGTCCCCTTCGACGTCGAGGAAGAAGATCTTACCGGCCCGCACGTCGGAGACCGTCTCGTGCCCGAGCCGTTCGAGCGCCGACGCGATCGCGCGCCCCTGCGGGTCGAGCACCCCTGCCTTCGGATAGACGCGGACTTCTACTTTCACGCGTCGAAGGTCTCGAAGCCGTCGAACTGATCCGCCGCGCCGTAGGCCGCCCGGCTCTCGGCGAGCTCGAGGGCCGACGCGAGCGAGGCGAGCGCGAGCGCCGGACTGTTGTTTGCGCGGGAGAGGTGCGTCGCGACGACACGCTTCAAACGCTCTCCGGCGGTGACCCGCACCGCGTCGGCGGACTGGCGGTTCGAGAGGTGCCCGAAGCCCCCCGCGATCCGCCGCTTCAAGGCCCACACGTAGGGGCCGTCGCGCAACATGTCCTCGTCGTGGTTGAACTCGAGGAGCAACGTCGTCGCCCCGCCGAGGAACTCGAGAAACGCGCGCTGGACGTGACCGAGATCCGAGGCGATCACCATTCGCGCGTCGTCGGCTTCGAAGGCGTACGCGACCGACTCGTTCGAGTCGTGCGGGGTCGCGAGCGGGCGGAAACCGATGTCGCCGATCCGACCCTCGCGGCACGACTCCATCCGCACGAACGGCGAGAAGAGGTTTCCCTCCAGGCCGAGCGCGGCGGCGGTTCCGGCGGTCGAGAAGATCGGGCAGGCGAACCGCGCGGCGAAGGTGAGCGCGCCGATCGAGTGGTCGCCGTGCTCGTGGGTCAGAAAGATCGCCGAGACCGTTTCCGGCTGGACGTCTCGCGCGACGAGCCTCTTTTCGATCTCGCGCGCCGAGAGACCGGCATCGACGAGCACTCGCGTCCGGCCCGACTCGACGACGCAGGCGTTTCCACCCGAGCCGGAGGCGAGTATCGAAACGCGCACGCTCGAAGATTAGCAGAGGCAGGTGGGACAGAAGAGGTCCGACCGGACCGCTTGTCATCCCGAAGAGCGAAGCGACGAGGGATCTCTATTTGACCAGGGAGAGATCCCTCGCTGCGCTCGGGATGACGTTTCGCTACGAGTGACCCGTCGAACCGAAGCCGCCAGTGTTCCGCGCGCTCGGCGGGAGTTCGTCCACGCGCTCGAAACGCGCCCGCGCGACCGGCGCGAAGACGAGCTGAGCGATTCGATCCCCGCGATGGATGGTCACGGGCTCAGCGCCCAGGTTCGCGACGATCACCCGGATCTCGCCCCGGTAGTCGGAATCGACCGTCCCCGGCGCATTGAGGAGCGCCAGCCCCTTGTCGTAGGCGAGGCCGCTCCTCATCCGCACCTGTCCCTCGTATCCCGGCGGGATCGCGACGGCGATTCCCGTGGGAACCAGAGCCCGACCGCCCGCCGTGATCGTCAGCTCCGCCTCGATCGCCGCGCGCAGGTCGCAGCCGGCGGACCCTTCCGTGGCGTAAGCCGGGGCGTCGAGCCCCTCTCCGTGGCGAAAAACCTTGAGAGATACGACGATCGGCATCGGGCTACAAGGCGATATTCTTTCGCACAATCGGGGGCTCTGATGTCCGAGGGAACGACACTCGATCGAGGCCGGGACTCGTACCGTCGAGAGCAGTGGACCGACGCCTACGAGGAGCTCTCGGCGCTTGACCGGGAGACCCCTCTCGAGCCCGAGGACCTCGAGCGGCTCGCGACCTCCGCGTATCTGATCGGAAAGGACACTGACAGCACCGACCTGTGGGCGCGCGCTCACCAGGAGTTCCTCGCCCGGGGCGACCCGGCGCGAGCCGCTCGCAGCGCGCTCTGGCTCGCCTTTGGACTGCTCGCCCGCGGCAACATGGCGCCCGCCGGGGGCTGGCTCGCCCGCGCGGGGCGGGTGCTCCACAGCGGCGGCGACTGCGTCGAACAGGGGTTTCTGCTGGCGTTGAACGCGATACCGACCATGTTCGGTGGGAACCCCGCCGGCGCGCTCGAAATGTTCGGCCGGGCCGCCGAGATCGGAGACCGCTTCCGCGACGCGAACGTCGCGACGCTTGCGCGGATGGGCGAGGGCGACTGCCGGATTCGCCTCGGAGAGCCCGCGGCGGGCATGAAGCTCCTCGACGAAGTCATGGTCGCGGTGACGGCCGGAGAGGTTTCCCCGCTCCTGACCGGGCTCGTCTACTGCGCCGTGATCAGCGCGTGCCACGGGACGTTCGATTTGCGTCGCGCTCAGGAGTGGACCGCGGCGTTGACGCGGTGGTGCGATTCGCAAGCCGGCCTCGTTGCCTACCGCGGGGTCTGCCTCGTGCACCGTGCCGAGATCCTGCAGCTAAAGGGTGCCTGGCCGAACGCCGTGGATGAAGTGCGCCAGGCCTGCGATCGACTCTCGCAGCCTCCCGCTCATGCGTCGGTCGGTGTGGCGTTCTATGTGAGAGGCGATCTCCACCGCCTGCGCGGGGAGTTCGCGGAGGCCGAAGAGGCGTACCGGCAGGCGAGCCAATTGGGACGGAAGCCCGACCCCGGTCTCGCCGAGCTACGGTTCGCTCAGGGTCAGGTCGACGTCGCGGCCGCCGCGATCCGCCGCGTGTCGGAGGAGTCGCGGGAGCAGCGGATCCGGTCCCGGATCCTTCCCGCGTACGTCCACATCCTGCTCGCCGCGGGCGATGTCGCCGCGGCCCGTGCCGGCGCAGAAGAGCTATCCGAGATCGCCACCGCCCTCGACTCGGCGTTCGTCCGGGCCGTTGCCGCGCAGGCGCGGGGGGCCGTCCTCCTGGCCGAGGGGGACGCCCGAACCTCGCTCGCGGCGCTAAGGGAAGCAGCGACCGGCTGGCGCGACCTCGAGGTGCCTTACGAGGCGGCCCGCGTTCACGTCCTGGCCGGACTCGCCTGCCGGCAGCTGCAGGACGAGGAGGCCGCGAAAATGGAGCTCGACGCCGCTCGCCGGACCTTCGAGGAGCTCGGCGCCGCGCCGGACGTCGACCGAGTCGAACAACTCGCCCGCTCGAACAGCACCACCGTCCCCGTCATTCGCTCGGAGCGGGTGCCTCTGGGTCCCGGCTCGCGCCTGGGACCGTACGAAATCGTCTCCTCCATCGGCGCCGGGGGAATGGGGGAGGTCTTTCGCGCCCGCGACACCCGACTGGGGCGGGACGTGGCCGTGAAGATCCTCACCGCCGCGCACGCCGGCGATCCCGACAGCGTTCGGCGGTTCGAGAAGGAAGCGCGGGCGGTCGCATCACTTTCGCATCCGAACGTCGTTCCGCTCTTCGACGTCGGGGAGCAGGACGGGGTGCGGTACGCGGTGTCGGAGTACGTCGAGGGCGAGACCCTCCGGGCGCGCCTGAAAGGCGGGCCGATTCCGCCCTTCGAGTCGGCGGAAGTCGCCGCCCAGATCGCCGAGGGACTCTCGGCCGCCCACCAGAAGGGCTTCGTGCACCGCGACATCAAGCCGGAGAACGTCATCCTGGCTCATGCGACCTTCGCGCGAATCCTCGATTTCGGACTGGCGAAGCGGAGCGCCGGCCTGCCGGGCGTCTCGGTGTCGGAGCAGGAGGTCACGCAGAGCGCGTTCCTGACCGAGCCGGGGATCATCGCGGGTACCGTCGGATATATGAGCCCCGAGCAGGTGCGGGGCGAGCCGGTCGACGCCCGTTCGGACATCTTCTCGCTCGGCGTCGTGCTGTGGGAGATGCTCACCGGTCGCCGCCCGTTCCGCGGCGACTCCCCCGTTGAAACGCTCTCCGCGATCCTGAGGGAGGAGCCGCCGGCGGATCCGGCTCTCTCGGACCTTCCTCCGGAGTTCGAACGTATCCTGCGGCGCTCTCTCGAGAAGCGTCCGCAAAACCGTTACGAGTCGGCCGCCGATCTCGCGATCGATCTGCGCCGCGTCGCGGCCGACGCTGCGGGCGGCACGAACCGGCGGTCCGAGTCCCGCCGGCGGCCGGGACTGGGGAGCGCGATCCGCACGTGGCTCCGACCGTCCGGTGGCTCGCGCCGATCGTCCTGAGAGTCTGGAGTCGTCCGACACGCCCGTAATTCCTGCTCCGTCGCCGACGATGCGGCGACGGGGCGTCGGTACGAAGCGATATTCTTTCCCCGAACGTGACCCTTTCGCCCGGAACCCGCCTCGGCCCTTACGAAATCGGGGGCGAACTCGGACGAGGAGGCATGGGCGAGGTCTACCGCGCCCGCGACACACGCCTGGGACGCGACGTCGCCGTGAAGATCCTGCCCGCGGCCTTCGCGGCCGACTCCGAGAGCATTCGCCGGTTCGAGAAGGAGGCGCACGCGGTCGCGTCGCTGTCCCACCCGAACATAGTGACCCTGCTCGACGTCGGAGAGGAGCAGGGCGTGCGCTACGCGGTCGCAGAGCTGGTCGCGGGAGAGACGCTGCGGACCCGGATGGCAGGAGGCGCTCTCTCCCCGCGCGAGGCCGTGGAGATTGCCGCCCAGATCGCCGACGGGCTCGCGGCGGCCCATGAGAAGGGGGTCGTCCACCGGGACATCAAGCCGGAGAACGTCGCCCTCACGCCCTCGGGTTTTGCGCGCATTCTCGACTTCGGGCTCGCGAAGAGGAGCGCTCCGGCTATCGGCGCCGCCTCCGAGGATGAGGCGACTCGCAGCGAGCTCCTGACCGAACCGGGCGTCGTCGCTGGAACCGTGGGCTACATGAGCCCGGAGCAGGTCCGCGGCGCGGCGGTCGACGGCCGCTCGGACGTCTTCTCGCTCGGGGTTGTGCTCTGGGAGATGCTGACCGGCCGAAGACCCTTCTCGGGCGACTCCCAGGTCGAAACCTTGAACGCGATTCTGAAGGAGGAGCCGCAGCCGGAACTCGCCCTCGACTCGCTCCCTCCGGAGCTTGCACGAATCACCCGTCGCTGTCTCGAGAAACGCAGGGAGAATCGGTATCACTCCGCTGCCGATCTCGCTCACGACCTGCGGAGCGCCATTCGAGAACCGTCCAGGCCACCGACGCAGACGCCGACAGCAAGACCGGTTCCCGACCGGAGGAAAGCTCTGCTCGTCGGAAGCGCCGTGCTCTTCATCGCGATCGCAGCCGCCGTTTTTCTGGTCGCACGGCGGCCCCCCCGAGTCCCCTCGGGGAAGGTGCCACGGACGCTCGCCGTCCTTCCCTTCCGCGCGATAAGCGCCGAGGGAATGCCCGAGCACTTCGGGCTCGGGCTCGCGGATTCGCTGATCGGCCGGCTCGCGGCCGTCCGGGACCTGACCGTCCGGCCCACGAGCGCGATCGCCCGCTTCGAGACCGCTGCGACCGACGCCGCCGAGGTCGGACGGCAGCTCGAGGTGGATGCCGTTCTGGAAGGAACGTACCAGAAGCTCGAAGGAATGACCCGTGTCTCCATTCAGATGACCGACGTCTCTCGCGGAGGAATCCTCTGGAGCGACCGCATCGATCTGGCCGAAGGCAAGCTATTCGAGCTGCAGGACGCGATCTCGAGGCAGGTCGTCGAAAAGCTGGAAGTCGAGCTACGACCGTCGGAGAAGCACGCGCTCGAGGCCTCCCAGCCGCTGCCCGATCGTGTTCTGGAGAGGTACCTCGCCGCCCGTGCGAGGCTGATGTACGTCGCGACAGCAAACGCCTCGCTCCGCCAGGAGATCGCTGCTTCGTTCGACGCGGTCCTCGCCGAGCAGCCCGACTTCGCCCCGGCGCTGGGAGCGCGCGCCTATTCGCGCGCGTGGCTCACTTTCGTTCAGCCTTCGGCCGAAACCTACCGGGCGGCCGTTGCCGACGCCGAGAGGGCCATCGCGCTCGAGCCTGACCTCGCCGAGCCACGGGTCGCCCGAGCCTCGCTCGCCTGGTCGTCGTTCGGCGGCTGGGACGTGGTCAAGGCGGTCCGTGAGCTGAAGCTGGCGATCTCGAAGTCACCGAACCTCGAGATCGCACACTTCGACCTCGCGCGGATCTACTACCACAACGGATGGCTCGCCGAAAGCGAGGAGGAGCTCGACGCGGGCGAGAGGATCAACCCAGCCGGCGAAGCGGAGCGACAGCGCGCTGCCCGCGATTCAATGATCGGGAATTGGCGGGAGGCACTGGAGCGATACGAACGCCTTTCCGAATCGATCCAGCGGACCTGGACCGCCCGCTGGTGGATCGCGTTCCTTCGAGCGGTTCTGGAGGATCCTCGACAGTACGAGGCGGAACTCGAAAGGCTTCGGCTCGAGTCGGAGGCGGACATCCGAGCCAACTTCGTCGCAATCCTGGCTATCGTCCGAGCCCGATCCGGCCGCGACTTCTCGGATCTGGAGCGGGAGGCCCTTTCGGCCGACACCCGAGCCGGGCACTTCCATCACATCTATTACGAGCTGGCGGTGGCTCACACGATTCGGGGGGACGCCGCCGGCGCCCTGCAACTGCTGCGGCGAGCGGCGGACACCGGCATGCCGTGCTCACCGTGTTTCGACGGCGATGCCTTGCTCGCCCCGATCCGAGGCTCGAAGGGTTACCGAGCGCTTCGAGCGGACATCGAGCGCCGCAACGCCGGCTACCGCGCGGCGCTGAAGGGCGTCCTCTGAGGAAACGGCCGAGCCGGCCGGTCTCGAGGCTCGCTCGAGGCCTCGCCCGAGGCCCGGACGGATTCATACGCTGCTCGTGGCCGGGTCGCGACGAGCTGTACCTCCGCTACCACGACGAGGAGTGGGGCTTTCCGGTGGCGAATGACCGCAGGCTCTTCGAGAAGATCTGCCTGGAGGGGTTTCAGGCGGGGCTTTCCTGGCTGACGATCTTGCGCAAGCGCGAAAACTTCCGGCGCGCGTTTCGCGAATTCGATGTCGATGCTCTGGCGCGATTCACCGACAAGAGCGTCGAGAGGCTTCTCGGCGACGCGGGCATCGTGCGTCACCGCGGCAAGATCCTCTCGGCGATCCACAACGCCCGGCGGGCGACCGATCTCGTCAAGGAGTGCGGCTCTCTCGCCGCCTACTTCTGGCGCTGGGAGCCCCGGAAGAATGCCCGGCCGCGCGAAATGACGTACCAGACGCTCCGGCGGCTCTCGCGAACGCCGGAATCCGAGGCGCTCAGTCGGGACCTGAAGAAGAGGGGCTGGACCTTCGTCGGACCGACGACTGTCTATTCCTTCATGCAGGCGGTGGGTCTCGTCGACGATCACCTGGAAGGATGCGCTGTCCGACGACGCGTCGAGAAGTCACGGGCGGGATTCCGTCTTCCCGCCTGAGGGATCTCAGAGCGCCGCGGCGAGGTCGGGCGCGGTCAGCGGGAGCTTCCCGACGTTTCCGACGACCGAGAGGGACAGGACCCGCCCGTCGAGCAGGCGCTCGGCCTCCAGGGCGACGTCGTCAGCGGTGACGGCGTCGGCCTTCGCGATCCATTCCTCCATCGGCGCGACCCGGCCCAGGTAGAACTCCTGCCGGGCCTGAGACGACATACGGGAGACCGTCGATTCGAGCGCCAGGATCATGTTGCCTTTGAGGTTCTGCTTGGCCCAGGCGAGCTCGCGCGGGCGGACGCCGTCGCGCTTCAACTTACGCAGCTCCCGGAGGGTGACCTCGAGCACCCGGGCGAGGTTCTTGGGGGCGCAGGCGGCGTAAATCGTCTCGTACCCGCCGAGCCGGTACGAGTTCAAGCTCGA
>Ga0302046_10005672_pt1 | contig 10962 bp, 8 predicted proteins | sample RVTome_11_FD_200261 | JGI IMG/M metagenome (GOLD analysis project Ga0302046, IMG submission 200261) | Soil microbial communities from uranium-contaminated site in the Upper Colorado River Basin, Wyoming, United States - RVT147D111 (version 2) ... | reverse complement strand
TCGGTGATCGGCTGCACGTTGACCAGCGCAGGCGAGACCCGGTCGCGGGCCTCGAGGATCCGGTCCTGCAGTTCGGACTGCGATCCGGATGCGAGAGCGAGAGCGAGCGTGAGGAGGGCGTGGAAACCCGGCATTGCCTACATCGTAGCAAAAAAGCCGGCCGCCTTCGCGCGAAGCGCTTCGGCGAGCCCCGCCAGAGCCCGAAGGGCGAAGGGCGGAAAGGCGGCTCCCCGAGCTCTCGCCCGAGGAGCCGCTTGGATGGCGGGATGTACGTAGTCGTTCAACGCCGGTACTTCGGCTCGCTCCCCTGTTTCCCTCACGAGAGCCGCCGAACGCCGCTGACAATGGCTTAGACGAAGTCGGCGGCGAAAGGGTTCCGTGAATGATCCCCCGATTGCCTCGAGCGAGAGACCGGACATATCATTGACAGGCCACGCGGTGCTTCGAGCGCCAATGGAGGAACCCTTCAGATGAAAGCCATCGGCTATGACCGGGCCTTGTTCGTGCAGCCTTTCGACCATCGCGGAAGCTTCACCAAGACTTTTTTCGAGTTCAAGGGCGCGCCCAAGATCGAGCCCGACCGGGATCAGCACGGACCGGTGACCGCCGCCAAGACGCTCATCTACCGGGGCCTGATCCGGGCGATCGAGATGGGAGTTCCCCGCGAGGAAGTGGGCATTCTGGTCGACTCCCAGTTCGGAAGCCACATCCTCGCCGACGCCAAGTCCCGCGCCATTCCCGCCGCGGTCTGCGTCGAGAAGAGCGGCCAGGACGTCTTCGACTTCGAGTACGGCCCCCGCTGGGAGGACCACCTGCGCTTTATCGCGCCCGACATCGTGAAGTGCCTGGTTCGCTACCACCCTCAGGACGACGTCTCTCTCAACCGCGAGCAGCTCACCCGGCTGAAGCTCCTTTCCGACTACGTCCATGCGAGTAACGATCATTACCTGATGTTCGAGCTCCTGGTGCCCGCGGTCACCGAAGAGGACAAGAAAGCCGGCGACCGCTACGACTCCGAGGTCCGTCCCAAGCACATGGTCGAGGCCATCCGGCAGATCCAGGACTTCGGCGTCGAGCCCGACATCTGGAAGATCGAGGGGCTCGACGCCCGATCGCAAGCGGAGGCGGTGGCGAAACAGGTTCGCTCGACCGAAGCCCGGAAGAAGGTCGGCTCCATCCTTCTCGGCCGAGGCTCCAACAAGGAGAAAGTGCACGAGTGGCTCAAGGTCGCCGCTCCCGTCGAGGGCTTCATCGGATTCGCGGTGGGGCGCACCAACTTCAGCGATCCGCTGAAACGCTACCTGAAGAAAGAGCAGGACGAGAAGTCGGCCGTCGAGGAGATCGCGGAGAACTACAAGGGCTGCGTCGACATCTGGAAGAAAGCGAAAGGTTGAGCGCAGGGAGCGAGCACCAGCGCCGCCGTGTTCGTGAGCAGCAACGGGCCCGGAGGGCCCGTCCTCCCCGCGCGAGGAGCGAGCGCCCCGAGGAGGGGCGCGAGCACTAAAGAAGTAAGGCGGGCGGGGTCGGAGCCCCCAACCTGGATGTGACGAACCGAAGCCCGGGACCGTTACCGGAATCGACCTTCACACCCACTCCGACCCCGCCTCGCACTGAGCCGCCTGGCGCGGCCCGCCGATTCCGCGTATTTCGGAACGACGTCCCGCCAAGGCTGGCGGCAACTGAAAGCGTTTACGGGAGCAGCTGGTTTTGGCTGTCTCTCTACGACAGGCTAATTAGCAATCCCTTTGCCAACTCCGGAGCGACGCGCTCGAAGAACCTAACTGACGGGCTCGCAAGAGATAGCGCCTCTCTCCCCGAAGACCCCGCGATTTCTCCCTTCCCATTTCGAGATTCTCGTGGGAGAAACCCGTCAAGACTTCTTTTTTTTCCCCCCCAACGCTGAGGTGATTTCTCCCCCAAGCTCCGGTGCCTCGCGTCGACGTGTGCTACCATTGACTTACACGTACAACCGAAGATGAAAGCCGGCATTCGGTTACCGCCTTTGTCGCCATGAAGGGCTCCGGACCGTCTCCGCGCATGAGCGATTGGATCCCTCGCGTCTTCCTCGTCCTTCTCGTCGTGGCTTCTCCCTGGCCGTTCGGCTCGGTGGCTCCGAGAGCGGCTTCGACGCTCACGGCGGCCCTCCTCGTCTTCTATGGACTCTACTGGGCGGTTCAACTGCTGCGGGCGCGAAACGCGACCGCCCCGCACGCATGGCTCTGGATCGCCTCCGGGCTCGCGTTCGTCGCGATTCAGAACCTGCCGCTCCCTTCTGGGCTCACCGCCGTCGCCGCGCCCGCGGTGGGGCGCGCCTACGCGCCGCTTGGAACCGAGCTCGGCGCAGGGGCCTCCTCGGGATGGCACCCCATTTCGATCGAGCCCTTTAGGACGGAGTGGAGCCTCCTCCACCTTCTTTCGCTCGCTTGCGCGTTTCACCTAGCGAACCGCCTCTTCCGCAAGAGCGCCGAGCGGAGTTTCCTCGCCTATGGCCTGGCGGCGGCCGGCGTGGCCCTCTCCCTCTTCGCCGTGTACCAGAAAGCCCGCTTCGGCTCGGTCCTCTACGGCCGGGTTCCCGTCGAATCGGGGAGTCCTTTCGGCCCCTTCGTCAACCACAATCATTTCGCGGGCTATGTGGAAGCGGCGGCACTCGTCGCTCTCGGTGCTTCGACCGGGCTTGCGCGCCGGGCGAGCGCCCTCGCCCTTCTCCTCGCGGGATCGTCGGTCCTCATCGGGATCGCCCACCTCCTCTCGCACTCGCGCGGTGGGCTGCTCGCTCTCGGCGCCGGGCTCGCGACTCTCGCCTGGCTCTCCCGCGGCCGAGAGGGAGAGGGCCGCCCTTTCCTCATCGCCGGAGGAGCGCTCGCGGTCGCCGTCTTCCTCCTGGTCTTCGCGCCCTCGAGTCTCTTTCAGCGTCTGGCGAGCTTCGGCAATCCCGCGGTCGATGACTCCCTCGAGTACCGGATCCAGCTCTGGTCGGACTCGCTCGGTCTCTCGGCCTCCTCACCCGTGGTGGGCACCGGCCTCGGGACCTATTCCGCCGCCATCCCGCCCTACCGAAGCGGGCCCGGGGAGATCCGCGCCGAGTACGCCGAGAGCGATTGGCTGCAGCTTCTCTGCGAGGCGGGGCTCATCGGTCTCGTGATCGCGGCAATCCTAATCGCCTCGTCGCTCTCAGCCGGTATCCGGGAAGCGCGCGGCGAAACGTCGGAGAGAAGCCGCGGCGTCCTTCACGGCGCCGCCGCGGCGGCGGTGGCGCTTTCGGTCCACGGTTTCGTCGATTTCAACTTTCGGATTCCCTCGAACGCGCTCCTCTTCGCGGTTCTTCTGGGGCTGGTAGCACCCGCGGGAGCCAAGCTCTCCTGGGAAAGCCGCAGGCTTTTTCGTCATTCGGCGGCGCTGGTCCTCGTCGGCCTCGCCCTCGCCGGGGCGGTTCGGACGCTGAGGCTCGGCTGGAGCGACGAGCTGAACCGCCGCGTGAATCCTCTCCTCGCCAGACCCGAGGAGTTTTCTTCCCTGATCCAGGCGCTGGGAAAGTCCAGAGCTGACGTCCCGGGCAACCCGGATACCTCCTATCTTCTCGGCCGCCTCTACAACGAGGAGGCCTATCGCTCGAGAGACGAGGCTCGCTATCGCGAGCTCCGCCTCGAGCAGGCGGGAGAAGCGTTCCGCGAATCGCTGCGGCGGGCGCCCGCGCGAGGACGAACGTGGTTCGAGCTGGGCTGGACCGAAGCGAACCTCGGGCGGGATCCGGAGGCGGACCGCCTGTTCTCACTCGCGCTCGACCTCGAGCCCCACTGGGCGAACCTTCGGGCGAACTACGCCCTCTACCTGGTCTCCCGAGGCCGCATCGACGAGGCGCTCGTCCAGATCGAGGCCGCTCGCGCGCTCGAGCCCGGCCTCGCCCCGCTCGATGCTCTTTCCATCATCGGTCCCCACGTGAAGCACGACGTCCACCTTCTGCGGCGGGCCGCCGGGAGCGGCCCCGAGGCCGAAAGCGCCCTTCGGAGCTTCCGCTCACAACTAGATCACTCTAGATAAAATTAATCCCCAAAAGGCGAGACGTCGCTGCTCGTTGTCCTTTCGCTTGGCATTCGATGGATTGAAAAGCCGGGCTTCAGCAGGTATCATGTGGGAAAGTCAACAAACAACTCGCTCAAAGGTCTCGAGATTCCCGAGGGAATCAAGTCGCCGTCGACGAGTTGCGCTCTTCGATCTCAGCAGGATCAACGATTCCCGGAAGGACTCTGAGCAACATGTCTTTTGGTTGGCGCTCGAGCCAGGTCTGTACGACCGAGGAGCTTGGGAAATACGCATGGGCACAAGGTTTCTTCAAGGCGTCGCATTACAACTGGGATGGCAAGACATGGGCAAGAAACTTTCACGAGCTTAGAACCAGGGATCTGGCTCTGTTCGCGCTCGGAAGCGACGTGAAATCTCGACGGGTGCTGGATGTCGGTTGCGGGGCCGGCGAGTATCTGATGACTCTGGCCAAGATGGGAGCGTCGGTCGCAGGGCAAGATATTTCTTCCGAGGCTATCGCTAGAGCGGAAGTACTTCTGAAGGGCGAAGGGTTCGAGGCGGAACTGAAGGCGGGCGATGCCGTCAAGCTGCTGTTCCCTGACAACTATTTCGACTTTGTAATGTCGGCGGACTTCTTCGAGCACATCTCTCTATACCAGAAGCGGCTAGTCATCTCCGAGATTTACCGAGTTTTGAAGCCAGGCGGTTCGGTCATGATCAAAACTCCAAACCTGACCTATTTGAAGCTCGTCATCAATTTGAAGCGCATCTTGAATCTGCTGCGGTTGAAATCGCCGTTCATTTACATTCCCCATACCCACGAGAATCCAGACAACGAACACCACGGTTTGACCACTTACTCCGAGCTGGGGCAACTACTGGAAGACAACTTCTTCCACTCCCCTGTAATAACCTACATTCCACTGGTAAGAGACCGGCTGCCCGCATTCATATCAAAGTGGTTGTACGGGAAGGGAATGTTCACGGAGCACATCATCATCACCAGCAGGAAGTCGCTCTTTTGCGCCTTTTACGGCTAGCGCTGGCCAGGGCGACCTAGGCGGCGAGCCGTTCGTATAAGCGGCGGTAGCGCGGGATTCCGACGTCATCGATCGAGAAGCGCTCCACTGCGGCTCGTCGAGCGCTCTCGCGGAGCCCGTCGACGTCCGCCGCGGCCAGGCGCTCCGCGGCGCGCTCGATCTCCTCGGGCCCGAGACCCCCGGCGTCTATCACCGCCGGCACCTCATCGATGAGCAGGTTGCCGTCGCCGATTCCGCGGTTCAAAACCGTAGGCAAGCCCATGGCCAGGTACTCCGCGGTCTTGGTCGGCGACGAGCCGAGCTTCGAGAAGCACGGGGTGATGAACGACACCGCCGCGTCGGCAGCGGCGAGGGCGGCCGGCATCTCGCTCGGCGCGACGCGCCGAACCACTACTTCCTCGCGGGGGACCTGCGCCGCCGCGAGTGCGGCGTCGAAGCGGTCGGTGGGCGAGTGCGTATAGAGCGCGAAGAGGGATGGCCGCCGGCGCCGGAGGGCGGCGTATAAGCGCACCATCTCCTCCTCGCGGTACCAGGCGCCGAGCGTGCCGGCGTAGACGAGCACGAACCGGCTCCCCGCGACCAGCTCGTGGCGCCACCGAGCCCGAGCCTCGGCGCTCGCGGAGAAGCGGGTGACATCCACGCAAGTCGGAATGACCTCGATGGGCGTCTCCCGGCCCACCAGGCGGGTCTCGTCGCGCAGGTAGCGGCGGTGCCGCTCGGTTAGCACCACCACCCCGTCGGCCCGGGCGAAGAGGCGTCTCTCGAAGCACTTGAGGAGCCTGTAGCGATACGACTCGGCGCTCCAGTGCCCGGCGTCGACGTACTCCTCCCCCAAAAGGCCGCGCACGTCGAAGAGCAAGCGCGTGCCGGGCGACACCGCGGCGGCTATGTCGGCCACCGCCGACGGCAGGTAACTTCGCGCGTGAAGAATGCGAGGGCGCCCCGAGAGACCGCGCGCCAGAAGCCGGGCCAGAGCTCGGGTCGCCTCCGCCAGCTTCACCGCGAACGCGTGCGACGAGCTGCGCCGCGACCAGTAATAACCGATACCGGATCCAGAAAGGCGTTCCTCGACGGTGCGGATCTCGTCGGCCGTGGCGCGCTGGGGCTCGAAGGCGACGATATCCATGCGGAATCCGGCGCGCGCCAGGCCCTCGACGTACGGCAAGACCTGGGAGTGTCCGAGCGGCTCGGTCATGCCGGTATGGGAGACGTAGAGCGCGCGCAAATTTTTGCCCCGGGAGAATATTGATCTTACAATTAACCATACTCACAATGCGAGTTGCCGCACTGGTGCCTTATCACCAGGACTACTGCGCGGGGCAGCGCTTCCGCGCGGAGACCTGGGCCCGCCACCTCGGGCGACGCGGGATCTCGTTCTCGTTTCTGCCGTTCGCAAGCCCGGCGCTGACCTCGGTGCTCTACGCCCGCGGGCGGCTGCTGAGCCGGGCGGGTGCCCTCGCGCGTTGCTGGGTAGAGCAACTCGCGCGCGTGGTCCGGGAGTCGCGACCCGACGTGGTCTATATCTATCGCGAAGCGGCGCTCGTGGGTCCGGCTCTCATCGAGCAGCTCACCCGAAGGTGGCGCGCCCCGATCGTCTACGACCTCGACGAGCCTCTGTTCGTGCCCTACGTAAGCCCATCGAACGGGCGGCTGGCGGCGCTCAAGTGGTTCTCCAAGACCGACGACCTCATGCGGATGAGCGACCAGGTCTGGGCGGTCAATCGCGCCATCGGTGACTACGCCACTCGCTTCGCGCGCCGAGTTTCCATTGTTCCGATGGCGGTCGATACCGACCGCTACGCGCTCGCACCGCTGCTCCCCGCGGGGACGCCCCTGCGCGTCGGCTGGGTGGGGACCCGCACCAGCCAGCCCAACCTTGAGGCGGTCGTCGAGCCGCTCGCTCGTTTGCATCGCTCGCACGGGGCGAGGCTTTCGGTGGTCGCCGACCAGCCGCTGAGCTTCGACGGCGTTCCCGTCGAGTTCACCCCCTGGTCGTGGGAGGTGGAGGTGCCGCGCATGCACGAATGCCAGATGGCTTTGGTCCCAGTGAAGCCGGACGGCTGGAGCCCGTGGAAGTTCTATTACAAGCTCATTCAATGCATGAGCATGGGGATCCCGGTCGTGGCCTCGCCCATCGGCTCCAACCTCGAGATCGTCGAGGACGGCCGAACGGGCTTTCTCGCCGATACCCCTGACGACTGGTACGATCGCCTGCGCCGGCTGGCTGACGATCCCGAGCTGCGGCGAACGATGGGCGCCGCCGCGCGGCGCGTGGTCGAGGAGCGATTCAGTCTGAGCGGACAGCTCGAACTCCTGGAGCGGGAGCTCAAGGCGGCGGCGGCATGAAAGTCGTGATCTTCGCCGGCGGTCTCGGGAGCCGTCTTTCCGAGGAGACCGAGTCCAAACCCAAGCCTATGGTCGAGATCGGGGGCCGGCCCATCCTCTGGCACATCATGAAACACTACGCGCACCACGGACTCAAGGAGTTCGTGGTCGCGCTCGGCTACCGCGGTGAAGTGATCAAGCGCTGGTTTCTCGACATGGCCGAGCTCGACGGCAGTTTCACCCTCTCCCTGGGCGACCGCCGCGTGGTGCGCCATGACCGGCCGCTCGACGACTGGAAGCTGGTGCTCATCGACACCGGTGTCGAAACTCAGACCGGCGGACGGCTGGCCAAGGTGGCGCCGCTGCTGCGCGACGGTACGTTCATGCTCACCTACGGCGACGGCCTCTGCGATCTGGATCTCGGCAAGCTTTTGGCCTTTCACCGCGCCCACGGGAAGCTCGCCACTATAACCGCGGTGCGCCCGCCCGCGCGCTTCGGTGAGCTCGAGTTCGAGGGCGATCTCGTCAAACGCTTCTCCGAGAAGCCCCAGCTCGGCGAAGGCTGGATCAACGGGGGTTTCTTCGTGCTCGAGCCAGGGGTTCTGGATCTGATCCCCGGCGACGTGCACTGGGAGCGCGAGCCGCTCGAGCGGCTGGCGGCGGCTGGACAACTCATGGCCTACAGGCACGAGAGCTTCTGGCAGTGCATGGACACGCTCAGGGAAAAGCGCCTGCTGGACTCTCTCTGGGTCAAGGGGCGCGCGCCATGGAAGGTCTGGCCGTGAGCCGGCGCCGCTGTTCTGCGGCGTTGCACCAAGGTCCGGTTGAAATTGATCCCCCCAGATAGCATGGAAGCATCGGCCAACGTCCACGAGAGAACCGTCGCCTCGTTCGGAAGCGAATGGGCTCGCTTCGATCAATCGCGCACCACGGAAGAAGAGCTGCGGCGTTTGTTCTCCGAGTACTTCGACATCTTCCCCTGGGAACTTCTCCCTGAAGGCGCCAGGGGTGCGGACATCGGCTGCGGTTCCGGCCGCTGGGCTCGACTGGTGGCGGGCCGCGTATCAGAGCTCCACTGCGTCGACGCGAGTGAAGAGGCGATTGTCGTCGCCCGACAGAACCTCTCCTCGCTCGAGAACGTCGTTTTTCACCGAGCGGGCGTCGATTCTCTCCCCTTCGAGAATGACTCGCTCGACTTCGCCTACTCGCTCGGCGTCCTTCATCACGTTCCCGATACCGTCAGGGCTCTCGCGGCCTGCGTGCGAAAGCTGAAGCGAGGCGCGCCGTTTCTCGTTTACCTCTATTACGCTTTCGACAATCAGCCCCGGTGGTACCGAATCCTCTGGAGGTTCTCGGACGGGGCACGTCGGGTGATCTCGCACCTGCCGCCCCGAGTCAGAGACGCCCTGTGCGACGGATTGGCCACTATCGTGTATTGGCCCCTCGCGCGCGTAGCGCGGCTCGCGAGCCGCACCGGGCTCCCCGTCGCCCGCTTTCCTCTCTCGGTGTATCGCGACCGGAGCTTCTACAGCATGCGGACCGACTCCCGGGACCGTTTCGGAACCCCGCTGGAGAAACGATTTCGAGCGGAAGAGATTCGCGAGATGATGACGCGAGCGGGCCTCGCCGGCATCCGATTCTCCGCCTCCCCTCCTTACTGGTGCGCCGTGGGGTTCCGGTCATGAGCGAATTCCACGACCGGAGGTCAGAACAGGATCTCGCCCAGCCCCGGGAAAAGCCGATTTCGGTCGCCGCCTCTTCTCTTTATCGCTTCACGAGGCTCTCCCGCCCGTTCGTCGGCCGCGAGCGGCTTCTCCGTTGGTACCTGGACCTCGGTCGGCTCTTCCAGCGGCTTTCCTTCGAGATCGCAGGCGAGATCTTCGGAGAAAGCTTCCACTCACGCCGCACCGGCGTGGATCCCGAACGGATTCAGGGGCTTTTGCCGAAGTGCGCTTCGGTGCTCGACGTCGGTTGCGGCAGCGGAAGATGGTGCGCCGTCGCGGCGGCACATGCGGATCATGTGACCGGCGTCGACACCAGCGCTGTCTCGATCAAGAACGCTCGCAGAATGTATCCCGACCCCAAGATCGAGTTCCTCCTGGCCGACGCCGAGAAGAACCTGAGAGATCAGCTCGGCCGCCGAACCTTCGACCTCGTGCTTCTGATTCACGTCATCGAGCACATCGAGAAAGCGGATCAGCTGCTGGAAGAGCTGAAGCTCCTGGGCCGCCGGCTCCTGGTGGAGGTTCCGGACTTCGAGTCGGACATGCTCAACCACGTCCGCCACCACTACCGCCGACCCTTCTATTCGGACGCGGATCACGTGCGAGAGTACACCGATTCGATCCTTCGAAGTCAGCTCACCCGAGCCGGCTGGAGCGTGGAGCACCTGGAGATACGGCGCGGCTCGATTGTCGCGGTCGCTGGACACCCGCGGTAAGAGCTACCCGACGGTCGGAACCGACGGTTGCGGCGCGAGAGCCTTCGTCGCTGGATGAGCGTCGGCCGACGTCGGACGGCGCCTCAGTCCATCCGCGACGAACAGGAAGTAGAACATCATGATCTGAGTTCGTTGACGATATGCCGTTCCCACGTTGCCGAGAAAAGCGCCGTAGGCGAGGGTGAGCGCAGTCGTGAAGACCAGGATGGGCATCGTCTGTCGGAGCCGCCGGTAGGCGGCGACGACGCCGCGGAGGAGCGCGGGGACGAGCGCATACCACAGGAGAACGTCCGGCAGAGCAAGGAGCTGCCGGAGGCCCTGGACCGACCACGGAAAGGGCGCGAACAGCAGGTAAGTCATACCTACCGGCAGAAAACTCAGAATTCCCCGGAAGGTGGAGACGTCGGCGTCGGCGCCGAAGCCGCTGCCGGCACGCGACAGATCCAGTCGTGAGTACCCGAGCAGCTGGATGTCGAAGAAGTGACTCTGCGCCATGATCTCGCGACCCACGGGCGTGTAGAGAAACAACAGGAGCACCGCGGTGACGAGAGTGAGCTGGGAAGCGACTCCGAAGATGAGTCCCCGTCGATGGTGCACCAGGATTCCGACGGCGGTCGCGACCGCGACCGCATAGAAGATGTAGAAGCGGAGCCAGACCAGAGCCGCCACCGCAATCAGGTACAGCACCAGCCAGGTCAAGGTGAACTTTTCTCGAAGGCGGTAAACCGCAAGAATGCTGAGGGCGATGCACAGCATCACCGCCGGATCTTTGTAGAGCGCCGCCGACCAGAAGATCATCTGAGGGAAGAAGGAAGTCAGCAGCATCGCAGTCCGCGCCACACCCCGGTCGTAGAGGATGAGGCCGATCTCGAAAATGACGACCGGCGTCAAGGCTCCGATGATGCCATTGAGGAACTGGACGAGAAGAACGTTTCTCCCGAAGACGTAGTAAATGACGGCGACGAAGTAGATGAACCCCCGATTGACTTTCCCTTCGATCGTGGTCTGCCAGGAATCAAGCGCCCCTCCGTGGGACCAGCTCTCCGCCAGGACCGCGCCGAAGCCGTCGTAAGTCTGGGAGTCCCCCCAGAAGGCGAGGCTGAAGCCCGGCTCCGTGTGGTGGAGCCAGAGGTAGAA
>Ga0302046_10005671_pt1 | contig 10963 bp, 9 predicted proteins | sample RVTome_11_FD_200261 | JGI IMG/M metagenome (GOLD analysis project Ga0302046, IMG submission 200261) | Soil microbial communities from uranium-contaminated site in the Upper Colorado River Basin, Wyoming, United States - RVT147D111 (version 2) ... | reverse complement strand
TGCTCGTTCTGCAATCGCCCGGAGAGCGAGGTCCAGCGCCTGATCTCCGGACCTGACGAGGTCCACATCTGCAATGAATGTGTGGACCTGTGTCAGGATATTCTCATTGGGGAGGACGAAGGCGCCTCGCGCGCCGGCCTGACCACGTCCGGCCGCCCCAGCCTGGCCCCCCACCAGATCTATGATCGCCTGGCAGAATATGTCGTCGGCCAGGAGCACGCCAAGCGCGTGCTCTCGGTGGCCGTGTACAACCACTACAAGCGGATCGCCAACCGCGGCAACCGCAGTGTCGAGCTGGACAAGAGCAACATCCTGTTGATCGGCCCGACCGGCTGCGGCAAGACGCTGCTGGCCCAGACCCTGGCGCGCACGCTCGACGTCCCGTTCTGCATTGCCGACGCCACCGCCTTGACCGAAGCCGGCTACGTCGGCGAGGATGTCGAAAACATCCTGCTGCGCCTGCTGCAGGCAGCCGACTTCAACATTCAGCGGGCCGAACGCGGCATTGTCTACATCGATGAACTCGACAAGACCGGCCGCAAGTCGGGCGACAACCCCAGCATCACCCGCGACGTCAGTGGTGAGGGCGTGCAGCAGGCGCTGCTCAAGATCATCGAGGGCGCCGAGGTCAACGTGCCGCCCCAGGGCGGGCGCAAGCACCCGCAGCAGGAGTTCATCCAGCTCGACACACGCGACATCCTGTTCATCTGCGGCGGCACCTTCGATGGCCTGTCCGAGATTGTCGGTGAGCGGGTCGGTCGTCGTGGCCGTCTCGGCTTCCCCGGCGCCCGTCAGGCCAGTGAATACGCCGCCGAGTCCAACCTGCTGCGCATGATGATCCCCGACGACCTGATGCACTTTGGCATGATCCCTGAGTTGGTTGGCCGTCTGCCCGTGGTGGCCATTGTCGACCAGTTGGACATCGGGGCCCTGCGTGCCATCCTGACCCAGCCCCGCAATGCGCTGGTGCGCCAGTACACCCGACTGTTCGAGATGGACGACGTCGAACTCGAATTCGAGGAGGCGGCGCTCGATGCCGCCGCCGAGAAGGCGCTTGCGCGCGAGACCGGGGCCCGCGGCCTGCGGGCCATCATCGAAGGCACGCTGCTCGACGTGATGTACGATATTCCCTCCCGGCTGGACGTGGGCCGGGTCGTGGTCACGGCCGAGGCGGTGCTCGGTGAAGGCGGTCCGATCCTGATCGACCGCGAAGGCCGCCAGATCGACGCCGAGACCGGCACCCCCCTGCCCGACGCCGCCTGAATTGAAGCCAAACCACCAGGGCGCAAAGGGCACAAAGATTCGACAAGTGGACACAAAGGTGGACTACCAGCATTCAGCCATCAGCTATCAGCTCAGAGCTGATAGCTGATAGCCGGTCTTCTTTGTGTTCCCCAATTGACCCTTTGTGGCCTTCGGGCCTTTGTGGTTAGCCTCGTATGATCCATCCTTCAACCTTCTCCATCGTCGCCCACAGCGACAGCGATCAGGCCTGGGGCATCGCCGTCGCCTCCAAGTTTCCAGCGGCCGGGGCCGTTGTGCCCTGGGCGCGGGCCGGTGCCGGGGCCGTCGCCACCCAGTCCCACGCCAACACGGCTTATGGGCCGGAGGGTTTGGCGCTGATGGCCGACGGGCTGAGCGCCCAACAGACCCTCGACAAGCTGATTGAAGCCGACGCCGACCGGGCACTGCGCCAGGTGGGGCTGGTCGACGCCGGGGGAGGTTCGGCCACCTTCACCGGCGAGAAGTGTCTCGCATGGGCCGGCGGCCGCATTGGCCAGGGGTACGCCGTACAGGGCAACATCCTGACCGGCCCCGAGGTCGTGCCGGCGATGGCCGAGGCCTATGAATCGGCCGGCGGGACATTGGCCGACCGCTTGCTGGCCGCCCTGCTGGCCGGCGACCGGGCCGGCGGCGACCGCCGCGGCCGGCAAAGCGCCGGGCTGCTGGTGGTCAAGGAAGCCGCCGGCTACGGCGGACACAACGACCGCTGGCTCGACTACCGCGTCGACGACCACCCCGACCCCGTCCCGCGCCTGACTGAATTGCTCGAACTGCACGACCTGTACTTCGGCCAGAGCCCGCCCGAAGATCGGGTGGCCCTGCAAGGTGTCGAGCTCCAGGCCCTGAAGCGCATTCTGGCCGACCAGGGCTACTACCAGGGCGCGGTCGACGCCTCGCTCGACGAGCCCACCCGACGGGCGCTGTTTGCCTTCCTGGGCAATGAGAACTTCGAAGAACGCTCCGACGTCGAAGCCGGCTGGATCGACCGGCCGGTCCTCGAATTCATCCAGCGCAAGTTTGGCTAACCACGAAGGCGCGAAGGGCGCAAAGAATATCTGCTCGCGCCTAGCTACTAGCTCGTAGCTAGTTGCTCGTTGCCACCTCTGTTCGCGTTCCTCCCTGAATCTTCATCCCCGTTTTGGCTTCGCAGCTCCCCCTCGTCCGTTATCATGCAGCCGCATCGTTGACGAAACTTGACCGGAGCTTTCATGCCGGACCTGGCAAGTACGCAAGCGCTGATCATCGACCTGGACGGAGTCCTATGGCGGGGCAAGGCTCTCTTGCCGGGCGTGGCGACGTTCTTCGCGCTGCTGCGCCGGCGCCAGCTTCGTTTCGTGCTGGCGACCAACAACGCCACCGCCTCGCCGGCCTCGATCCAACAGCGGCTCGAGCAGGCCGGGGTTGAGATTGTCGAAGACGAGGTGATGACCTCGGCCATGGCAGCCGCCGCCTACCTTGCCGACAACGTGGCAGCCGGCAGCCCGGTTCTGGTGATCGGCGAGCAGGCCTTGCGCCAGGCGCTGGCCAGCCGGGGCTTCCCCTTGGCGACCTCGGCCGACGGGACGATGGCCGTCGTCGTCGGCATGGACCGCACGCTGAGTTGGCCCCAGTTGGCCGAAGCGTGTCTGGCAATCCGGGCCGGCGCCGCCTTTATTGGCACCAACCCCGACGTGTCCTTCCCGACCGAACGCGGCCTGGTGCCGGGCAACGGCGCCACGCTGGCGGCGCTGCAGGCCGCCACCGATATCGCTCCGGCGATCATCGGCAAGCCCGAACCGCACTTGTACGAGCAAGCGCTTCAGCAGATGGGGGTCCCAGCCGAACACACGCTCGTCCTTGGCGACCGCCTCGAAACCGACATCCTGGGCGGCCAACGGATCGGCGCCCCCACCGGCCTGCTCCTGACTGGCGTCACCGATCGGGCGCAGCTTGAGTCCTCCGACATCCAGCCCGACTTTTTATTCGCCGACCTGGCAGCTGTCATCGACGCCTTGACCGACCCCGGCATATGACCAGCAAACCCAACATCTACGATTGCACGCGTGACCAGCTGACCGACTGGTTCGCCCAACGCGGCCAGCCGGCCTACCGTGCCGGTCAAGTCTGGCATTGGCTCTACCGCCAGTTGGCGACCGAAGCCGGTCAGATCACTACCCTGCCCTCGGAGCTGCGCCAAGCGCTCGACGAGTCGTTTGCCTTCGGAGTTCTGGCTCCGACCGACCGGCGCTACTCGAGCGACGGCCACACCGAAAAGGCGCTGCTGGCGCTGCCCGGCCAAGATGGGTACATCGAAGCCGTACTGATGGATTACCGGCGGCGGCGCACGGCCTGCATTTCGACGCAGGCCGGCTGTGCCCTGGGCTGCACCTTCTGCGCCACCGGCCAGATGGGATTCAAGCGCAACCTGTCGGCCGGCGAGATCATCGAGCAGGTGCTGCGCTTTGAACGCCAGCTGCGGCAGGCGGACGACCACCTGACGAATGTTGTTGTCATGGGAATGGGCGAGCCGTTCCACAACTACGAGGCGACGCTGGCCGCGCTTGACCGGCTGAACGACCACGACGGCTTCAATTTCGGGGCCCGCCGCATCACCGTTTCGACGGTCGGGCTGGTTCCCGCCATCGACCGCTTCACGGACGAGGGGCGGCCCTACCAACTAGCGGTGTCACTGCACGCGGCCGACGACGAGTTGCGCTCGTCGATGCTGCCGATCAACGACCGCTACCCGATCGCCGACCTGATGGCGGCCTGCCGCCGCTATGTCGCCGCCAGCGGCCGGCGCCTGACCTTCGAATGGGCACTGGTGAGCGATGTCAACGACAGCCAACAGCAGGCCCAGCGGCTGGCCGACCTGGTCGACGACCTGCTGTGCCATGTCAACCTGATCCCGCTCAACCCCACCGACGGCTACCGGGGCGGACCAACCCCCCAGGACCAAGCCCAGGCGTTTCAGTCGGTCCTGACCGGCCGTGGGATTTCGTGCAGCATCCGCCTGCGGCGCGGCATCGATATTCAGGCCGGCTGCGGTCAGCTTGCCGTTAACCACAAAGACCCAAAGGACACGAAGGGGACATGAGGGGGCACGGTCAACAGCAGCACTGAGCACTGGACACTGGACACTGGACACTGGACACTGGACACTGGGCACTGGGCACTGGGCACTGGGCACTGGGCACTTGGCCCTGGGCACCAAGCACCGAGCACCTGGCTAGATGCTAGAGGCTAGGCGCTAGCTTCTCTTCTTCGTCGTCCATATTCGAATCTTTGAGAGCTTGGGGCCTTCGTGGTTCCTACGCCGCAAAACCAGCGCGGTGCAGTCGCTCGGCGGCTTCGACCGTAAGCGGCACAATCACCCGCACGCGCGTCCCTTGGCCCGGCACCGACTCAAGCTTGAGAATGCCGTTGACCAACTCGGCCCGCTCACGCAGGTTGACCATGCCCAGGCTGCCGCGCTTCTCATAGTTGGTTTCGACCGCCTGGATGTCGAAGCCGCGACCGTCATCCACAATGTCGAGGGCCAGCACATCCTGATGCTTGCGCAGGCGGATCCAGACTGTGTTGGCCTCGGCGTGTTTGCGGGCGTTGTTGACCGCCTCCTCGCCGATAAAGAAGAGCACGCCCTGCTTGCCCACTTCCAGCTCGTCGGCCACGCCCTCGTCGGCCTCGACCACCACCCGCTGGCCATGAGTTTCCATCATCTTCTCGGCCAACTGATGGAAGGCGGGCACCAGGCCCTCGGATTCGAGCACCAGGGGTCGCAGCGTGAACAGCATCTGGCGCATCTCTTTGGTGGTGCGCCGGGTCAAATCTTCGATCTTGTACAGCTCATCGGCCGCTGATTTTGGATCGCGCTCCATCAGGCGCCGGGCGAAGTTGACCCGCATGCCGATGGCACTGATCGACTGGGTCGGGCCGTCGTGAAGGTCACGCGCCAACTTCTTGCGCGCCTCCTCCTGGATCTCGGAAATGCGTTCCTTTTCCTGTTCGAGTTCGCGGTACAGGCGAGCATTCTGCAGCGCGAACATCGCCTGCTGGGCGGTCACTTCGAGCAGCTCCAACCGATCACGCTGCTCGAAGAAGCCGGCCTGGGAGTGGCCGAACAACAGCACACCATATAGGTCGAGCCCTACCCCCAGCGGGATACAGATCGCCTGGCGGCACTTCTGGATGGCGGCAATGTGCTGCAGTTCGGGGTCGCGGGCCGGATCGTCCATCACCCGCATCTCGGACGACTCGAGGGCCTCGAACAGGATGCCGGACTTGCCCGGCAGCCGCACTCGCAGGTCGGCCTGGGTCAGGCCGCGGGCGGTCGGGACGTAAAGCTGTTCCTCTTCGAACATGAAGAGCACGGCAACGATGTCGGAAACGCCGTAACCTTCCTCGGAGAGCGCCGCCGTGCCCAGGTCGATCGTCATGTCGAGAACACGTTCGTAGTTGAGCGTGGCCGTCATCGAGGCGGTGCGGCGCAAGACCGACCACAGTCGGCGATTCTCTTCTTCGAGCTGGGACCGGCTGCCGTGAGGTTCGGTCGCCGAATCGGCCTCAGGTGCGTGGCTGACCATCTGTATGGTCTCGTCCTCGGAAAGGATTGAGTTGAGCCAGTTGCCCAATGCAGTCAATCGTCGGCCCTCAATTCAGACTGGGTTGACGGCGCTGTGCGCCGGGCGGCCGCTGTGCAAAGTGCATACGTTGGTATCTTTTGGGCCCGCCAACGACCGCCCTGCCTTGAGCCACCCGAGTATACAACAGGCATGCGGCTAGCCGGCCCAGTACCAGTATCACCCAGCCAACGTCCGGGCGACCTTACAGCGCGATTACAGGTGGCCGATCCCTGGGTCCGACAAGCTGCGACCTGGCGGCCGCTCCTTGTCAACATGATTCGGCGACGGTATCATTGACCGGATGGGTGAGCCTGTGCTGCTGTCCGCTTCGATCCTGTCGGCGGACTTCGCTCGATTGGGCGGCGCCATACGCGAGGCGGAGAGCGCCGGCGTCGATTGGATTCATATCGACGTCATGGACGGGCAGTTCGTGCCCAACATCACCATGGGCCCGGTCGTTGTGCAGGCCTGCCAGCGATCGACCGGCCTGCCGCTAGACGTCCACCTGATGATTGAGGAGCCGATTCGCTTCCTGCCCGAGTTCCAGCGGGCTGGCGCCGACTCGATCACCGTGCACGCCGAGGCCTGTACCCACCTGCACCGCACCCTACAGGCAATCCGCGACCTGGGGTGCAGTGCCGGCGTAGCGCTCAATCCGGCGACGCCGGCCAGTATCGTGGCCGAGGTGTTGGATCTGGTGGACCTGGTGCTGGTGATGTCGGTCAACCCCGGGTTCGCCGGCCAGACTTTCCTTGCCTCCAGCCTGACCCGCATCGGCCAAGTCCGGAACCTGCTCGACCATGCCGGGTCGCAGGCGCATCTGCAGGTCGACGGCGGCCTGACCGCTGAGACTGCACCCGGTGTCATCGAAGCCGGAGCCAACGTCCTGGCAGCAGCCAGCGCCATTTTCATGCACCCCGACGGGGTGGGCGCCGGCGTGCGGGCGCTGCGCCAGGGCGTCGGACAACGTGTTTCAAACTAGCCAACTGGTCCCAGCAAAAGAGCCGCCCGTAGGCGGCCCCAGGTTAGAGAAAGCGAAGCTGCTTGGTATCAGACGCGGGAAAGACGCTTGATGCACTTGGTGCACAGCGTCTTCTGGACAAGCTTGCCGCCTTCCATAAGCTTGACCTTCTGCAAGTTCGGCTTGAACGTGCGGCGGGTCGCATTCATGGAGAAGCTGCGATTGTGACCGAATTGAGTTCTCTTGCCGCAGTTTTCACAATGAGCCATCGACCGATCAACCTTTCGTCGGCATTCTGTTCTGTCATCGAACGGGCATCATCTTACCATATGCACTCCAACGTCGGGGACTGGCGTTCCCCTGGAGAGACCCTTAATGTCCACTGGTGAGACCAAACGCCACGGGCGAATTACGATATCGCCTAACGCCATCGCCACCATCGCTTCGCAGGTCGCCATGCAGTCTTATGGCGTCGTCGGGATGGCCTCCAAGAACCTTGTGAACGGCCTGGCCCATGCGCTGGCCAAGGACCCGCGCCATGGGGTTGAGGTGCGCACGGTCGGCGGCCACATCTTGATCGACCTGTACGTGGTGGTTGAGTACGGAACGCGCATTTCGACCGTTGCCACCAGTATGGCCAACTCGGTCCGCTACCAAGTCGAGCGGGCGCTGGGCATGCCGATCGCCGCCGTAAACGTCCATGTGCAGGATCTGCGCGTGAGCGACAGGGATTGAGGCATGATGGCGACCGACCGATGAGCGCCCAACACAAGATGCCGTCCTCGCCGGCGGCCGAGCGGATGTACCAGCGCTATGAAGCCATCGATGGCCACGACCTGCGCAAGGGCATTAGCGCCGGGCTCGCCTGGCTCCGCACCCACCAACAAGTGGTCAACGCCCTCAACGTCTTCCCCGTGCCAGACGGTGACACCGGCACCAACATGTTGCTGACGATGCAGGCGGCCTGGAAGGAAGTTGAAGCCCAGGACAACCCCAACATCGGCTTTGTCGCCCATGCCGTTGCCCATGGGTCCCTGATGGGCGCACGCGGTAATTCGGGCGTGATCCTCTCCCAGTTGTGGCGCGGCTTCGCCCGCCAGCTGGATGGCGTCGGCGAAATGGGTGCGGAGCTGCTCGTCAAGTCGCTCGACGAGGCCCGCCGCACAGCCTATAAGGGCGTCGTCCGGCCGGTTGAAGGCACAATCCTGACCGTCTCCAAGGACATAGCCGAGGCGGCCCAGATTGGTTTCGACGAAGGGGTGCGCAACCCACTCGATTTACTGCGCCTGGTGGTGGAGGCGGCCCACGCCTCGGTGGCGCGGACCCCCGATCTACTGCCCGTGCTCAAAGATGCCGGCGTAGTCGATTCAGGCGGCAAGGGCCTGGCCTACATCCTGGAGGGAATGTTGCGCTCGGCCTATCGCTTGCCCCTTGACGAGCCGATTCAAGCCGTTCAGCCCTTGAGCAGCCTGTCGCTGGATGGCGCGGCCGAGGCGGTCGAACCTGGCCAGGATTGGGAAGTTGTCGTCGATTTCCGGCCCAGCCAACCGCTGGATCTGGAGGCTTTCTACGGCCAACTGGAAGCGCTGGGCACCTCGATCCAGGTTGGCGAAGGCGACGGAATGTACCGCATGCACATCCACGTGCCCGACGACACCCAGTACCGCCCGATCGAATACCTGCAGGGATTGGGCATCGTGACCAAGGTCGCTATTGAGAACCTGATGGATCAGATTGAGGGCCAGGGCGACCGCACCGGTCAGGAACTGCACCTAGAGAACGTCAAGCAGGGTGAAATCGCCGTCGTGGCCGTGGCCCCGGGCCCGGGCATCGCCCGGGTCTTCGCCAGCCTGGGTGCTGCTGCCATCGTCGAAGGCGGACAGACGATGAACCCCAGCACACAAGAAATCCTGGCTGCGTTTGAAGACCTGCCGACGGACAAGGTACTGATCCTGCCCAACAACAAGAACATTCACCTGGCGGCCAGCCAGGCCAAGGAACTCACGGTCAAACACGTCGAGGTAGTGCCTACGGTGGCCGTGCCGCAGGGGGTGGCGGCCATGGTGGCGCTCGACCGCAGCGGCGAACTTGCCGAAGTAGCCAGTGCCATGACCAAGGCCATCGAAGACGTCAGCTTCGGCGAACTGACAATCGCCACCCGCAGTGTCGAAATCGACGGCGTCAGCGTTACCGAGGGGCAGGTCATTGGCCTGCTCAATGGTAAGTTGGTGGTGGCCGGTGACGAACTGGAATCCAGCCTGGTCGAGCTCCTGGAAAACGCCGACGTCGAACAGCACGAGCTGCTGGCATTGTACGTCGGGCAAAACTTGCCACTGGCGGAGGCCAACGCCATCGCCGACCGTCTGCGGCAGCGTTGGCCACATTTGGAAACCGAAGTCCTCGAAGGCGGCCAGCCGCACTACCATTTCATCCTGTCGCTCGAATAGGCATGGCCAAGGTTCGCATTGTCGCCGACAGCTCGGCTCGGCCCCCCAATCCGGAGCTGTGGGATCATCCCCTGTTGACCCCGGCGCCTGTGCACATCCGGGCCAACGGCATCGAGGACGTCGAAGATCCGCGCCGGACTCTGGGCAGCTATCGCTCGCTGCTGGCCAACGCCAGCGTACCCCTGGCCGAGCCGGCCTCGGTTGATACGATGGTCCAGATCTACGGCCAATTGTTCGAGCAATCCGACCAAATCCTTTCACTTCACCCCGCGCAATCCGTCAGCCGAGGGTGGGCCAATGCCCGCCAGGCCAGCGACCTGTTCCGTGGCCGCTGTGATATTCAAGTCATTGATTCGCAAAGCTTGTCGGCCGGACTTGGCCTGCTGGTCGAAGCGGCCGTGCTGGCCGCCGAGCAGGATGAGCCGCTCGAGGAAATCGTGCGACTCGTGCGCGGCATGATCCCGCGCATGTACCTGGTCTTCTTCCTGGATGACTTGCTCCACCTCGAACGCTATGGCTTGATCACGGCTTCCCAGGCGATCCTGGGCAATATGCTGGGCGTGATTGCCTTCCTGACGATGGAGGACGGCCGTCTGATCCCGATGGAGAAGGTGCGGTCACGGCCCAGGGCCCTGGAGAAGTTGGTTGAATTCGTCGCCGAATTCACCGATCTGGAACACATCGCCGTACTGCAGCCGTCAGAGCGCAAGGCCGACGACGGGCGTTGGGTCGCCGAGCGCCTGGCCGGCCTGCATCCAGCCACGCCCATCACGTTCGCCGACTACGGCCCAGCCGTAGCCACGCTGGTCGGCCAGCAGAGCGTCGGCGTGATCGTACTTGAAGCGGAAGACGACCTGCCGTGAGCGGCGGACGCTGCCACTCCAACCGCGATGGTATGATGGCCGGCATGCCACGCAGCTACCCCGACCACCGCGCCTCATGAACAGCGCCCTCGAGAAACTGGCCAAGTACATCCGGCTCGAAGTCGACCGCAAGTTTGACAACGGCGCCGTTGTTGGCGGGCTGTCCCGCATGCTCGATCCCTGGGAGGAAGAGGCCCGCCATAGCGGTCTGCCCGACCCGGCGACCAGCGCCGTGGTCGACCGGTTGCGAGACTACGGCCGCCTTACCCCCAGAGCCCGTCAGGAAACCCTGCAAGGCTTGTGGACACGGCTGGGCCGTTCGTACGACGACCTCGAACCCATTCCAGGGCTAGCGGGGGGCGACGGACCGTCGGGCGCCGAAATGGACGGCGACCAGGCAGCCGAAGCCGCCAGCATTCCGGAAACCACACACGTCGAACAACCAGCCACGGACGAACCCGACCAGGCTGAGGATGAATTGGACTCCGACGAAGGCGAGCCTTCCGCTGACGATGAGCCCGAGGCTGAAGACTTCGACGAAGACGTAGACGAATACGGCGAGGGTGAAGTCCAAGAAGACGAGGATCATGCGGAAGAGCCAGTGGCCGAGGCCACACCGGCTGCCCGACGGGCGTCGGCCGTGCGTCAGGCTGTCCGGGCCGATGCCGAGGCACCGGCCGCGCTGGATGCCCCCCTGACCACGATCTCGGGCATCGGCCCAAAGTCAGCCAAGACATTGAAAAAGCTTGGCCTCGAAACCCTGGGCGATCTGTTGTGGCATTTCCCCCGGCGCTACGACGACTACTC
>Ga0302046_10005668_pt1 | contig 10968 bp, 6 predicted proteins | sample RVTome_11_FD_200261 | JGI IMG/M metagenome (GOLD analysis project Ga0302046, IMG submission 200261) | Soil microbial communities from uranium-contaminated site in the Upper Colorado River Basin, Wyoming, United States - RVT147D111 (version 2) ... | reverse complement strand
GAATCCGCGTCCCGAACGCGATGGACGGCGTTCCCCATGTCACGCAGAAGCCGATCGGCAAGGGCGGCCGGTTCTTCTACGAGTTCGACCTGCCCGATGCGGGGACCTATTGGTACCACCCACATGAGGGCAGCTCCGAACAGGTCGGACGCGGCCTCTACGGTCCCCTGATCGTCGAGGAGCGCGAGCCGATCCGCGTCGACCGCGACGTGGTCTGGATGCTCGACGACTGGCGGCTGCAGAATGACGCGCAGATCACCGGCGACTTCGGCAACCTGCACGACATGAGCCACAACGGCCGGATCGGCAATACCGTTACCGTCAACGGGCGCATCCCCGGCGCCTTCTGGGCGCGGCGGGGCGAGCGCATCCGCCTCCGGCTGATCAACGTGGCGAATGCGCGGAGCTTCGCGCTCGACTTCGCCGGCCACCGCCCCATGGCGATCGCCTACGACGGCCAGCCGGTGGCGCCGCACGAGCTGCCGGGCGGCCGCATCGTCCTCGGCGCGGCGATGCGCGCCGACCTGGTCATCGACATGATCGGCAAGCCGGGCGAGCGCTTCGCGGTCACCGACCGCTTCTATCCCAATGCCGGCTTTCCGCTACGCGATATCGCCTATCAGGACGAGACGTTGCGGGACCGGCCGCTGGACGCGCCGCTGGCGCTGGCGGCGAACACCATGCCGGAGCCCGACCTCGCTGAGGCGCAGCGCCATCACATCGTCCTCGGCGGCGGCATGATGGGCGGTATGACAGGGGCGATGATGGACGGCCGGCAGACGGACCTCCGCACGATGATGCATAACGGCAAGGCCTGGGCGATCAACGGCGTCGCCGCTTCCGGGCACATGATGGAGCCGCTGCTCACACTGCAGAAGGGCCGTACCCACGTCTTCGTCATGGAGAACCAGACGGCGTGGCATCATCCGATGCACTTGCACGGCCATTCCTTCCGCGTCATCCGGCGCAACGGCAGGCCGACGGCGCATAGCGAATGGCGCGACACCGTGCTGCTCGACCCGCGCGAGCTGGTCGAGATCGCGTTCGTCGCCGATAATCCCGGCGACTGGATGTTCCACTGTCATATCCTGGAGCACCAGGAAGGCGGGATGATGGGGCTGGTCCGGGTCGCTTAAGTCGCCGCGGCGCGTCGGCACCGATTGGACGCAATCGGAGAAGCGTCTATCATCGCGGCGAATTGACGTGCTCGCCCGGGCGGGGCGATGCCCCGCTGTGAGTACGCCCGCATGTTCACAGGCCTTCGATCGAAGATCACGCCCGTCCGACTGGTGGTGCTCGTCTGCGCGGCGCAGGTGTGCGTGCAGGTCGGTGCCTATGTCTGGCCGGCGCTGCTGCCCGGCATGATGCTTCGCTGGTCGCTCAGCAACAGCGAGGCGGGCTGGATCACGGGCGTCTTCTACGCCGCCTATACCGCGGCCGTGCCGATCCTCGTGACCCTGACCGACCGGGTGGATGCGAAGCGCGTTTATCTTGCCGGCGTGGCGCTGACGGTCGTCGCGCATCTTTCCTTTGCCCTGTTCGCGGATGGCTTCTGGACCGCGATCGCTGCGCGCGCGCTGGCGGGCATCGGCTGGGCGGGGACCTATATGACCGGACTGAAGCTGCTGGCCGACCGGGTCGAGGGCCGGCTGCTCGCGCGCGCCGTGGCGGGACATGCGGCCGGCATCGGCATCGCCGGCGCCTTCTCCTTCGTGATAGCCGACCTGGTGCAGGGGGCCGCCGGGTGGCAGGGCGCGTTCGCCGTCGGCGCCGGCTTCGCGGTATGCGCCTGGATCGTGGTCGCCCTGTTTGCGCCGGCACGGCAGGCCGCGTCGCACGCCGCCGCGCCGTCGTACAGGCTGTTCGATTTCCGGCCCGTCTTCCGTAACCGCTCGGCCATGGCCTATGCGCTCGCCTACTGCTTCCACACCTGGGAGATGAACGCGCTGCGCGGCTGGGGCGTCGCCTTTCTCGCCTTCGTGGCCGTCAGCACGGGCGACGCGCATCCCTGGATCGCGCCGACGGTGGTAGTGACCGCGATGGGGCTGATCGGCACGGGCGCCAGCATCTTCGGCAACGAGATGTCGATCCGCTTCGGGCGCATGCGGCTGATCCGCGTCGCCATCGCGGGCTCGGTGCTGGTCGGCGCGGTCATCGGTTTCCTTGGACCGTCGTCCTATACGCTGGCTGCCGCGCTGGTGCTGGCCTACGGCTTCGTCATCTGGCTCGACTCCTCGTCGCTGACGGCGGGCACGGCGGGCAGCGCGGACCCCGCGCGCCGCGGCGCGACGCTGGCGGTGCATTCCATGCTCGGCTACGGCGGCGGCTTCGTCGGGCCGCTCGCGGTCGGCTGGACGCTCGACCTCGCAGGCGGCATGTCGCGCATTGGGTGGGGCGCGGCCTATCTCACCATCGCGGTGCTGGTGCTGATCTCGCTCGTCGTCTTCACCGCCATGAAGCCGCGCGATATCGAGGGCGACCGCGGCCGCCCCTGAGGCTCAGTTTTCCACCAGGCCTTCGACCAGCCTTTTCGCGTCCGCCAGATCGTAGCCGCAGAGCTCGCCGGCCGCCTTGATGGCATTGATCCTCTGCCCGGCGAGGACGAGGTCCTGAGGCAGATGTGGATCGGCAGCGCCATGACGGCGCACCAGCCCGCGAAGCCGCCGAGCGCCCAGGGCGACTCCCAGGACTGCGCAATCGTCAGGAACGTAAACACCGCGGCGACGAAGGCGAGCAACAGGAGGCCGCAGAAGAGCGCGCTCCAGCGCGTCTCGCGATAGAACCGCAGGTCGTGCGAGGGGGCGACTTCGTGGTCGCATAGAATCTGCATCGCGTTCTTCCGGCGGATGGGATAACGCGTCGCCGTACAGATACCGTCAAGGGAACGGGCGGGAGCGGCTCAGACCTCGACCTTGCCGGTCTTGAGGCGCATCAGGGCGAGCGCGCCGTCCTCGGTGCCGACGGCGAGGCTGCGGCCGTCGGGCGCCCAGGCGATCGCGCTCACCGCTCCGTCGCCGGGCGTCCGGGCGATCGCGGCGTCGCCCTTGCGGATATCGCCGATCAGCACGGAGCCGTCGGAATAGCCGGCGGCGGCATGGCAGGTCGCCGGATGGGCGGCGACATGGCTCACCGTGGCGTTGAAGACATGACCGAACTCGAGCGGTGGCTTGCCTGCCGGGCCCGCCGCGCCGCAATGCCAGGAGGTCACGGTGTCCGCGCCGCTGGCGCAGAGATACGCGGAGTCCGCGGTCCAGCTCAGCGCGCGGATCTTCGCGGTGTAGCCGCTCATGCGGAAATCGCCGAGGTCGGCAAGCCGCCAGCAATGCAGTTCGCGGTCCTGGGTGGCGGTCGCGACATAGCGTCCGTCCGGGCTCCAGGCCAGCGCCGTGTGAGAGCCGCGCCAGACGAGATCGGCGGCGAGCGTTCCCGCTGTGCAGTCGAAGACCGAGACGCCGTTGTAGCGCGCCACGGCGAGCAGCCTGCCGTCCGGCGAGAAGGCGATGCCGCTCGGTGTGCTGACCTGGTCGGGCAGCCGCGCGACGGCCTCGCCGTCGGCCGACATCAGCCGCACGGTCTTGCCGGCGGAGCAGGCGCGCAGCCCGCGGCCCGGATGCGACGCTACGGTGTCGATCCATTGGCCGCCGGCGTCGGCAACCTCCGTCACCGCGCCGTCAGGCGCGATGCGCAGCAGCAGGCCGGCATCCGTGCCGACCAGGATGTGATGCGGGTCGTGGTCGGGCGTGGCGCACAGCACTTGGCCGATGCCGTCGCTCGCCGTCGGCCGGAAGGAGAGGGGAGCCGCGTCTCCGGCCGTGGTGTAAATGCCACCGTCCCCTGCCGCAGCGAACAAGGTGTCGCCGGCGCGGTTGAAGACGACGGCGATGACATAGGCGCCGAGGCCGGCTTGCTCGAAGGCGATCTCCGGTGCGATCACGTGTGCGCCGTGGTCGTAGCCGTCCCCGCCGCCCGTTAGCGCTTCGCGACGCATGCGCGAAATCCCCGTTCGATCTCGTCCCGGTCGAGGTTGCGGCCGATGAAAACGATCCGGCTTTCTCGCGTGTCGCCGCGGCGCCAGGTCGTCCCCCAGTCGCTGTCCATGACCATGTGCACGCCTTGGAAGATGTAGCGGCGCCTTTGTCCGCGGATGTCGAGGATGCCCTTGCTGCGGAAGATCTTCGTGCCGCGCTCCATGATCAGCGTATGGATCCAGATAGAGAACTTCTCCGCGTCCAGTGGCTCGGCGCTTTTCAGCGAGACGCTGGCGATCGTCTGGTCGTGCGCGTGGCTGTGCTCGTGGTCGTGCTCGTTCTCGCCGTCGAGGAAGTCGGGCTCGATGTCGAGGATGCGCTTGAGGTCGAAGGCGCCGCGGTCGAGGATCTGCGCCAGGTCGATGTCCGTGCGGACGGTCTCGTGCACGGTGGCGAAGTGGTTGATTGCGGCAATGCGCTGCTTCACTTGCTCCAGCGTCGCGGCGTCGACGAGGTCGGTCTTGTTCAGCAGGATCACGTCGGCGAAGGCGACCTGCTCCTCGGCCTCGTGGCCGTCGTCGACGCGGGTCAGGAAATGCTTGGCGTCGACCACCGTGATAACCGCGTCGAGCCGGACGCGCTCGCTCACGTCGTCGTCGACGAAGAAGGTCTGCACGACCGGCGCCGGGTCGGCGAGACCGGTGGTCTCGATCAGCATGCCGTCGAATTTGTCCTTGCGCTTCATCAGCGCCGAGATGATACGGATCAGATCGCCGCGCACGGTGCAGCAGATGCAGCCGTTATTCATCTCGAACACTTCTTCGTCGCTGTCGACGACGAGCTCGTTGTCGATGCCTACCTCGCCGAACTCGTTGACGATGACGGCGTAGCGCTTACCGTGCTGCTCGGTCAGGATGCGGTTGAGGAGGGTGGTCTTACCTGCCCCCAGATAGCCGGTCAGCACGGTGACCGGAATCAGCTCGTCGGCTTTCATTGGCTCTCCCCATCAGCTTCTGTTCGCCGCTTCTTCCCGGGCGGCACGATCATTCGGCAGGCGACAGCCTGGTCTTTGATTCTGTCAGCGCAGCAGTCCGGCCGTAGAAGGCGCCGGCGAGCCAGCCGAGGCTGGCCCAGAATACCGCCGATGTGGCGATCGAGGCCGCCGCGAAATGCGATGCGAGCTCGGGCGGCACCTGCGCGCTGAGCTCGGACGGATGCGGCGCGCCGACCAGATGCGGCAGTGCGATCGCCACGATCCCGGCTGCGGCCGCCAGGGGCTTCTTCGGGAACACCAGCAGCCACAGACCGACCGCCGTCGCAGCGGCTGCGAAGATCCACCAGATCTGCCGCTCGACGAGGCCGGCGGCGTTCATCGCCGGCAGCTCGGGCGCGAGGCCGAGCGATGGCGCCAGCGTGAAGACGGCGAAGCCCGCCATGCCCCAAAGCACGCCTGTCTGCCCCGTGGTCTTGCCCTTCCGCAGCGCGAAGCTGGCGACGAGCAAGAAGGCGAAGCCGATGCCCGCGATGACATTCGCCAGCGCCGTGAAGAACAGCCGTTCGATCCCGTCCGCAGGCGCCCAGCCGCCGTCCGCCGCGCCAAGCGAAGGCGCGTGCTCGGCAGTGCCGGGTGCGTGTGAATGTGCGGCTGCCGGCGCGGTTGCAGCTTCCTCATATTTCTCCGCCTGCAGGATCAGCGGCGTCGTCGTGACCTGCTGCAGGCCGGTGACGGCCAGCCCGGCAAGAAGCCCCGCCAACAGTGCGCTCGCCAGGAAATGGCGGATCATCGGCCGTCCACTCAATGGCAGGGGAAGGCGAAGGAGTGGCGCGAGTCATGCGCCGCGTTGTGGATCGCCTCGGGATGGGCGAAGCCCACGCCGTAGATCAGAAAGAGGCCGAAGATGGCGCCGCAGACGGCGACCGCCCGCTGCTGGGTGAGCGCTGCGGCCGGCGCCTGTTCCGCCGTCGCCGCGATCGCGTGCTTTCTGTCGGTCATTGGACTGTTGCTCCTATCGTCCGTCCGCGCAGTATGCCTGACGCGGGGCGTTCGGACAAAGCTCAGTAGATCGTTGATGCCGTCGCCGAACTCTCCCTCGATCAGGGCCTTGATCGTCGTGCCGTAGACCTGGAACAGTTTGTAGAAGCGGTACACCGGCGGGTTGGCTGGCACTGACGGAGAAAAATTGTCCGTTTCTCCGTCACAACGGGGCAAATTGACCATTCTCGCGGCGAATTGGCCTGCACCAAGGCACGAAATTCGAGCAAGATGTGACAGTGGTGCCCAGTCTTTTGGCATGAGGCCATGTCCGCTCCACAGCCCGTCGCGTGTTCGATGCCGCCGGGCGGGTGCGAATATATTGCCTGACAGATCAAGGCGCTCTTGTGGGCGGGCGTAGTTTTGCTAAGTTACGGCGTTTTGCGCGGTGCGGCGGGGCGACTCGCCGGAAAAGAAGCAAAGATACACCGCGGCCGAGATAGGCGAGGAACCGAGTTGAACAGGTACGACGTTGGCGTTGCCGCCGCGAGAAAGGCTGCCGAGCTGCGGGGTCTCTACGATCCCCGGTACGAGCACGACGCCTGCGGTGTGGGCTTCATCGCCAACATCAAGGGGCGGAAGAGCCACGCCGTCATCGAGGACGGCCTCCGGATTCTGGCCAACCTGACCCATCGGGGCGCGGTCGGAGCCGATCCGAAGGCGGGCGACGGCGCGGGCATCCTGATCCAGATCCCGGACGCGTTCTTCCGCGCGGAGTGCCGTGCCCTCGGCTTCGATCTGCCGGGGGTCGGCGACTACGGGGTCGGCATGCTGTTCCTGCCTCGCGAGGCGCGCGCGCGCGCCCGTTGCGAGACGGTCTTCGCGAAATACGCGACGGCGGAAGGGCAGACGATCCTCGGCTGGCGCGACGTCCCGGTCGACGATTCCGACCTTGGGGAGTCGGTCAAGGGCGCGGAACCGGCCGTTCGCCAGGTCTTCATCGGCCGCGGCGCCAACTGTCCGGACGTCGACTCCTTCGAGCGCAAGCTCATCGTCATCCGCAAGCAGGCGGCGATCGAGATTCTGGCGTCGGGCGATGAGTTTGCGGACTATTACATCGCCTCGCTGTCGGCGCGGACCATCGTCTACAAGGGCATGCTGCTGGCGCACCAGGTCGGCATGTTCTATCGCGACCTGGTGGACCCGCGGGTCGTTTCGGCGCTGGCGCTGGTCCACCAGCGTTTCTCGACCAACACCTTCCCGACCTGGAAGCTCGCCCATCCCTACCGGATGATCGCCCATAACGGCGAGATCAACACGCTGCGCGGCAACCTCAACTGGATGAACGCGCGGCGCCACTCGATGAAGTCAGAGCTGTTCGGCGCCGACCTCGACAAGGTCTGGCCGCTGATCCCGGAAGGCCAGTCGGATTCCGCCTGCTTCGACAACGCGCTGGAGCTGCTGGTGCTGGGCGGCTACTCGCTGGCGCACGCGATGATGCTGCTGATCCCGGAGGCGTGGTACGGCAACGCGCTGATGGACCCGCAGCGCCGCGCTTTCTACGAGTACCACGCTGCCCTGATGGAGCCCTGGGACGGTCCGGCGGCGGTCGCCTTCACCGACGGTCGGCAGATCGGCGCGACGCTCGACCGCAACGGCCTGCGCCCGGCGCGCTATCTCATCACCGACGACGATACCGTGATCATGGCGTCCGAGATGGGTGTGCTGCCGGTTCCGGAAGCGCGGATCGTCGAGAAATGGCGGCTCCGGCCGGGCCGCATGCTGCTGATCGACCTGGAACAGGGCCGCATCATCGGCGACGAGGAGAACAAGGCCGAGCTGGCGTCCGCCAAGCCCTATCAGGCTTGGCTCGCCCGCACGCAGATCCAGCTCGAGGACCTGCCGGCGGTGCGGCGCGGCGCGCGCCGGCCCAATGCGCCGACGCTGCTCGACCGCCAGCAGGCCTTCGGCTACACCCAAGAGGACATCAAGCTCCTGATGGCGCCGATGGCCGAGACCGGTCAGGAGGCGGTCGGCTCGATGGGTACCGACACGCCGATCGCCGTGCTGTCGCGGCGGCCAAAGCTGCTCTACGCTTATTTCAAGCAGCTTTTCGCCCAGGTCACCAACCCACCGATCGACCCGATCCGCGAGGAGCTGGTGATGTCGCTGGTATCGATGATCGGTCCTCATCCCAACCTGCTCGGTCTTGCCGACGGCGGCACGCACCACCGGCTCGAGGTCAGCCAGCCGATCCTCACCGACGAGGACCTGGAGAAGATCCGCGCGATCGGCAAGCTTTCCGGCAGGGCGTTCCGAACCAAGACGATCGATCTCAGCTATCCGGTGGAGCACGGCGCGGCCGGCATGAAGGATGCTCTGTCCGGACTTTGCGGCGAGGCGGAAGCAGCCTGCCGCGACGGATACAACATCGTCATCCTCAGCGACCGCGCGGTCAGCGCCGAGCGCATCGCGATCCCGGCGCTGCTGGCGACATCGACGGTGCATCATCACCTGATCCGCGCGGGGCTTCGCACCAGCCTCGGTCTCGTCGTCGAGACCGGGGAAGCGCGGGAGGTGCATCACTTCTGCCTGCTCGGCGGCTACGGCGCGGAGGCGATCAACCCCTATCTCGCCTTCGAGACGCTGGCGACGGTATGCGAGGAGATGCCGCACGACCTCAGCGTCGAGGAGGCGCAGAAGCGCTACATCAAGGCGGTCGACAAGGGCATCCTCAAGGTGATGTCCAAGATGGGCATCTCAACCTTCCAATCCTATTGCGGGGCGCAGATCTTCGACGCCGTCGGTTTGCAGAGCAGCTTCGTCGACGCGCATTTTTTCGGCACGCACACAGCGATCGAGGGCATCGGCCTTGCCGAAATCGCCGAAGAGACGGTGGCGCGCCATCGCCAGGCGTTCGGCGGCGACCTCGTCTACCGGCGTTTCCTCGACGCCGGCGGCGATTACGCTTTCCGGGTGCGGGGCGAGGAGCACAACTGGACCCCCGATACCATCGCCGGGCTGCAGCACGCGGTACGCAGCAACGCGCAGGACAAGTACGACGCCTATTCGCGGATGATCAACGATCAGACCCGGCGGGCGATGACGATCCGCGGCCTGTTCGAGCTCTTGCCGGCGGCCGAGCCCGTTCCGATCGAGGAAGTCGAGCCGGCGAGCGAGATCGTCAAGCGCTTCGCCACGGGAGCGATGTCGTTCGGCTCCATCTCGCGCGAGGCGCACACCACGCTGGCGATCGCGATGAACCGCATCGGCGGCAAGTCGAACACCGGCGAGGGCGGGGAGGAGTCCGACCGCTATGTGCCGCTGCCGAACGGCGACTCCCAGCGTTCGGCGATCAAGCAGGTGGCGTCGGGACGGTTCGGCGTCACGGCCGAATACCTCGTCAACTCGGACATGATGCAGATCAAGATGGCGCAAGGCGCCAAGCCCGGCGAGGGTGGCCAGCTTCCCGGCCACAAGGTGGACGCCGTGATCGCCAAGGTGCGCCACTCGACGCCGGGCGTCGGCCTGATCTCGCCGCCGCCGCATCACGACATCTATTCCATCGAGGACCTGGCCCAGCTCATCTACGACCTGAAGAACGTCAACCCGGACGGCGACGTCAGCGTCAAGCTCGTCTCCGAGGTCGGCGTCGGCACGGTGGCGGCGGGCGTCGCCAAGGCCAAGGCCGACCAGGTCACCATCGCTGGCTTCGAGGGCGGCACCGGCGCGAGCCCGCTGACCTCGATCCTGCACGCCGGCTCGCCCTGGGAGATCGGCCTCTCCGAGACGCACCAGACGCTGGTGTTGAACAAGCTGCGCGGACGCATCTCGGTCCAGGTCGACGGCGGGCTGCGCACCGGGCGCGACGTGGTCGTCGGCGCGCTGCTCGGCGCCGACGAGTTCGGCTTCGCCACCGCGCCGCTGGTCGCATCGGGCTGCATCATGATGCGCAAGTGCCATCTCAACACCTGCCCGGTCGGCATCGCGACCCAGGACCCCGAGCTGCGTCGCCGCTTCACCGGCAAGCCGGAGCACGTCATCAACTTCTTCTTCTTCGTCGCTGAGGAAGTGCGGGCGCTGATGGCGACGCTGGGCTTCCGCCGCTTCGCCGACATGATCGGCCGCTCGGACCGGCTGGAGCAGCGTAAGGCGATCGAGCACTACAAGTCGAAGGGTCTTGATTTCTCGCGCGTGCTGCACAAGCCGGAAATGGGCCCCGATGTCGCCATTCGCAACAGCGAGCGGCAGACGCACGATATCCACGATGTGCTCGACCGCCGGCTGATCGCGCAGGCGGCGCCGGCGCTCAGCGACGGCACGCCGGTGACGATCGCGGCCAAGATCCGCAACTCCGACCGCACCGCCGGCGCCATGCTGTCGGGCGTGGTGGCGAAGCGCCACGGTCATGCCGGCCTGCCGCCGGACACCATCAGCGTGAGCCTGACAGGGACGGCGGGGCAGAGCTTCGGCGCTTTCCTGGCGCATGGCGTCACCTTCGACCTGGTCGGCGAGGCCAACGACTATGTCGGCAAGGGGCTGAGCGGCGGCCGGCTCGTGGTGCGCCCGCCCGAGGACAGCAAGATCGTGCCGGAGAAGAGCATCATCGTCGGCAACACGGTGCTGTATGGCGCGATCGCCGGCGAGTGCTATTTCCGCGGCGTCGCCGGCGAGCGCTTCGCCGTGCGCAACTCGGGCGCGCTTGCGGTCGTCGAAGGCGTCGGCGACCACGGCTGCGAGTACATGACCGGCGGCATCGTCGTCGTGCTCGGCGATGTCGGGCGAAACTTCGCGGCCGGCATGAGCGGCGGCATCGCCTACGTGCTGGACGAGTCCGGCGACTTCGAGCGGCGCTGCAACATGGCGATGGTCGAGCTGGAGCCGGTGGGCGCCGAGGACGACATTCTCGAGCGCTTCAAGCACCAGGGCGGTGACCTCGAAGGTCACGGCCTGGTCGACGTGATGCGCGACATGTCGCGGCACGACGAGGAGCGGCTCTACCGGCTCATCGTCAACCATGGCCGCTAT
>Ga0302046_10005667_pt1 | contig 10968 bp, 10 predicted proteins | sample RVTome_11_FD_200261 | JGI IMG/M metagenome (GOLD analysis project Ga0302046, IMG submission 200261) | Soil microbial communities from uranium-contaminated site in the Upper Colorado River Basin, Wyoming, United States - RVT147D111 (version 2) ... | reverse complement strand
CCGCTGCTCGTCGAGATGGGCCTTCCGCAGGTCGGCGATGCGGGTGTTGAGCTCGTCGCCCTCAGTCCGGCCGCTCCAGGCCCGCTCGAGGAGCCACTTGAGCTCTCGGTTGGGGCCGATGCGCGGATATCCGACCAGCTGGGCGACGGTGTTGGACGTGTTCACGGAGGCAAGTCTAGATCACCGGCCCGGATCTCGACCTCGATGATGGAGAATGCTCCCACGACGATGCCACAGATCGTTCGCACGATCGGACGAACCCTCCGCAGCGGTGCTCGACGAGCCGTCGGGCTGGCCGCACGTGGCCTGGAACGGGTGGAGGGTGTCGTTGCGGGCATGGGGAATCCGGAGGCCATCCCGCTCGTCCTCGCGCCCTCCCTGCCCCAAACCGCGGTCGACTCGTACTGGGGCGAACATACCGTTCACTCGACGCCGTTCCGCTCGGCCCGTGCTTCGTTGGCCTACCTCCGCCGCCGCTCGCGCGAGTACCCGCTGTTCGAGCAGCTCATGGAGCTGTACGGCAATCACGAGCACGATACGGTCGTGGACTACGGGTGCGGTCCGGGGAATGACCTGGTGGGGTTCCTGGTGAACGGCAGGGCGCGCCGGGTGGTCGGAGTCGACATCTCGCGCAAGGCGCTGGAGCTGGCGCGTCGCCGTCTGGCGCTGCATCGGATCGACGGAAGCCGGGCGACGCTGGTCCAGATGGGCGACGGCGATCCCCAGATCCCACTCGACACCAGTTCGATCGACTACCTGTATTGCGAGGGCGTCCTGCACCACACCTCCGACCCGGTGGGCGCGCTGCGGGAGTTCCACCGCATCCTCAGGCCAGGGGCGAAAGTGGCGATCATGGTCTACAACCGCGATTCGCTCTATTACCACCTGTACACGGCCTACCAGCGGCAGGTCCTGGAGGGAGCCTTCGCCGGCCTGTCAATCGATGAGGCGTTCCGACGCAACACGGACGGCGAGGAATGCCCCATCGCCCGGGCCTACGTGCCCGATGCGTTCGTGGCCGAATGCGAGCAAGCCGGATTCGATGCTCGCTTTGTCGGCGGATATTTCGCTGCCCTCGAGCTTCAGCTGTTCCGCGCCCTGGGCCAGCAGGCCACCGCCGACAAGCGCCTGCCTGCCGAGCATCGAGGCTTCCTGGGCGAGCTGGAGGTCGGCGGGGATGGGTTCCCGCGCTACCGTGGACAGCTGGCCGGCATCGGCGGCGTCTACCACCTGGTCAAAGGGTTGCCGGCCTGACCGTGCAATCAACGACCACCCCTGGTGTCACACCGGAACCGGTCCAAGAGGATCTCGACCGGCGGAACGAGGAGTTCTGGGACGAGCTGTGTGGGACGTCGTTCGCACGGCAGTTGGGGCTGGTCACCCGGGATCGGGAGACGCTGGAGGCCTTCGACCGTGCCTACTTCGGGTTCTACCCGTACCTCGCTGGATACCTGGATCGCTTCGACCTGGCCGGGCGTCGGGTACTGGAGATCGGCCTGGGTTACGGATCCCTGGGCGAGGCGCTGGCCAGAGGCGGTGCGGACTACCACGGCCTGGACATTGCCGCCGGCCCAGTGCGGATGATGCAGCACCGCCTCGCGATGCTGGGAAGCGGCGGCGCCGTGGACCAGGTGAGGCAAGGGTCCGCCCTGGCGATGCCCTACCCCGACGAGACGTTCGATTACGTGTACGCGATCGGCTGCCTGCACCACACCGGGGACCTGCCGCGCTCAATCGACGAGGTCCGACGCGTCCTGGTGCCAGGGGGCCTGGCGGTGGTAATGGTCTACCACGCCGATTCGTGGCGTCAGTGGCGCCGGGTGCACTTGACCCGGGCCTGGGCGCGCGTCCGCGGCCGCGCCGGGCCATCCGAGGTCGACGTGGCGCGGCTGTACGACAGCAACGCGAGCGGGACGGTGGCGCCACACACGGAATACGTGTCCCGGCAGGAGATCGCGGACCTGTTCGGCTTGTACTCGGCGGTGGAGGTCCGAGCCAGGAACTTTGACGACCTCCGCTTCCTCGGCCGGCGCGTGATCCCTCGCCACCGGGTCCTCGGTTCTCCCCTCGAAGCGTGGCTGGGGCTGGACCTGTATGTCGTGGCCCGCCGGTAACCGCCGACACCCGATATGCTTCCGCGCCGATGCACCCGCCCAGCCGCTAGGGACGCGCGCATTTCGGGCGTCGTGCGACCCCTGCTCAAACGGCACGTGGATGCGGAGGCACGATGAAGGCAGTCATCCTGGCGGGCGGCCGCGGTACCCGGATCTCTGAAGAGACCCACCTGCGACCCAAGCCGATGATCGAGATCGGCGGACGGCCTCTGCTGTGGCACATCATGAAGATCTATTCCGCCCACGGCGTGAACGATTTCGTGGTTTGCAGCGGCTACAAGGGATATCTGATCAAGGAGTACTTCGCCAACTACGTGCTGCACATGTCGGATGTGACGTTCGACATGGAGCACAACACGATGGACGTCCACCAGCAGGACGTCGAGCCGTGGCGCGTCAGCGTGGTGGATACCGGCGACGACACGATGACAGGAGGACGCCTCAAGCGCGTGGCGGGCTATCTGGAGGGAGAGGACGCGTTCTGCTTCACGTACGGCGACGGCGTCGCCGACGTGGATGTTGCGGCGAGCATCGCGTTTCACCGCAATCACGGAAAACTGGCGACGGTCACAGCCGTGCAGCCACCGGGCCGCTTCGGCGCACTGCAGCTCGACGGCAGCGACGTCCGTGGGTTCACCGAGAAGCCGCTCGGAGACGGCGGCCTGATCAACGGGGGCTTCTTCGTGCTGTCACCGGCATGCCTCGACCGGATCGCCGGCGACGCGACGAGCTGGGAGGCCGAGCCACTACTCGGGCTTGCCGCGGACGGCGAGCTGATGGCCTTCACGCATTCTGGGTTCTGGCAGCCAATGGACACGCTGCGCGAGAAGTCGCTGCTGGAGAGCCTGTGGGATTCCGGCAGGGCGCCTTGGAAGATCTGGTAGCGCTCCGCGACCGCTCGGTGCTTCTCACCGGTCATACGGGGTTCAAGGGCGGATGGCTTGCCATGTGGCTGGCCTGGGCTGGAGCGCGCGTTCACGGCTATGCCCTTGCGCCTCCGACACAACCGAATGTCTTCGACGTGGCGCAGGTGGCGCAGGTGCTGGCATCAGATACGCGCGCGGACCTGGCTGATCTCAGCGCGCTGACGGCCGCACTCGAGCGCTACCGGCCCGAGGTCGTCTTCCACCTCGCCGCTCAGCCCTTGGTGCGAGAGGGATACCGCGACCCGCTCGGCACGATCGCCAGCAACGTGGTGGGGACGGCGCATCTGCTGGAGGCGATACGGTCAGTCGACTCCGTTCGCTCGGTGGTCATCGTTGCCACCGACAAGGTCTACCAGAACCGGGAGACAGGGCAGGCGTTCAATGAGCGAGACCCGCTTGGTGGTCACGATCCGTACAGCGGCAGCAAGGCCTCCGCGGAGATCATCGTGGACGGCTATCGATCGAGCTTCTTCGGCGCCGGGCGCCATCCGGCCCGGATCGCCAGCGCCCGCGCCGGCAACGTCATCGGCGGCGGTGACTGGGCCACGGATCGGCTGGTCCCGGACTGCCTGCGCGCGTTCGTGGCCGGGGAGCCGGTGCGGCTGCGATACCCGGATGCGGTCCGACCCTGGCAGCACGTGCTGGGGCCGCTATCGGGATATCTGGCCCTGGCGGCCCGGCTGCTCGGCGACGGCGGAGACCACTTCGCTCGCGCCTGGAACTTTGGACCTGATCTCGACGACGATGCGAGCGTAAGCGAGGTCGCACAAGAGGTCGCGAGGCTGTGGGGCGGCGGCGCTCGGGTGGAGCGCGGCGCCGATCCTGGCCAGCCCGAGGCGGGACTCCTACGGCTGGACAGCACCCAGGCACGGGCAGAGCTCGGCTGGAAGCCAAGCTGGTCACTGCAGCTGGCGATCGAAAAGACGGTCGCCTGGCACCAGGCATGGCGACGCGGCGATGACATGCGGGCGGTGAGCGAGGAGCAAATCGCCGAGTACGCCCAGGCGGCTGTTTCGTGAGCGAGCGTCTTGAGGTTCGTGACACGCCGCTCCCCGGTGTGCACCTCGTCCAGCGCAAGCCACTCACCGATGAGCGCGGCTGGTTGGAGCGGATGTTCGATAGCGGCGAGCTCGCCGGCGTGGTCGGAACCCGCTCGATCGTCCAGGTGAACCGGACGGTCACACGGATCGCGACGACGGTGCGGGGCATGCACTTCCAGATCCAGCCCTCGGCCGAGGCCAAGATGGTGAGCTGCCTGCGGGGTGAGGTCTTCGACGTGGGCGTCGACGTCCGCCGCGACTCGCCGACCTTCCTCCAATGGCATGCGGAGGTGCTGAGCGGGGAAAACCGGCGCTCGCTGTTCATCCCGGAAGGCTTCGCCCACGGCTTCCAGTCACTTGTCGATGACTGCGAGCTCCTCTACTTCCACACCGCCGCGTATGACCCGGCCGCGGAGCGTGGGTTGCATCCGCTCGATCCCCGTCTGGCGATCGCGTGGCCGCTGGCCGTCGAGCATCTCTCGAAACGCGACGCGTCGTTCCCGCCAATTGGCCCCGAATTCAGCGGCATGGCCCCATGACGTGCCGGCACTGCGGCGCTGATGCCACGCTGTTGCTCGTCGACCTGGGGAGTGCGCCACCATCGAACGGGTTCTTGACCCACGATGCGTTGCGTGGCCCAGAGGCGTGGCTGCCGCTGCGGGTGCTCGTCTGCGAGCGCTGCTGGCTCGTCCAGACCCAGGACTTCGTGCGAGCCGAACAGGTCTTCGCGCCGGACTACACCTACTTCAGCTCGTATTCGACGAGCTGGCTGAGCCATGCCGAACGCTACGTTGGGGACATGGTCTCGAGGTTCGACCTCGGTCCCGACAGCCACGTCGTCGAGGTAGCTGCAAATGACGGGTATCTGCTGCAATACGTGAAAGCGCGAGGCATCCCGTGCACCGGGATCGAACCCACGGCCAGCACAGCTGCGGCAGCGCGCGAGCGGGGAATCCCGATCGTCGAAGCCTTCTTCGGCTCCCAGCTCGCGGAAGAATTCGCGCGGAATGGCCGGCAGGCCGACCTCGTGACTGCCAACAACGTCCTCGCGCACGTGCCGGACATCAATGATTTTGTGCGCGGCTTCGCGGCGCTGCTGAAGCCGCACGGCGTCGCAACGTTCGAATTCCATCACGTCAAACAGCTGATCGACGGTTGCCAGTTCGATACGGTCTACCACGAGCACTTTTCCTACCTCTCCATGACCGCGGTGGACCGGATCTTCTCGGCCGGTGGCCTGGTGGTCTTCGACGTCGAGGAGCTCCCGACCCATGGCGGCAGCCTCCGCGTGTTCGCCCAGCGCGCTGACACCGGGCGGCAGCCGCGGTCGCAGGCGGTCGAGGCGGTGCTCAATGCCGAGGACAGCGCTGGACTGCGCGACCCGGCGTACTACCAGGGCTTCCAGGACCGCGTGCTGAAGGTGAAACACGACTTTCTGTCGTTCCTTCTCACCGCACATGCAGATGGGAAGGCCGTCGCCGGCTACGGCGCAGCCGCGAAAGGCAACACGCTCTTGAACTTCGCCGGCGTCCGGCCCGACCTCCTGGCATTCGTCGTCGACCGCAACCCCGCGAAGCAGGGCAAGTTCCTGCCCGGCAGCCGGATCCCTGTCGTCGGAGAGGGCAAGCTCGAGCAGGCTCGGCCTGATTTCGTCGTGATCCTTCCGTGGAACCTCAAAGACGAGGTCATTTCTGAACAGGCCGATGTTGCCGAATGGGGCGGCCGGTTCGTGACGGCGGTGCCCGAGCTCAAGATCTGGCCATGAAAGTGGCCGTCACCGGCGCCGCCGGTTTCATTGGGCGCCACGTGGTGGCGCAGCTCGAGAATGAAGGAGTCTCACCAACCCTCGTCTGCAGACCCGGCTCCCCGAGGCCCGCCGGATTCTCCCGCCACCGCGTGGTCGAGATGGACGTCGCCGACGCCCGGCCGGACGCCTTCGACCGCCTCGGCAGGCCCGGGGTGGTGATCCATCTCGCCTGGGGCGGACTGCCGAACTACTCGTCGCTGCGCCACCTCGACCATGAGCTGCCGGCGCAGCGTTCGTTCCTGGAGGGACTGCTGATGGCCGGTCTCAGCAGCCTGACCGTCACCGGCACCTGCCTCGAATACGGATTGCAGTCCGGCGCGCTGCGCGAGGACATGCCGACGGCGCCGGTCACGGCCTATGGAAGCGCGAAGGACAAGCTCCGGGGGGAGCTTGAGCGACGGCGGCAGAACCAACCCTTCAACCTCACCTGGGTGCGCCTGTTCTACCTGTACGGCGAGGGACAGGCAGCAGGCTCGCTGCTGCCGCAGCTCGAATCGGCCATGGCGCGTGGCGATACCACCTTCAACATGTCGGGCGGGCAGCAGCTGCGGGATTACCTGCCGGTGGAGGAGGCGGCACACTACCTGATCGCCCTGGCCATGAACGGCAGGGACAATGGGGTGGTGAACGTCTGCTCCGGGCGCCCGGTTGCCGTTCGCGAGCTCGTTGAGGCCGCGGTCCGGAGCCGCGGCTCATCCATTCAGCTGAACCTCGGGCATTTCCCGTATCCCGACTACGAGCCGATGTCATTCTGGGGCGACCCGGAGAAGCTCGCCCGCATTCTGGAATCGCGTGATGAAGCCGTTTGACGACGAGGTTGAGGAGCGCATCGTCGATAACCGACGCAACGCGGCGTTGCGCAAGGCCGCCGATGCCTTCATGCGCGAGTCAACCCGCCCGAAATACTCCTACAACTTCTCGTGGCTGGGCCGACCCATCATCCAGTACCCGCAGGACATCATTGCCCTGCAGGAGCTGATATGGACGGTGCAGCCTGACCTCGTCGTCGAAACGGGCATCGCCCATGGTGGCTCGCTGATCCTGTGGTCATCGCTGCTTGAGCTGAATGCCGCATGCGGCGGCCCGCAGGACGGCCGTGTAGTCGGCGTCGATATCGATATCCGCGCACACAACAGGGCGGCGATCGAGGCACATCCGATGTCCAAGCGCATCACCATGATCGAGGGATCGAGTGTCGATCCGGGCGTGGTCGCGCAAGTCAAGGATGCCGCAGCCGGACGCAAGCGGGTGCTGGTCTGTCTAGACAGCAATCACACCCATGCCCATGTCCTGGCCGAACTTCAGGCCTATGCACCCTTGACGTCGGTGGGGAGTTATTGCGTCGTATTCGACACGGTCATCGAGGATCTTCCGGCAGAGATGTTTCCGGACCGTCCGTGGGGGCCTGGCGACAACCCGAAGACGGCAGTGCACGCGTATCTGATGACCCACCCCGAGTTCGAGATCGACCATCGGATCGAGGACAAGTTGCTGCTGACCGTGGCGCCGAGCGGCTATTTGAAACGGGTCCGCTGATGAGTCTGAGGTTCTCGATTGTCTACCCGACCCGGCATCGCCCCGAGTTCGTCCGGCAGGCGCTGAAGATCCTGGAAACACAACGCCACGACGACTTCGAGGTCATCGTGTCGGACAACTATCTCGACCCGGCGCTGTCCTGCGAGCAGATCTGCCGCGACAGTTCGCTGGCGAACCTCAGGTACCTACGTCCGCCGCGGCCACTCGGGATGGTCGAGAACTGGAACCACGCGCTGCCGTTCGCAGCTGGGGATTACGTCTGCTACCTCACCGACAAGATGTTCGTCTTGCCGGACGCGCTGGGCCGTATCGAGCATGCGATCGATGCTGCCGGCGGCCCCGACATCGTCAGCTGGACCAGCGACTTCTACTTTCCCGCGAATTACCCCGACTACTTCGGCGACGGGACGTACGGCGGTGTAAGCAATTCCAACGTTCGCACGGGTCTGTTTCGCCCCTATTCCCCGGCGGTTGAGCTCGACCTTCGCGGTGCCGCCCAGATATCTCGCACGGAGCAGAGTCCCGCGCAATACAGCCGCGGGAAGCTCGTGTTCGGGGCGTATCGCCGCGAACTGGTTCAGCGGATCGTGAATCGCTTTGGCGCCCTGTTCTCCACGATCAACCCCGATTACACGTCGATGGTGCTCGGCCTGACCGAGGCGCGCGATGCGATCGAGCTGGCCTCGAGCTGTGTTGTCAGCGTCAACACGGACATCTCGAACGGAATGCTGTGCGACACCAACGACGACGCCGCGCTCGGATTTCTGAACTCGTTGGCCGGCGGCGCCGAGTCCGTCCTGCCGAACATGCTGGTGCCCGGTCTGTACGCCTCGATCCACAACTGGGTGGCGCATGACTACCTGACGCTGCAGAAGGCTTACGACCTCTCATTCGTGTTCGACGCGGCAAACTGGATCGTGTACTGCCACGAGGACATCCACCGGCCTGAGCGGCGCTGGTCAGACCCGCGGGCCGAGGCCGAGCAGAAGGGGCTTCTGCGGGCCTTCGTCGAGTCACTCGAACCCGCTGTCGTGGCGACCGTCCAGGCCCGTCTCGCCGCGCGCGCCGCGCCAGCGCGTCGTCCGCCGCTGGAGCGCTTCCGCGACCGCGTGGCGCGGCTATCGTGGAGGCGATCGCCGTCTCTCACTCCATCCATCCAGGCCGCGGTCGAGCGCTCCGTCGGCAGCAGGAATTAGGCCGCCCGTTGGGCTCGATCCTGGTCCTCTACCACTCCAGACTGGCGCCAGTCCGCCCCGCGATCGCCGATCACCTCTTCTCGTTCCGCCGATACGGCGGACGGCCCTGCATCTACATCAACATGGCCGTCCGCTCGGTTCCAAGCTGGATCCACCGGCTCGACATCGACCTCGTCGTCCTGCACACCATCCTTCTCTCCGATCGCTGGCAGCCCGATGACTTCCGTGACGTGGTGTTGCGGATGGGCGCGTTGCGGCGAGTCCGCGCGCCGCGCGTGGCGATCCCGCAAGACGAGTTCATCAACACCGACCTCCTGGTCGAAGTCCTCGACGACCTCGATGTGGATCACGTCTTCACCTGCGCCCCGGAGGAGGAGTGGGCCACGATCTATGGCCCGCTGGTCAGCAAAGGCGTTGGATTCACGCGGGTCCTTCCGGGCTACCTCGAGCCTCAAACGATCACGCGGATCGAAGAACTCGCATCCCAGGTGCCGAAACGCGATATCGACATCGGCTATCGGGCGTGGAAGCCGAAGCCATGGCTCGGGCGGCACGGGATGATGAAGGACTGGATCGGCGATGCGGTGGCGGCCGAGGGATCGCGGGCCGGGCTGCGGATCGACATCTCGATGGAGGAGAAGGACGTCTTGCTCGGGGATGCGTGGTACCGATTCCTGCTGCGGAGCCGCTACACCATCGGGGTCGAAAGCGGGGCGGGGATCCTCGACCGCGACGGGAAGATTCGCGAATGCGCCGATACGTACGTCGCCGAAAACCCGAACGCCTCGTTCGAGGACGTCGAGCGAGCGTGCTTCGCCGGTCTGGACGGAGGGCTGAACCTCCGCACGATCGCGCCTCGGCACCTCGAAGCGGCGGCGACCCGGACACCGCAGATCCTGGTTGAGGGGACCTACAACGGGATCCTCGAGGCTGGGCGTCACTACATCCCGCTGCGGTCGGACTTCAGCAACCTACCCGACATCGTCGATGAGGTCGCTCGCGGCGATGGTCATCGGGAGCTGGCTGAGCAGGCGTACTCAGACCTGGTGGCCTCCGGGGACTACGGGTACGAGGCGTTCGTGCGCAGCGTCTTGGCGGCCGTCCCCCTCAAGTCGGCGGCTGAATCGCGACGACAGGGTATCCTCCTACGCGGGCTGTCGGCCTGGGAGCATGCTGCCGATCGGCCATCGTGGGGGTGGGTGCGAATCCGGCAGCGGGTCCGACCGATGGTCCGCGAGGCGTTGCGGCGGACCGGGCTGTTGGCGACCGTGATGAGCGCGCGAGCGGCGCGCCGCGCGCGACGGCTGCGGGCGAACTAGGAGCGAGACGTATGTGCGGTATCGCGGGGATGATGAGCCTCTCGGGGAAGCCCATCCCCGGGCTGGACTCGGATCTCGGCGTCATGGACGCGCTCATCAGCCACCGCGGACCCGACGGAACGGCCACGTGGCGTCACCCATCCGGGCAGGTGGGCATCCTCCACCGGCGGCTGGCGATCATCGACCTGACCACTGGCGACCAGCCGATGCAGGGCCAGAGCGGGGATTGGATCACCGCCAATCACGAGATCTACAACTACATCGAGCTCCGCGAGGAGATGGGCGCTGATTCGTTCCGCACGACTTCGGACACAGAGGTGATCCTGCGCGCCTATCAGAAGTGGGGCGCCGAGGCGCTGACCCACCTGCGCGGCATGTTCGCCTTCGCGCTATGGGACGCCGAGCGCGGCATGCTTTTCTGCGCGCGGGATCGGTTCGGCATGAAGCCGTTCTACTACGCGGTGGTTGACGGGATCTTCCTGTTCGCGTCGGAGGCCAAGGCCCTGCTCCCCTTCCTGCCGTCGATCGAGACGGATCCAGAGGGCCTCCGAGACTACCTGACCTTCCAGTTCTGCCTCGACGGCAAGACGCTGTTCAAGGGCGTTCGCGAGCTGCCCGCTGGCCACTCCCTTGTGGTTGCCGGCGGAGAAGTCCGCATTCAGCGCTACTGGGACGTCCACTTCGCGCCCGACTACGACCACACGTCGCTCTACTTCGAGGAGGAGCTGCTGGCGCGACTTTCTGATTCGGTTCGCGTCCACCTGCGGGCCGACGTACCCGTCGGCGCCTACCTCAGTGGCGGGCTGGACTCCAGCATCGTCGCCGGCCTGGCCGCCGACGCCGGCGAGACCGGGCTGATGGCGTTCAACGGCCGTTTCGCGATGGGCAGCGACTACGACGAGAGCGAGTATGCGCGGGCCCTAGCCGACGATCGCGGCCTCGACCTCCACATCTCGGACATCACCGTCGATGACTTCATCCGCGACATCCATCGGGTCATCTATCACCTCGACTACCCCGTCGCCGGGCC
>Ga0302046_10005666_pt1 | contig 10969 bp, 8 predicted proteins | sample RVTome_11_FD_200261 | JGI IMG/M metagenome (GOLD analysis project Ga0302046, IMG submission 200261) | Soil microbial communities from uranium-contaminated site in the Upper Colorado River Basin, Wyoming, United States - RVT147D111 (version 2) ... | reverse complement strand
GTGCCCGTGTTCCGCAACAACATTCTCGTCATCGATCGCCAGGGCAACCTGGTCGAATCGTGGACGCAGTGGGATCACCTGTTCGAGGGTGGCCGCGGCCCGCACCAGATCTACGTCCAGCCGTACGATCCGGAGCGGCACGTCTGGGTCGTCGATGACATGAATCACGTGATCCACAAGTTCACCAACGACGGCAAGACCAAGGTCTTTACGCTCGGCGAAATGGGCGTCTTCGGTCCCAACGACGATCTGCAGCATTTCAACCGGCCGACGATGATTGACTGGCTGCCGGACGGCACGTTCTTTGTGAGCGACGGCTATGCGAACAGCCGCGTGGTCAAGTACAGCAGGGAGGGCAAGCCGCTGTTGTGGTGGGGCTCGATGGCACCCTCGAAAAACGACGGTGAATTCACGGTGCCGCACGGAATCGCCGTGGGCGACGACCGGCGGGTGTACGTGTCCGATCGGTTCAACCGCCAGATCCAGGTCTTCGACGAGCATGGCGTCTTCCTCGACAAGTGGCCGAGCGGCTACTGCCATTCGCTGTCCATGAGCCGGGATCAGCACCTCTGGTGCTACGACGGCGACCACGAGCAGTTCATCAAGTACGACCTGCGCGGACACATCGAAACCGTGTTCGGGCGGTACGGCGACTATCCGGGCGCCACCTGGGGCGTGCACCAGATCGCCGCCGATCCGGAAGGCAACCTGTACGGGGCCGAAGTCTTTGGCGGACGCACGCAGAAGTTCGTGCCCAAGCCGAACGCGAATCCGAAGGACCTGTTCTGGGGTCGCGAACTGGCGCCGAAGACCCCGGTCACGCGGCTGACGACGGTGCGGCCGGCATCGGCGAGTCCAGCCGCCGCCCCGAAGCCGAACCCGAACACGCCGATCGCGAACTTCGCCGGAACCTGGAACTTCGATAAAGGGCGCAGCCAGATGGCCGGTGGCGGCGGCATGGGCTCAGGCGTCGGCGAGCCCCCGATCGCCATGACCGTGAAGCAGACCGGAAACCAGATCGCCATCACCATGCAATACGAGTCCGACGCGCAGGGCACCGGCGGCGCGAATGCCGCGGAGCGCGCGCGCAGCGCCGTGTTCACGGCGGATGGAAAAATGCTCCAGACGCCAGACCCCGCGGACCCGCGGCCTCAGTACGCGTTCAAGCGGTTTGCCGAGTGGGACGGCTCACGGCTGGTGCTCCGGACCATTCACGGCCTGACCAACCTGCGGGAAGTCTGGGTGCTCGAAGGCGGTACTACGCTGCGAATGCAGCGCTCGGCGCAGACGCCGGGCGGCGCGGACTCGGCGACGCGCAGCCTGATTTACACCAAGGGATCGTAGGGCGGGTTCCGCGAAGCGGACCCGCCACAAACGTAGTCGGTCCTTCCGAAACCACGAAGGCCACGAAGGTCACGAAGAGCGCAACGGTGCTCAGAATTCGTGATCGTCGTGCCCTTCGTGGTTTACGTCTCCGCGTCGCAGAGGCCGACCTTCAGGTCGGCCCCTCCACGTCAGCGGGTATTCCCGTGGTGGGACAGATCCTGCATGAACGGTTGAATCCGATCCTGGCAGAACGCCGCTTCCTCAATCTCGTCGTTCCTCAGCGTGAGCGTTCGCGGGTTCACCTTCCACGGCTCCGCCAGCACGTCCGGGTCTTCGACGATCGCCTGCCACGTCAGCGTATTGCCCTCGCGGCGCAGCCGCTCCGTCACGCGCAGGTTCTCGGTGTGAAAGAGCCCGTTGTCGCCCAGCCAGGTGTCCGCACTCAGGTTCCTGACGTCGATCACCAGCGTGTCTCCCTCCCAATGGCCGACCGCGTCGCCGTGAGCTGACGCCTCGATACCCTTTCGATGCGGGCGGCCATCGGTAGGAACCAGGCGGAAATAGTTTCCGTTCAGGTCATCGTAGAGCAGCACCACTTCGCGGGGGGTCTGAACAATCCGTTGCGGCGGACCAATCCGTGGGACTCCCGGAGGTCCGCAGGTGAAGGCGGGATCCTGGTGGACCTGGCTGGTGTCGAGCTCCTTGACCTTCGCGAGGAACTCCGGCTTGTACGTCGGCACGCCGGGAAGGAGTGCCGGGTCGTTGCCCGAGGGCGCCGCGTTCGGGTCCCGGACGGTCGGATCGAGAATCACCGACCCGCCCACGCGCCGCACCGCCGGAGTCGGCGGCCGCCGGCGGTACCAGTAGCCGTTCAGATCGGGGCGTCCGTCGGACATGCGCGGCGTCGCCGCTGCGGCTGACTGGCCGGCCGCGCGCTCCCCGCCCGTGTACCCCACGACCGCGATCGCCGCAAGCAGGACCAGACCGAAGAAACGGTGCGTCATCGTCGTACTCCTGTCACGCGCTTACTTCGCCTCGGCGATCGCTTTCGGATCGCCGTTCAGATGAAAGAAATGGCCGTCCGCATACGTGATTCTCAGAAGCCACCCTGCGCGGTGGGTGGTCAGGTCCCTGGCCGGGTTGACATGGGCCGTCACCACCTCGCCCGCCGAGGCGTTGTTCCAGAAGTCCTGGCGGGTAAGGCCGACGCTGCGCATGTGATTCGTCGGCAGCGTTTCGAGCGCCCAGGTCCTCACCTTGCCGTCGTCATCCTTGACGTCGAGATAGATGTAGATGTGGGGATTCACCCAGTCGATTTTCGAGATGACGCCCTTGAGCGTCGCCTGTGTGCTCACGTCGAAGGCGCCGCTGAAGGAGTGGTGCGCCTGCGCTGCAGCCGCCGCGACCACGAGGAACAGCACGACCAACGCGACACGATGACGATGTGGCACGGTCATGGTGCAATCCTCCCTGCTCATAGCTGTTGCCGAAGTGTATTACGCGGCGGGTGCCACGGGAGCGGGCCGCTCGAAGATCTTCCGGTCGATCGCGACGTTCGGCTGCACGTCGGTCAGCTCAATCGACATCCGCATGTACGTCTGGCTCACGGTCCGCTGGAACGGGACCTTGACGCCGGCCACGTCGCGGTAATCGCCGTAATCAATCTGCGTCGGCACGAAGCCGACCGGCGTCCGCGTCCAGGTCACCAGCCGCACCAGCAGACCCGAATCATCAAAGTACAGGTTGGCGGCCGGCTGGCCCGCCTGGAGGCCCTGGACGATCGTGACCCCCTGGTCGCCGATCAGGGCGAGGCCAACCCGCCATTCGCTGAACACCTGCCGGATCGCGGCGGGAAATGCCACGATGGCCTCGAGCCGCGCGCGGTCCAGATTGCCCGCCGTCAGCGTCACCAGCGGCAGCGGCGTGTCGGGGCCGGCGATCCACCCGTTGCGCCCGTTGTAGGCCTTGGTGTTGGTCCCGGTCGCCAGATGCGTGACCATCGTCATCAGGTTCGGCGCAGCGGCGTAGATTTCCACGGGAATCTTCTCGAGCGAGGTATCGAATCCAGCGTAGCTGCCTTTGGCGACGTAGCTCGTGAGCTTCGCCAGACGATCGGCGCCGCCCAGGGCCTGCATGTACTTGTCGAACACCTGGCTCGCGGACACCCGCGGGTCCGGCGCAATTTCGCGGGCGTTCGGGTCGAACACCGGTTCGGCGTACTGAAGCGCGAGATCCGATTCACTCCGGGGCCGGTCGCTGCCGCCGTGGCAGGTGAAGCAGGTGACGCGGGTCTGGCCCGCGAAATACTGCTTGTTGATCGCGTTCATCATCACGATCATCTGCCGCGCCTTCATGATTCTCGGCGTCGACACCGAAAACTTCGCCTTGTCGAAGACCGCCGCCGAGTCATGGCAGAACGTGCAGTCGTTGCCCATCGCGTTGGCAAACATCCCCATCGCCTCGAAAAACGTGTCGACGGGAATGCCCCGGAACAGCAGGACGTTCTTGAAGACGTCTCCCGCCATCGGCGGGGTGTCCTGCGGGTTCTGTGCCGCCGTTGCCGCGCCCGCCAGGCACGCGACCGCGATCGCCGTGGCACCAAGGAAGGTTCGCTTCGATCCGGGCTTCATGCAGTCTGCTGCGATCGCCGTCGCACCAAGGAACGTTCGCTTCGATCCGACCTTCATGTAGTCTCCCGTGCTTTAGTTTACGGAAATCCGATGTAGCGGCCGCCGAGCGCGACGGTGGTCCACAGCGAGAGCGAGACCAGGGCGACCGCCTTGCTCCAGACGGGATTGATGCCCGTCTCATCGGCCATGGCCACTCTGCGGCGGACCGACACAGTAAAGACGACCACGAGGCACAGGGCCGCCATCTTCACCCAGAAGAACGTCAGGTAGTAATACTTCGTGGCGAAGCACATGAACAGCAGGATCCCCGTGGCGACCATCACCGCAACACCGCGGAACAGCCACCGCTCCGCGTCCTGCGCCAGTTCCCTCACGGGCTGGCGCCGCAATCCCAACCCCAGGAGACGCAGGTCGACCAGCAGGACGGCTCCGCCGATCACGGCCAGGCCCATGAGATGGATCGTCGCGATGACGGGGAAGAGCCACGGGGAGCTCCGCATGGCGATGAGGGGCGCAGAATACTGGAGCCACTGACAGAACTCCAACAGAGACATTTATGGCGTCCTGCCGGCTATCGCCATGACGACACGTCCTGCGGCCGGATCTCCACTCGCTGCGCGTAGACCGACCCCGCGTAGACGATCACGAACTCCTTGCCCGCTTGAATCGAATCTGGTGAAAACGCCGCGAGCATGGCTCGCTCCGGCACGCTGGGCCCGAGGATCGTCCGCAGTTGGCTGGTGTCTGTCTTCACCCAGACGGGCTGAATGATCTCCGCCCGGTTCGTGGATCCGGGCGGTGTCACAATCACGTACACGGTATCGACGAGCCGATCGGGCCCGGTGACGTCCGTCCGCTCCCAGGGCAGAGCGGCCACGTACGTGAGCGAGTCCTGTATCTCGGCTGGGATGTCCGCGGGGCCGAACGGCCTGCCGGCATCGGCCGCTTTGCGAGCGAGGATCGCCGCGCGGATGAAGGGCGTGTAGACGGCACCGAACGTCAGAATCTTGTCGGGATCCAGCGTCCTGGCGACCTCCGGATCGAGGGGCGCGTTGCGGGTCACCGGCGTCGACGGGCCCCTCAGCACGTAGGGCGCCGGCGGCGTGGGCGCCTTCGCCGCGGCGATGGCGGCGTTCACAACGTCAGGAGAGAGAGGCGTCGACGTGGCCTGCGCGAACGCGGCCGCCGAACCCAGACCCAGGAACAACGCAAGCAGGCGTCCGTGCAGTCTCATAATCGTCATTGGAAGGCTCGGTTCGATTATCCCAGAGGCACGGGCGGAAATGGAGGGCCCATCAACAGGCCCTCCATCGCTGTGACCGTCTTAGAAGTCGAATTGAGCGCCGACTCGCATCAACCGCCCACCCAGAATCTGGCGGACGTTGAGCCACCCTGAGCCATAGGTGGTATTCATGCTGAGGACGTTGCTGGCGTTCAGGATGTTGTAGACATCCAAAGCGGCCCGCAGCCTCGACGTGCCGCCCAGCCGGAAGAGTCTCGAGAACCGGAGGTCGACCTGCTGCAGCCGCGGCTCGAAGATCGTATTGGGCGGAACCAGCTCAACCGTGAGGTTTCCATTGCATGTGGCCGCCCCGCGGCAGGACCCCAGGTTGCGGCCGAGCGACGGCGCAATCTCGGCGTTACGGGCAGTGTAGCTCGCCGTAATCGGAATTCCGGCGGTGTTCTGGTAGATCGCGCTGGTCTGGATGTCCCAGGGCAGCGGGTAGACAGCCATGAACTTGACCTGCGTTCCCTGCGACCAGGGGGGAGTGATGTCGCAGTATCCCTCCCGCGCCTGCTGCGGCGAGTCGACGACGAAGCAGTTGTTGGTCGACGTGCGACCGACGCTCAGGCCTCCGGAGAGGACCCCGCCCGCTCCGAACCGCATGTTCATGGTGGCGTCAACGCCGTTGTAGACCTGAGTCTGCTCCCCGTATTGCGACGCCTGGGTCACCAGGTTCCGCACCTGCCCGAACGCCGCCGGCTTGATGTCGTAGAGTCCGCACAGGCGCTCGCCGCTGTTGGGCAACCGGCTATCCACAGGCGCCGTGATGCAGAACTCGTCGTAATCCGCCGACGTCACCGCCAGATTATCGGTGGCAAGGAAGCCGCCGTACCACGTGCGGTAGTAGCCGACGTTCAGCCCGAGGCCTGGCCGCAGCTCGTGTTGGACGGACACGGAGCCCTGCCAGTTGTCGAATTGCGAGTTGAAGCCCTCTCGCGCATCCTCCGCAAAGATCGTTTCGGCCCGCGCCCGCCCGAAGTTGAGGTTCGACCAGGCTCCGCATTCGCCGTTTGCAGACGGATTGAGAAGATCACAGTCAGGGATGTAATTCCCGTTGCGGTCGGCCCAATTCCGCCCGGTGTTGCGCGTGAGGTTGCTCACGGGATTTCCCGTGGCGGAGATGACGCGGTCGGGGTAGTGCCCGAGCGACGCCTTGACCGCCGTCCGTCCAGTCCCGAAGAGATCGTAGGCCACGCCGAGCCGTGGACTGAGGTTCCGGTAATGCGGCACGTTGTCGGTCGGGGCAAAGCGGCGCTCGGGCACGAAGAAGCCCGCGCCCAGAACCTGCTCTGGCGTCTGCGCCTTCGCATCGTTGTAGCGGAGGCCCATGGTCATCGTCAGGTTCCGGATGGTCCACTGATCCTGCGCGTAGACCGCGATGTCCCGCACCGACTCTTCGAGGTTCCACGGCGCGTCGGTGATCGTGACCTGGTTCGGTACACCGTTCCGGAATCTGTAGGTCTTCGAACCGTTGTGCATCCAGAGGTCGCTGCCGAGCTTGTCGATAGCGCCGATGGTGACGTCCCGCAGCGTCACGCCCGTCTTGAAGTTGTGCGACCCCGTGACGTAGGACAGACCGAACCGCTCCTGATACTGCCGGCGAGGCAGCGCGCGCGTGGGGATATTGCCGTAGCTCAGATTGAGCCCCTGATCGGTGATCTGGATGTTCTCGCGGGGGAACCCGGGCTCCCGCTTATCGTGCTGGTTGATGATCTGCGCCGAAAACCCCGCTTCGAGCAGGACCCGGCTGGTGGCCGGGTACGTCCATGACGCGTGCGGAATGTAGTTGGGATTGTAATGGTGCGGGCCGCTCGCTTCGGGTGTCCTCCGAACACCAGGGTTCAACAGGTTGAAGACGCAGTTGCAGTTCGGCTGGAAGGAGTTCGCGACCACCACCTTGTGCCTCGCCGCGGCCTGCCATGTGAATCGAATACTCACATCCTTGGAGTAATCGTTGGTAGACGCCGGCCTGCTCAAGTCGGGCTCGTACAGCAGCGATTCCGGCTGTTTCAGCTTGTTGTAGTACACGCCCTCTGCGAACTGCTGCGTCACGCCCTCTCGAGTGGCGACGAAGAACCAGAGCCGATCCCGCTTGACCGGGCCGCCCACCGCGAACGCCGAGTCCCGGAACTTCTTGACTGAACCTACCCGTTGCGGGTCGAGCGCGCGGGCGAGCAGTTCGTCGGTGATATTGCTCGTCTCCAGGCTCGGACCGACGTACGCGAACGTGGCGGCGCCCGAAAACGTGTTGCCCCCGTCCTTGCTGATCATGTTGAGCTGCATGCCGCCGGTATCGCGGTCTGCGCCGATGCCGCTCGTCTCGACGACGACCTCCTGGAGGTTGATCTGGTTGTAGACAAATACGCCTGACGTCAAGCTCGCAATCTGGTGATTCATCCCGTCCATAATGGGCTGCGCCTCCGGCGCGCCATGGACGCTGTAGGCCGTCTGCGTGCGATCGCTCAGGCCGCCCACACCGCGGTCGCTCTCACGCCTCAGCGTGGCCCCGGGGAGCACCATTGAGACCATATTGAGCCGCCCCGCGCCCGGCAGCGATTGCAGCGTCTCCTGCTCCAGCTGCACCTGCGCCCGGGAGCTTCGAATATCGACCACCGGAGCTTCGCCCGTCACGGTAATCGTCTCTTCGAGCTGTCCGACCGTCAGGTCGGCATTCACCGTCGCCGTGAATTCCGACGGCAACGCGACACCATCCCGGCGAAACGTGTTGAAGCCGGGCAATGTGAACGTGACGGTGTACGTGCCCGGCCGCAGATCCACGATCCGGTACACGCCGCGATCGTCGGTGACGACGCTGCGGACCTTTTCGATGAGAACGGGACTGGCGGCTTCGACGGTCACGCCGGGCAGGATTCCACCCGACGTGTCCCGCACCACCCCCGTGATACTGCTCTGCGCCCATCCAGTGAGCGGCACGAGCAGACAGGACGCGACTAGGACGCCGACGCGGATCGCGCGCTGCATATCCATCCGGATTTCTCCTTCTGCCTCTTAGGGGACAGACAAGCGACAGGCGGAAGGGTATGTTTCCGACTGTGGTTTGTCAATGCTCCGCTGCGTCCCGATATGTCCCGATCGACGCGGTTTCGAGGCCGCTGTCTGCTGTTGATTTCGCGTGAAGTGGCGGGCGAAGGGCGGGCAGAGCGAGGCCGGCCGCGGCGCGCGACGAATCGCGCGCCGCTGCGAGGGTCACAGGACAGCGCGGTGGCGCTGCTCTTACCGCTGAGCGGTGCCGCCGGGGACGGGCTTTCCGTCGGCGCCAGGAGCGGATCCGCCCATGAACACCTTTCGCCCATCCGGGTACTCGAAGAACACGGCGACGGCCTTGCTCTCGCCGCTCTTGGCCTGGTAGCCGAAGATCTTGATTTCGGATCCAACCGGCAAGCTGGCCTTGGTCACGCCGTTCCTGAAGAGATTGACCGGGGGACCACCCTCGAGACCCCAGTTGGTGGTCACGCCGTCCTTGACGACATCAATCCACACCCAGGAGTGGGGATTGACCAGTTCCACTTTCGTCACCTTCCCCTGAAGGTTGATGGGTTTGGTCTCGTCAAATGCCGCCGAAAATGAGTGGTGCGCGTTCACCGGCCCTGCGACCAGCAGGAGACCGGCTGCAGCCGCCACACCGACGAAGGTCATCGTCCTCTTCATCTGAGTTTCCTTTTCCTTTTAGGCTCACATCGCCATTCGGTTGTTCACACTCACCCGTTCGTGCTAATTGTCGCCGGCGCCGGCGCGAGGGTCAGGCCTGCCCTCGGTCGCCCGAATCTGCGCGCCGGTGACGACATTGATCACGCCGTAATTCTGTTCGTGACACGCGAACTCGAAGAGCGGCGGCTCAATGCGGGGCCAGGGTATCTCCGCGGTCCAGGGCCGCGACCAGGTGGCTGGATCGGAGACCGTGATCTGGTAGCTGATCGTGTCCTGGTCCACGCGCGTGAAACGCTCCGTCAGATGCAGGTTCCCGGTCGCGCCGCGCCATATCCGGTCCGGATGGAAGTTCGTCGTTTCGACGACGAGCGTATTGCCTTCCCAGCGGCCGCGAGAGTCACCCAGCCAGGGGCGGACGTTCCGGGGAAGATGCGGCCGTCCGTCGAGCGGAACGATCCGAACGTCGGTGTTCGACTGCGTCATGATCAACACGTAGCCGGGCATCTGAAAGATCTGCGACTCGCTGTCGTGGTTGAACGGAAGCCGCGGCGGCCCCTGGTTGCCCGTGATGCAGCGCGTGTACAGGTTTGGAAGCGTCGACACCGCGGTCTGGGGATCGAGCTTCTTCGCCGCGGCGGCCGTCTCGGCCCGGCGCTTCTGCCCTTCGGGCGACAGCGGAGGAAGCTTGCCGTCCGCCGGATCGATGATCAGCCCGGAGCGCCGGTTCGGCCGGACCGGGCTTTGCCACGTGTCCATGCCGAACTCTTTCCAGTCGTAGTGGACGGTGGCCGGATCGACGGCGGCATCCTGCTCGACTTCCGCCATGAAGAACTCGATCGCCTCCTGCGCCGTCAGCAGCGGTTTGCTGGCGAACTTCTCCGGCCTTTCGAGCGGCGTGTAACTGAGGCTCAACCAGTACCCTCGCAGGTCGGGATCGCCCCACGGCGTGCGCATCGCCGGAGACATGGGAGCCCTGGTCGGATCGTAGACGCGCGCAATCGCCTCGGCGGTCTTCTTGGCCACCTCCGCCTCGAAGAACTTCAAGGCCTCGTCCCCCGAGCGTGGGGACGCGTTGCGGGCGGCCTCGGCGATCTCGGCCCGCGTCTGGCCCGACACCGCACCTGGCGCGCTGACCAGCGCGCCGATCATCCCCAATGTGACGGCGCCGCGTTGCACGAGAGTCGCTTTACGCATCTCAGAGTCTCCTGCGTCTACTTCGCCTGCCGGGGCTGTGATCGGTAAAGGCCGATGGGATCGTACATCATCTCTTCGACGAACGGGACGCAGTTGAACTCGATGAGCTGCGCGTTCGCCTCGACGTGCTTGTAGAGCGGGAAGGTCATCTTCCACGGCCGCGTGTAGACCTTCGGGTCTTCAAGCGTGGCTTCGTACCGTAAATGGTACGGGCTGATCGGCGTCCAGCGCTCAACGACGCGAAGCGCGTCGCTGTGAAAATTTCCCGCGCGGTCGAGCCAGGTGTGCCCGTTGAAGCCCGTCACCTCCACAACCAGCGTATCGCCGTCCCATTTCCCGTTGGACCACCCCATCCACGTGTCGCCGGGCGCCTCGTCGTTCGCATTCATGTGAACGGACCGCAGCGCGCCCTTGAACTCGTACACGATCAGGATCTCTTCGGGAGTTTGAAAGATCTGAAAGGGGTAGGGCATGTAGTTGGCGCGCGGTACGCCCGGACGATAGCACTGGAGCTCCCGATCGCCGTGGTCGAACCGGGTCGGGTCGGCCGCCACCTTGACGACCATCCGGTTCTTGAAGTTTTCCTGCTGCTTTGCGGCTGCCCAGGGCTGATAGGGAATCTCGTTGCCCTCGACGATGCTCTGTCCGCCCCGGCCTGCGCCCCAGGCGCCCATGAGCGTGGGATGGGGGCCCGGCTGCGCTGAATGCGCCAGGATGTCCCAGTTCGCCGACGTGAGCGCTTCCCACACCCCGCTCAAATCGGGCTTGCCGTCCGTCGTGCGCACCGCCGCCTTATAAGAAGGGACCAGCGCTCCCGCCGGGGCCTGCCCCGCCATCGGGGTGGCAGTCAGCCAGAGCGTGGCGC
>Ga0302046_10005665_pt1 | contig 10970 bp, 7 predicted proteins | sample RVTome_11_FD_200261 | JGI IMG/M metagenome (GOLD analysis project Ga0302046, IMG submission 200261) | Soil microbial communities from uranium-contaminated site in the Upper Colorado River Basin, Wyoming, United States - RVT147D111 (version 2) ... | reverse complement strand
GTGAGTTGTGAGTTTCGAGTTGTGAGTTTCGAGTTGTGAGTTTCGAGTTGTGAGTTTCGAGTTGTGAGTTTCGAGTTGTGAGTTTCGAGTTGTGAGTTTCGAGTTGTGAGTTTCGAGTTGTGAGTTTCGAGTTGCGCACTTACGCTTTACGCTCTTCGCTTTGCGTTCTTCGCTTTACGCTTTCGCCTTTCCGCGTCAGCGCGACCCACCGCCGATACCCGCCAATTTGCCTTCGGCCTCCGCGATCAACTCGGGGACGTAAACATTCACCGAATCTGCTGCCAGCGGCCGCAGCAAGGCAAGCGCTTCACGATAGTGGCGGGCAGCCGCGCCGGAGTTGCCGAGCGTCGCGCCATCGGGCCCGCCGAAGACATCGCCGCGCTGGATGTGGCTGACAGCAAGCGTCTGTCGTGCGCGTGCACTCTGCTGGTCGACATCGGCAAGCGATTCGTAGATAGCCGCGGCTCGCTCGAGTTCGACAAGCGCTTCCTCCGGCCGTCCCTGGCTCTGATACACGAGTCCGACCTTTTCGTAGGCAACGCCGAGGTCGCGGATCTCATCGGTACCGGCAGTTTCGCGACGCCCCAACTGTTCGCGCAGCTCGAGAGACTGGCGATACGCAGTCAGCGCTTCGTCTACTCTTCCCTGCTCGAGCAGAAGCGTCCCGACCCGCTCGAACACGATGCCCAGTATTCGACGCGCACCGTCTCCCCTTTGCTCCACGCGAATACCGTTCAGCAGCTCCCACGCGCGCTCGTAGTGCGCCATTGCCGAGTCCGGTAGGCCCGCGTTCGGAAAGTGCGGATGCCCGGCGTAGTCTCCACGATTGATGTGTCCGATCGCGAACTGTACGCGACGGTCGGGGTCGCCGGGATCGAGCGCCGCCGATCGTGCATAGCTGGCCAGCGCAGAATCGAGGCTGACGAGTGCGTCATCGGTTCGTCCTGCAAAAGCCTCGACCGAACCCTGCTCTTCGAACAGGTTGGCGCGGACGAGCGCTACGTTCGCCGCGAGGCTGTCGCGACCCGGCATGTACGGGACAAGCGCAAGCCCGCGCCGGTAGCTCGCGAGGGCGTCTTCGATCCGCCCCATGTTGTCTTCGGCCGGGTTGCCCAGAACGTCGCCGACGCGCAGATAGGCTTCGGCGAGGTCGATGCGAAGCGCAACGTCGTCGGATGCGTCCTCGGCAAGGCGGTTGAGATAGTCGAGCGACGTCGAGAGTATGAGCTCGTTCGCCGCCGTGGTTCCCGGCACGCGCGTCACCGCTTCGTGGATGTCGTACAGCATGGCGGCTGCGGCTTCCCGCGCGACGTCAAACCGGCGTTCGGCACGGTCTCGCTCCGACGCCGCAACGCGCGACTGCCAGAACGTCGCAATGAATCCTCCCATGAAGACGATCACAAGCGCGACTGCCGCAATCACACCCGCACGATTTCGTGCGACGAACTTGTGAACCCGGTAGCTCGGCGCCGGAGGTCGAGCACGCACGGGCAGCCCGCGTAGATGTCGGCGGATGTCCTCGGCAAGGGCGTCGGCCGACACGTACCGCCGATCGGGCTCCTTCTCGAGCGTCTTGAGGACTATCGTGTCGAGATCGCCGCGGAGGCGCGGCTCACCGGCCGCTGCGGAAGGCCTTGGTGGCTCGACCTCGCTCGCGATCCATTCGACCTCGCCCGCCGTCATTTCGCGGAAGTCGAACGGACGTCGATCCGTAAGGAGTTCGAAAAGAACGACGCCGAGCGCGTACACATCGGTGGCCGTGGTCACCGGCTCTCCGCGAAGCTGCTCCGGCGCTGCGTACGCAGGGGTCAGAGCAACCAGTCCCGTGCGCGTCACGGCCGAGTCAAGTCGTTCGTCGTCCAGGAGCTTCGCGATGCCGAAGTCCAGCAGCTTGACGCTGGCGGAGCTTCGCGAGTGAGCACCATCCGCAGCCTCACTCTCGACCTTCACCATGATATTCGACGGCTTGAGGTCGCGGTGCACAATGAGGTTGCGGTGGGCGTAGGCGACGGCATCACACACCTGCAGGAAAAGGTCAAGCCGCTCGTTGACATCGAGTGCCTGCTGCCGCGCGAACGCGGTGATCGTCTCTCCTTCGACGAACTCGAGCGCGAGATAGGGAAATGCGCCGGCCGTGACACCGCCGTCGTAGAGGCGTGCGATGTTCGGATGCTCCAGTCGCGCGAGCAGCCGACGCTCGGCACGCAGACGCTGAGCCAGCGTCGCTATGTCACCGCCGGGTTTCAGCAGTTTCACGGCAACCGTCTGATCGTAGGCACCGTCACCTCGTACGGCCCGGTACACGGCCCCCATGCCGCCGGCGCCAATCTTCTCCAACAGCTTCCACGGGCCGACGGCCGCCCCGATCATCGGGTCGGATTCCGGTGGCTCGGGGCGCATCAGAAGCGGCTGTTCCAGAAGGTTGGATTCCTCCGCGACGCGGTGCGCCTCGAGCAGCGCCTCAACCTCGGCGCGGACGGACGGGTCGGTTGCGGCGGTGCCCAGCCAGGCGGAGCGCTCCTGAGCTGGCAGGCCGAGGGCGCCGAGAAAGAGCGTCTTGACGCGTTCGTGCCTCGTGCTCTCGTCGCTGCTCGCGCTCATGCCGCGTGTGTCATCTCACGCTGCAGCCACGCGCGGGCGGCCGTCCATTCGCGCTTGACCGTTGACGGCGACAGCCCGAGTACGTCGGCCGTCTCGGGGATGGACAGACCGACGAAGTACCGCAACTCGACGACTTCACCCTGCCGAGCGTCAAGCGCCGCTAGTCGGGTCAGCGCTTCGTCGAGCGCGATCACCTCATCTGTACGCTCATCGGCAAACAGTGGGAGATCCTCGATCGGCACGTGTGGCTGCGCGCCGCCGCGCTTTGCCGCACGCCGCTGTCGCGCGTAGTCAACGAGGATGTCGCGCATCGCCTTCGCGGCAACCCTGAAGAAGTGCCCGCGATCGGTCCATCCGCCGTCCTGACGGGCCAGCTTCTCGTAGGCCTCGTGGACGAGCGCGGTCGTGTTGATGGTCTCGTTGGACGTGCGCCGCCGCTGGCGACGTGCCAGCGCACGCAACTCGTCGTATAGAAGCGACAGGAGGCGATCGAGTGCGCCGGTTTCGCCTGCACGAACCCTTCCCAGGAGAATCGTTACGTCCGTCGTATTGTCGCACTGCATGGCGAGGAAGCTAGCGAGGGGCAGTGGCTGTATCAACCACGTACGATCAATTCGCCCCGATTGGTCGACGGACCGCCGAACGCCGTGAATACGGCCGAACCGCGACGATACGGTCAAACTGGAACTACGGCGTTGCCGCTCATCCAGCTAATCGACCCCCGCCCAGTCCGAGAACGGCCCGAAGTCCTTCACGGCATCCTCCATCAGGCGGTTGAGGCTGCCCTTCACCCGTGCGATGACGAGTTCATCCTCCGACAGCACCATCACGTACAGGTCCGTTACGGTCTGACCGCGCTCGCGGTAGTAGAGCCAGACGTCCTCATTGTCTTCGCGCACTCGAGCCGCCAGCTGCCAGCCCCCGCGCCCGAAACGATGCATCTCTGGTATGCCCTCGAGCCTGACGTCCTCGCGGATGTGTGCTTCATAGACACCGACCTTGACGCGCCGGATGCTGCGCAGGTACCGGCTCGCTCGTTGCGCGTCTTCGTCGCGCACGCGCCCCGTCACGAATCGGCCAAGCCGAATCGCGACCGGGCCCAGATTGGCTGTAAACTTCCGATCAAGCTCGAGCCCGGGATTCGCGCGCTCGATCTCGCGGCCGGTGTGGGCAATCTCGCGTGAATAGATGCATCCGGACCCGAGGAGCGCGGCGATTGCGATAATCGGAACAACACGAGCGAACGATCGGGGACGGCTGAACGTGTTGATAATGTCTTGCAGTCTGAGCCGAGTATGACGTCTAGTACTCATTAAGCCCGCCAATGTTGAACTTGCGCCCGATGCGACCGACCTGGCGTGGCTCGATGTGACCAACGATGTTCACGAACACGGCTTCTGCGTCCCAGTCGTCGATGGCAAGCACGACGAGTCCGTCGATGACATCGCCGGTCGCCATGAGGTACATGTGCACCTGTTCGTCATCCTCGCGGACGCGCACGACGGTCTCCCATCCCTGGCGCTCCAGGGTGCGGCCGAGCTCCGATGCACGTCGACGGACCTCCCCGTCGTCGGCTCCGCGGATGTCGAATCCGCGGACCTGGATGCCCTGCAATCCAAGCAGCAGCTCGGCGAGTTCCGGATCCTCGAATCGCGAAGCCTCGGCGACGAGATTCAGCAGCGCCCCGCGGATGTTCACCTCGATCTTCGGTTCCTCTTCGAACCAGGACTCCACCTGATTCATGTCGACAAATCCGCGCGCGCCGGCATCCTGGGACGTCGCCGGTCGTGGCGCCGCGGCGATGCCGAGGAGCAGGAGGAACAGTATCAGTCTCTGCGCACGATTCATTGGAAGTCTCCGGAAGGTTCGTTTCGGTTGTCGGCGGCCGGGGCTCCCGGGCCGAATACGACGCCAGTCGCTCGATTGGCGGATCCGACGACGTTGCGTTCAATGACGGGTTCAATGACGGATGTCCCTGCGTGGCGACCGGCCTCGCTGACCCACGCGAGCGCGTAGCGAGCATCGCGCAGCGCCTGTTCGACTTCGGCCTCCGTGTAGACAGCCTGGTCGTTCGTGTCGAGTTCGGAATCCGCAGGCACCCGCGTCAGCAGCACGGCAGCAAACGCGAACAGAGCCACGAAGGAGGCAGCGACGGCCGCCGACCGTGCAGCGGGACTCATCGGCAGGAATCCTGCTCGCGGTCGCTCGTTCGCACGTATGACTCGTAGCGGCATCACCCGAGAGGACAAACCGGCTTCAGTCGTCGTCGCCAACCGCGGTATTGATTCGAGTCGCGCCGCAAGGTCGTCGGAGCATTTGACCGCCCCCGATGCCGCAAGCGTAAGGCTGATCTGCTCGGCAAATGCGACTTGTGCGCGAAGCGCGACGTCGTGGCGGAGTCGCTCGGAAAACCGGCGGCGCTCAGCGTCGGGCAGCTCGCCATCGAGGTACGGCTCCACCCGCTCGTCGAACCACGCACGATCGATTCGGCTCGAGTCCATCCGGCGGTGGTCTCCCCCACCGGGTTCGTCGTGTTCATGCGGTCTGCGCATCGTACACCTCTCTCAGTTTCTCGCGGAGCGTCCGCCGGCCACGGTGCAGGTATACCTTCACCGTCGACATCGGTAGATCCAGCGCTTCGCAGATCTCTTCGTATTTCAGTCCCTGCATCTCTCTCAGGATCACAATGCTCTTGTATGGTTCGCGCAGTTCGTCGAGCGACTCCCGCAGGTGTCTCTCGAGGTGCTGTCGCTCGGCCCACTGGTCCGGTTGTGGCGTTGCGGCGGCGGCATTCTCGAGTGCCAGCTCATCGTCGGACTCGACCACACGCTGCAGGCGGTTTCGCCGGTAGACATCGACGCACGCATTGCGGGCAACGCGGAACAACCAGCCGGCGACGGCCTGTGCCTCCAGCGACGAGCGGTGTTTCCACATCCGCAAGAAGACGTCCTGTGTGACATCTTCCGCTTCGCGTCGGTCCCCGAGAAAGTGGACGGCGAATCCGTACACCCGGTCCCGATAGGCTCGAACCGTACGTTCAAACTCGACTGAATCCACGTTCCGTAAGCGTTTCGGGTCGTTCGGCGCGTTCCGGCGGAAAGCAGGTGACGCAACACGGCGCTCCCGGCATCCGTACCAGCAAGTCTTGCATATGGTCGCCAGTTCAATCGGCGGATGATAGCCGGTTCTGCCCGTTGTCATCGCCTTTGCCCTTGCATCCGACCGTAAGAAGGACGAAACAGGCCCTCTCTTTGTTACAGCTAGCTCGAAAACGGTTCGGGCTACGCTCGAATGGTAAATTGAGCTTTCCCGGCGGATGATCCGATAATTGAAGATCCGGCGGTCCGAGAAAACGAATACCCCTGCAATCCGATCCAATCAACGCCTGATGAGACGGTTCATCCTGCCCGCGACCTGCATCTTCCTGTTCGGTGTACTGCTTGGCACGACCCTGGTCGACAGCTTCTTCGTCGACGGCGACGCCTCAAACCTTCGGAAGGTCGAGGAGGCCTACTCGGTCATCGTGAACCGGTACGTGGACGGAGTTGACGCGGATGCCCTGACGCAGAGTGCGATCTATGGAATGCTCGATAATCTCGATCCTCATTCGACGTATATCTCGCGCTCGGAGGTCCAGTCGGTTCAGGCGGGCTTCGAGGGTGAGTTCGGTGGCGTCGGCATCTGGTATGAGGTCGTGGCGGATTCGCCGCGCGTCAGTTCCGTCGTACCCGAGGGCCCGAGTGCGCGCGCGGGCATACTGCCGGGCGACCGCATCGTTGCCATCGAGGGTTTTTCCGCCGTCGGTGACTCAACCCGCACCGTGCAGCGACGACTCAGGGGCAAGATCGGAACGGACGTCAGCGTTGCTGTCAAGCGGCGAGGCGTCGACGAGTTGCTGCCGTTCACAATCGTTCGAGGGAGTATCCCGCTGTTTTCGGTCGATGCGGCGTACATGCTCGATGACAGGACCGGGCTCATTCGGATGGGGCGGTTCGCGGCGACAACGCACGGCGAGTTCATGGAGAAGGTCGACGAACTCCAGGCCGCCGGGATGGAGCGGATTGTCGTTGACGTGCGAGACAACCCGGGCGGCGTGATGGAGGCGGCGGTGCGGATCGCCGACGAGTTCCTTCCGGCGGGCTATGACATCGTCGAGACCAAGGGGCGGCGCGGTTCAACGACTCGCGTTGAGCGATCGACCGACGGCGGCCGGCTCGAAACGACGCCGGTGATCGTACTCGTCAACGAAAACAGCGCCTCCGCATCCGAGATTCTCGCCGGGGCGATTCAGGATAACGACCGCGGCCTCGTCGTCGGCCACCGAACGTTCGGCAAGGCACTCGTACAGCAGCAGTTCCAGCTCGACGACGGAAGCGTCATACACCTGACCGTTTCCCGGTACTACACGCCGTCGGGGCGTCTCATCCAGACGCCATACGAAGGCGCGGATATGAGCGGGTATCTCGCGCAGAAGTTCGAGAACGCCTATGTCCTCGACGCAGAGCGACTGCCTGATTCACTTACGTTCTCGACGCGAACGGGCCGGGTCGTCGCCGGCGGCGGCGGAATCTTGCCGGACCACATCGTCGACGCCGAGGCGTCCTCACCATACGCTCACCCGCTTCTCGGCGCGGTCACGCGGACGATGGCCGACATCCGATTCGTTCGCGACCTGTTCGATCGCGAGCAGGATGCCTGGCGTGTGCGGTGGGACGGCCGTGAGGCCGAGTTCATGCAATCGTACGAAGTCGACGACGCGTTGCTGGCCTCGTTCTGGCGGTTCGTTGACGACGGCCGGATTCTCAGCGGCCAATCCGCGACCGGCGACTCCGCCGCCCGCACGGCTGTCGGCCCGCCGCTGCGCATCCTGCTGAAGGCGCGCATAGCGCAGAATCTCTTCGGCATCGCGGCGTATTACCCGGTCATCCAGGCGGTGGACGTGGATCTCGATGTCGTCGCTGAGTCGTGGCCCGAGGCGGTTGCGTTTGCCGAACCGTATGCACGCTGATTGGTCGGCGTTCAGTTGCACGACGAAGTCCGCGCGACCGGTAAGCGTAGAGCGTAGCGCGTAAGGCGGTCGCGATTCAAATGCGCGGGGAGACGGCCGCCAGCTACTGTTCATCCGCCCCATTCGCGCTACCCTTTCCCTTTACGATCTGATGAAGCGAAAGTCAGTGGCTTGCGCCGCCCGCCTTGCTACCCGCTCCCGGCGCCGCTAAATTCTCCGATCGCGCCGGATAGTCGGGACCTCCAGAGTATCGCAGCTCCTGCGGCCGCGACCCGCCACCAAAGTCCCCGAGCCGATGAAAATCCGCTACCTCCTCTTCTCGGCCGGCGCTGCGGTCGCCGCGCTGGCCGTTGTTCTTCTCGTCCCGGATCGCACCGAGCCCGAAGCGAGTACGGTCGAATCCGTCGCGGTCGAGCGACCAGCGAAGATGTCGTATCGGTCGCGACTGGGCACGAAGGACGACCCGAGGGGGCGCTACGAGTTCGACCAACTGCGCCTCGCCGATCCGGCGACGGGCGAGATACCGGCGAACATCCGTCAGCGTGAACTCGCCTTCGCACAGACACTGCCAAGGCACACGGCGAAAACGGCAACCGTGCCGTGGGTTCGACGCGGGCCTCATAACGTCGGCGGGCGAACGCGCGGATTCGGAATCGACGTTCGCGACCCGGAAGTCATGCTCGCCGGCGGCGTCACCGGCAGCATCTGGAAGTCGACAGACGGCGGCCTGAGCTGGGTCGACACGTTTGCGCCAGCCGACCTGCACAGCGTAACGAGCCTTGTTCAAGACACGAGGTCCGGCCACGAGGATACGTGGTATGCCGGAACCGGCGAGCGCATCGGCGCCTCCGGAAGCGGTCGTGATGGCTTCGGCTCGTTTTTCATGGGCGCCGGCGTCTACAAGTCTACCGACAACGGATCGAGTTGGGCGGCGCTTGCGTCGACAACATCAGGCCAGACGCCGAATGATTACTCCAGTGAATGGCAGCTTGTGGCTGAGGTAGCGACCGATCCATCGTCCGCATCGGCCGAGGTGTACGCGGTCAACACGGGTGGGATAGCTCGCAGCCTCGACGGAGGATCGAGCTGGTCCACGGTAAAGGTTGCCAACACGAGTTTCGACTGCATCGGCGACGTCGCGGTTTCACCGACTGGTGTCGTGTATGCAACGCTCGGGGCATCGTTGTGCGGAACCGGCGACAGTGGAGCGTACTCGAGCACTACGGGTGACGGCGGCTCGTTCGGTGACTTGGCTATCCCCGGTGCGTCGGGCACGGTGCGGGTAGAGGTTGCGATCAGCCCGGCGGACGAGGACTATGTCTGGTTCCTGGCAAACCGTTCCGATGGTTCGCATACGCTGCACCTGTACAATCCGACGCTCGTGACGTGCGACGGCATCGGCGGTGCGCCTTCCTCGGGATGGTGCGACTACTCCGCCTTTATTCCGGCTCGCGGCGGGTCGACGGGAGACTTCGACTCGCAGGGCGCCTACGACCTGTATCTCGAACCGCACCCGACCATGACAAACATCGTTCTTATTGGTGGAACGAGCCTGTACCGTCTGGATATCCTCGGTATCGCAGGGATGGACGAAGACGGTGACACCTGGATCGGCGGATACGATCACTCCGGTGTGTCGTTTGCGAGATACAACGGCGGGACCGATGATCACCACCCGGATCTCCACTCCGGTTCCTTCCTTCCGCCCCCCTACGGCGGCGGCGACAACGATCCCGACGTGTTCATCTCGGGCAGCGACGGAGGCCTGCACGTCACGAGCGATGTCATGGCTGCAGGAGACGGCAGCGTCGACTGGGTCTCGCTCAACTCCGGCTATCACACAACCCAGTTCTACACGACCTGCATGAACAGCGACGACTCCGACGACTGGATTGGGGGCGGGATGCAAGACAACGGAACGTGGGGTACGACGAGCGCCTCGACGACGGGTCCCTGGCTCGAGGAGCTGACTGGCGACGGTTCGCACTGCCAGGTGGCGAACAATACGACGTCCGGAACCTCGCGGTACGCTTCGGCGCAGTCGGGGATCGTCTATCGACTCGTATATAATCCGGGGGGCTTGTTCACCGGATTCACGCGTGTGGACCCGACCGGTGGATCAGGATACCTGTTCATCAATCCATTCGTACTCGACCCGGCGGACGAGACGCGGACGTTCCTCGCCGGAGGCGGCACCGTCTGGCGCAATTCAAACCTCGAAGGCATTGCGCTCAGCGGCAACTCCACGACGTCGACGAACTGGACGAACCTGACGCCCCCAGGCGTAAGCGGATCGGTTTCGGCACTGTCCGTTTCGCAAACCGGAAGCCGGCTGTATTTCGGCACGTCGACCGGTGACCTGTTCCGAATCGACGGAGCGGACAGTTACACGCCGTCAGACCCGATCACAGATATCTCAACCGAACTGCCCGCGGCATTTGTAAGCAGCATCGCAGTTGATCCCGGAAATCCCGATCGGATAATGGTCACCTATTCGAGTTACAATACGCCCGGCGTGTGGTTCAGCACGGACGGCGGTTCTTCCTGGACCGATGTTGAGGGCAATCTCTTCGGATCGGTCAACGGTGGCGGCGATGACGGACCTTCGTTCCGCTCGGCAGCGCTCATGCCGGCCGCGGCGCCCACACCGTACTGGGTTGCTACCAGCACGGGCGTCTACTCGGCAACCGGTCTGTCCGGCGGGTCCACGACATGGACGCTCGAAGCTCCGCTCGAGATCGGAAACACCGTCGCTGAGATGATCCGGATCCGCCCCCTCGACGGGCAGATAGTTGTGGGCACGCACGGCCACGGGTTCTTCGCGGGTGATGCCGAGCTGCCTATCGAGCTCGCCGAAATGGCGGCGTTCAGTGACGGTCGTGACGTCGTCGTTTCGTGGACCACCTCATCCGAACTGAACAGCGCGGGCTTCGACGTCGAATACAGGAACGTGGCCGACACCGAGTTCGAAGTCGCTGGCCACGTGCCCGCGGCTGGTACGTCAACCGGCGAGCGCTCCTACTCGCATCGGATCGGCGGTCTGCTGCCTGGAACGTACGAGATCCGTCTTAAGCAAATGGATATCGCCGGCAGCGAGATCTACACGGGCGCAGTGCAGGTGACCGTCGCGTTGAGCGAACGCTACATGCTTACGGACCCATATCCGAATCCTTCCAGTGACCGCGCCGAGTTTGCCGTCGTGACCAGAGAGGCGTCGGACGTACGCGTTTCCGTGTATGATGTCGCCGGTCGCCGCGTGAAGATGCTCTACGACGGATCGGCGGCTGCCGCTACACCGCAGCGGTTCGTTCTCGAAACGGACCGGCTCGCCGCAGGAACGTACTTCGTGCGCCTCGAGGGA
>Ga0302046_10005664_pt1 | contig 10970 bp, 24 predicted proteins | sample RVTome_11_FD_200261 | JGI IMG/M metagenome (GOLD analysis project Ga0302046, IMG submission 200261) | Soil microbial communities from uranium-contaminated site in the Upper Colorado River Basin, Wyoming, United States - RVT147D111 (version 2) ... | reverse complement strand
TCACGAACCTGCAACGGTGCGTCAATCGGTTCTGTCCTCATCGTGTCTCCCCTGGGCGGCAGATCACCGCGCGGTCGCTTGTCCGTACTGTGTTCATGACGCTGCCATGCGAAACGGTTGCTCAAGAGCAAGGCCGCCGTCCGGCAACTCGAATCGGTATCGGGTGGCGCGGTCCATCATCTCGCGCTCGTCAGGGTAGAACCCGAGCTTTGCACGATCGGCGAAGTACCACTCGGCCGGGATGTGCGTTGCGTCGCCGCGCGATTTGATCCGCTTGCCGTCCGGTGCGAACCGGTACCAGCGAAACTCCTCCACCTGTGGCGCACCGCAGACCAGATACACGGGCCACCCGTGACCGCTGGCCAGCTCGGCGCACTTCGCGACAGCGTCAGGCTCTGGCACACCGTGCGGTTTGATCTCCACCCACAAGCCACGTTCCCCCGACAGCAGGAGCAGGAAGTCCGGGAGATACCATCCGCCCGGCAACGGCCATCCGTCATCCTCGTACCGCCAGCGAAATTGCATCTGCGTGAAGAACACAGCCCACCGCGCCTCAAGCCGTGACCGGAACTGGTAGCCGCCGTACGCGGTCGGGATGGGCCGGATGTTAGAACGGGACGGCATCTTCCACCTCCGTCCGAAACGCCGGCGCGACTAAGCGGCTCCCCTGGACCACGAGCTTACAGCACCGATCCGTCGCCGCGCCGCGGTAACGGTGCTTGGTGCAGATGGCCGCCAGCGTGTTCGGTTGCGCGAACTCGGCCGCGCTCCGCGTCCCGTGCTCAACAGACACCCGGTCCGCCTTGCTCACGTCAGACCGCAGCGGCCGGAACAACCCCAACGCCACGTCGGCATTCTCCTCGATGGCCGACGAGCCCTTGTAGCGTCCCATGTGCGGCGGTGTGTACAGGTCGAACGCCTTGAGGCCCTGGTCACGGTTCAGTTGACACGCCACGATCATGGCACAGCGCCGCTCATTGGCGAGGTCTTTGAGTTCTTGGACCAGCGCGTCCAGCTCCTCGCGATCCTGCGTCATGCGGTGGAGATGGTCAAGAACGATCACCTGTGGCGCTTCGACCGCCTGGCCGTAGCGCCACGCCACCTCTTTCGCGATCGCCGCCAGGTCCAGTCGTGAACCCTTGGCGAAGCTGACCTGATGGCCCTCCATGAGCGCGGCAATCTCGGTGCGCAACATGCGGCGTTCGTCGTCATCCACCATGCCCTCGAACACGCGCACCTCATCCAACCCCAGCCGGATGGCCGCCCATTTGCGGACCAAATCTTCTGGCAACATCTCGGTGCCGAAGTACAGGACCGGCACCCGCGCCCGCCACAGATGCGACAGCACGTTGAGTAGCAGCGTGGTCTTGCCGTTCGACGGCCTCGCCCCGATCACGTACATCCATCCGGCCATCAACGGGCCGAAGGTGCGGTCGAAGTCCCCCCATCCCCACGAGCCCACCTGTTGCGGACTGTCCAACGCCTCGATGGCCTTGGCCGCAATGGCACGGTTACGATCACCAACGGTCTCGACCCCGTCCGTGCGCACCGGCCGCAAGTCGCGGAGCGCAAACCCGTGGGCCAGGTGGTCCGTGACGTCCTTCCCGTGCGCGGGCTCAACCACCACCACCGACCGGGCCACCGTCCCGACCTGTTCCGCGACGAGTTGCGCATGCGCACGGCCGGGCTCGTCGGTGTCCGCCACGACCACCACCCGCGCCCCGCGTAACGTCTCGGTGTATTCGGGTCGCCACTTGCCGGCACCCTGGGGATTGCACGTCGCCACATGGCCGGCCTTCTCGACGCTGTGCACGTCCTTCTCGCCCTCGACCACAAAGACGCGCCGGCCATTCGCTGCCGCCGTCAAAACGGCGGGCAAGCGATACAGCACGCGACGGGTCTCGCGGAGATTCCACAGCCACCCACCCGTGCCGTCCGGGCGTCGCTGACGGAAGTCTTTGGGATAGAACCGCACCACCTGGTAGAGCAGGGCACCGTGTTCGTCGGTATAGTCGTAAGTGGCGGTGATGTCAGACTTTCCGGTGTCCGCGAACAAGTCTTTGCGTGCCAATCCGAGCGCACTCAAGACCTCGTCCACCGAACAACCGGCATGACAGTGCACGAGAATCCGATCCGCCTGCTCGGTGACCGACAAAGACGGGCTCCGGTCCTCATGTGCGGGACAGCACGCCTCCCACGTCGGGGCGCAACCTTTGACTTTCACGAGGCGGGACAACAGGTCGTCGATGGTCATACCTTGGGGTATCCTGGGAACGCCGGCGCGTCCGGATCGAAGTCGTTGAAGTGTTCGGCGAAGTGGAAGAAGCCGAAGCGGGCGTCGGTGGACTGGGCAAAGACTTCGAGGTGCCGCAGAACGCTCACCTCGCCGTGACGTTGGACGAGTGGCTTGAGGGCCTTCCCGAGCTTGCCTGCTGTCGGTTCGCCCTGGTGCTTTCGCCAAAGGTCGATAGCCCGACCAACGTAGTTGGTCCCGGTATTTGTTAGTTTGTTACCATATTTGCCATCTTTACTTTGTTCCGTGTCTGTTCCGCCGCTGTTCCGTCTCTGTCTCGTTGCCGCGCCGCTTTGCGTTCCGTCCAGGCCAAGGCGTTTACGCCAAACTTCATATTTCACAATGCGATAGACTGTCCCTTTGGGTGTCTCACGCACTGGCACAATCTTTGTCACGTTTTTGGAACGTAAAAGCATAAGGTAGCGCGCCACCTTATTGGGGCTCCAGCGCCAGCGGTGCCCGAGCCAACGGAGGGAGGCCACGAACTCGCCCCGCTCGAGCGGGACCACTGAGGTGCCGATCACGCGGGTGTTCCCCTTCCATGAGGCTTGGTGACATAAGTCGAGCCAGGCAAACCGACGGCACACCACGTCACCGGCCAGCTCGTGGTCGGGGTTGAACAGTCGGTCGGCCGCAGGCGTCCATCCCTCAGCCATTGCATCGTATCCTCGCCATCAGCTCCCTTGCTCCCCGCTGGACTGCCGCACGGTCGTCTCCGCGTTCCGACGCATCAGCTCACGCGATCCAACGATCCACTTTTGAATCCGCTCGTGGACTTTTTTCCGTTCTCTCAGAGGTAACAGCCCATGGATGGACAGAAAGGCAGCGCAGCGATTAGCGCGGTGCGCCATCACTTCCGCATCCCAACCCGGTACGGAACGAAAAGCGCCATCAGTCAAGGTCCACCTCCTTAATCGCCTGGCGTGTCCTCGCGAGCACGCGCTCGAAGATCCGCCCATGCCCGACAACTTCCGGCGGCAGATATTCCGCTAACTTGGCTAGCCACGGCTCGATCTGTTTTAGGGCGTCGGACGCTTTACGGTGCACTTCGGGCGGCAACCATCCAGCATCAGCCAACGCCATGGCACACTCACGCTTCACGCGTGTTGCGAGACAGCCCTGGCACCGACTCAGACCGCACTCGCACTCTATTCCGCCCATGGCCTCGAAGGCCGCGAGCGCACGCATTCCTGCGTCTGTTGCCCGCTGCGTCTCTTTGCTCGTCATCCGTTCCTCTCCCGGTCGTACCGTTCGGACAACTCCCGCGCCACCGCAACGGCGTCGATACCCGCCACGCGCTGAAACGTGTGCCGTCCTTGGGTGCCGTGCGCCTTGACGTAGCAGAGCAGCTCGGGCCAGCACAGTCGTTGCGCCGGCGTGAGCGTTGCCAGCCACTCGGATGCCGACCATGTGGTGTTGAGCCGGATCCAGCGGTCGCCGTCAGCCATCAGCTCCCTTGCTCCCCGCTGGGCTGCCGCCGCACTCCACGAAAGCGCTTGTTCAGATCCTCTATTGCATCCGTCGGTGTGGCGCCACTGGCTCGGGGGAAAAAGTACGGACGGCGCGGCGGGCGTGCGGCAACCATATGTCCGATCCTGTACCGAAGGTTCGGGCGTGGTGGCGGATCCAGGACGTTGACCGCAGCCCGTGGTCCGTAGCAGGACCGCCCTGCTTCTAGGAGTGGTCGCACCACAGTGGGGGCGGTGGCCAGATCGGTGTACACAACATCCCTCATTGCGGGTACCCCACGGAGTAAACAGTCGTTGTGCCACACTCCGGACATATGTGTGTATAGGTACCAGGGCTGATTCCTTGCATGACAGGCGGCTCATGGAATTGCGACCCGCAGTGTTGGTTGCTCATCCGCTCGTCTCCCCGACAGGCTCCACGTCGTAGTAGCCCTCGAACACCATCGTCGTTGGCCCGCATCGCGAACAGGTGGCGTTCGGTTCCTTCGGTTGTCCCTTGGCGTCGAACTGCATCACCCCCGGTGTGCGCACGAAGCGACCGCACTGCTGGCACACCGGAACGAACTGTGCTCCGTCACCGTAGACGACGCGGAGTAGACCCTCGTATTCGTTCATCCGTTCCTCTCCCGGTCGTACCGGTCGGACAACTCCCGCGCCACCGCAACGGCGTCGATGCCCGCCACGCGCTGAAACGTGCGCCGCCCTGCCGCGTGCCAGCTCATGGACGACAGGCGGTGGTGATTGGCACACAAGGGAATCACGTCCCGGTCGTTGCCGCTCAGGTTGCGTGAGCGGTTGTGCGACGGTTCGATCAGGTTGCAGCACGGGCCGAGGTAGTCCGGCCGCCCGTGCGTGACCACGGTGCAGGGCAGGGACCGGATCCAATCGAGGTACGGCTCGTCATTGCCCGACGTGATGCGACGACGGCCCTTCCTTTTCGGCCGTTTGGTGCGCGTGAGTGGGCTGCGTTTCATTGCGGGTGCGCCCCCGGTGCATCCGCTCCCAAACGGGCTGGACGCTCTTGTGCGTCATCAGCCACCGGGGGCGCGTATTTCGCGCTGCCCATAATCTCGTCACGCGGCATGTCGTCACATGTGCAGTCTCCGCACGGAAGACAGTAGCCGCAGTAGGGACACGTCTCGCACACGGGCCACTCGTCCTCGGCGCCGGGGTCCTCACGGAGCACGCTCACGACAGCCTCATGTGTTTTCCGCGTTCCGCCGTGAAGCCTTCCGGCAACGTCCCGGCCTTGAAATCCTCCTGCGCCTTCTCGCCGTTCACGCTGCACGTCCACCGCTGGTATGCCTTCGGTGCAGTCTCCGGGGCACCGGGCCAGCTAATAGACCACGAGCTATTGTTTTGCAGCCACAGTTTGCCGCGGCGCAGGGGATACTTCTCGATCTGCAGCGCATGCAGATTGGCCCGGACGTACTCTTTCGCCCACGTCATAGTGCGCTCGATACCGGCCCTGTGGTCGCGCAGTCGCTGGATTTCGCTGTCCACCGCTGCGGCGGACGCCTTGAGCGAGAAGTACCAGTCCCGAATAGCCTGTAACTTGTCGCCCAACTTCTCGTGCAGCGCGTCCAGATCGGCTTGCAGCTCGGGCGTGACTTCGCCTTCGCCGTCCGCGATTTCCTGATAGACGCGGTCCAGGGCGGGCGGGATATCGTAGAGGTGGATGACTTTGGCGGTGGCGGTCATAGGCGCAACTCCCCGGTGATAAAGCGGGCCACAGCCTGCCCCCGCATGATCTTGCTGTCCACATCGTCGATCGCGTTCTCCGTCTTCACCCACTCGGCCCGTTCGTTCGTCATGAGCGTCACCATGTCGTAGTAGTCCGGGTGCGCATGGGCTTCCGCGTCCACCTGATCGGCGGTCACCTTGCGCTTGTCCCGAACGGCTTGCACGCGAATGAGGATCTTGAGCCGTGACACCTCGATCTTGCGCAGGTGGTCCGCCGTGCCGAACGAGCCGTACTTGGCGCGCAGAGTCGCCACCTTATTGACGAGGTGCCGCCGCTCGTCTAGCAACCCTTCGAGCGGTTCGAGGCCCATGCGTTCCTCGGCGGCGGTCATGGGATTCATTTATCGACCCGCATGTCGTCCTTGAGTCGCGCAATAGAGCGTGTGCGCTCTTGCTCAAACTGTGCATTTACCGCGTCCACCTCATCTCGCACCGCGTCGGGAACTTCACTCAACTCCGCGCGTCGGCGTTCCAACTCCTCGTTTACCTGCTGCTGGAACTCGACGAACTTGTCTTTGCTCGCCGCCCAATCGCGCATCTTGATTAGCTCCGGCTCGCTCACCGCCGTGAGCGGCGTGCCCTTTTGTGTCCCGAAGGGAACGGTTGGGCCGTTGCCCTTCGAGGTCTGGCGAGGTGTCACGTCACGAACGCTCTCCATTTCCTCGAGCGGCGTAGCGTCGTAGCCTGCTAGCACCATGATCCACGAGAACGCCAACCGACACGCCTTGGACGTCGCGCGCGTCTGCGCCATCGACCGTCGTGCATAGGCGGGCCGGGCAGACCACAGCGGGTTGCCGTTGTTGTCGAACTCGTCGGGTGCGCCACACTCGGCCGACGCCCGACTCACAGGCTGGCCATCGCCGACGCGCCGCAGTTCGATCGTGGACGTGTAGACGCCATCCCGCTCGGTCGTGGCCACCTCATGCGGCGTAACGCCGAGCATCGCGGCAAGCGTCGTCCAACCCTCGCACTTCACGAACTCTTTACCACGAATCTTTTTGGATAGATTCTGTGTCTTGATGATGTCAGCCAGCGGCTTAGCAAGCTTGGTCGCGCCCTGAACAAGCGCATCCGGCGAGTTGGCGCGCAGCGTGCCTAGCTCCACGGCATCGGTGCGGATCACCTCGGGTAAATTGTCCGTCATTGCGTTCCTCTCTCTCCGGCCCTAGATTGGCCGGTGCAGTCGTTCTCTCTCAGCCCCGGTCGCTCTCGTCAGTGGCCGGGGTTTCGCGTTCCACCACCCGCAGGTGGACTTTTCGGCGCTCACTCATCCGATCACGTCCCGTCGTACCTCGTCCAGTAGCGCATACGCCCGACGTACGTCGGTGAGTTCGTTGTCCAGTCGAGCGGCGTGGTCGCGCCAGTACCGCTCCTCGTTTTTGCACGCCTCGGCCACGAGTCGCGACTTGTGTTCGGCGTCACGCAACAGTCTCCGGGTATCCCGATAGGCGACCACGGCGGTCAGGAGGACGCCCACCACGAACGCCGCAGCGGTCGAGTAGATGGCGCCCCAGATGATGAAGCCGTTGACGATGACGCTCATGACGCCTCCATGGTGCGCACCAGCGGCTCAGTCTCGGGGCCGGCGCCGTAGGGGAGATGGAAGTACAGGGTCCGCGGTACGCCGGCCTCGCGTGCACAGGATGGGCGGTCGCACAGATGGACACTGATGCCGCCCGACGTGCGGGCGATGCGGGTAGCGGGCGCGCCGCAGCTGACGCAGACGGCGATGGTCATGATTCCACCTGCTCGTCGAGCGCCACGTGGATTTGCGTCTTGGTGTCGGCAGGCAGGTCACCGATGACCGCAGCACTGACGGTCCAATCCAGGATCGGCAGCACACGGGCACGTGCCGCCTTGGCCTCGCTCTCTGACGCGTAGCCCTTCCGGACACTGTATCCACTGCCGACGTGCGTCACCGTCCAGGCGTCAAGAGCGGACGCGAGACTCGGATGCACCGCCAGCCCACCCACTACGTCGGCGGCGACGTCGCGGTAATCCTCCATACCTCTCTCGCCGCATGCGACGCGAATCTTTTGCATCGTCATGCGGCCTCCCGGCTTATGGTCGTACCGCAATCCTGGCAGGTGGCGATCTTAAGGTCGAAGCCCGGCCATGACTCCCATGCGGTGAGCCGCGTATGGGGACAGCCGGCGACCGGCCGGAGGCTACTGTACGATTGAAGCGAGGGGACACGCACCGCCGTGACAGACGGCGGCACCTGTGGCGCACGGGATACGGGAGTCATGCAGCGACCCTCCGCGTATACCCGTAGGGGGAACTAACTAGGGTGGCGTGCTTCCGCTGCGAGCACTTCGCGGACGTAGGCCAGTGCGCTGAAGATGCGCATCTTGCCCGAGTCGGTGATGTGCTTGCGGTGCTGGATGAAATCCCAGCCGAGATCCAGGGCCGCACGGGCCAGATCGTTCGCCGGATCCTGGTGAAAGAGACTGAGCTGGGGTACTGCGTCACGCTCGTACATCGGGTCTCCTTCCGTAGAGGCTCGACAGCATGACCTGCATAAACAGCACCCAATCCGGGAGTCATGGCGCACCCCCGGTTCGCTTTCGTGCACGGCGTTCCGCCCAGTGGTGGCGGATATGCGCTCCGGCCTCGACGCACTCAAGATTCTCGATCCGGTCGTCGAGCGGGTTGCCGTTCTTGTGGTGGATGTGATGACGGTCAGGGATCGGCCCGTGGTGCTGCTCCCAGACCCAGCGGGACCGACGGACCGTCTTGCCGTTGACCCAGACCACCGCTCGTGGCTTCCCGTGGTGGTAGCCGCGATTGCGCGGGCTGCCAGTGCCTTTCTCGGCACGTGAACGCTTGAGCGGATGGCCACGGCGACGCTTCTGGATGTAATGCTTTTGGCAGAGGTCTCGTGCCTGGTGCGGACGCTCGCAACCCTTGAGGCCGCAGGGTCGATAGTCGAGCCCCAGCGCGTAGATGGAGAGGTCTGGATCGCCCTGCCGCCAGCGTACATAATGGGACCGACAGAGGCGCCGTCCGTACCGACGCTCGAGGCACCCAACGACGGCGCAGACGATCCCAGGCTTCGCAGGAGACACGGCCTGGCCGTGTTGCGATTCTGGGACCTGCGTCGTATAACAAAGGTTCTGTACGCTATATTCTGGTTTCATTTAACCATAACTCGTTGCGTGATATCTACTTGTGCTGCGCTCATCCTACGTTCCGGTGGTCGGGGTGATGCTTCTTCGCCCACTCGGCCAGACGCTTCTTCTCGGCATTGTGCCAACGCGCCTTGCAGAGGATCCGGCAAAAGCGCTGACCGGGCTTCATCTGTTTCCGCGCGCCACAGTGCTCACAGCGGCGCAGCTCGTACTTCGGTGATGGGTTGGCATCTGTCATAGTATAGACCTCACACGTACAAGATAGGGCCAGTATATACCCTGTCAACTACCAGTCTTGTCACACCCTATGACGTTCTGTCCGTCAACGGGACATATTGTCTCAAGCTTACGTAGAGATGACAGAATGTCCCAATAATCCATCGCGCCAGGATCGCTCGGGAGCCACGATCTCGGGTTGGAGGTGATCGATAGCATTGTGCTGTATAGGGTACCTATTACATTATACACATGCCTACCTGCATCTGCGGTCGTCCTGCTGTGAGAAAATACTGCCAAGACCATACCTGCTATCTGCACCGGACTCGCCAGAAACAGCGGATTCGGGGCCGCGCGGCGGCGCGCGCGCGCAAACTGATCCCGAGCCCGGATGCCTGTGAGGTGTGTGGCGCGGCAGCTGGAAAGCCCCGGCATAACGGCGACGAGGATCCCTTACACCGGCATCACACCAACGGAGATCTCGAGACTGACGATATCGTTGTACTATGCCGTCAATGTCATGCTGCGGCTCACCGCACAATGAGGCCGAAAATGCCGACGGTTGGCCAGCGCCCCTATATGACGAGAGGGGGACTCCGCTGGGCGATGCACCGGCTCGGCCTCACGCAAGAGGGACTCGCCGTATGGCTCGGGGTGACCCAACCCTCGGTCCACGACTGGCTCGATGGACGATATCCCGTCCCTGGCCCGGTAGCGGCTGCTGTCCGCGCGTGGACTCGCCACGGACTCCCGAAGAAATCCCGGTAGTTATGTAACGATTCCGCAGGGGGTCTTGCACGTTTCCGTATAGGTATCCTATATTGTCTAATACGGGAGTGACGGCCCACCCTCTGTCACCGGGAGTCCCGACCCGCGATCGGGAGCACGAGGAGAGACGACATGACCACCACGACCCGCACCCCAATCGTATGGACCTCTACGACCCAGCGCCCGCACGCCGTGGTGATCCCCCATGGACTCGGGACCAGTGCGAGCGACGCAGGCATCACACTGGATGATGCCCTCTCGCATCTCACCGGGATTTTGGGCCATCCCATCACCGTAGCCCGCCGTGAGTGGAATGCGTTGGCGGCGGGCTGGAAGTATCATCTCGACGAAACGCGGGAATGGGCGATCATGGTCTACCCTGCTGACATCCAGTACCGCGCGCGGTGGAGTCGCAAAGGGCAGCGCGGTGGCGCATCCTACCTGATCCCAGCAGACGCCAATCTGATCTATCGACCAGTCGAGGAATACGATGCGGACCATTGACGGCCCCCTGTCCCGCCGGGCACAGCAGATGCTCGACGACGGCCGGTGCGTGGTGTACAGCTCCAGGGTCGGCGACGTCCACGAGTACGTGCTCGAACGCGCCGATCACGAGCCGGTCATCCTAGGCCAGTCGGGATCCGCGGCATATCAGAGCCTCGTGGCGCTGCGGGCACAGGTGCGGGCAAACCGGGTCCGCTGCGGCTACTGCGGATCCACCGACCTCGGCGAGGACGAGCAGCGGCAGGGGATGTGCCGGAGCTGCATCCCCGATGCGATGGAGGATGCCCGCGGGGACGCCATCTGTGACGAGAGGAGGGGTAAATGACGCTCGACGACTTCGAGTCCTTCCTGCACTACTTCGCCGGGATAGCGCCCGAACACTCCTGGCGGGTCACCCCCGCCGGGCAGATCGAGACCCGCAACGGTCGCAGCGTCCTCGCCGTGGCGCAGGCCCACCAGATCGCCCTCTGTGACGCTGATCGACCGCTCATTACTCGGGCCGCCCTGGCGCCACTCCCGCTCGCGTCCGTGTCCCGTCAACCCTACGACGGACCCTACATGCATCAGTATGTGCGGGATCGGTTACTCAAGGCCACGGGACTGTATCGGGGTGCTGCTGCGGGAACGAAAGGATAGATTGACGGGGATGAACCGACGCGAATGGTGTCAGGCCACGGCGCTGGCCATCCTGGCGGCAGCGGGTATCCGGCTCCCCCGTCACGACTGGACCGTCAGCACCATGCTTCGGACGGGCCAGGCACACGCTCCGCTCGAAGTCGGCCAGTGGTATCACGTCGTGGTGGGCCGCGAGGGCGACGACATGACAATCAGGATATGGGACGAGAG
>Ga0302046_10005663_pt1 | contig 10970 bp, 6 predicted proteins | sample RVTome_11_FD_200261 | JGI IMG/M metagenome (GOLD analysis project Ga0302046, IMG submission 200261) | Soil microbial communities from uranium-contaminated site in the Upper Colorado River Basin, Wyoming, United States - RVT147D111 (version 2) ... | reverse complement strand
CCGCGCGACTCCCGGATGAGCTGCACGGTGTTGGCCAGCACCGTCAGCGTGCGCAGCCCCAGGAAGTCCATCTTGAGCAGGCCCAGCTTCTCGATCGGCCCCATGGCGTAGCCGGTGATCAGCTCCGGCCGCTTGGGATCCTTGTAGAGCGGGATGTGCTCGTCGAGCGGGTCGTCGGAGATCACCACCGCCGAGGCGTGCACGGAGGCGTGACGCGTGCACCCCTCCAGCGCCTTGGCGATGTCCCACAGTTCCGTGACGCTGGCCTGGCTGCGGACCATCTCGGCCAGCGGCGGCGATTTCGAGAGCGCGTCGTCCAGCGTGATGTTGAGCGGGAAGCCCGGCACCAGCTTGGCGATCCGGTCCACGTCGGCGTAGGACATGCCCAGCACGCGCCCCACGTCGCGGATCGCCGCCTTGGCGCCGAGCGTGCCGAAGGTGATGATGTGGGCGACCCGGTCGCGGCCGTACTTGTCGGCCACGTAGCGGATGACCTCGTCGCGCCGGTCGTCGGCGAAGTCGATGTCCATGTCCGGCATCGAGATCCGTTCCGGGTTCAAGAATCGCTCGAACAACAGGCCGTATCGTACCGGATCGATGTTGGTGATCCCGAGGCAGTAGGCCACCAGCGAGCCGGCCGACGACCCCCGCCCCGGGCCCACCGCGACCCCGTGCTCGCGCGCCCAGCGGATGAAGTCCCAGACGACCAGGAAATAGCCGGCGAAGCCCATCTTCTCGATGACGGCCAGCTCGTGAGCCAGGCGCGCCTCGATGCCGTCCCCCGGGCTCGGGCCGTAGCGCTGCCTGAGGCCCTCGCGGGCGCGCTCCTCGAGATAGGTCTCGAGCGTGTGCCCCGCGGGGACGACGTAGCGCGGCAGGTGGAAGCGGCCGAAGTCCAGCGTGAGGTTGCAGCGTTCGGCCACCGCCAGCGTGTTGCGGCAGGCCTCCGGGATGTCGGCGAAGACCCGCGCCATCTCCTCCGCCGACTTCACGTAGAACTCCTCGCTGGAGAACCGCCAGCGGTTGGGGTCGCTCATCGCCGCGCCGGTCTGGATGCACAGCAGCGCCTCGTGGGCGCGGGCGTGACCGGCCTCGAGATAGTGCGAGTCGTTCGTCCCGGCGACCGGCGCGCCGATCGCCCGGGCGATCGCCAGCGTCTCGGCGGTGACCTTCACCTGCTCGGCCAGGCCGTGCGCCTGGACCTCCATGAAGTAGTGGTCCCGGCCGAAGACCTCCTGGTACCAGCCCGCCGTGTGCCGCGCCTTCGCGAGGTCGCCCGCGCTGATCGCCCGCGACACCTCGGAGTTGAGGCAGCCCGAGAGCACCAGCAGGCCCTCGGCATGCTGGGCCAGCAGCTCCTTGTCGACGCGCGGCTTGTAGTAGAAGCCCTCCAGGTAGGCCCGGGACACGAGCTTGATGAGATTGCGGTAGCCGGTCAGGTCGCGCACGAGGACCGTCAGGTGGTTGGCGCCCTCGTAGCCGCCGTCCTGGGAGCCGCGCTCGGTGCGGGCCCCCGGCGCGATGTACAGCTCGCAGCCCACGATCGGCTTGATGCCCGCCTTCTGGGCCGCCAGGTAGAAGTCGACGGCGCCGAACAGGTTGCCGTGGTCGGTCAGCGCGATGGCCGGGAACTGCAGCTCCCGGGCCTTCTTGACGAGCTTCTCGAGCTGGGCGGCGCCGTCCAGGAGGCTGTACTCCGAGTGGACGTGCAGGTGGACGAACTCGGCGTGGCGCACGCGGACCCGGTTACTCGAGCTCGATGGTGGCCGGGGGCTTGTTGGTGACGTCGTACAGGACGGCGTCCACGCGCTCGAGCCGGGCGAGTGACGCCGCCAGCTCGTCCACGACCGCCGGCGGGAGCTTGACGAAGTCCGCCGTCATGCCGTCCCGGGAGTGCACGGGGCGCAGCACGATCGTCTCGCGGCCGGGGGCGGCGCCCAGGGGCGCCAGCGCCACCGGGAACTGCCAGATCGCGTCGTACAGTCCGTGCTTGCGCACGACGCGGGTGACGACGTCGTCGGCCTCGCGCAGCAGGGCCACCCGCTCGGGCGTCAGGGTGGCGGGCTGGATCGCCAGCCCCGCCACCCCGTGCCCGTCGCGCCGGTGGACGACCAGCGCCACCCGGTTGATCGTCCGGTGCTCGTTGGTGATCCGCCGCGCGAACACGCCGGCCGCCTCGACGTCGGGGAAGCCCTCGACCGCCAGCAGCTGCGCGTACGACCGCTCGTCGCCCTGGACCCCGACGGTTCGCACCGGCACGATCCAGCCGTGCACGCCGCCGGGCAACGTCATGGTGGCGCGTTCCACTGGGGCCTCGCGCTCGGCGCACAGGCAGCGCACGGCGAGCCCCGGTCCGGGGAACGGATGGCGCCAGACGACCTCGTGGGGCAGGCCCAGCTGCTCGCCGAGCACGCGCACCTCGTCCTTGTAGAAGTCGGCCAGCGGCTCGATCACCTTGCCCTGCTCGATCAGGCGCTGGATGCGCTCGACGCGGTTGTGGTGCGTCTTGATCCGGGCCGAGTGGCGGGTGCCGCCCGACTCGATGGTGTCGGGATAGATCGTGCCCTGCCCCAGCAGCCACTCCCCCTCGCGGAGCCCCAGCCGGGCGAACTCGTCCGCCTGCGCCACGACGAAGGTGTCGCCGATGATCGCGCGCTTGGCCTCGGGATCCGTCACGCCGGCCAGGCGTCCGAAGAAGTCGCCGCGGCGATCGGCGACGTGGATGGCCTCGCGGCCGGCCTCGCGCACGAGGTACTCGATGGCCTCGGCGTCGCCCTCGCGCATGAAGCCGGTGTCCACGTAGAGCCCGAGCACGCGGCCGGGGCCGAGCGCGCGATGGCAACAGTAGAACGCGACCGTGGAGTCGACCCCGCCGCTGATCAGGAAGAAGACCCGGCGGCCCGCCGCGCGCGCGCGGATCTCGTCCATGACCTGCTCGACCCGGGCGCGCGGGTCCCAGTCGGGCGTGCAGCCGCAGACGTCGAACACGAAGTTGCGATAGATCTCGCTGCCGAACTCGGTGTGGACGACCTCGGGGTGGAACTGCAGCCCGAACAGGCGCCGGTCGAGGTGCTGCATCGCCGCGACCGGGCAGTCGTCCGTCCGGCCGATGATCGTGAACCCGGGCGGGGCCTCGACCACCGTGTCACCATGGCTCATCCAGACCGTCAGCTGTCGATCAGGAAGCCCGCGAAACAGCGGGCTTTCTTCACGCTTCAGCAGGGAGTGCCCGTACTCCTTGACCACCCCGCGGGATACGCGGCCGGCGAGATCCCTGGCGAGGAGCTGATGGCCGTAGCAGATGCCCAGGACGGGAACGCCGAGCCCGTAGATGGCGGGATCGACCGCGGGGGAAGCCGGCTCGCTCACGCTCGACGGGCCCCCGGAGATCACGATGCCGCGAACTTCCCGGAGCTCCGAGGCAGGCCGGTTGACGTCAGCGACGACGGCGTGGACGCCGAGCTCACGGATCCGTCGGGCGATGAGGTGGCAGTACTGGCCACCCGCGTTCAGGACGACGATCTGGTTCACTGCGGCTCCCCGTGCGCCGGTTCCCACCGCCCCGGCGTGCCGCCTACCGCGGGCGCCCCAGCTTCTGAGCCTGCTGGAAGACCTTGCCCTCGGTCTTGATGGTCGGGGCGATGATCATCTCGGTCTGCTGCAGCTCACGGATGCTCCGGGCGCCGACCGAGCCCATGCAGGTGCGGATGGCGCCCACCAGGTTCAGGGTGCCGTCCTCCGTGAACGCCGGCCCGAACAGGATCTGCTCCAGCGTGCCGGCCACGCCCACCCGGATGCGCGTGCCGCGCGGCAGGTTGGCGTGGGGCGTGGCCATTCCCCAGTGGTAGCCGCGGCCGGGCGCCTCGATGGCGCGGGCGAAGGCCGAGCCGATCATCACCGCGTCGGCGCCGGCGGCGAAGGCCTTGCAGACGTCGCCACCCGTCGTCATGCCCCCGTCGGTGACGATGGGCACGTAGCGGCCGCGCTGCTTGTAGTACTGGTCACGGGCGGCGGCGGCGTCGGCCGTCGCCGTCACCTGCGGCACCCCGAGCCCGAGCACCTCCCGGCTGGTGCAGGCCGCCCCGGGGCCCACGCCGATGAGCATCGCGTCGATCCCCGTGTCCATCAGCTCCAGGCACGCCTCGTAGGTGACGCAGTTGCCGATGATCAGCGGAATGGCCAGCGACTTCTTCAGCTGGCGGAAGTCCACCGGCGCGTACTCGGTGGCGATGTGGCGGGCCGTCGTGACCGTCGACTGCACGACGAAGATGTCGGCGCCGGCCTCCTGGGCGATCTGGGCGAACCGCTCGGCCCGCTGCGGGATGGAGGACACCACCGCGGGACCGCCGCCCTTCTTGATCTCCTGGATGCGCTGGTGGATCAGCTCTTCCTTGATGGGCTCGCCGTAGATCGACTGGATGATCCTGGTCGCCTCCTCCTGGCTGGCGGAGACGATGCGGTCCAGCACCTCTTCGGGGTGAGCGTAGCGGGAGAAGACGCCCTCGAGGTTGAGCACGGCCAGGCCGCCCAGGCGGCCCATCTCCGCGGCCAGCCGCGGACCGACGACGCCGTCCATGGCGGCGGCGATGATCGGCAGCTCGTAACGGTGGCCGCACAGCTCCCAGGAGATGTCGACTTCGCTGGGGTTGACCGTCAGGGTGCCCGGAACGAGCGCGATGTCGTCGAAGCCGTACGCGACCCTGGCCTTGCGCCCCCGACCCACCCACATCCCCATGCGCCTGTTCCCTTTCCCCGGCTTCCGGGTTGCCCGCCCTGATCCCCAAATATAGTGATCGGTGCTCAGCTACCCACTAGATTTGGGGTAGTATACCGGCCACGCTGCGAGGTGTCAACGCTCAGGTCGGATGCGCGCGCTCCCAGGCCAGGCGTAACCCCTCCAGGGTGAGGTGCTCGTAGACGTGCTGGATGGACGGCGCCACGTCGGCCACCAGGGGGGCCAGCCCCCCGGTCGCGACGACCGTCAGCTCACCGCCCATCTCGGCGTGGATGCGGGCCACCATGCCGTCCACCAGCGCCGCGAACCCGTACACGAAGCCGGACTGGATGTTGGTGATCGTGTTGCGGGCGACGGCTTCCTTCGGGCGCGTCAGCTCGACGTTGAACAGGCGCGCGGCCCGGCTGAGCAGGGCGTCGGCCGCCGTCCGGATGCCGGGCGCGATGGCGCCGCCGACGAACTCGCCGCGCGCGTTGATGCAGTTGAACTTGGTGGCGGTGCCGAGGTCGATCACCACCAGCGGCGGCGCATGGCGCGCCAGCGCCCCGATCACCGTCACGATGCGATCGGCGCCGACCTCGGCCGGGTAGTCCACGGCGAGCGGGACCCCGGCGTTGTCGGCCCCGATGGTGTAGGCGGGGTGGCCGAAGTGATGCTCGCTCATCCACTCCAGCGCCCCCTGCACCTGGGGCACCACGTTGGCGATGGCCACGCCGTGGATCGCCGCCTGGTCGAGGCCGCGGCCGCGCAGCAGGCCGCTGATGAAGAGCCCGTACTCGTCGGCCGTCTGGTCGCGGCGGCTCAGCAGGCGCCAGGCGGCGACGAGCCGGGCGCCGTCGTAGACGCCGATCTTGAGGTTGGTGTTGCCGACGTCGAGCGCCAGCAGCATCAGCGCGGCACCTCGCCGACGTCGCCGGCGACGACCAGGCGGCGCCGCCCGTCGCCGTCGTCCACCACCAGGGCCCCGGTGGCGTCCACGTCGACGGCCAGGCCCCTCACCCCGTCCACGCTGACGACCCTGCCCAGCGTGTCGGCCAGCGCCCGCCATCGCTCGCGCACCGGCGCGAAGCCCTGGCGCTCGAGCCGCCGGCGCCACTCGGCGACGCTGTCGAGCAGCGCCGCCAGCAGCGCGTCGCGGTCGACCCGCCGACCGCTGGAGAGCCAGAGCGACGTCGCCCGCCGGGCGAGCTCGGCCGGGAACACCCGCTGCGTGAGGTTCACGCCGACGCCCAGGACGGTGGTAGCCCGCTCGGTGTCCGCCCCGAACCGGCTCTCCAGCAGGATGCCGGCGATCTTGCGGCCGTCGACCAGCACGTCGTTGGGCCACTTCAGGCGCGGCCTCACGCCGGCCGCGCGTGTCAGCGCCTCCGCGACCGCCACCCCCGCCGCCAGCGACAGGCCCGGCAGGCGGACGGGGTCGAGCCGGGGGCGCAGCACGATCGAGGCCAGCAGGCTGGCGCCCGGCTCGTCCAGCCACGCCCGCCCGCGGCGGCCGCGGCCCGCCGCCTGGGAGTCGGCGACGACGACGGTGCCGTCGGGGACGCCGTCGGCGGCGAGCGCGAACGCGATCGTCTGGGTGGACTCGACGCGGCCCAGGCGCACGATGCACGGCGCCGGCGCGGCGATCCTCATCCCATCCAGCCCAGGCTGGCGACGAGCTTGGCGTGCAGCGCCTCCTGCTCGGCCAGCTTCTCGCGCTCCTTGTCCACGATCTCGGCCGGCGCCCGCTCGGTGAACTCGGGGCGGGCCAGCTTGCCCCGCGTGAACGCCATCGCCTCGGCCGTGCGCCTGATCTCCTTCTCCAGCCGCTGGCGCTCGGCGCCCAGGTCCACCAGGCCCTCCAGCTCCACGTAGATCTCCGACTGGCCGGCGACGACGAGCGCGGAGGCCCGCGGCCGCGTCGCACGCGGATCGAGGGTGATCCGGGCGCGGGCCAGCGCCTCGACGAGCGCGGCGTGCGCGCGCAGCAGCGGCTCGTCGGCGGGGGCCGCCTTGATGGTCGCCGCCAGCGTCTGGGCGGGCGACAGCCGCATCTCGCCGCGGATGTTGCGGATGGCGGTGACCGCCTGCATCAGCAGCGCCATCTCCCGCTCGGCCGCGGGGTCGGCCCCCGCCCCGGCGCGGGGGTAGGGCGCCAGCATGATCGATTCCCCCGCGTGCGGCAGCCGCTGCCACAGCTCCTCGGTGATGAACGGCATGAACGGATGCAGCAGGCGCAGCGTGGTCTCCAGCACGGCGACCAGCGTGTGCTGCACGCGGGTGCGTCCGGCCGGATCGTCGCCCCGGTAGAGCGCGGTCTTGGCGATCTCCAGGTACCAGTCGCAGAAATCGCTCCAGACGAACTGGTAGAGCGCCCCCGCCGCGTCGCTGAAGCGATAGGCGTCGAGGGCCTCGCGGACGGCGGTCACGGTCGTCTGCAGCCGGCTCGCGATCCAGCGCTCGGGCAGCCCGGCCGGCGCCGCCGCGCCGGCGGGGTCGTAGCCGTCCAGGTTCGAGAGGACCAGCCGCGCCGCGTTCCACAGCTTGTTGGCGAAGTTGCGGTGCGCCTCAACGCGGTCGTCCGCGATGCGCATGTCACTCATGCCGGGGACGGCCAGGACTGCCAGCGTGAACCGGAACGCGTCGGTCCCGAAGCGCTCCATGACGCCGAGTGGGTCGATGACGTTGCCCTTCGACTTCGACATCTTCTGGCCCTGGGGGTCGCGCACCAGCGTGTGGATGTAGACGTCGCGGAACGGCACCTCCTTCATGAGGCGCAGGCCCAGCATCGCCATCCGCGCGACCCAGAAGAACAGGATGTCGTAGCCGGTGACGAGCACCGACGTGGGGTAGTACGTGCGCAGCTCGGGCGTGTCCTCGGGCCAGCCGAGGGTCGAGAAGGGCCACAGGCCGGACGAGAACCACGTGTCGAGCACGTCGGGATCCTGGCGCAGCGGGCCGCCGCACCTCGGACAGGCCTCGAGGTCGATCCGGGAGACGTGGACCGACCCGTCGGCGTCGCAGTACCAGACCGGGATGCGGTGCCCCCACCAGAGCTGCCGGGAGATGCACCACGGCCGGATGTTCTCCATCCAGTGGAAATAGGTCTTGCTCCAGCTGCGCGGGAGGATGCGGATCCGGTCCTCCCGCACGGCCTGGGCCGCCACCTCGGCCAGCGGCTTCACGTTCACGTACCACTGCTTGGAGACCAGGGGCTCCACGACCGTCTTGCAGCGATAGCAGAGGCCGACTGCGTGCCGGTAGGGCTCGATGCGCTCGACGAGGCCGAGCGCCTGCATGTCCTCGACGATCCGCCGGCGGCACTCGAACCGATCGAGCCCCGCGTACCGGCCGGCCAGCGCCGTCATCCGGCCGTCGAAGCCGATGACCGTCCGCACCGGCAGGTTGTGACGGCGGCCGATCTCGAAGTCGGTCGGGTCGTGCCCGGGCGTGACCTTGATGACGCCGGTGCCGAAGTCCGGGTCGACCGCCTCATCGGCCACGACCTGGATGTCGATGTCGCCGTCCACCGACGGGATCCGCAGCGTGCGGCCGACGTACCGGGCGTACCGCGGGTCGCCGGGATGGACGGCCAGCCCGGTGTCGCCCAGCTTGGTCTCCGGGCGCACGGTGCCGAGCGTCAGCGGTCCGTACTTGATGTAGACGAACTCGGCGTCGCGCTCCTCGCGCTCCACCTCGAGATCGGCGAGCACGGTCTGGCAGCGCGGACACCAGTTGACGATGTAGTCGCCCTGGTAGATGAGCCCCTCGTCGTGGAGGCGCACGAACGCCTCGCGGACCGCCCGCGACAGCCTCGCGTCCAGCGTGAAGCGCTCGCGGCTCCAGTCGCACGAGGCCCCCAGGCGCCGGAGCTGGCGAGTGATGGTCCCGCCCGACTCCTCCTTCCACGCCCACGCCCGCTCCAGGAACGCCGCCCGCCCGAGGTCGTGGCGCGTCTTGCCCTCGGCCTCGAGCTGGCGCTCCAGGAGCACGTGCACCGCGATCGAGGCGTGGTCGGTGCCGGGCACCCACAGCGTGTTGAAGCCGTCCATGCGCTTGACGCGGATGAGGATGTCCTGCAGCGTGTTGTCGAGGGCGTGACCCAGGTGGAGCGAGCCGGTGACGTTCGGCGGCGGGATCACGATGCAGTACGGCTTACCGGGACGGTCGGGCTCGGCGCGGAAGTAGCCGCGTCGCTCCCATTCCGGATACCAGCGCGCCTCGACGGCGGCGGGCTCGTAGCGGTCCGGGATGGGCGCGCTGGCGGACGGGATCGGCGACGTCATGCCCTGGAGCGCGTCATTGTAGCACCGGGGTCGCCGCCGTCAGCCGCCAGCCGGCGCCCGCGCGACGGAACGTGAGCGCCCACGGCTGGCGTTCGGCCGCGGCGGCCACCGACACCGCGGCGCCCTCGCGGGCGTCGCAGGTCGGCTCGGGCCGGAGCGTCGGCGGCAGCCGGCTCCGCAGGGCGCCGTCCGGCACCAGCGCCGTGAGCGTCGTCTGGTCGCGAGCGGCCAGGGCCCCCGTGAGCCGCTCGACCACCGCGTGGAGGTCCCGGTGCCACGCGTCGTGCTCCTGGCGCGCGACGCGGGCGACCGGGCCGGGAGCGACCAGCCGGTAGACGTCCTCCTGCTCGGTCTGGCCGGCGCACCCCGGCGCCCAGCCGGGGTAGCGCACCTCGTAGCGGATGCGCAGCTCGCCGCCCCGCACGCTCCAGCTCCGGGCCCGGAGGCCGTCCTCGAACAGCGACGCCGTCGACCACACCACCTGCACGCCGTCCGCCGCCCGGCGCAGCAGCTCGACCCGCAGCGACCGCATCCCCCACCCCGACGGCGGCCCCTCCCATGCCACCAGGAACGGCGCGGCGTCACGCGCGCCCGGCAGCCCGTGCACGGTGGGACGGCCCTCGCGATAGAGCGCGGTCAGCAGCGCCGGCTCCCCCCGCAGGGACCCGTACACCCGGACGCTGTTGCCGGCCGAGCGCTCGTCGAGCGTGAAGGCGCCGACGAGCAGGTTGCCGGCCCGCACCAGCCGCAAGGCGGCGCCGCCCCAGGTCTCGCCGAGGCTGTCGAGGCGGTCCTGCAGGAACTCGAGCGAGGCGAAGGGGCCGCCGGAGGCCAGGCTCTCGACGATCTCGTCGTCGAGCAGCGCGTAGATCTCGCGGAACGCCTCCGCCGTCGACTCGTCGTCGAGGATCTGGGCGAGGCCGAGCCGGCTGGCGGCCAGCTCGCGGAAGCGGTCGAGCCGGTCGACCGGGCCGGCGGCGGCGGGCCCGGCGCCGGCGACGACGGCGAAAGCCCCGGCGACGAGCGCCCGGCGGAATTTCCGCGCCACCGGCCTATGGTACAACAGACGGGTGAGGTCGCCAGCGGTGCCGGTGCTCGACCGCTACGTCATCCGCGAGCTGATCCCCCCGTTCTGCCTGGGCGGCGTGCTGCTCACCTTCTTCCTCGTCATCGACCGCATCTATCACCTGACCGAGCTGGTCATCACCAAGGGGGTGCCGTTTCACCTCGTCCTGCAGCTGCTGGTGTTCATGCTGCCGTCCTTCCTCGCCCACACGCTGCCGATGGCGCTGCTGGTGGCCGTGCTGCTGGCCGGCGGCCGCCTGGCCGGCGACCTCGAGATCATCGCCTGCAAGGCGGCCGGCCTCAGCACGCTGCGCCTCTTCCGTCCGGTGCTGGCGGCCGCCCTGGTGGTGATGGCGGCCACCGCCACCCTCACCCTCGTCGTCAACCCGCTGGCCAACCAGGAGTTCCAGCGCCAGCTGTTCCGCATTCTCCAGGCCCGGGCGGTCAGCGGCCTGAGCGAGCGCGTGTTCAATCCCACGTTCGGCGACATCATCGTCTACGTCGAGGACGTGAGCGCCTCCCAGGTCGCGCTGCGCGGCCTGCTGGTGTCCGACGAGCGGGACCGGAAGGTCTCGCGCATCATCACGGCGCGGGAGGGGCGGCTGCTCACCGACGAGACGAACCGGCGGCTCACGCTGCGGCTCATCAACGGCGCCGTGAGCGAGGCCGACGTCCTGCCGGCCGGCCCGGCGGCGGCCGCCGCCGGCCTGGCGCCGCCAGCCGGGGGGGCCGCCAGCGCGGCCCGCTACCGCCTCACCAACTTCAGCATCTACGACATGAGCCTGGCGCTCGACTCGCCGCTGCGCGGGGCCTCGCGGATGGAGAAGCCGGAGAAGGACCTCTCGCTGCCGGCCCTGGCCCGGCGCCTCGAGGCGCTGGCCGGCGCCCGCGCCGCCCGCGCCCCG
>Ga0302046_10005662_pt1 | contig 10971 bp, 11 predicted proteins | sample RVTome_11_FD_200261 | JGI IMG/M metagenome (GOLD analysis project Ga0302046, IMG submission 200261) | Soil microbial communities from uranium-contaminated site in the Upper Colorado River Basin, Wyoming, United States - RVT147D111 (version 2) ... | reverse complement strand
CGTCCTCGCCCTGGCCATCGGACCGGCGTTCCTGCTCGGGTTCGCTTTGCGCGGGAGGCCGCGCGCGGCGAGCCGGGCTGCGCTGCCGGTGTTCCTGCTCACGCTGGTCGCCTGGCGGCTCGCCCCGACCGACTGGCGCTGGCTGGCGCGCGTGCAACCGATCGTGCTCCTCGTGATCCTCGCCGCGGGCCGGCCCTGCCTCGCGCGGCTCGGATCGGAGCCGGAGCGCGCGCGCTATCGAGGGTTCCTCGCCTTCGCGGCCTTCGGCCTGGCGCTGCTCGCGAAGATCGTCCTGGACGTGCGCTTCGGCTTCTACGGCTTCGTCCTGGCGGTGCCCGCGAGCTGCGCGCTGCTCGCGTTCCTGGTCGACTGGTTCCCGCGGCTGACCTTCCCCGAGCCCCGCGATCCGTCGTGCGCCGGAGCGCGCGCGGTGGGGATCGCGGGCGTGCTCGCCGTGACGATCGCCTGCGGCTGGGCGTTGGCGCAGAAGAGCGCCGCCTGGTTCGCGCTCAAGGAGGCGCCGGTGGGCGAGGGCGTGGATGCCTTCGTCGCCGACGGCCGCGGGCGCTTCGTGACGCGTCTGCGGGCGGAGCTCGCCCGGCGGCTCGCGCCCGAGGACACGCTGCTCGTCCTGCCCGAGGGGGTGATGCTCGCCTACCTCGAGCGCCGGCGCGTCTCGACGCCCTACCACACGCATCTGCCGCCCGAGCTGATCCTGTTCGGCGAGCAGCGCATGCTCGCCGCCCTCGCCGCCTCGCCGCCGGACGCGGTCGTGCTCGTGCAGCGCGACACGTCGGAGTACGGCGTGCCGCGGTTCGGTGCGGACTACGGCCGCGAGCTGTCCGCCTGGATCGCTGCGCGCTACCGGACCGTCTGGACCGATCCGGAGGGTGGAACTCCGCTCGAACCCGGATCGATCTTCGGCCTGTCGCTGCTCCTGCCCGGCCCGTGATGAGCGGCTCGCCGCCGCTCACGAGCCCTGCTAGCCTCCCGCCCGTGCCGACCGCGCCCCGAACGACGAACTCGGCTCGCCCCGTTGCGCTGATCAGCGGCGCCTCGAGCGGGATCGGAGCGGCGCTGGCGGAGGCGCTGGCGGCAAAGGGGCACGCGCTCGTCCTCGCCGCGCGCCGCACCGAGCTGCTCGCTGCGGTGGCGGAGCGCGCCGGCGTCCCGCGGGACGACGTCCTGTGCGTGACCTGCGACGTGACGGAAGAGCCGGCGGTCGCCGAGCTCGTGCGCAGCGCCGTTCTCTGGCGCGGGCGTCTCGACGTCGTCGTCGCCTGCGCCGGCGAGTACCTGCGCAAACCCGCGGCGGAGCTCGAGCGCGCGGACCTCGATCGCGCGCTGGGTGTGAACTTTTTCGGCGCGTTCCGGCTCGCCCAGGCAGCGCTGCCGGCGCTGCGGGAGAGCGGCGGACACCTCGTGCTCGTGAACTCCTTCGACGCGAAGAAGGGAATGCCGCTCGAGGCGGCCTACGTCGCGGCGAAGTGCGCGCTGGCGGGCTACGCGGGAGTGCTGCGGCAGGAGGAGCGCGGCGTGCACGTGTGCACCGTGTTCCCAGGTCGCGTGGACACGCCGATGATCCGCCACCTCGATGTACCGCGCATCTCGGCCAAGATCCCGCCCGAGCGCGTCGCACGCGCCGTGCTGCGCGCGCTCGCGACGCGGCGCGCGGAGGTGATCGTCCCCTGGACGTGCCGGCTGCTGCAGGTCGCGGACGTCGTCTCGCCGCGCCTCGCGGACGGGCTCGTGCGGCTCCTTCGGCTGGAGGGCCGGCCGAGGGAGTGAAGCAGGCTCAGCTCGGCGGGAGGCCGAGCCAGTCGCGGTAGAGCCGCTCGACCCGGTCGCGCAGGGCGCGGCTATCGCCCTTCGAGACGGCCGGGTCCAGCGTCGCGAGCAACGACAGACGCACCTCTGGCATCGGGTGCGGCGGCCGAAAGAGCGGGACCTCGTGCGTCAGCCACGGCGGCTCGCAGCGGATGCCGATGCACACCACCGGCACGTTCGCGCGGCAGGCGATCTCGAAGGCCACGCGGCCGAAGGGGCGCAGGCCGCCGGGCGGCGAGCGCTTGCCCTCGGGGAAGACGAAGATGCGCATGCCGTCGCGCAGGCGCGCCAGCCCGTCCTCGATCACGCGTCCCACCGAGACCGGATCGCCGCGCGGCCCCTCGAGCAGTCCGCCGCCGACCATCAGCGGCTTCAGGATCGGCTTCCTGTAGACCTCGGACTTGACCACGGTGCACCCGCCGGCGAGGAGCGCGCCGATCGAGGTGACGTCGAGCTGCGTCGGATGGTTCGCGATAACGATGCAGGGCCCGGCCGGCACGTCGAAGGAAACCTCGCGGAAGTCGAAGCTCGCCACGCGCACCCAGCGCAGCCAATCGTGCATGAAGCGATAGCCGAACCCGATGCAGCGCTGGATGCGCAGCGTTCGCGCGCGCGGGTTCCTGCGCCAGACCGCGATCAGGACGTAGAAGAACACCCAGCCCATGAGCGCGACGAGCGCGTAGGCCGCCACGGTGAAGACGACGGCGACGAGACGGAGCGTCCGCTGGATCGCGTGGGAGCCGGTTGGCCTGGTGGTCATGTCCTCGCCACCAGGTTCAGCGCGCCGGGGATCACGCTCACCTCGACGCGCGTCGCCGCGCGCGCGAGCACCTCGCCGTCGGCGTGGAGGGCGAAGGGCTCCTCCGACTCGACCTCGAGGTCGGTGCAGCGCGCCGCCCGCACGCCGCTCTCGCTCAGGTGCGTGCCCTCCAGGACGCCCGGCAGCGCGCGCAGCGACGCCCAGCGCGAGCGCGCGCCGACGATGCACAGGTCGAGCAGACCGTCGTCGGGGAGCGCGCCGGGGTTGATGCGGAAGCCGCCTCCGGCGCGGTGCCCGTTCCCGACGGCGACCAGGAGGCATCTGCGTCGTTCCTCCTCGCTCGGTCCGTCGAGAGAGCGCCAGGCGAGCCGCAGCAGCGGACGAGGCGGCCGGAGCAGCGCCCAGGCGACCGCCGTGGCGTAGAGCGGCAGGCCGCGCAGGAACCGGAGCCGTTCCGCGCGCAGGTCGGCCTCCGCCTCCAGGCCGAGGCCGATTCCGTTGCAGAAGACGCGCCGCCCTCCGCCGGAGCCGTCGACCCAATGCACGTTGCCGAGGTCGACCCTGCGCCTCCCCCCGGACCGGATGGCCCGGACCAGCTCGACGGCGTCGCGCGGCGCGCCGACGGCAGCGGCGAAGTCGTCGCCGCTGCCGAGCGGCAGGATCGCGAGCGCGGGCGCGTCCGGCGGAGCGCCCTGGCCGTGGAGCCCTTCCACGACCTCGTTCACCGTCCCGTCGCCGCCGGCGGCGACCACCGCGGTCGCGCCGGACCGGAGTGCCGAGCGCGCCGCGCGCACCCCGTCGCCCGCGCACTTCGTCGGCCGGATCTCGAAGGCGAACCCAGCCGCCTCCAACCCCGAGCGCAGCGCGACCTCGGCGCGCGCGGCGCGACCGCGTCCCGCCGTGCGATTCAGGATCACGATGACGCGCTCGTCCGACATGGATCGCGACGACGCCCGTTGATCGTTCGTCGTGGGACGGGCAAGATACCCGCGCCTCTGCCGGCGACGGATGTCGGGTGTCGCGGGATTCGTGCCACGAGCTACCGCAGGGCAGCGCCAACCGGATGAAAAGAGAATCGGAGGGGAGTCGCGCGAGCCGGGCGCTCGACCTGCGCCACGGCTGGCTGAGACCCGTCCGCATCGCCTTCGTGCCGGGACCGTCCACGCCGTTCCTGGACGCATTCCTTGCGGACGTCGCACAGGCATTCGTCGAGCTCGGTCACTCCGTCACGGACGTCCCGGACGAAGCCACCGACGCGTTCGTGTCGACCGCACGCTTCAACGAGCCCGTCGCGTGGCGCGAGTCGATGCTCTTCACCGGCCGCAAGCGCTACCGACTCTCCGCCAAGCCGGCCAACTACACCTTCGTCCAGGTGCGGCCGTCGGAGCTGGACTCCGTCCTCTCGCACTTCGAGCGCGAGCTGCGCAAGTCGCCCGCTTCCCCGGAGCTGGCCGCGTTCCCCGGGCTCGCTCCCGCCGCGCACGAGGTCCTGTTCGAGCAAGGACGCCGCGGCGGGCCGTACATGTGCCTCGCACGCCTCCTGCAGGCGCAGGCGAAGACGCTGCGCGCGGTGCCGGTGATCGGTGACGAGACGCTGGTCGCCACGCACGTCATGGACCTGGCCGGAGCCTATCCGCGCGTCGACGGCTCGGACCGCCGCGCCTGCGCACAAGAGACGGCGCTGCGCATCGCCACGCACGTCTCGACGCGCGAGGTGGCGGTGCACGAGGCGACCGGGGATCCGCTCCCGGCTGCGTCTTGGCGCACCGCGCGGGCACCGCGCGCGATGCTCGACGTCTCGCGCGCGCTGGGCGAGCGACGCTTCTTCACGCGCGCCGTGCTGATCGCCGACCTCGTGGCGGTGCCGGCGATCACCGAGTCGATCGCGAGCCAGTACAGCGAGGGCTGCTTCGCCACCTGGGACCCGACGCTCGACGCGATGGTCTGCACGGCGAGCGGGACAGGCCGTCCGGTGGACAAGGGCGGCCTGACGGAGGACGACCTCGCGCTCGTGACCGACGTGCGGCCCGACGGGACGGGCGCGCGCGTCCGCCAGGTCGAGGGGCTCTCGAACCACAGCGCCTCCTCGGAGGCGGTCGAGTTCCGGTTGATGGACGTGGACCTGCCGCGCGTGCGGATCGCCGGGGAGGATCAGGAGGTGCCGGTCGTGCGCAGCAAGCTGCACGGACACCGCGGCGTGGGCGGCTACGACCCGCGGCGGGTCGAGTACACGCCGCTCTCGCCTTCCTACCAGCACTACCTCGTCTCGTGCTCGACGGAGGCGCAGGCCTGGGCCGTGCGCGACGCCTTCTCGCGCTCCCAGGCATTGCGCGACCCGGACGACCCGCGTCGGGTCGTGTTCACGGTGCTGCCTGGGCACGGGATGATCGCGGTGGAGAAGTGGAGCGCGGAGCGGGCGCCCTTCGAGGTCCTGCTCGAAACGATGGACGAGGGCGCGCTGCGCGTCATCGACGGCGTGCCCCAGGGCCCGCTCGAGTTCGTCGACCAGGGCGGGGAGCGCCGGTTGGTGACGGGCCTTCACGGGAATCGAGGCCCGGGCCGAGGCTCGGCCGACCCTACTTCTCCCCCGCGAGCAGCAGGGCCGCGAGCGACGCCTCCACCGCCTCCGCGCTGAAGTTCTCGCAGTTCGAGAGCACCGCGATCGAGATCCCTGCGTCCGGGTAGTGCGCGAGGATCGAGTTGAAGCCGTGGATCCCGCCGCCGTGGGAGACGCAGCGTGCTCCGTTGCGGTCGTTCAGGAAGAGGCCGAGTCCGTAGGGCACCTCGGTGGCGTTCGCCAGCATGTAGGGCGTCGTCATCTCCGCGTAGGTCGCGGGCTCGACGACCTTGCCCGTGCGCAGGGCGACGTCCCAGGCGACCAGGTCGCGCGCGGTGGAAGCGAGGGCTCCCGCGGCGCCGGGCTGGCTCAGGCCGATGGGCTCGTCGTTGGCTAGCCGACCGTCGACCATTCGGTATCCCTGTGCGCGGTTCGGGATCAGGTCGGCGTTCGAGTCGTATCGCGTGCGCGCGAGACCGAGCGGGCCGAACAGCGTCCCGTGCAGGTGGTCGGAGTAGGTATCGCCCGTCACGCGCTCCAGGACGACCCCCAGCAAGTAGTAGCCCGTGTTGTTGTAGTTGAAGGCCGTGCCAGGCTCGAACTGGAACGGCTTGTCGCGCACTTGGCCGAGCAGCTCCTCGTGCGTGAGCTCGAGCGGACCGGTGCGGCGCCACGCCTCGAAGTCCGTGTAGCTCGGGATGCCGGAGGTGTGGGTGAGCAGATGACGGAGCGTGACGCTCCTTCCCTGCACGGGGAAGGCGACGTCGTAGGTGTCCAGGTTCTCGTCGAGGTCGAGCTCGAAGCGCTCCACGAGGCGGCAGACCGCGGCGGCCGTGAACTGCTTCGTGATCGAGCCGATGCGGAACATCGTGTCTTCGTCCGCCGCGACCCCGTGCTCCGCCTCGGCCAGGCCGTAGCCGCGCGCGAACACCACGACGTCGTCCTTGGCGACCGCCACCGAGAGGCCGACGAAGGTCGCGTCGCGGGTTGCGTCCACGACGGCCCCGTCGATCGCTCCGGTCAGCTTGTCGGGATCCTGGAGGAGCGGGAGGAGCAGCGCGCCGAGCAGAAGGATCGGCATGGCTCAGATGCGCTCGACGTCCGCTGCCTCGATCGTGTACTCGTTGTCCACCTCGCCGGTGTTGCGCGTCGTGGCGGGCTCGAACAGGAGCACGCTCGCGTTGCCGACCGGCTTGTGCGGCACGCCGCGCGGGACGATGTAGAGCTCGCCAGGCGCCAGCGACACGACGACCTCGTCCGGCAGATGGATGTCGAGCGCGCCCTCCAGCACCAGGAAGAGCTCGTCCTCCTCCGCGTGCGTGTGCCACACGAACTCGCCCTCGGTCTTGGCCAGCTTGACGACCTGGCCGTTCAGCTCGCCGACGAGCTTGGTGGTCCAGGTCTCGTCGAAGGACGCCAGCTTCTCTGCGAGGTTGACCTTACCGCGCATGCTCACTCCTTCGGAACGTCGCCCAGGACGCGCACGCGCTGGATTCCGGCGGCATCGAACCGGACGTCGCGCTGGTCCACGGCGACGCCGTACTTGGCCGTGTTCCGCACGAACTCCTCGGCGCTCTCGGGGCTCCGGATCGTGTGGATGGCGCAGTCGTGCATCAGCACCTGGAAGCCGTTCGAGCTGTCGAAGCGTCCGATGTAGATCCGGTCCACGGTCTCGATGACGAGGTTGATCCCGTGGTGGGCCTGGGTGAGCTGCATGTCCTTGTCCGTCCTTGGCTGCGGTTGGCCGCTCATTCTGACCCCGGGCGCGGGGCGCGGACGGGTCGGTTTCCTCCGAATCGCGAAACGTTTTCGGCAACGGGGACCGAGTACGGTGACCCTATGGGTAGCGGCGGAGAGCGGCCGGGAGATTGGCTCCCGGGCCCATCCCCCCAAGAACCGGCTCCTGCCCTATCCTCGATCCTTCCGGCCCCCTCCCGGCGCACCTCGGTCCCATGGGGACGCTCCTGCACGACCTCCATCGCTCGGCGGCACTGTCCGTCCTGTTCCTCGCCGCGTCCTCCCATGCGCAGGCACCGGGCTCGGTGGTGGACAAGCTCAAGATCGCGGACGGCACGGCGAACTTCCCCTCCCAGCTCTCCGACGGGGACGCCTTCGGGCGTTCCCTCGTGGTGGCGGACGACCTCGATGGCGACGGCGTGCGCGAGCTCGTCGTCGGCGCCCCAGGGGACGACGACGGAGCCGTCGACGCGGGAGCCCTGTGGGTGCTCTTCCTCAACCCCGACGGGACGGTGAGGGACCGCACCAAGATCAGTGCGGCGAGCCCCGCCCTGGCGGGGGCGCTCGCCGCCGGCGACGGACTGGGGAGCGCGGTCGCCTCGATCGGCGATCTCGACGGCGACGGAGTCGGGGACCTGGCCGCGGGTCTCCCCGGTCGCGACGACGGCGGTCCGGATCGCGGCTCCGTCCTGATCCTCTTCCTCGACGCGGGCGGGGCGGTGACGTACACGAGCGTGTTGAGCGGATTCCAGCTCGCGGATGGCGATGCCTTCGGAACGAGCGTGGCCTCGCTGCCGGACCTGGACGGAGACGGCGCGCGCGAGCTCGCGGTCGGCGCGGTGGGGGACGACGGCGGCGGAGTCGATCGCGGCGCGCTCTGGATCGTCTACCTCGCCTCCGACGGTTCGACGAAGTCCGCCGTGAAGATCGACAAGTCCAGCCCGGGCTTCCTCGGCGTGCTCGACGACGGCGATGCCTTCGGTGCGTCCGTCGCCTCGAGCGACTCGGCGAAGCCCGGATCGGCGATCCTCGCCGTCGGGGCCCCCAACGACGACGACGGCGGCCCGGATCGAGGGGCGGTCTTGCTCCTGGTCCTCGACGCGAGCGCTTCGATCAAGGGCGGGAAGAAGGTCAACACCGCCGCCGGGGTCGCGCTCCTCGACGGAGACCGTTTCGGGTCCAGCGTCGTGTTCCCGGGTGACATCGACGACGACGGGACGATGGATCTGGCCGTGGGCGCCCCCCTGGCCGACGTCGGCGGTCCGCAGCGAGGCGCGGTGCACGTCCTGTTCATGAACACCAACGGGAGCCTGCACGGCGCGGCACGCGTGAGCTCGGCCACGGGGCTGAGCGGCGGGCTTCTCGCGGACGGAGACGAGCTCGGGTCCAGCCTGGCCGCACCAGGCGACCTGAACGGCGACACCTACGAGGACCTGATCGTCGGCGCCTGCTTCGACGACACCGGCGGTCCCGACCGCGGAGCGACCTGGGTGACCTGGCTGATCGGCTGTCCCGACGCGAGCACTTCGGTGCGCGTGGGAACCGTCGGGAATCCGACGCTCCTGTTCGCAGGCGGCGTACCGGTCTTCCAGACCCCCTGGAGCCTGTTCGTCGACTGCACCGGCTTCGCGCCCGGCGAGGTCGTGCTGGTGGGCTCAGCCGGTCCCGCGCAGGGAATCGTGATCGGCGCCGGCGAGATCCTGATCGACCTCTCGAGCGCGCTCTACTTCGTCCACCGCAAGCAGCACACGGGTGCGCTGGAGAAGTTCACCTACCTCGTCCCGAGCGATCCGGCCTTCTGCTCGTTCCGCATCCATTCGCAGGCGATCATCTTCGGCTCGCCCGGACCGACGCTGACGAACGCGGTCGACTGGATCCCCGGTCGTTAGCCCGCCTACCCGTCCAGCTCGTCCTGAGCGATCGCGGCGAGCCGCTCGAGCAGCCGGTCGGCGGGCATGCCGAGCGCGCTCGCGTCGTCCGTGTTCGCCATGACCGCTCCCGAGATCCCGGAGGCCTCGAACCAGCCCACGCTGGCCAGGAAGCCGGTCATGACGCCGTCGTGCCCGATCTGCCGACCGAGCGCGCTCGCGCGCGTCATCGCGCCGAGCCCGTACTCGACGCCCGGCCCGAGCCGGGCCGGCACCGTGTCGAGCATGCTCGCCAGGTAGTCCCCCTCCATCGCCTCGCCGCCGTACAAGAGCCGCGCCCAGCGCGCGAGGTCGAGCGGAGTGCTCGCGTACCCGCCGCCGCACCACTCGAACTGCGGGTTGTAGCAGAAGACGCCGTCCGTGAGCATGCGCTCGGGCATCCCGAACTGCCGCAGCGCGACGCAATAGCCCTGCGTCAACCCGGGGATCCGCCGCGAATCGGAGGGCACCGTGTCCGCGAGCCGGTGGGGCTCGAGCAGGTTCTTGCGGACGTAGTCGTAGAAGGGCATGCCCGCGACCTTCTCGAGGATCATCCCGACGACGATGTAGTTCGTGTCGGAGTAGGCCCAGCCCTCGCCCGCGGGGAAGAGCGGCGCGTCGTCGAAGACCCAGGAGAGGAGCTCCTCGGGCTTCCAGACCTTGTCCGGCTCCGCGATGCAGGCGGGGAAGAAGCCGGCCTCGAAGACGTACCGCGGCAGACCGGACTCGTGGCGCAGGAGCTGGGCGACGGTGACCGTCCGCGCGTTCGGGACGCGCAGGAACCACTCCTCGCCCTCGAAGTGTTCGATCGCCTTCGCTGCGAAGTCGAGTTTCCCGGCCAGCATCAGGTGGTGCGCCGCCGCCGAGACGTAGGTCTTCCCGATGGACCCGGACAAGAGGCGATCCTCTGCTGACATCTCGCGCCCCGCCTCGAGGTCGGCGAACCCGACCGGGAAAGCGAGCTCCGTGCCGTCCGGCAGCACGAGCGCGGCGGAGAGACCGGGGAAGCCGTGCTTCTCGTGCAGTCCCCACAGGAGCTCGTTGCAGCGCTCCTCGATGCGCAGCGCGACGTCCTCGGAGACCGCTGCTTGCTGAGCGGTCGCTTGCGGGACGAGCTGGAGGGCGAATGCGAGGACGGGGAGCGCGACGCGGGAACTCATGGACGCATGATCCATCCCCGGACGCGCCGCCGTCCAGGCGCGGGTCCGTTCGGAGTGCGTCGCTGAAACTCAGAACGCGATCGTCTCGGGCGGCAGGGAGACGCGCTTCACGCCGCGTTCCGAGCTGACGACCTCGTTGCTCTGGTTGCAGGTCACCTTGCGGGCCTCGATCGGTGTCTCGGACTGCGCGAAGGCCATGATCGTGATCCGGTCGCCCTTGCCGATGCGGCGGGCGGCGGGGCCGTTGATGACGAAGGCGCCGGAGTGGCCGGGGCCGGGCTGGACGTAGGTCTCCAGGCGCTCGCCGCTGTCGCGGCAGACCACCAGGACCTTCTCGCCGGCCCACAGGTCGACCTCGCGCATCATGTCCTCGGGGACGGTGATGCTGCCCTCGTAGTTGAGGTTCGAGTCGGTGACGCAAGCCAGGTGGATCTTGGACTTGAGCAGCGTGCGAAGCATGGGAACGGGGGGAGTTCGTCGCCGGGCGCTTGAACGCGGGATTGTAGCTCGCGCTCCTGGAACCTTTCCACCTGGCGCGGGAACGGAGGACGATGCGGGAGTCCGGCCGGTCCTGCGCGAGCGGCTAGAATCCTCGGGATGAGCCCTTGCCGCGCCGTTCTGCTCCTCGGCTTGGGTGCGTTCGAGCTCGCGTGCTGCGCCGGGGAGGAGTCGCTCGAGCGGGGACCGGAGCCCGTCGCGGTCGCGGCGGAGCCGCCGGCCTTCGCGACGATCGGCGACGAGGTCTTCGCGGCGTATGGCCTGCCCTACGAGATGGTCGAGGGCGAGCCGATGTTCACGCTGCTCGAGCCCGACGCGATCCGAGCGATCGACGAGCCGACCTTCGTGTCCGTCGACGAGGCGCTCGAGTGGATGGGCTTCGAGGAGCCCGTGCTCGGCGTCGTCGGCGAGGACGGCACCGCCAAGTGCTACTCCGCCTGGCAGCTCGACTCGCACGAGGTCGTCAACGACGTGCTCGACGGAGGGCCGATCGCGGCCACCTGGTGACCGCTCGCGAACGCGGGC
>Ga0302046_10005661_pt1 | contig 10971 bp, 7 predicted proteins | sample RVTome_11_FD_200261 | JGI IMG/M metagenome (GOLD analysis project Ga0302046, IMG submission 200261) | Soil microbial communities from uranium-contaminated site in the Upper Colorado River Basin, Wyoming, United States - RVT147D111 (version 2) ... | reverse complement strand
AAGAAGGTGGCGGAAAGCTTGTGCGCCTCGTCGCAAACGATCAGGTCGTAGCGGCAGTCCGGGGCGCTGACTTTCTGCTGCACGTCCTCGTTGCGCGACAGCTTGTCGAGGCGCGCGATGGCGAGGTCGTTCTCGAGAAACCAGTTGCCGGTGCGGGCGGCCTCGAACTTGTCGTTGGTCAGGATCTCGAAGGGCAAATGGAAGCGTCGATGCAGCTCGTCCTGCCATTGCTCAGCAAGCATGCCGGGGCAGACGATTAGGCAACGATTGAGATCGCCGCGCGCGATCAGCTCCTTGATGAAGAGCCCCGCCATGATCGTCTTGCCAGCGCCTGGGTCGTCGGCGAGCAGGAAGCGCAGGGGCTGGCGGGGCAACATGGCCTCGTAGACCGCCGTGATCTGGTGTGGGAGCGGGTCCACGAGCGAGGTGTGGACCGCGAGCACTGGATCGAAGAGATGGGCCAGGCGGATGCGGTGCGCCTCGGCGACGAGGCGGAATCGCGCGCCGTCACCGTCGAAGCTCCATGGCCTGCCCGCTTCGACGATCTCGAGACGCGGCTCGTCGTGCCGGTAGAAGAGCGTGTTGGCGACTCGCCCCGAGGGGTCCTTGTAGGTCAGCTCCAGCGCCTCCGAACCGAACCACTGCACGCTGACGATCGTCACCAGGGCGTCCGGAAGGACGCCTCGGACCGCGGCGTTCGGTCGGAGATCTTCGAGCTTGACCATCCATGTAGCCCCGAGTCGGTCGCTTGCTTCTGGTCTCTCGTGACGATGCCGCGCGCATGGCGCCGCCGCTGACGGGGGATTCTATCCCCCGCCGCAGGGAACCGTGTCCAAGACTTGGCGGCAGCGGCAGCTTCCCCGTTGGCGATCGCCCCCGGACCAGGAGCAAAAGCGCGGAGCATCAACCGATCCTCCGGTCCGCACTACTCCGCCGGCAGAGCACTGGCCTTCCTCTACGCGACGCCCACGACCGGTAGCAACCCGGTAGCATGGCTCGAAATTCCTGATCCTTGCGCTGTTTGTGCGATTGACTCTGACTGACAATCAGTAGGCCACTTCGCAAGGCGGCTGGCTGATCCCTCCGCTGTGGCGACCAAGAAGCCGGAGGTGTGGCAGGTGCAACAGCCGCGCAGCTTCCCGCACAGCTTCAGCGAGTGCGTCAGCAATGCTCGTCCTCGCGCCGGCCTTGATGGTCCTCGCCCTCTGTCTGACGACGTCCCCGTCGAGCACGCGCTCGTTCTCCGGCTGTCGGAGGTCGAGCCGTTCGGCCGCCGCCTGGTGCTGGCCGGCGGGCTCGCGCCACGTCGTGGTCTGCACGTGCTCCGCTACGTTTCCCGGCACCCCAATGAGGACTCGCTGATCGTCATCATCGAGGACCAGCGCCTCGTGCCCGGTCACGCGCCGGAGAGCACACGCACGGGCTCGACCCGAGGGTCATCCACCGTCCCTTCCGCCCGAGGCCCACTACCGAGCTCGAAGCCAGGCTTCGTCACTTCCAGTTCACATGGTGACCGTCCTGGGGCGTACAATGTGGCTTGTTCGCCTATGTCCGCTCCGTAGAGGTACCGACGGCTTGGCGACAACGAACGGAGAAGGGCGATGGACGATCGGTCTGACGCTGACGCGGCACTAAAACGGCTGCAACGGATAATCCAAGAGGAACGAATCTTCTCGGCGGATTCGCCCAGACTATCCGAAGACGACGTCAAGGCGAAGCTCATCGATCCGCTCTTCCGAGAGGTCCTCGGTTGGCGAGAGTCTGAGATTCGGAGAGAAAGATCTGCGGGCCACGGCCTTGCCGACTACGTCTTCGGAAACGACTATGCGTGGCTTCACGTCGAAGCAAAACGAACGAGACCGAGGTTCAAGCTTAACGCGCCGACCACCGCACGTCGGATCAACCTCTCTGGTCCGCACCTCCTAGGCAAGAAAGAAATGCGGCAGTGGGTCGAGCAGGCGCAGCGCTACTCCAGCGAGCTCGGGTCCCAGTTCGTGGTTCTGACCAATGGAAGCCAGTACATACTCTGGAACTGCTTCTCGCCGGGCAAACCTTGGCGCGATGGTGTGGCTCTCGTCTGGCATGGCTTGTCCGATATCGAGGCTCATTTCGCGGAGTTCTTCGGTCTGCTGTCCAGAGACGCCGTTTGTAGTGGAAAACTCATCGAAGCCTTTCAAGGCGTCGTCGGACTTACCCAGCCTCGCCACACTCCGCTAGACTATATCGAAGATCCGGATCGAGTGCTCCTTCGGAACCCGCTGTGGGCGAAAATGTCACGGGTTCTCGCTCCGCTCTTCTCGAGCACTGGATCAGATCGTGGGATTCAGGAAGAGGTGATTAGGCACTGCTACGTCACGACGCCAATCTCGGACGACACGGATCGGAACCTCGACGCTCTCATCAGGGATACACCGCCTCAGTACCTACAAGACGCACGAGCAGTTGACTTACGACCGCACGGTGGCCGTACTACTGCAATGCACGCTCGAATGGAAGGCGACGTAAAAGCACATCGCCCATCCACCTACATTCTCACCGGAGGTGTCGGCAGCGGCAAGACGACTTTCCTAGTACGGTTCGCACAGATCGTTCAGCCTGCATTCGTCTCGGAGTACTGCGTCTGGGTGCACGTCGATTTCCTCCACATTGGCAACGCCGCTGCCGCCGATTTCGATCGGGAGATCCGGCTGTACACGTACGCGAAGATCCGCTCCGAGTTGAAGGATCAGTACCCGGACAACCAGCCAACAACTGGCGACCACATTCGGGAGCTCTTCGATGATGAACTGGTTGCCGCACGACTTACGCGCCTGCACGGTTTGGACCCAACATCTTCCGAATACCAAATCGCGGAGAACGAGATTGTCCACGATCTGTTTAACGACGACCAGGCATTCTGCCGTGCTCAGCTCCGGCGGCTATCGCGGTCGGGCCGTCGCGTCGTCATCGTTCTAGACAACACAGATCAGCTGGGGGAGACGTTTCAGGAGGCCGTCTTCCTTCTCTCCCAGCGGCTCACGGAGGAGTTTCGGGCTGTCACGATTGTCGCTCTTCGGGAAGAGCGGTTCTTTGCGGCGTACCGACGGGGCCTCTTTGACGCCTACGGCGACAGTCGATTCCACATCGGCTCGCCGAATCTTCGAGACGTCTTGCGAGAGCGACTCGAGTACGGACGAGCCAAGCTAAAGGCGGACCTCTCGGAAGACCCATCGGTGTCAACTGAGGAGGCACGGAAAATCCACCTGCTTCTGGGCGCAGTGATTCGGTCGGCAACTGATGTGAATGCGAATATCGTCCGCATGTTGTCGTGCGTCTCGAACGGCGACATCCGTAACGCGCTCGACATGTTTCGTGAGTTCCTGAGTTCGGGGAACACGGATATCAACAAGATCGCGAGCATTGGTGCCAGCTATAGGGTGCCGTTTCACGAGTTCGCGAAGTCGGCCATCCTCGGAGGCAGACGGTTCTACCGGAGTAGCACTTCGCACGTCGTGAACGTATTCGTGCGGTCGGGGGCTCCCAACAGTTCCCATCTTGCCGGGTGCCGCGTCTTGGCTCGACTGTGTGCTTCCGAAGGTATACCGTCACAACACGGGGAAGGGTTCGTCGCTCCAGACGACTTGTTGCGTGAGTACCGTGCGTCTTTTGGGCTGGCGGACGACGTGATAGTACACGCCAGTGAGTTGCTGCGTCGTGGCTTGATTGAGTCGGAGCCCCCGAAGGTCGTCGATATCCGCGCTGCCGATGCAATCCGAGTTACGGCCGCCGGAGCATACTACTGGCGCTACTTGGTGCGGTCGTTCGCCTATCTAGACCTCGTCTTCGTGGACACGCCGGTTGACGACCGAGAGCTGGCCAAGACTCTCGCAAGCCTTGCAACCTTGCGCGACATGTCCGCTAGATTCGAGCGCGTGCGGAAGTTCCTGGAGTATTTGAGCGAACAAGAGGCGCGAGAACTGTCTCATGCGAGGGCGCAACTCGGCCCGTATCGCACTGAGCTCATCGGTGAGATCGTCGAACAACTTGAGAAAGAGCTGTCAGTCGTATCGAGGAAGCTGCGATTGACGCGCAGGAAGTAAGTAAGACCGTTTTCCCTTTCTCGATGCCCGGTCGATCGCTGTGAGAACATCGAGGTTCCGATCCGCCCCGGAACACAGGATCGACTGATCTGAGGAATCTGTCTCGGCGCTTGCGATGCTCTTGACTTGCTACCACTCTGCTACCACTCCATCCCAATTCGCCCTGATTCACCCAAACACGCCCATACAGTAACACATCGTGTTTGCATCACGATAAGTCATCGTGAATCATCCTCGTTGCTCCCCTGCTCGGCTTCGTAATCAGCAGGTCCGCGGTTCGATCCCGCGCGCCGGCTCCAATCGTTGCCGCAACTTGTTATGGCCCGCCACGGTGGTGGCTTCGTGTGGACGACCACCGGCTCCACGCCGTCGAGAAAGCCGCGCCTCAAGTGTGGCAGCCCTGGGAGGCCACGTCGAGGAAGTCAGCCCGCGGGGTTGCGGGAGGCCGGCCTGATGTGGGCGAACATGCTGCGAGCGTTCCAGGTTGGGAAGGCCCTTACCAGCGACGAGGGACCGTCGAGCTGGATGCGGTCCTCGCGGATGGCTTGGGCCCAGGTGAGCTGCCCAGCGTGCCATTTGACGAAGGCTTCGGCTTCCGCCGTGACAAAGAGGTCCTCGTCGAAACCGGGGTGCGTCTTGCAGATCTCGGTGTCTCCGTGCTCGATGAGTAGCCAATAGCGTTCACGGCGCGGGGGGCCGGTGAAGTCGAAGCGGATGACGACGCGTCGATCCGGGAGCCGGTCTCGGCGGAGCGCGTTGCACATCGACCACAGGGCTACGAAGGGGTCGAGGTTCTCGGGCGCAATCTCGAGCCAACGGGCACCCCACTCGCCGAGCGACTGGCAGACCGTGAAGAGATCGCGGCCTGCGGACGTGAGCTTGTAGTGCTTCCCGCGCCCGTTGGGCTTGGGCGCCGACTCGATGATGCCGACGCTTTCGAGCTGCGCGAGCCGCTGTGAGAGCAGGGTGCGGGAGAGTCCGGGCGCGCCCTCCAGGATTCTGCTGAAGCTCCCGCAGCCAAGGTGCAGGTTGCGGATGATCAGCGGTGTCCAGCGCTCGGCGAAGATCTCCGCGCCACGGGCGATGGGGCAGTACTGGCCGTACGTCCTCACGGCGCCAGTATCGCGCGACCGCCTTCGGTTGTGAAGTCCAGATTCTTGACTTGACGGTCGGGGCCCGCGGCGGTCCGATGGGTCATCGAGAGAGGAGCACCCGATGCCGAAACCGACGACCGCGGGGGACGGCCGCGGAAGCAAGGAGCCAACCGTCGTGGACATCGACAGGTTCCGTGGCCGGCTGATCCGTGCCGACCACGCCGACTACGACACCGCTCGCGCGGTATGGAACGGCGCCATCGACCGGCGCCCGCGACTGATCGCCCGATGCATCGGGAACGCCGACGTGGCCGGGGCGGTGCGTTTCGCCCGCGACCACGATCTGGAGATCGCCATACGGGGCGGAGGCCACAACGTGGCCGGCACCGCCGTTTGCGATCACGGGATCGTGATTGACCTCTCGGCTATGCGGGCGGTGCGGGTCGATCCCGCCCACGGCAGGGCCTGGGTGCAGGGTGGTGCGCTGTGGGGCGACGTCGATCACGAGACGCAGGCGCACGGTCTGGCCACCACCGGCGGAATCGTGAGCCACACCGGTGTCGCGGGGCTCACCCTCGGCGGTGGCATCGGCTGGCTGATGCGCAAGCATGGCCTCACGGTCGACAACCTTCTCGCCGTCGATGTCGTGACGGCCGACGGTGAGCTGCTGCGCGCGTCCGAAAACGAGCACCCCGACTTGTTCTGGGCGTTGCGCGGCGGCGGCGGCAACTTCGGCGTGGTCACCTCGTTCGAGTTCCGCCTCCACGCCGTCGGTCCCACCGTTCTGGCCGGGCCCATTCTCTGGGACGCGAGCGAGGCCACGGAAGTCCTCCGCTTCTATCGCGACTTCGTCCGCGACGCTCCCGACGAGCTCGGCACAGTCGTGAGGTTCGGCACCGCGCCACCGCTACCGGTCATCCCCGAGGACCTGCACTGGCGCCCAGTGGTGATGGTGGGTACCTGCTACGCCGGGCCGATCGAGGAGGGTGAGCGGCGGCTCGCGCCGCTCCGCGCGTCCCGGACTCCCCTCCTTGACCTGGTCGGGCCCGTGCCGTACGTGGGATTCCAGAGCGCGCTCGACTCGACCGTCGTCCACGGTTGGAACTACTACTGGAAGTCCACCCACCTTCCGGAGCTGTGCGATGATCTCATCGACGTGATCGCGGAGCACGCGTTCTCCTGCTCGTCGCCACGGTCTTACGTGGCGATGTTCCATCTGAAGGGGGCGGTGAGTCGGGTGGCCGAAGGCAGAACGGCGTTTGGGAACCGGCAGGCGTCGCACGCGATCACCCTCGATGGTGTGTGGCGGCCCAGCGAGGACTTCGGCGACCGGGACACCGCTTGGACGAGGAGGTTCTTCGCCGCCCTCGGGCGTTTTCGCGAAGGCGTGTACGTCAACTTCCTCGGTAACGACGAAGACCCCGACCGGGTCCGCGAGGCGTACGGCGACGCCGTCTACGACCGGCTGGCAGACGTGAAGACCAGGTACGACCCCGACAACGTCTTCCACCACAACCAGAACATCCGCCCGGCTCGAGGTGGGTGATGGTGCGGTGTGGCCGACAAGGCCAGCGGCCTCAGCCCTGCCGGGGATCGAGAGCCGCGCCGTCGAGTCGGGGTCGAGACAGGCGGTTCTTGGCAACGCGTACCCAGTCGCGCCTGAGATCGTCGGCGGACATCGTGGCACGGGCGGCTCTCATCCCGTAGAACTGGACGATCTCGCCCGCATGGGCCGCGCCGTACACGAAGCACAGACCCAGGGTCACCGCGAAAAGCGCGACGAAGGGCAATCCATCATCCGGGCCCGCCGGTTGCGAGACTTTGGCGGCCAGGAAAAACGCGAGGAACATCCCGGGCAGGAGAATGACGTACTGCGCCAGCCCGTGCATCAACTGGAAGGCAAGTACGCGTCCACCTGCGTTGCGCGTGAGGTCCCAGCTCCCCCTGAGCGCCTGGATGGGGCCACACTCGTGCATGAGTGCCAGCTCGTCGGCCCAGAACAGACGCACGCTGAGGACGATCCCGGGGAGGATCAGGGCGAGGTATCCCACGAGGACCGCCAACGTCATCAGCACCCAGGTCGCAACGACGGCGGGGAAGCGTCGAAGGGTCCATGCGATGGGGTTGCCACGCACGAGCCCCGCGTGCTTCTGGGAGAGGACGAAGCCGCTCAGGGCGGCGCCGAAGCCACCTACCAGGAGCAACGCGCCAAGAAGGAAAAGATCCTCGGCAAGCAGCGATTCCTCCGCCTGGGGCGGCCGGAAGAATCGCCACAAGATCACCGCGAGCACCAGAGCCACCGGAATCATGTACCGGCTGGCGACTCCCAGGCTCCGCATCCAAAGCCACCATCCCCTTACGGTCGGCCATTTCAGACCGGCCACGAGAGCGGGCTCGATCCCCGATGGTGTCGCCTCCATGGGTACCCCCGGTCCGGCAGCCTACCACGGCCCGACAAGCGGAGGCCTCGGTGCGTTACGAGTGAAGTCCCATGCCAAGACTTGACCTTGGCCCTAGCGATTCACCTCGGCTCGGAGCGCCGCCTCGAGCGCCGGACCCCTCACTCTTCGAGCACGGATTCGGCCCTCGCGATCGAGGACGAACGTCGTCGGGTAGCCGTCGACGCGGTAGAGGGCGGCGACCTCCAACTGTCCGTCGACGAGCTGGGGCCAGTCCGCGCCCTTCGCGGCGCACGTCGTCGCGATCTCCGGAACGGACGGCCCCACGTGGATCCCGACGATCTCGAACCCGCTGTCGAGGTACTTGCGTCGGAGCGCCGCGAGCTCCGGCATCTCCCAGATGCACGGGGCGCATCCGATGGCCCAGAAGTCGAGGAGCACCACGCGCCCCCTGAACTCGGCGAGGGGGCGCCGACGCCCCGAGAGGTCGTCGAGCGCGAAGTCGGGGGCCCAGCTTCCGACTTCGAGGCTCGCGCGAGGTGAGAAGCGCCCCACGGCGCGGGTGAGCGTGAGCGTGTCCCCGGCGGCATCGACCGCGAACTCGTAGGCCGTGCGGCCGACGACGACGCGCTTCTCATCGATGTCGAAGCGCTCGTCGGAGAAACGATCCTCGAGGTCGAGACGTCCGTCGTGGTCGAGGTCGAAAAAGATCTCGAGGCGGTCTCGTCCGTAGAGACCACCTTCGCCGATGACCGCGAACTGCGTCTCCCGACCGGCGAGCGCCACGGTTCCGAGACGGACGTTGGTCGCGGCGACGAGGAGGACGCGGCGCCCCTCGGGGTCGCCGGGTGATGGCACCGACTCCCAGCGCGTCTCGATCCAGACCGGCGGGGACACGCCGACGCCGGTCCGGTTCGGAACGTCGAACCTCGCGACCCACCCGTCGCCGTCCTTGCGAAGGGGAACTTCCGGGTCGTCGAGGGACCCGTCGGCGTTTCGGTCCGCGAGGAGGACGAAACCGGTTGCCTCGTTGCCACGGAGGGCGAGCGTGATCAGCCGCCCGGACAGCGAGGTCAGGAAGACCGGCGCGTCTCCGGGCAGGTCGGCCGGCCAGCTCCGCAACGGCACGAGATCGGTGCGAACGGCCAACCGCGCGACCTCGCGCTCGTAACCCGCGCGATCCATAGGGTCGACGACGCGGTGGCCCTGCACGTGAAGCTCGGGAGGTCCAGTGCGGGCCGTGACGACCGCCGTCTGCTGCTTCGCCAACTCGGCCCTGAAGGCCCGCTCCCGGTCGGCGACGTACTCCTTGTAGCCTGCGGGATCGATGAAGGGTGAACCGCTCCCCTCCCCTTCCGGCTTCGACTTCGCCGTCGACTCCAGCCGCGCGTGCTTCGCCTCGAGGTCGAAGTAGCTGCCGTGCGCGCCCAGGAAGATGTCGCACGGCAGCTCGCTCAAGACCCGGAACGTCCGCTCGTAATCCTCGGCGATCCGCGGATAGGCCGCGTTGTCGACGAGCCGGTAGCCGGGGTTCACGTTGGGGCTGCCCACGATGACGACGTCGAGAGGTGTGTCGCCGGCCTCCTCGACCGTCATCGTCCACGTGGTGCAGCCCTGGGTGTGTCCCGGGGTGAGATGCGCCACGAGCACGGCGCCTCCCAGCTTCACCTCGTCGCCGTCGTGCAGCACGCGATCGACCGCCGTCGCCGCGTAGAGGGTTCCCGGCACGTCGCCGTACTGAAAGTCGGTCTTGCCGCCCGACTCGACGACCGCCGCGTCGCCCTCCATCACCATGTACTTGGCACCGGTCAGGGCCTTGATCGCCGCGCTGCCCGCGTTGTGGTCGAAGTGCGCGTGGCTGATCAGGAGGATCTCGACGTCCGCGAAGTCGAATCCGAGCTTCTCGACGCTGGCCCGGATGAGCGGAACGCTCGCCTCCAGGCTGCTGTTGATCAGGATGTGCCCCTGCGGTGTCGTGACCAGATAGCTCGCGAGGCCCTGGCTGCCGACGTAGTAGAGGTTCCCCGCGATGCGAAACGGCGGGAACGGCTCCGTCCACTCGGGACTCGGCTGCGCGACTGCGGCGGCGCCGCCGGCCAGCCACAGAGCGGCCACAAGGACGCTCCCGAGGCTTCTCGGGCTCAGCGAACCGACTCCATATCCCTGGATCATCGGGACTTCCCTCGCGCCACGTCGAAGAGGCGGCGAGATCATACCCTTACGCTTTCCTGTTCGAGATGGCCCGTGGGAGAATGCCGCGGACCTCCTGGAGTCCTTCGCGCGGGGAGCTCCGCACGCTCGACGGCCGACCGGCCGGTCGCGGACGGGCGCTCTTGAGATCCCTGCGGCCGCGCTGAGAGGCTTGGCCTACCTACGGCCCCGGGGGCCCAGGCGCAGGGCAGCTCGGAGCGCACAGAATGAACGGGAACGTCGGGATCGGAACGCACACGGTGTCGCACGGCAAGAAGCCGTCGTCGGCGGTGGTGGTGGTGATCGTCGATACGACCCCGGTGACGAGGGCGAACATGACCACTGCGACCATTGTGACCCTACGCACGCGCTCGCGCATGGATACCTCCTCCGTCCATTGGGGCGAATGGGCCCGTTCAAGGGACTTCGGACCCGCCTTGCTGTGAGGTTACGCCATGGCGCGGCCGCTGTCGTAAAACTCCTGAAAAAGTGTCTGGTCTACTCGCACCGCTCGAAGAGCTGCGGCGGCAGGCCGCTCGGAGATGTCCTCGAAGAGAGGGGTTGACAACCCTCGGACGATCTCTATACTGCATCGCTGTTCTAGGAGAAGTGACTCGTCATGCGGACACCATTCATAGGGACGTATAGCCGGTCCGCGGTGCTGCGAGCCATTCCGCTCGAATGCTCCGGCGTCAGTGATCGGTCGTGCGTCATGGAGGGGACGACCCGCTAGGACGAGCTTTTTCGTTGTGCGCGAAAAGCCTTCCGGGGTCGTCCCGGAAGGCTTTTTTCGTTTCAGGAGCTGATTCACCGGGACCGGCGGCGCACGCGCCTCACATCTCGTGATCGGTGGCGTGCGTTCCGTGAACGGGATCAAACGAAGGTGAGTCGGGTGTGGAGGAAAAAACCTCCGACGGCTTGCTCAGCCGGAAGAGAGCACTGGCTGTGAACCAGGCGTCGCAGGTTCGAATCCTGCGCCAGCATCGTTCGTGAGCGGCCGGACGGGGGAGGCCCTCGGCAACCGCCGGCGGGGCGCGGCGCCCTTCGGAGGGTGACGCGTTCCGCAGCGTGCGGAAGGCGCTGTGAAGCGCGCGGACATGGCCGGGCAAAAACGTCGGCTCCGCCCCGCTTCTCGCGGCGCGTGCCCGCGGCACGACCGCGCGGATGCGGGGCCGGGCGGCGGAGTCGGCCCGGACAGAAGCGCGCTCC
>Ga0302046_10005660_pt1 | contig 10971 bp, 9 predicted proteins | sample RVTome_11_FD_200261 | JGI IMG/M metagenome (GOLD analysis project Ga0302046, IMG submission 200261) | Soil microbial communities from uranium-contaminated site in the Upper Colorado River Basin, Wyoming, United States - RVT147D111 (version 2) ... | reverse complement strand
GCGCCGTCTCCAGATTCGCCTGGAGCTTTCCAAGTAGGCGAACCAGCGGGCTCGGCCCGGTGCCCATGACGACGGAAGTCGATCGGCTGGCGCGGATCCTCTGGGACTACCATCACCTGAACCACGATCCGCGGAAATCGGACGTGATCCTGGTCCAGGGCAGCCACGATCTGAGGGTCGCCGAACGCGGAGCGTCGCTCTACCTCGAGGGTTTCGCGCCGCTTCTCGTTTTCTCGGGCGGCCTTGGGAACCTCACCCGGGGGATGTGGGACGAGCCCGAGGCGCGGAAGTTCGCGCGGGTCGCGCGCAGCCTGGGAGTTCCCGAGGAGTCGATTCTGATCGAGGACCGGTCGACCAACACCGGCGAGAACGTCCAGTTCACCCGCCGGCTCCTTCTCGAAAGCGGCCTCGATCCCGCGAGCTTCCTCCTGGTGCAGAAGCCGTACATGGAGCGGCGCACCTATGCGACCTTCCGCAGAGTCTGGCCGGAGAAGGACGCGGTCGTGACCTCGCCCCCGATCGGGTACGAGGACTATCCGAACCAGGAGATCCCGCGGGAGCGCGTCATCCACATCATGGTGGGCGACCTCCAGCGCATTCGGCTCTACCCCGCGAAGGGATTTCAGATCGAGCAGGAGATCCCGGACGAGGTCTGGGATGCCTACGAGCGCCTCGTGGCTCTCGGCTACACGGAGAACCTCATTCGCGACTGAGCAGGGGAAAGAATCTCCCCGAAAGAGGCTGGCCGCGGGGAATCGGAGCTACTCCCTGGAGCAGCGGCTCGTCGGATGCGCTCCTCGTCCCGTCGAGGCAGAAGTTCAGGGCGATACCCCGCCGCGGCCGGGCCGAGCGGTTCTGAAAGGAGCCGTGAACGGTGAGGGGATGATGGAAGGAGGCCTCTCCCCGCCGGAGCACGGCGGGGAGGGGATGGAACTCGGAGAGCTCCTCCGGACGGAGGACGTCCCGGATCGCCTCCATGTCGGCCGTGAGGCCGGTCACCGGCAGGAGACGCCAGCGGTGGCTTCCGGGCACGTACTGGGGACATCCGTTCTCTTCATCGACGTCGTCGAGAGGAATCCAGCAAGTCAGGTGGGCCATGGGCTCGGTCCGCGTCCAGTAGGAATAGTCCTGGTGCCAGGACACCACGCCTCCGAGATGAGGGGGCTTCACGAAAAGCTGGTCATGCCAGAAGCGAACTCCACCGGACAAGAGCTGACTCGCGGGAACGAGGATGGCGGGGTTCCAGAGGAGGTCGTGGAACGCGGCCGAAATGCGCCAGGCGCCGAGTGCGTGGAAGAGAACCCGGCCCGGCTCGAGGGACTCGTTCGAATGCCTCTCGTGGAAGAGGTGAGCTCCCGGATGCTCCGGGTCGAGAAGAGGCTCGAGCTCGGAGCGCAGGAGCTCGACCTGGTCGTCGTCGATGACCCGTATCCCCGTCAGGAAACCGTCGCGATGGAAGCGGGAAAGCTGTTCGGGAGAGACCCGGTAGCGCGTCGGGTCGGAAGTGGAGTCGGTCCCGAGGATCGGGCCGTGGTGATACGACAGATCCGGTACCATGGCCGGTTTCCATCATGGCATAATGAACCCCCAGAATGAGCCGAAATCGCCTTTCCCTCGTCGTCCTTTTCGCTTTCGCCGGCGCTTTCCTCTCGGGGCTGTTGCTCTTCGACCACCACGGCGTGGGCTCGGCCCAGGCGACGGTCCATCAGCTTTGCGGCACCGGAGAAGAGAGCGGTTGCTACCTGGTGTCTCACTCGCAGTACTCGACGCTCGCGGGTTTCTCGCTCGCCTCGGTGGGAGTGTTCTTCTACGGCTCCATGCTGGTCCTGCTCGCGTTCGGGCTCGTTTCTTCCGATGCGATCCGGGACGCGGTAGCCGGGCTCGCGCTCGTCGCCTTCGGCGCCGCCCTCGCCGCCGACGTTTTGTTGTTCGGCATCCAGGCGTTCGCCATCGGGGCCTACTGCCGGCTCTGTCTCGCGACCTACGCCCTGAACCTCGCCGCCGTCGTCTGTCTTTGGCCCGCGCGGTCGGCGATGGGAGCCGTGCTGGCCCGGGGTGAGGCGAGGCGAGCCCTCTCGGTCTGGGCCGTGGGAAGCGTCGTGGTCGCGGTCGCGGTGGGTGCCGTCGATTCTGCCCTCGCTTCGGCCGGCGCGCGTCAGGAGACGAATCTCCTCGGTGCCAGCGATCCCGCTCCGCCTCCGGTCGTGGAGGCGGAGCCGGAAACGACGGCCGAGACCGCCGAATCCGAGCCGGCTCCTCCGCCGGAGCCCGTGCCGTCCTCCTCCTCTCAGGACGGCGGTAACGCTCGGTTACAGGCACAGCTCCAGGCCGCCGAAGCTCGCATCCGTGAGCTCCAGGCGACTCTCGACGACCCGCAGAAGTACCAGGAGTATCAGGCGCAGAAAGCCGCCGAGGACTTCGAGCGCCAACCGCGGGTGGAGCTCGAGCTCGAGGGCGTTCCTGCGAAAGGGCCCGCCGAGGCACCGATCCAGGTGGTGGAGTTCTCGGACTTCCTATGCCCGTTCTGTCGAAACCTGGCGGGCGCCTTGGGCGGCTTCATGCCGCAGTCCCAGGGAAGGGTGGCGATCCGGTTCAAGCACTACCCGCTCGACCAGGCCTGCAATCCGGTGATGACGCGCACGGTGCACGACGGCGCCTGCGAGCTCGCGCTCGGAGGGGTCTGCGCCGAGGAGCAGGGGAAGTTCTGGCCGTATCACGACCGGATCTTCAGCCAGCCTCCGACGAATCCTTCGAACGAAGACGTGGTCCGCCTCGCGACCGAAGCCGGGCTGGACGGAAACGCCATGCGCCAGTGCCTCGCGTCTCCCGGAGCCCGGGCGAAGGTCGACCGGGACATCGCCGAGGGCAGGCGCCTCGAAGTGAACGCCACCCCTACCGTCTTCGTGAACGGAAAGAGGCTCGAGCAAATCGGAGGGTTCTTGAAGGCAATCGAGTCCGAGGCGAAACGCCTCGGGCTTCCGACGCCGAGCCCCTGAGCCCTGTTCCAACAGGATGAAGGCGTCCACCCGCGCGCCGACGAGCTCGATCAGGTCAGGTTAATTTCCGATCGGGGTGATCTGGCCCTGGGGGGTGATCTGAAAGATCGCCTTCGCGTGGGCGTCGGCGACGAGGAGGTTCCCCTTCCCGTCGACGGCGATCCCCTGCGGGCTCTTCAAGGGCTCGCCTTTCAAGAGCGCGGTCACCTTGCCGTCGGGCGTGACTCGCCACACGGCATGGGCGTATCCGTCCGTCACGTAGAAGTTGCCGTCCGGATGGAGAACCGCGTCGTGGGGAAACTCGAAGGGAGGTGTGGCGACGATGGGGCTCGTCGATATCGAGGGGCCTTTCGAGACGCGAACCAGCGTCTTGTCGGTGAGAACCACGATGGAGCCGTCCTTGTCGAAAAGGATCGCCCGCGGCGCGCGCAGGTCGACGACGTCCTCGACTTTGCCTCCGGGCTTGACCCGCCGAAGGCGATGGGTGACGCGGTCCACCGCGAGGATGTCTCCCGAGGGCTCGACGGCGATTCCCCAGGGGGTGACGAAGCGGTCGTCGTCGGCGACGGCCTCGATCTTCCCCGAGCCGTCGATGGTATAGAGCTTCATCGTGGCCGGATCGCTCGCGACCCACTTGCCGTCCTTCGCCCGGGCTATGTGGCGAATTCCGTAGAGCGGCGTCCGGGGAAGCCCCTGCCCCTTGGCGACGGTCTTGAAGGAGCCGCCTTCGAGCTTCAGCAGGGAATGGGCCTCGTGGTCGGCGACGAAGACCACGCCGTCCGGGTCGACGGCGACGTCCACCGGGTAGACGAGGGTTTGAGGGAGCGCGGGGAGCGGGAAAGAAAGGACTAACCCGACGAGCAAGCTCAATCTGATCAGCATCTGCGGCCAGATTCTACTACAATCACCGGTCCCGATTGGAGGTACGCGCGTGGGAAGCATCATTTACTGGACTCCCGCCTTCGGGGCGGCGGCGCTGTTGTTCGCATGGTACAAGGCGGGCTGGGTCTCCCGGCAGGATTCCGGCACCGACCGGATGAAGGAGATCGCGGGATTCATCCAGTCCGGGGCGATGGCCTTCCTGCGCCGCGAGTACTCGGTGCTCGTCGTTTTCGCCCTGGTGGTCTCCCTGTTCCTGGTTCTATCCAACTATTCCGCCGGCACCGCTCTCGTGGGGTTCTCGTTCCTCGTGGGGGCGGTGTGCTCGGCGCTCGCGGGTTTTTTCGGGATGAAGGTCGCGACCGAAGCGAACGTTCGCACCACGAACGCCGCCCGGCAATCGTTATCGGCCGCTCTTCAAGTCGCCTTCGCCGGAGGGTCGGTCCTGGGGATGTCGGTCGTGGGCCTCGCGATCCTCGGGATGTCGCTGCTGTATCTGCTCTACACCTTCCTCTACGGGGTCGAGTCGACCGTGCTCCAGGACAAGGTGCTTCAGATCCTCTCCGGCTTCAGCCTCGGGGCTTCGTCCATCGCGCTGTTCGCCCGCGTAGGAGGCGGGATCTACACCAAGTCCGCCGACGTGGGAGCGGATCTCGTGGGGAAGGTGGAAGCGGGCATTCCCGAGGACGATCCACGCAATCCCGCGGTCATCGCCGACAACGTAGGAGACAACGTCGGCGACGTCTGCGGCATGGGAGCGGACCTCTTCGAGTCGTACGTGGGGGCGATCCTCGGGAGCATGGTGCTGGCCCTCGGTTATGTGAACGGGCTCGAGGCCGCGGGAATCCCCGTGGCTTCGCCGCTCAACTACGTGATCCTGCCGATGGTTCTCGCGGGCTTCGGGATCCTGTGCTCCATCGCCGGGACTTTCTTGGTCAGGACTTCCGAGGGCGGAAATCCCCAGACCGCGCTCAACATGGGAACGCTCGGGGCCGGCGTACTGATGCTCGTGGTCTCCGTTCCCGTGACCCGCGCGCTCACTCCGGAGGTCTGGGAACGGCTCTATGGCGCGATGATCGTCGGCCTCGCGGTAGGGATCGCCATCGGCTTCATCACCGAGTACTACACTTCCGAGTCGAGAAAGCCCGCGCGCGGGGTCGCCGCCGCCGCCCAGACCGGCGCCGCGACCAACATCATCGCCGGCCTCGCCCTCGGTATGAAGTCCACCGGCTGGCCGCTCTTGCTGCTCGCAGTCGCCATCGTCGCCACCTACGTGCTCGCCGGTCTCTACGGTGTGGCCCTCGCCGGACTGGGGATGCTGGGGACGGTGGGAATCCAGCTCGCGGTCGACGCCTACGGGCCCATCGCCGACAACGCCGGCGGGATCGCCGAGATGAGCGAGCTCCCCAAGGAAGTTCGAGGCCGCACCGACAAGCTGGACGCGGTCGGAAACACCACCGCGGCGATCGGCAAAGGCTTCGCCATCGGTTCGGCGGCGCTCGCGGCACTCGCCCTCATGGCTGCGTTTCAACAGCAAGCACAGCTCGAACCGGGAGAGCTTTCGATCGCAAACCCGGTAGTGCTCGCCGGAATCCTGATCGGCGGCATGGTGCCGTTCCTGTTCTCCGCGATGGCGATGCAGGCCGTGGGCGAGGCCGCCTTCGACATGATTGAAGAAGTCCGCCGCCAGTTCCGCGAGATCCCCGGTCTACTCGAAGGTAAGCCCGGCGCGAAAGCGGACTATGCGCGCTGCGTCGACATCGCGACCGCCGCCGCTCTCAAGCGAATGATCGGCCCCGGCCTCATGGCGATCGTGATCCCGGTGGCCGCGGGCTTCCTGAGGAAGGATTTCCTCGCGGGGGTCCTCGTGGGCTCCCTCGTCTCCGGGGTCCTCATGGCGATCTTCATGGCGAACGCCGGCGGCGCCTGGGACAACGCCAAGAAGCACATCGAGGCGGGAAACTACGGCGGGAAAGGAAGCGATGCCCACAAGGCCGCGGTCGTGGGTGACACGGTGGGAGATCCCTTCAAGGACACCGCCGGCCCGGCGATCAACATCCTCATCAAGCTGATGTCGGTCGTGGCGCTGGTGATAGCACCTCTCATTCGTTAATTGGCGTTAATTCGGCAGCACCGTCACCGAGCCGTTCACCGTCGAGATCTCGAAGGAGCTTCCGCCGCTTCCGAAGGTTCCCCGGATGTGGCGGCGGCTTGTCCTTGTGAGGTTCATCGGGAAGTCGACCTCGATGGACCCGTTCATGGTCTCGGCGTCGAGATCGCCCCCGGCGTCGGCGGGGAGGTATACGCGAACTTCGCCGTTCGTAGTCTCGAACCGGTGGCGTCCGCCTTCTACCGTCCGGTAGCTCGCGCGGATGCTGCCGTTCGTGGTCTCGGCCTCGATCTCGCCCGTGATGTCCTCGATCCGGAGGGCGCCGTTCACCGACTCCGCCTGGACCCTTCCTTCGATTCCCGTGATCGAGACCTCGCCGTTTGCCGTCGAGACCAGGATCTGGGCCTCCGCGGGAAGGACGATGCGGTAGCTCACGCCGCCCGAGCCGCGGCGGCTGTGCTGGACGGTCCTCACCGAGACGCTGTTTCCCGAGCCCTCGATGACGATCTCCAGGTCGCGGAGCCCGTCTTCGGTCTTCGCTTCCTTCTCCGCCTCGATCCGGACGCTGGAGTCGCTCCCGACCTCGATCTCGATGCTGCCGTTCTGGTTCTCGATGCTGAAGACGCCGCCGGGGTTGAAGGCGACGGTTTGCGCGAAATGCTCTCGAACGCTGGCCTCGGCGCCGGCGGCGAGAAGGACACCCAAAAGCCCGGCCAAACATTGCGGAAACGACATGACCCTATCCTCCCGATCGTCTCTTGGACGAGAGTGGTGGAGGAAAGGTTCACGAGGGAGACAGGATCCCGGCGAGCTTCGCGGGGTCGATGCTGCCCCCGGTAACGAGCGCCACGGTCTTTCCCCACGGGCGGCGCTGCGCTTTCGGGACCGAGAGCGCCGCCGCGACCGAGAGCGCTCCCGAAGGCTCGGCGACGATCTTGTTCCAGAGGGCCAGGTTCTTGACGGCCGCCTTCACAAGGTCTTCGGCGACCAGGGCGACGCTCGAGGAAAGCTCCCGGAGCAGGGGGAACATCTCGTCGGTGATGTAGGGAACGGCGACGCCGTCGCACATCGTGCGGCAATCGACTTCCATGGGCCGCCCTGCCTCGAGGCTCCGATGGAGCGCGGGGCAGCCCAAAGGCTCGACCGCCACGATCCGGACGGAAGGTTTCGCGGCGCGGAGGGCGGCTCCGACGCCCGCGAGAAGGCCACCGCCTCCCACGGGCACGAGGACCGTTTCGACCCCCGGCAGATCCTCGAGGATCTCGAGCCCGAGGCTTCCGTGCCCGGTCATCACGTCGCGGTTCGTCCAGGGATGAATGAAGGCGTACGGCTCCTCCTTCCATCCCTCCTCGCGGAGATAGCGGAACACTTCGGCGACCGGGACCAGCACCGGCTCGCCTCCGTAGGCGCGGACCGCCTCGATCTTGGCTGCGGGGGCGGAGTCCGGCATGAGGCTCCGCGCGGGAACGCCGAAGTGCCGCGCCGACCAGGCGAGGGCCTGAGCGGTGTTTCCGGCGCTGACGGTCGCTACCCCGCGACGACGCTCCGTCTCGGAGAGCGCGGCGACCGCGTTGAAGACGCCGCGGAGCTTGAACGAGCCCACGGGCTGGAACGTCTCGAGCTTGAGGTAGAGGTCCTCGGCATCGAACCGCTCGTCGGCGGGGACCAGGGGCGTTCGGCGCACCGCCGGACGAATCCTCTCGCGGGCTTCGCCGATCTCTTGGAGGGTGGGGAGAGCGGGCACGGTCTTACCGCAGGGCGCGCCCGAAGGGAAGAAGCGCGAGGGGGATGAGCTTCAGGTGCTGGAGCGCGAAGGGGATCCCGATGATGGTGATGGCGAGGATCAGCGCCGACATGGCGTGGGCGAGGGCGATCTCCCAGCCGAAGAGAACCAGCCAGATGACGTTGAGAATCAGGCGAAGGGGGCTGTTCGCGTCGGGAAGCTCGACGATCTGCTTTCCGAACGGGGCGAAGGTGGCGACCCCGATCTTCATCGCCTGGACTCCGAAGGGAATCCCGACGATGGTGATGCAGGTGAGGAGGCCGCCGATGATGTAGCCGAGCCCGGCGATGAGGCCCCCGAAAATCAGCCAGAGGATGTTTCCAAGAAGGCTCATGGAGCAACGTTTCCTCCCGCGCCATCATAACGGAGACGATCCCCTCCGTGTAACCGGGCCGCCTTCTGTAATCGGCGCCGCTACACTCCCCGGGCCTGAGCCCTCCCGCCCAAGTGATTCGTATAGCGCCGCTTGCTCCCGCCGGCGATGCGCGCGCCGCCTGGAACGAAACTTGCTCAGTCACCGCGAGGGCGCAACACCAAGAAGCCCGAAGGAGGAATCCGATGCGAGAATCGAAGAGGACGAGGAGAGGCGTTTACGCCTCGGCCATCGCCCTCAGTTTGATCGCGGCCGCGGCGCCGGTGATAGCCGAGCACCTGGAAGCCAAGGCCTACGTCATCACCGACTGGATCGCGGAGTGTTCCGCGAACGACATCCCCTACTGGGACGATATGGTCGACTACTGGTACGACGAGATCGACGACCATGGCTGGTACCACAAGGACGGCTTCGTGGTGAACGGAGAAATGGACCGGGACCGCTTTTGCGACCCGGACACCGGGCTCGCCAATTGCGCCGATCACCTCAGCACCGAGGACGCGGACGCTTTGATGATCGGCCTTCACGGCAGCGACTTGGGGAATCATTGGCAGGGATCGTTGAGAAAAAACGGCGGCGCTTCCGTCAACGACTGCAGGATCGACGCTCCCGACGGAGACGGGGTCGCCGAGGAGATGTTCTTCGGAGACGTCGACCTCGAGTTCCTTCACCTGTCTTCGTGCTTCAGCATGGACGACGACAACCTTCCCTTCACCTGGCGGCTGTTCCAGGACCCCGTGGACTCGCCGGTCAACGGCCGCAGGCTCCACCAGGCAACCGGGTTCCACGGCCTCATGTGGATCGGAGGCTGCTGCGACGACCAGTACGAGGACTTCGCCGACGACGCCTTCGACGTTTCGATCAAGTCCGCCTGGATGGACAACATGTACGTCACCGGCATCAACGGCTCGGCGACGCAGTGCCCCGTCGCCTACGCCGTCGGCACCAACAGCACCGATTGCTTCAACCGCATCAATACCGAGCAGTACGACAACATCTTCAGCGACCCGGGTGCCATCGGTTACTACTGCTACTACTACTACGTCGGCTGCGATCCCTCCGGGGAAACGGCCTTCACTCCTTGAGAGGTGGCGCATGACGGAAACGAAGAGAACTAAGCGAACCCTTCCCGCCTTCATCCTCGCGCTCTTGTTGTTGCCGGCGCTTGCCCATACCGCCCTCGCCCAGGAAGAGGAAGTCTGTGGCGACATCCTCGAGCTGGTCGAAAAAGGAGTCCCGAAAGAAGTGGGAGATCCCGCGTTTCTGAAGCGGCTCCTCGAGCCCACGGTCGGCCCTCAATTCGCCGATCGGTTCATCAGCCTCGCCGAGCAATCGGCGCTTCCCGCCGTCCAGAGCAAGCTGCAGCTCCGCCAGCGCCGGTGCGTCCCCGACCAGGAGGGGCACCTCACCTGCCGCCTGTCCAACTTCAGGAAAACCGAGCTCCTCAAGTTCGAGGAGAGCAAGGGCAAGGCCGCGTATCTCAACCTGACTCGCGAGTGGAATCCGAGAAGGGGGGAGAACAAAATCGGAGACGATCAGGCGATGGGCAGCGCTCGCGAGGTCATCAAGGCCTGGGGCATCCCGGAAGACGAGCTGGCGATACAGCTCGCCGACCTCCGCCGTCTCAACCTCGCGGGCGGACCCAAGCTCGACGCCAAGCCGGCGGAGTTCCTGACCACGGAAGTCCACGTCCGGTTCCCTCGGCACGTCGGCGGCGTTCCCGTCTTCGATTCGTACGCGCAGGTGGCGTTCGACATCCGCGGCCAGGTCGCCCGCATGCGGGTCCTCTGGCCGTCGTTCGGACTCGTTGCCGGGCTCGAGGCCAATCCTCTGTCGCGAGAGGAAGTGGTGAGGAGGACCGCCGAGGAGCTGAGCGACGGCGCCGTCTGCAGGTCGCTTTCCCGAGTGGAGGCGCACATCGCCTACGTGTTGTCCAAGGAGGTCGAGACCCCCGATCCGACCGACGAGGGGAGCGAGGACGAGGTCGGAGCCGCCGCCGACTCGGGGGAGTTCGTGCCCGCGCTCGTGGTGTACGCCTACCCCGCGGACCCGAGGGAAGACTCGGGTGAGCTCGTGCCCGCGGGACGCCAGCTGGTGACCCGGATCCTCGACGCGCGAGAGGACGGAAAGTAGACCCCGCTACCGGAGCGGGCTCCCGGGGCCAGGCTCCGGGGGCCCGCCTTCTTCTTTTATCGGGGGGGGAGCGCGTGTCGGGCCAGCGCTTCCAGGACCATTCCCGTGGTGAACGCGGCCGAAGAGAACTCGAACACTTGTCCGCCGTCGGCGCGGCCGAAAAAGAAGGGAGCCGCGTCGTATCCACCGGCTCGGTTCTGCTCGGCGGCGAGGTAGGCGGCGGCCCGGGCGACGAGGGGAGACTCGCGGCCGGCGTTGAGCAGGGTAAGGATCGCGAACGCCGTGTTGAGGTGAGGCGCGCCGCGATCCCAGTACGCCGTGCCGTCGTCCCGCTCTACGGCCGACGTTTCCAGATCGTCCGCCAGTATCTCGACCGCGCGGGCGAGCCGGGTGACTCCGCCTTCGTGATAGGCGCGAGACACGGCATAGTGAAAGACGAAGTTGTCCGGGTAGTACTCGGCGATCTCCTCGAGACGGTCTCGGTGCAGACCGAGGGCGGTGGCGAGAAGGATGAGCTCGACCGCTTCGGGAACTCCCGCGAGGTCGAGCCGATCGTAGCGGCCGAGCGCGAAGAGCACGTTGGCGTTGACCACCAGGTCCACGTCGTTGGGAAAGAAGGGAACGCCCGGCTCTCGATAGGTGAGCCAGGTGAGAAAAGCGCCGCTCGCCGGCGCCAGCCATGGCGGGTTCCGCCGGC
>Ga0302046_10005658_pt1 | contig 10975 bp, 8 predicted proteins | sample RVTome_11_FD_200261 | JGI IMG/M metagenome (GOLD analysis project Ga0302046, IMG submission 200261) | Soil microbial communities from uranium-contaminated site in the Upper Colorado River Basin, Wyoming, United States - RVT147D111 (version 2) ... | reverse complement strand
AAGGTCGACGGGACCGAGGCCGTCGTGCGCGCGCTCGGCTGAATCGGGCACGGTAGCTCGGGGGCAACAGTTCCGGGGCGAGCAGATGCGCGCGGCGCTATCCTTGGCGTCGGTCCCCATCGTCCAGTGGCCTAGGATCCCACCCTTTCAAGGTGGTGACACGGGTTCGAATCCCGTTGGGGACGCAACGCGCGGGACTCCTTTTCGAGAAGATGGCGTCGATCCGGTCACATCGGGCCGCGGGCGCACCCCCTTCGTGCTATCAGCGTATGGATGGGTGTCAAATGCGATCCGAACCATACGCCGGCAATCGGTGAGCGCGCGGTCGCGCGCATGGCCGCTCGACAGCATGGCTTGTTCACCCGAGTGCAAGCACTGCGCGCTGGGATCACGGCATCCACTATCAAACACAGGCTCCGAGCTCGCCGCTGGCTGCTCGCCCTGCCGAACGTCTACCAGGTCGCCGGAACTCCGGCGACCTGGCGGCAGCGTGCCATGGCGGCGTGTCTGCATCTCGGTCCGCGCGCAACCTTGTCGTGGCGAGCAGCGGCGACGCTCACCGGCTTCCCCACCGCTCGAGCTCGACGACTGGAGGTATCCGTGACGAAGCACCGCAACCGATCCGGGAAGCACGACATCATCATCCACATCCCCGAAGAGCCGATCCCGGATGAGGACGTGACGACGATCGATGGGATCCCCGTTACGAAACCTGCGCGCACGCTCATCGATCTCGCGATGGTCGAGCCTATCGATGTCCTTGAACGATGCCTCGACGACGCGCTCCGCCGACGGCTCGTCTCGCTGACATTCCTCGACCGGTGGCTCGCGGACCCGCGGCGGAAGAAACATCGTGGTGCCCGCGTCTTGCGGCGGCTCGTCGATGAGCGGGCGACGCGCGGAGTCACCGATAGCGAGGGTGAGGCGAAGCTCCTTCAGTTGATCCGCGAGCGAGGGTTGCCTCTTCCGATGTTACAGTACGTGATCGTGGACGAAGAGCGATTCGTCGCTCGCGTCGACTTCGCCTATCCCGAACAGCGTGTCGCCATCGAGATGGACAGTTTCCGTCATCACGACACGCGCACCACCTTCGACAGCGAGCGCGCGCGCGGCAACGAGGTCGAGGGGTTGGGCTGGCGCGTGCTGCGCGTGACCACGGCTCACGTCGAGCGCGACCCCGACGCCGTTGTCACCTGGATCGGACGAACGTTGGGTGTGTGAGCAGCTCGCCTCCGTTCTTTGCCTTATTTCATGTCGGTCCGTAACCCTCCACGAGGGTGCCGGCAGGGAGGCCAGATCCGAACGTGATCGTGAAAGTGGCGCGTCCGCCGTAGGGATGCAGGCAGTGATCACCTGAGGTCGCGACGAACGTGACTTGGTGGCTGCCGGGTTCGGTGAATGTGTGCTCGAATGACATCGTCTCCGACCCAGCGCGTGAGCGAGGCGCGGTCCATGCGCCGTATCGATGCTCGCAGGGTCGCTCCGTCTGCTTGCCGTAGTGTTCGCCGTCGATCACGAAACTGCAAGCAGGTGACTCGCGCGTCCGGGTCGCGGGCCGTGGCGGTGAAGGTGACAGGCTCTCCGGCGACCGGGCTCGGGTGAGTAAAAGCCATCGACCGTAAGATCACGTTCGTCGTCTGGTCCAACGATGATGGATATTTCGGTCCCGAAAGCCCCACCTTGCACCGCATCTCGTGGCCTGGACGACGAACAGACTCGCGCTCTGAAGGGATGCAGCAGGGATCGTTGATCGGAACCGCTTCGCCTTAGCAGCCAAGCGAGTAGTTGATCGCCGAACAGACCTTGCGCATGGTGCCGTCGCCGATCTGCCCAACGCGGGCCCTCAGCGCAGCCTGCGTTACCGTATGGATGCCGTCGCAGTTGATCACAGAGGGGCGGTCAAGCCCGGCTTCGACGTGGTCGACCTCAACCTCGGCGGCCAGGCCACGGATGGACGTGGTGACCTCGGCGACGGTGACGAGAGCACGCACGTCTATCACTTCCGAGCGCGTCAACACAACAACCGGTCGCCTCTTACGGCCGACCTGCGCCAACCAGAGCTCTCCTCGCCTCATTCCTCACTCCATGCCTCGGCCTGCGTCCAGAACGAGTCGGGGCGTTCGGGATGTCGTTGATAGGCCTGCCTGTCCGACCGCGCCAGCGCGACGCGCACCGCGTCCGCGACGCCTTGCCGGGCAGCCGCTGAGATGTTGATCCCAAGCTGTCGCGCGCGCTCGGCCAACTCCGGATCGAGCGAGAAGGTGGTGCGTGAGGAAGCCATATGGAGATGCTATCAGATTATGATAGCTTCTGTCGCGCCATGGGTGTCGGACGTGAGGATCTGCGAGGTTATCGAGCGTGAGCAAGAACGCTTCGTTCTAGCCAGGAAGGATGCCACGTTCTCCGCCTCGTGAAAGCTGCCACGAACAGCTCGGGCAAGGTTCGCGGCGGACGCCTCGTGCCGCGACACGCCGCGCAGCAGGTCATCCAGAGCCTCGGCGAAGCCCAGTGGTCCTCGTCAACGGTCCCCGACAGGCCGGCAAGACGACCTTGGTCCGCGACCAGCTTCGCCGGCGCATCGGAGGCTCGTTCGTCACCCTCGACGACGAGGCCCAGCTCCAGGCGTGCCTGGCAGATCCGGTGACCCTTCCGGAGCGACCCTCCCCATAGTCGTGGACGAGTGCCAGCGGGCCGGCGACACCTTGCTCCGTACGTCAAAAAGCGCTCGTTGACCGCGAGCGCACGCCGGGACGCGTTCTGCTGGCGGGCTCGACGCGGTTCCTGACGATGCCCCGGATCTCCGAGTCGCTGGCCGGCCGGGTCCACATCGCCGAGCTGTGGCCGTTCTCTGCGGGCGAGGCGGACCTCCTTGGACCGCAGGCCGACTCGCTGCTGCCGGCGTTGCTCGGGGAGGCCTCGATCGTCCCCTCGTTCCAGGGACGGACCATGCCGACCCGGCGGGAGTATCTCGATCCCAGCGCGACATCCCCGAGATCAGCCGCATCCAACACGTGGCCGGAGCTGCCGCGGATCCTGCGCCTGCTGGCAGCCTCGACGGCGCAGGAGGTCAACGACGTGGAGATGGCGAGCCGATCGAGCATCGACCGTCGGACCTTGCGCGCCAACTACTTGCCGCTCCTGCACACGGTCTATCTCGCCCACGAGGTGCCGGCGTCGTCGCGCAACCTCGTCTCCCGCGTGGCGAAGAGACCGAAGGCATACCTGACCGACACCGGGATCGCCGCGATCTGATCGGCGCAGACGAGCAGCGGCTCGCGGAGCCAACCGCGGCCGGCGTGGTCTTGAGCTCGGCCTTTGGACCAGGCGCCACACCCATGAGCCCACGCGGCGATGAAGTCGCGACGGCCCCTCTGCCGGCGAAGTTCGGCCCGGTCGCCGTCGTCGGTGCGAGAGTGCGCCTCGCCGTTAGTGCGAGACCATCTTGAGCACGCCCGGGTGACCCGAGAGCGTTACCGACCGAGCCAGCCGCTCGAACTCGATCGATCCGGTTACGATCGCGCTGCGCTCAACGACCGCGCTCCCGATGTACGCGCACACGATCGTCAAGAAGCAGGTCCCTACGCCGACGCCGGGCGGTCGCACGAGCGGCGCGCCCGTCCCGACGAAGGCGAGATCCGCACTCACGTACGACTGGGCTTCTTCGCTGTGGATCCGACTCCAGCCGTCCGGCGCGCGCGCGTACACCCACGTGTAAACGGACGTCCGGATCCTTCCCGATGCGGTCGCCTCCCACGTGATCGGATCGAACCGGTAGGGGCTCCCGTGGAGGCAGCCGGACTCGAAGAAGACCGTCAGCAGCTCATCCGTTTCCTCACGATGGTCGATCCAGACGCAAAACTCCGTCGGGTAGGTGGGTGCCCAGCGTTTCGCCTGGATGGCAACCCGGTTGCCGTCGACGGAGAACGCCGCCACGTCGGCATAACTCCGCACGCGCGCATCGATCAGCGGATCCGCCGCCGCCGGAAGGGACCCGGCCGTCATCGCCGCGATCCCCAGCAGAAGGGCAGCTCGCCAGCCTATAGGCCGTCGCTCGGTGCCCGGTCTCATCTCCCCCCCGTTCGTCCCCGCCCCGACGTCGCGGTTGCCATTGCGAGCTCACGATAGGCGTCGAGAACCTCTTCGACGGACAGGCGTAGGGTCGAGCCCTACCGCTGTAAACGACGGACTTACCGATCGGTCGGACAGCCACACAAGCCGTTGTTCCCGGCCATGAACAACAACGCCAAGGCGGTCTCTCATCGTGCATGTGGGTTCCGCACCGCGAAGCCTTCACGCTGGCGCAACTTCACTGCCTCGGCAAGCTCCCACTACCGGAAATCGCCCACAGATTCGCGTGAGGAGCCACCAAACTAATGGGCCCGGCGTCCACGACCTAGCCATAGGTATGGCTATGTATCATTCCCGTTCCGTGCGCCCTCGTTCACCAGCCCCACCATGAGCCGTATCCGCCGATCCGGCATGGGTTTGACCCGGAACTCCCTCGCCACAGGAAAGGGCCGGCCCAATCCTCAGATAGGGGCTGCTCACGCCCTCGCTCCTCCCCAGACCGCACCTTGAGGTGGACGTTGACCAAGATGGGGGGGCGGGGGTAGGGAACCCTGCACGGCGAATTGAGGGCAACGGGGCGCGCCCTGGTCGCCCAGACCTACCGGTAACTCACGGCGTGATCCCTGCGCTGTGCGGTCCACCCCAACAAGCGGCAGCGTCGCTGTAGAGCTGCCCGTCACCGAACGGCCAGGCGCCGTCGAAAACACGCGCGCCAGTCGATCGGTTGCAGCCGACCGGGAGGTCGACGCCCGGCTCTTCTTCGAGCGGGTCGAACCAGAATGCCATCCCCCCGTCGAGGAACGTGTAGGGGTTGTCCCCCGTGAACCCACCCGATGCCAGGCTCGGATCCCCGGGACGGACCTCGTAGCCGAGCAGTCCTTCACTGACGCCGGCCGGTGTGAAGTCTCCTGCGGAGCGCTCGATCGCTGTGAACAGCGTCCAGAAGCTCCAATAAATCTCGAACGAGAAACGTTCGTTCGGCTCGGTCCCCGGTTCCTGGGACAAGTATGCCTGATAGTGCTCTTGTTGCTCGAGCGCAGGCATCATCCAGTACTTGGTGACGCCGAACGACGCCTCAGGCATCCGCGGGCCGTAGTAGCGTTGCCAGATAGGCTTGTCCATCCGTGAAATGTGATCCCAGAAGTATTCGGGGTGATAGTCCAAGGCCCGTGCTGCGGCGACCATCTTCGTCGTCGTCAGCTCGGTCGCTACGGGAACGCAGTAGCAGATGACTGTCGTGATCTCGTTGGCCTTGAACTCGCTCATGAAGAGTGGGAGTTCCCTCGTCCCTGCGCTCGACTCGGGGTAGATCCTTACGAGGTTGCTGCCGTCGTCGCCGGCGCCACTATCCCACTGGAGGCCACAGAGATCGTGCGTTTGCTCCATCAACAGTTCGGCGTTTTCTTGCGCCCGTGGTCCGCGGCTCTGAGATCCCGAAAAAGCGACGGGATAGATCAAGCCGAAGCGCCTCGCCCTTTCCTGCAGATCTGGATCGAATGCGAAGGTCGCTCGTCCGGCACCGACCGTACCGGTCTCGTCAGCGGCTAACGCGCGGCAGATGAAACTAGAAGTCGCCGTGCCTTGCTCGATCTGGTCCGGGGCGAAGGACCACACCATCCCCGGGGTCGCCGTGAATGTCGACCTAGGATAATCCTGCAGCGACCCGAAAGTCATGATGCCGGCCGTCGCCATCGCGTCGATGAAGCAGTCCATGTTGTCGCCGATCGTAACGACTGCATCGGGGGAAAGCTCTGCCATGATGATGGTCGCCTCGCCGAGCCGCTGTCCACACGGGGATGTCAGGCCGCCCTGTGAAGCGTAGGCCTGGACCGAGACGGTGTTCCCATGCAGATCGGCCGTGGTGAGGAAGTGACCGAGATGAGCCTTGATGGTGCGTACCAGGTAGGTGTATTGCCCGTTGGTGCTCAGGCGATGGTCGACGTTCTCGTCGGACTCGGACCAGGGGCCGTTCATGTCACCCTCGACGCCGAGATCGTTGTACAGCACCACGACGAACTCGCCGGCGCGCGCGCTCGTCAGTGACATCGGCGCGAGCAGCGCCAGCATGACGATCAGCATGCGTCCCCGCATCTTCACCCTCCGGATAATGGGACCCTGGGAGCTTCGACCTTCTCCCCGGAGTCCCCCCTCCTAGACCAAAGCCAGATCGACCCCGACTATCGGAGTTCCCCCCCTCCACGTCACTGGGTTCGCTGGCAAGCGCTCAAGTCCTTTCCCGCAGCGAGATCCTCCACGGTCAGGCGCCGGAGCCGGCGCGAGAGGCGATTCACAAACCACCACCGGCGCGCGTTGACGTTCTCTGATAAACCTCGGGGCACGATGCGCTCCCGGATCATCGACCTGGACGGCCCCGTTCACGTGGCCGATTTCGGGGGCGAGGGCCCGGCGCTGATGCTCGTGCACGGACTCGGCGGATCACACGCGAACTGGCTCGCCGTCGGGCCGAGGCTGGCCGCGCGCGCGCGCGTCATCGCGTTGGATCTGCCCGGTTTCGGCCGCTCGCCGCTGGAAGGTCGATCCCCAGGAGCAGGGGCGAGCACCCGGCTGCTCGCACGCTTCATCGAGACCGAGATGGGCGGCCCCGCCGTCCTGGTCGGCAACTCGATGGGCGGGATGCTTTCACTGGCGACCGCGAGCCGGAACGCGGAACTCGTCGCGGGGTTGGTGCTGGTGGATCCCGCGCTCCCCCGGACCCGCGGCGCGATGATCGATCCGGTCGTGGCAACGAGCTTCGCCGCGTATGCGACGCCCGGCGTGGGCGAGATGCTCATGCGCCGACGCGCAGCACGACTCGGCGCCGAAGGGATCGTGCGCGAAACACTCGCGCTGTGTTGCGTCGATCCATCGCGTGTCCCACCCGAGATCGTCGAAGCGCTGGTCGCGCTGGCACGTGATCGCATCGACTCGATGCCGTGGGCGAACACGGCGTTCCTCGGAGCCGCGCGTTCGCTGATGCGAACGCTCGCCTGGCGACCTCGGTTCGACGCGATCGTTCGGTCGATCAGCGCCCCGACGCTGATCGTCCACGGCGCGCGCGACCGGCTCGTTCCCCTGGCCGCGGTGGAGGCGTTGGCGCAGACGCGGCGGGATTGGGCGCTCGAGGTCTACGACGACATCGGCCACGTCCCGCAGCTCGAGGCGTCCGAACGGTTCGTCGCGAGCGTGCTCGACTGGCTGCACGGCGCCGGCAAAGCGGCAGCCGTCGCCGCGATGCCGACCTCTTAGACCCCGGCCGCCTTCTTCAGGTCTGCGATCGCCGCATTCAGATGGCCCGGCAGGGCGTCGATGTCGGGAACCGCGTCCCAGTCGCCGGTGAAACCGAAACCCATCACTCCCGAAAGGCTCGTGATCGCGATGGACAGAGCCGCCGCCTCGACCAGGGGCATCAGCGGGTACATCGCTATCAGGCGAGCGCCTGCGAGGAACAGCGGCACGTTCGGGCCCGGCACGTTCGACACGACCAGGTTCATGATGCGTTGACGAGAGGCCAGGCGCGCGGCGAGCGCGTGCAGCGTCGGAGGCGCCCAGCGCGTCATGCCCACCAGCGACGCCGCGCCCAGTGCGTGCCGCTTCTCCTTCAGATCGCGCGTGGCTTCTGTGATGAGCCGCAGGCGCTGCGCAGGATCCATCGGGCCGACCGGCAGGTCCACGAAGAACATCGAGACGCGGTTGCCGAAGGTCATCGACTGCGACTCGTCGCGCGTCGAGACCGGCACCATCGCGCGCAGCGACAGGTCGCCGACTTCGTTGCCGCGCGCTTCCAGCAGCCGCCCGATCGCGCCGGCGACCGCGGCGAGGATGACGTCGTTCACGCTGCCGCCGAGCGCGTTCTTGATCGCTTTGGCATCGTCCACCACCGCGTCGGCGAAACTGAACCGGCGGCTGGAACCTACAACGACGTCGAACGGGCTCTCGGGCGCGCGACCGGAACGTACCAAGTTGCTCGCGCTGGAGAGCGCGTCGCGCGCGCGCGCGATCGCGAACCTGGGCGCGCCGAAGGCGGCCGACGCGTGCGCGGTCGCCGCTTCGACCGGATGGGTGACCGAGTCGACGGCCCACCGGCGCATCAGCTCGGCGGTGGAGGGCGCGGGCTCCGGGGTCCACGGCTCCGCCTCGAACGGGCGCGGCTGCTCGGTCGTGTCGAACAGTACCGACGCGATGTCGACACCGGACATGCCGTCGATCATGGCGTGGTGGGTCTTGGTGAAGATGGCGATGCGTCCGTCCTCGAGGCCTTCGATCAGGTACATCTCCCACAATGATCGCGAGCGATCCAGCGGGCGGGAGTGCACGCGCTGTACGTAGTCGGCGAGCTCCGAACGCCCACCGGGTTCGGGCAGCGCTGCGCGACGCATATGGAAGTCGAGGTCGAAGTGGTCGTCGTCAACCCACATCGGCCGCCCGACGTTGAACGGCAGGAACGCGACCTTCTGCCGGAAACGCGGCACCAGGTGGATGCGGCCGGCGACATGGGTCTTGAGGTCGTCGAACCGCATGCGGCCTCCCGGCAGCGACGATGGATCGAGCACCGAGATCGACGCGACGTGCATCTGGATGTTGGGACGCTCCATGTAAAGGAACATCGCGTCGAGCGCAGTCAGACGATCGGCCATAACGGCTCCCTCCCCGCGTGGGTCGACGGCGTAACGGTACCTCGCCCGAGATGAGCGCGTCTCCGGAGGCCGCGGGTCCAGACCACTCTCACCCCGGGCCCGGCCACGAACCCGGCCCCGTGTCTTACGGCCGCCGGCCACGCAGAGCGGCAGAAAAACCCTCGCTCTTGCGGCAAATCCGACCAGAGCGAACCTCGAAGAGGGAGGGCTCGGCCGGGCCGGTCGGGAAAGACTCCGCCGACGGTCGGTCGAGGGATCGATCCTCACCCCAGGCTCGCGCCTGACACCGCACCACCATCAACGCCAACCGACGACGCTGCATCAAGGAACGGAGTGCATGACATGAAGATCTCCCCGAGGGTCCCTCTGTTGCGCGCGCGCGCTCGGGTGCTGGCCGTCGCCGGCATCGTCGGGCTCGCTGCCATCATGCAGATCACACCTGCCTCGGCGTTGAACGAGCCGCAGCTCGTCTCGACGTCCCCCGAGGCCGGCGCGACGGTCGCCGCCGCCCTGTCCAAGGTGACCGCTGTGTACGACCGGGACATCCAAGGCGCGCCGGCTTCGTCGTTCACCTTGGAGGACGGGACCGGGACGCAGGTCGCCGGCACGGTCGGCCTCGACTCATCGACGACGATCTCGTTCTCACCCGCCGGCGGCAGTCTGACCGAAGCCGGGAGCCCGTACACCGCGGCGATAACCGTGTACCCCCTCGCAGAGGGCGACCCGACGACAACGACGTTCGGGTTCGGGATCGACGCGACGGCGCCGGACGCGCCGATCATCATCGTGCCCGCCGAGGGCGATCTGACCAACGCCGAGCCGGTGCACGTCACCGGAACAGCGGAGCCGGGCGTCGACCTTCGCCTGCTGGAGTCCGACGCCGAGCTGGCGACCGGCACCGCCGATGGCGCGGGAGACTTCGACATCGAGCTCACGCTCGGCAACGAGGACGGCGTCGTACACGCGCTCGAGCTGCTCGCGGTTGATGCTGCCGGCAACGAGAGCACCCCCGCGACCGTGAGCTTCACCCACGACAACGTGGCATCCGCCGCGCCGAGCATCGACACGCCCGCATCCGACGTGAGCACCTCGAACACCTCGGTCACCCTCGGCGGCGCCGCAGCAGAAGATGGCGACGTCTTGGTGTTCGAGGGCGACGAGCTGCTCGACACGGTCATCGCCGTTGGAGGATCGTGGTCGGTGACGGTGTCCGAACTCACCGAGGCCGCGCATCCGTTCAGCGCCAGCGCGCGCGACGCGGCCGGCAACACGTCGGACGCCTCAGCGATCCGTACCGTGACGGTGGACTTGACCGCTCCTGTCGTGCCGAGCGTCGAGGTACTCCCCGCCCCGCTCAACGGTGCGACCCAGTCCGACGTCACGGTGTCCGGGACCGCGGAGCCTGGGTCGGCGATCACGGTGGAGATCGACGACGAAAACGCGCTGACGGCTCCGGCGTCGGGATCTGCGACGACCGATCAGAACGGCGACTACGCCGTCTCGAGCCTCGACCTTTCGGGCCTCAACGACGGCGATCTCGCCGTATCCGTCACCTCCGCAGACGCGGCGGGGAACACATCGCAGACCGCGCTGACCGTGGCGAAGGATGCGACCGCGCCGGCGGCCCCCATCGTCGACATGATCACCGAGGTCGTGAACGCGTCCAACCAAACGGAAGTCGCACTCGAAGGAACCGGTGAGGACGCCACGACTGCGACGATCACGGTCTCCGGTGGCGCCGGGGAGACGCCGCTCGAGCAACAGCTCACCCTGGTGGACGGCGCGTTCAGTGCCTCCTTCGATGCGAGCAGCTTGCAGGATGGTCCCCTGACGGTGTCGGTCACCTTGACCGATGCGTCGGGGAACACCGGCGCGGCGAGCGAGCACGTGGTGCTCAAGGACACCCTCGCGCCGGGCGCACCCGCGATCCTGTCGCCGGCCGACGGCTCCACGTTCGACGTGACCACGTTCACCGTCGATGGAACCGCCGAGCCCGGCGCGACCGTGGATCTCTCCGAGGGCGAGGACGCGCTCGCGTCTGTCGTCGCCGCCGCGGACGGCACGTGGACGACCGAGGTTACCGTCGGCGGAGACGGCGATCGCTTGATCGAGGCCCTGCAGACCGACACCGCGGGCAACCCAGGATCGGCCTCGGACGCCGTCGAGGTTCTCGTGGATACCGAAGCTCCCTCCCTGCGCGCGACCAACCCAGCGAACGGCGCAGCCGTGCGTTCGACGCTGTCGGTGGAGGCGCTGTACTCGGAGACGTTGCA
>Ga0302046_10005657_pt1 | contig 10975 bp, 8 predicted proteins | sample RVTome_11_FD_200261 | JGI IMG/M metagenome (GOLD analysis project Ga0302046, IMG submission 200261) | Soil microbial communities from uranium-contaminated site in the Upper Colorado River Basin, Wyoming, United States - RVT147D111 (version 2) ... | reverse complement strand
CGCCGACGAGATCTCTACTGGCTCCATCCGGGCATTGCGGTTCTCGGCCGGGTGCTGTTCACGTTGATCTTCGTCCTGTCGGGCATCACGCACTTCACCGATGCCGCGGGCTACGTCGCGCTCATGCATCCCGCCATCCCGGCACGGGAGTTCTGGGTGGCGATGTCGGGGGTCGTCGAGCTGGCGGGTGCCGCGATGATCGCTGCCGACTTCCATCCACGCCTCGGCGGCTGGCTCCTGGTGCTGTTCCTGGTGCCGGTGACGATCACGGTGCACGGCTACGAGATGGTGACCACCCCCGACGAGCGCATGCGGGCGATCCAGATCTCCTTCTTCTTGAAGGGACTGGCGATGACCGGTGCGGCCCTGTTGGTCACCCAGCTCGGCGTCCGGCGCTGAGCCGCCGGACTCGCCGGCCGGCGCTCAGCGTCCGCGCCGCCGCAGCCCCGGGGCCGCGCGGCCGGTCACGAGCGGCAGGTCGAGATAGGTGCGGATGCCGGGCGGCGCGGCGCAGACCGCGGGAATCGACGCGACGCAGTGGTTCGCCGTGGCGACCATGCCGGGGTTCCGGCGGAGCGCCGCGGCGAGCGAGGACGAGCGCTCCGGATGGATGCCGTGCAGCGTCGCCTTCACCGGCGGGTCGCCGGTCACCTCGATCTCGTAGCACCCGCCGCGCGGCCCGAGGCTCCACGGCTGGTCGAGGTGCGCGTCGCCCATGAGCCAGTTGACGCGCGCGGTGATCACCGCCTCGCCGCCGACCGTGCCCTCCCAGGTGAAGCGCTGGCCGGCGACGTGCCCGGGGGCGATGGTCCCGATCGGCGACTCGATCGGCGCGGTCGCGGCCGCGACCTCGTGGCGGACGCGCTTCTCCGCGTCGAGCGTCATCCCGAGCGCGTCCGCGACCAGGTCGATCGACTGCCAGAAGCCGAGGCTCAGGAACTGCACCAGCGGGCTCCGGAGTGCCTCGTCCGGAGTGCGACCGAAGAGCATGATGTCCCGGATCACGTCGGCCGCGCCGTAGGTCCGGATGTCGGAGAACTCCTCGGCGCGCACGTGCGTGACCGCGCGCGCATAGGCGGAGAGCACGAGCGGCAGGTGCTCGGTCATGCCGCCCGGATGGATGCCGGTGCCGTGGAGCGTCGCCCTGCCCTGCGCGCACGCCGCCTCGAGGCGCGCCACGTCGAGCCGCTTCGGGTAGAACCAGTTGAGCGGGGTGACGACGTTGGCCCCGGACGCGAGGAGGCGCACGACCTCGTCCTCGGTCGCGAGGAGCGGCGCGTAGAGCACGCAGTCGGCGCCGAGCGCCAGGATCGTTTCCAGATCGCCGGTCGCGGTGACGCCCACGGGGCCGATGCCGGCGATCTCGCCCGCGTCGCGACCGACCTTGGCGGCGCCGTGCACCCAGACGCCGACGAGCTCGAGCTCGGGATGCGAGACGATCCCCTCGATCGCGGCGCGTCCGAGGTTGCCGGTGGCCCACTGGACGACGCGGTACGCCATGGCGGCGCTCAGGAGGGGCGGGAGCCCCGGCGGCCGGTCGGGGGCGAGGGATCGGTGCCCTTCCCGGCCACGGCCTGGCTCGCGGCCTCGAACCGGCTCGCGACGCGCTCGCGGAGCTGCGCGAGCGCACCCGCCGCCGTCTGGTCGTCGGGGTTGGCCTTGACGGCGCGCCGGAAGTAGGCGAGCGCGCTCGCCTCGCGGCCCGCGCGCAGCGAGATCGTCCCGAGCGCGCGCAGCGCCTCGCCGTCCTCGCGCAGCACCTCGTTGGCGCGCACGAAGTAGCCCGCCGCCGCCGGGTACTCGCCGCGGCTGTAGCACGCCCGGCCGAGCCCCTTCAGGGCCGCCCCGTTCAGGGGAAAGAGCTTCAGGGCCTCCTCGAGCTGATCGACCGCCGCTTGCGGCCGCTTGCGCCGGCTGAGATCACGCGCCAGCCGCACCAGGTTGTCGCTCTCGGTCTGGAAGTCCGGCAGCTCGACCCGCACGCGCAGGCGCGGGCCCTCGACCGTGGCGTCCTTGATCGCGACCTTGGCGCCGAGATACTCGCGCAGGCGCCGGCGCACCTCGCGCTCGTCCCCGGCGTCGAGAAAGAGGTGGCCGAGCGCGTCGTGCTTGTGATCGTCGAGGTGGAGCAGCAGATCGAGCACCTTCTTCATGGGTCACACCCGCTCGTAGGGATCGAAGAGCTTCTTGTACTCGTCGAGGGCGAAGCGGTCGGTCATGCCGGCGATGTAGTCGGCGACCACGCGCGCCGTGGCCTCGCCGCGGTCGATGCGCCCGTGGACGTGCGGCGGAAGTTGCTGCGGCTCCGCCATGTAGGTCTCGAAGAGGTCGGTCATGATCTTCTGCGCCTTCATCGCCATCCGCGTCACCCGGTAGTGATGGTAGAGCCGGTCGAAGAGGACGCGCTTGAGCTCGCGGTTCTGCGCCGTCACCTCGGGGCTGAAGCCGGCGAGGCGGACGGGACAGGCGCGGACGTCGTCGAGCGAGCGCACCCGGTACTCCGCGATGCGCCCCAGGACGGCGGCGATCATGTCGGTCGCGAGGCGGTCGATCATCCGGCGGACCGTCTGGTAGCGCTGGATGCCGATCGGGGCGTCGCCGTGCTCGCGCGCCACCTGCTCGCGGGGCTCGGCCCAGAGCTGTACGCCGGCGAGCTCGCGCTCGTCGAGCATGGCCGACTTGAGGCCGTCGTCGACGTCGTGGGCGTTGTAGGCGATCTCGTCGGCATAGTCGACGAGCTGGGCCTCGAGCACGGGACGCACGTCGGGCTCGAACTTCTGGACGAGCGGGCGGTCGTACTCCGACGAGTGCTTGACGATGCCCTCGCGGACCTCCCAGGTGAGGTTCAGGCCGGGAAAGCGCGGGTAGCGCGCCTCGAGCTGGTCGACGATGCGCAGGCTCTGCGCGTTGTGCTCGAAGCCGCCGTGCGGCTCCATCAGGCGATCGAGGACGCGTTCTCCGGCGTGCCCGAAGGGGGTGTGGCCGAGGTCGTGCGCCAGCGCCACGGCCTCGCCGAGATCCTCGTGCAGGCCGAGCGCGCGGCAGAGCGTGCGCGTGATCTGCGCGGCCTCGATCGAGTGCGTGAGGCGGGTGCGGTAGTAGTCGCCCTCGTGGTTGACGAAGACCTGGGTCTTGTACTCCAGGCGGCGGAACGCCGAGCAATGCACGATGCGGTCGCGATCGCGCTGGAACGGCAGCCGGAAGGCGTGCTCCGGCTCGGGATGCACGCGGCCCCGGCTGGCCGCGCTGCGGGCGGCGTACGGGGCGAGCGTGGCGGCTTCGCGGCGCAGCAACTCCTCACGGAGGTCGGGAACGCGCACGGGGCATCCTACCTCGGGGTCGCGCGCGGGGGCAACGCAAGCGCCGCGCCCCCCGGAGCGGGAGGCGCGGCGTTGCCGTGAAGCGACAGGCTGCGGCCGCGGGACGGATACCAGCCGCGCGCAGCCCCGGGGGGAAGAGAAACGGCTACGGCGTGGGCGGCGTGATCAGGGTGGCGACCGCCGGCACGCGGATGGTGCGCTGGAACTTGAGCGTCTTCACGTCGGCGTCGTTCAGGCCGTCGCCGCTGGCGTCGACCGAGCAGGTGTTGCTCGCATCGACGCCGAACGCGGTGGTGTAGACCTTGACGCGCACGCGCTCGCCGAGCTCGAGGTTGGTGACGCCCGCGAAGGTGGCGATGTACTGGAGCATCGTCCGGCCCTCGGGGAGGTTCTTGATGTCGTCGAACGTGAGCTCCTGCCCGGCGGTGTCGGTGAAGACGAGCCGGCCCGACATCGGCTCCTGCGTGAAGCTGCCGAGGCAGGTGTCGACCATCGGGTCGCCGTCGTCGTTCAAGAGCTGCCGGGCGATCGGCGTGTACTTGCTGCCGATCTTCTTCTGCAGCTCGACGACCACGTTCCCGAGCGTCGGCGCGGAGCGCCGATTGGAGAGCCTGATCGTGCCGGACACGACGAAGATCGGGAGCTGGTTCGGCTGGGTCGGACCCTCCTCGCAGAAACACTCGAACGTCTCGATGCGGACGCTGCTGCTGAGAGCCGAGCAGGCGTGGGAGACCTCGGCTGTGATGAAGATGGCCGCGATGGCGACCAGGACAGGGGTAAGGCGACGCATGGATCCTCCTTCGGCTCCTTCGGTGCGCATTGGACGCAGCCTGGAACAACAAGAAGGGTGCCACGGAAGAACGAATCGCATACCACTCGGGGTACGGCGAAAAAGCTCCGCGTTGTCGAGACTTTCGCTGCGCATGGCCGTGGTCCTTCGAACCCGACCTTGCGCGATTGCCTGCGGCAGGTCCGCAAGGGGCTGCACCGATGCACTGGACCAGCGCAACCGCCTCGGTCGGTACGGTGCGAGATGTTACCTCAGGTGCTTCGGCAGGAACAAGGCCAGATCGAACGCGTCAGCGCATGGCGTTTCGCGGCGTCGACCGCGGGCTCGCGCCCGACCCGGTCCATTTCGCCAACGCCCCCTTTCGTCGCGCTATTGCACGCAAAGGCCGGCCACCGGGCGTTGCGCCCCGGTCCTGAATGCGGCAAATAGTGATTCTTCCAGGGGCCGCCCGCAGCGGGCGGCGCGAAGGGGTTCCGTGGCCAGACGCGCGAAAACCCAGACCGGGCTCGCGCCCCGGAGTGCCAAGGCATCGGGGGCGAAGCACCGGCCGGTCGTCGTGGTGAGCAACCGCTTGCCGGTGACGATCCATCGCGGTCCGGGGGGACTCGAAGGCAAGCGCTCGCCCGGCGGCCTGGTGTCCGCGCTCGAGCCCGTGCTGAAGCGGCGCGGGGGCACGTGGATCGGCTGGCCGGGCACCGAGCTGCGCCAGGGAGAGACGTTCGTCGCCAGCGACGGCTCCTACGACGTCAAGGCCGTCCGCCTGACCGAGGCCGAGGTCGCCGGCTACTACCACGGCTTCTCGAACCGCACGCTCTGGCCGCTCTTCCACTCGCTGCCGGAGCGGGCACGCTTCGACCGGCGCGAGTGGGACGTCTACCAGCGCGCCAACAGCCGCTTCGCCGAGGCCACCGCGGAGGTCGCCGCCGGCGCCGAGCTGGTCTGGATCCACGACTACCACCTGATGCTCGCCCCCCAGCTCCTCGCCGAGCGCCGGCAGGACTCCCGGGTGGCTTTCTTCCTGCACATCCCCTTCCCGCCCTACGACCTCTTTCGCCTGCTACCCTGGGACCGCGAGCTGCTGCGCGGCCTGCTCGCGAGCGACTTGATCGGCTTCCACGTCGACGCCTACGCCCGCAACTTCCTCGACTGCGCCGAGCGCCTGCTCGGGGCCCGCGTCGACCACGAGGCGATGCTCGTCGAGCACGGCGATCGCACCGTCCAGATCGGCGCGTTTCCGATCGGCATCGACTTCGAGTTCTTCGAGAGCGCCGCCCGCGCGGCCCCGCCGTCGGCGCATCCCGAGCGCATCGTCCTCGGCGTCGACCGGCTCGACTACACCAAGGGGATCCCCGAGCGCATACTCGCCTTCGAGCGGCTCCTCGAGCTCCACCCCGAGCACCGGGAGAAGGTCGTGCTCATGCAGGTGGCGGTGCCGAGCCGCTTCCAGGTCGCCGAGTACCGCCACCTCAAACGGGAGATCGACCAGATCGTCGGCCGGGTGAACGGCCGCTTCGCAACCGCGCAGTGGTCGCCGATCCGCTACCTCTATCGCGGCTTCGCGCAGGATCGGCTCGCGGGCATCTATCGCGACGCCGACGTCGCCCTGGTCACCCCGCTGCGCGACGGCATGAACCTGGTCGCCAAGGAGTACGTCGCCTGCCAGGTCGGCGAGCCCGGCGTGCTCGTGCTGTCGCGCCTCGCGGGCGCGGCCGAGACCATGTACGAGGCGATCCAGGTGAACCCCCACAACCTCGACGGCACCGCCGAGGCAATCCACCGGGGCCTCACCATGAACGAGGCCGAGCGCGCCTCGCGCCTGAGCGCGCTCCGCCGGCGGGAGCGGCTCTACAACCTCGACATCTGGGTCGATCGCTTCCTCGGGGCCGCGCTCTCGGCGCACGGCGGCCTGCAGCCTCCGACCCACGCGGACTTCGAGGCCTGGATCGGCCGCTTCCTCACCAGCCATCACCTGGCGCTCTTCCTCGACTACGACGGCACGCTGACGCCGCTCGCGGAGCATCCCTCCAAGGCGGTGCTGAGCGACGGGGTGCGCGGGCTGATCGAGCGCCTGGCGCGGCGCGCGGATACCGACGTCGCGGTGGTGAGCGGGCGCGGTCTCGACGACGTGCGGTCGATGGTGGGCGTCGAGCGCGTGATCTACGCCGGCAATCACGGGCTCGAGATGGGGGGTCCGAACCTCGCACGCTTCCGCCACAAGGACCTCGACCACTACAAGGCCCGCACCGCGACCCTCGCCGAGGAGCTGAGCGATCTCACCGTCTCGGGGGCGTGGACCGAGCAGAAGGGTGCCACGCTCACCTTCCACTACCGCGCCGTCGAGAGCGACCAGCAGGCCCGCCTCGCCGAGCAGGCGCGCGCCATCATCACCGAGGGCGGCTTCCAGGCGCGCGACGGCCACAAGGCGGTCGAGGCGCGGCCGCCGATCGGCTGGGACAAGGGACAGGCGGTGCTGCACATCGTGCGCGAGGTGTACGGCCCGTCCTGGTCGGAGAACGTCCGCGTGCTCTACATCGGCGACGACCAGACCGACGAGGACGCCTTCCGGGTGCTCGCCGGTCTCGGCATCACGTTCCGCGTCGGCAGCGCCGAGGCGCCGACGCACGCGCGCCGGCGGCTCCCGAACGTCGACGCGGTCGAGGCGCTTCTCACCTGGCTCGCCAGCCGCCCCGCCAGCAAGTCGACGAACACCGACACCGACGCCGCCTAGCCTGCCGAGGGCGACCGGGGGCGGCGCTCCCCGGTCAGAGCACCGGCGCGCCGAAGAGCCGGCCGTGCTGCCAGAGAACCAGCGCCCAGACGGCGACCGCGAGCGCGACCTGCCACCAGCGAATCTCCTCCACGTGGAGCCGGTTGCGTCCCGCCGCGATGGCGGCGAAGGGCACGTTCGAGGTCACCGCGGCGAAGCGCTCCCAACGGTCGCCGAAGCGCGCGCGGCGCTTGGCGTCGATCTGCGGCGGCCCCAGGAGCGCGAGCGCGAGGAGCGCGCCGAAGAGCACGAGCGCCGCGAGGTCGCCGTTCACGAGGAGGTGGGCCGCCGCCCACACCGCCACGCCCCAGAGGAAGGGATGTCGCGTGACGCGCAGGATGCCGGTGGCGGCGTCGTCGCGGTCGAGGCGCCCCTCGCCGCCGGTAGCGGTCGGGCTCGGCGTCGTGAGGCCGATCGCGGCGAGCAGGAACGCCACCAGCGTCAGGACGAGCACGAGCGGCGCGAGCACGCGGAGCTGCCCCCAGAGCGGGATCTCCGGCGCGCGCGCGTATGCCCAGCCGAGCCAGACGAGACCCACGAGCGACAGCAACGAGAAGAGTCCCTGGAAGCCCGCCTCCCCGATCCGAGCCACGATCGTGGCCCGCAGCCGGCTTCCCGACACCAACGGGTGGATGCCGACGAAGAACAGCGCGGCGAGCACCAGCGACGTCATGCGGCAGCACTCCTAGCAGGCCCACACGGCATTGACCACGGACCGCCCTGTGGGACGGGGGCACGAAGGCGCAGGGCACCTACGGCGACGATCAGGAGGTCGGCCTGTGGCGCTACTGGGACGACTTTCCCGAGCGCCCGCTGCGCATCGTCGAGTGGCGCGACGGCAAGCAGGTGCCGGTCGAGTGACGCTTCCCGTCGGGCCGCGCCGTGCGCGCGCCCGACGAACGCCTCGCACTGACGTCCGCGCCGCGCGGCTTGTCATGCGCCCCCGCATTCGGGTGCGCTTCTTGCTGCCCGCGCTCTTCACATGGGGACCCCGGACGCGATGCGCGCGACCGCGACGGCGCTGCCCCTGGTGGCGGCGCCGGCGGGATGGATTCGGAGCCGCACCTTCGACCTCGGGCTGATCGGCGGCACGACCCTGCTCGCGCTCGCCGCCGGCGCCGTCGTGCTGCGCGACCCGGCGCTCTTCCTGCCGATCCTCTTCGCCGACCTCTGGCTGCTCGGCTACCACCACGTGATCGCGACCTACACGCGCTTGTGCTTCGACCGCGCCAGCGCCCGCCGGCACTGGAGCCTGCTCACCTGGGTCCCGCTCGCCATCCTCGGCGCCGTCCTACTCGCGGTCGCGACCGTCGGGCTCTGGGTGCTCACCAGCGTCTACCTCTACTGGCAGTGGTGGCACTACACGCGCCAGAGCTACGGCGTCTCGCAGATCTACCGGCGGAAGGCCGGGATCGCGGAGAGTGACGATCCCCGTCTGCACCAGCTCGTCATCTACCTGCCGGCGGTCTGGGGGATCCTCCACCGCTCGCATCAGGACCCGGGCTCGTTCCTGGGCGGTCCGCTCACGGTCGTCCCGGTGCCGGAGATCGCGGTGACGGCGGCGGGGCTCGCGAGCGTCCTCGCGCTCGGATGCTGGCTCGCGGCGCGCGCCGCCGCCTGGCAGCGGGGCGAGCTCCCCGCCGCGCACACGCTCTACGTGCTCTCGCACGTGGCGATCTTCGGCGTCGGCTACCTGGTGATCGAGAACGTCACCGTCGGCTGGCTGGTGGTGAACGTCTGGCACAACGCGCAGTACCTGCTCGTCGTCTGGCTGTTCAACACCAATCGCTACCGGGACGGGGTCGACCCCGCCGCGCCGCTGCTCTCGACCCTCAGCCAGCCGGCCAACGTCGGCCGCTACCTGCTCCTCTGCCTCGGCGCGACCGTCCTGCTCTACGGCGGGATCCGCGTCTTCGTCCCGACGCTGGCGGCGGCGATCGTCATCTCGCAGACGATCAACTTCCACCACTACGTCGTCGACGCCCTGATCTGGAAGACGCGGACCCGGCCGATCCAACGCACCCTCGGCCTCGGCGGCTGACGTCGTGGCGGTCGCCGCCCTTCGGCTGCGTGCCCAGGGCGCCGCGTGGAGCGCCGGGGCGGGCTATCTCCGCATGGAGCGGGCCCCGGGGGCGCTCCCCGAGCTCGACGGTCTCCGCGCCCTGGCGATCGTCCTCGTCCTGCTGCGCCACGCCGTCCGTCCCTTCCACCCCGAGGTGGCGCCCCTCCTCCCGCTCGGCCCCTGGGACGCCGCGACGCCCCTCGAGAACGGCTGGATGGGGGTCGACCTCTTCTTCGTCCTGAGCGGGTTCCTGATCACGCACCACATCTGCCGGCGCTACGGCGCCGGCCTCGATCGCCGCGGCGCGGCCGACTACTTCCGGCGGCGCGCGCTCCGCATCGTACCGGCCTACTACGCCGTCCTCCTGCTGGCGGCGGCCGGCGCGTTTCCCCTCTACCCGGTCGCGCCCGAGCACCTCGGCCGGCGCGTCGGCTACCATCTGCTCTTCATGCAGGACTATCTGCCGTCGGACATCGTCGTCGTCTTCTGGTCGCTCGGCGTCGAGGAGAAGTTCTACCTGCTGGCGCCGGTCTTCCTCACGGGCGTGCTGGCGTGCCGCCGGCGCGCGCTCCAGTACGTCGCGGTCGCGGTGCTCGCCCTGCTGCCGATGGCGCTCCGCGCCCTCGCGCGCGCCACGGCGCCTCCGAGCCTCGGCTACGACGATTTCTTCATGCTCTTCCGGAGCCCCTTCCATCTGAGCTTCGACGGGCTCGCCGTCGGCATGCTCTGCGCCCTCCTCTACCGCGACCGCGCGCACCTCGCCTGGGCGCGCCGGCCGGTCGCCGACGGCCTCTTCTGGATCGGCGCCGCGGTCGTCGGCTACCTCCTCCTCGCGCGGCCGCTGCTCTTCGAGATCGACCTCTTCGCGATCGTCTTCCTGCAAGCGCTCCTGGCGCTCGGCATGGGGGCGGTCCTCCTCGGCCTCGTCCTCGGGGGCGGGCCGCGCGCCGGGCTCCGTCCCTACGCCCTCTTCGTCGTGTCCAAGCTCGCGTACGCCCTCTACCTGGTGCACTACGCGCTCATCCCCGCCGTCCTCGGCGCGCTCGGGGCCGTCCTGCCGCTGGCGGCGCTCCCGCGCGCCCTCCAGCTCGCCGCCTTCCTGCCGCTCTACCTCGCGCTCTCCTTCGCGGCCGCGCTCGTCCTGCACTATGCGGTCGAGAAGCCGTTCCTGCTGCTGCGCGACCGCCGTCCGGCGTACGCCTAGCCTGCATGCTAGGGGCGTTGCGCCGGCGCATCGCCCTGTGGCCGCGCGGCCACACCCACGCGCACGCGTCGGCGCGCGGATGGGGATTTGCGCGCCGCCGGCGGCCGGCACGGAAGTTGGAGTGGTCCCTCGCCATGTCGCACTCCACGCAGCTCGGCCGCATCGAGACCGTCAACCTGCCGCAGGGCGCGCTCCGCTACCGCGAGCGCGGGAGCGGCCGGCCGGTGGTTTTCCTGCACGGCCTCCTCGTCAACGGCGACCTCTGGCGGAAGGTCGTGCCGGCGCTCGCCGACGGCTACCGCTGCATCGTGCCCGATCTGCCGCTCGGCTCGCACGAGATCCCGCTGCCGGCGGACGCCGACCTCTCGGTGCCCGGCCTGGCACGGCTGATCGCCGACTTCCTCGCCGCCCTCGACCTCGAGGACGTGGTGCTGGTCGCCAACGACACCGGCGGCGCCCTGGCGCAGGTGACGGTCACCGAGTACCCCGAGCGCATCGGCGCCCTCGTGCTCACGTCGTGCGACGCCTACGAGAACTTCCTGCCGCCGCTCTTCCGGCCGCTCCAGCTCCTGGCGCGGACGCCGCGCCTGCTGACGCTGCTGCTGCAGCCGCTCCGGCTCCGTCCGCTCCAGCGCCTGCCGCTCGCCTACGGCTGGCTCGCCAAGCGGCCGATCGAGCCCGCCGTCGCCGACGGCTACGTGCGGCCCTTCTTCACGGATCCCGGCGTCCGCCGCGACTGCATCAAGGTGCTGCGCGGCATCGACGCCGCGTACACCCTGCGCGCGGCCGAGAAGCTCGCGGCCTTCGACCGGCCGGTGCTGCTCGCCTGGGC